>JACCDT011667179.1_pt1 | contig 91680 bp, 101 predicted proteins | sample 7446291 | NCBI WGS metagenome assembly JACCDT01 (sample SAMN15323446, study PRJNA562643) | freshwater metagenome | isolation source: river surface water | place: USA:Blue River Watershed | collected 2017-08-17 | reverse complement strand
ATCCAGATCTTTTTAAATATCCAAAAATTGCTTTTAGTTGTTCAAAAAAGGTATCAAATAGTGCTGTTGTTAGAAATAAACTAAGAAGAAGAGGGTATTCTGTTTTAAGGGATTTTGTTGATAATATTAAAAATGGTTACTTTTTACATTTTTCATATAAAAAAAATTCAATAAATAAATCTTTTAAAGATTTAAAAATTGAGATTAGTCAGGTTTTAGAGCTTTCCAAAGTTTTAAATTAGTTTAAAATATAATAATTATGATATCAAATTTTTTTCACATAGTTTTTTATGATCCGCTTTATAATGGACTTATATTTATATTCAATATATTTCCTAGTTTAGATGCTGGTTTTGCTGTTATAGTTTTTACTATTATAGTTAAACTAATCCTCTTCCCTCTTTCCATAAAAGCAACAAAATCACAAATGGAAATGAAATCCATTGAAAATGATTTAAATTTTATAAAAGAAAAATACAAAGAAAATAAAGAAGAACAAGCTAAAAAAATTGTTGAACTTTATAAAGAGAGAGATATAAACCCTTTTTCAGGTATTTTTGTTATCTTAATCCAACTTCCTATTATTATTGCTTTGTATAAGGTTTTTATGTCTTCTGGTTTACCAACAATATCATCTGATATATTATACTCATTTATACATATTCCAGATTATATAAATATGAAATTTCTAGGAATTTTAGATATTAGAAATAAAAATATTATTTTAGCTATATTATCTGGAATATCAAGTTTTTTACAAGCTAAATATGCTCAAATCTCCACAAACACATCAACAGAAAAACAATCAGATTTTTCAAAAGCTATGAGTTTGCAAATGAAGTTTGGTTTCCCTGTGTTAATGTTTATTATTTCCCTATCATTATCATCTGCTATTGCTCTTTATTTTATAACAAGCAATATTTTTACAATCTTTCAAGAGATTTATTTAAAAAGAAAAATTAGAAAATCTTAATTTCCAATATTTAAACTCCATAAACTTCCACCATCTGCTTTGTTTTTAAATATTAAAAACAAGTTATCTTTATCTATATGTATCTCATCTATATCAATATTTTTACCAGATTCTTCTTTTAAAGAAATTATTTTCTCTGAAACATTTTCCTTTATGTTGTATTTCCATATTTCATCAACGAATCCAATAGTTCCAAAATACCAATTATCAATAGAGTTACTCTCTATATTACCTTCTGGAACAGCACAATAAACAACATCTTTTTCTTTAATACTAAACACACATTTTTCTGGAAAAGTTTTTGGATATAATGTTTTAATACTGTTTGCTTTAAAATTTAATACATAAAAATTAAATTCTGGAAGAGTTTCGTTAAATAGCATATTTTCACCTAATGAATCTGTGTTTGTGGTTAAACCATAAACTTCTCCTAAAATTTTCTTAAAATCACCTTTTGCTGATAGTCTGTATACATAACCAAAAGTTTGATAATTTGGTTTTGTTGTAAGTGTAATTAAATTATCATTTACAAATTGAGGAATAAGGTGTTTTAGTTTATCTGTCCAAATCTGAGTATTTTTATAATCAGGTGCTTTTGATATAAAACCATAAGAATCACCTCTTCTTATGAAATAAAATAAATTTCCATTATTTTGTCCAACTGAAACACTTTCTATAAGCGGACTAAGTGTTTTTACAGATAAAGATGACTCTGTTGAGGATGAATTTAAAATACTAATAAAACTATTTTCAACAGAATCATCATCTTTTAAGTATTGTGCAACAAAAGAATTTCCTTTGTTTGTAAAATAAACTTTTTGAGTATTTAGTATTGTTTTATTTGATATTCTATCTTTTTTTTCTGAAAAAGTTGACGAGTCGTATATATGACCTGTTCCCTTTTCAACATATCTTATATAAAGACCATCATTTTTGGCAACAAAAGTAAATCCAGATACAGGATCTTTTGATATGAGTCTAAGTTTTTGTTTATAATCCTCAACCTCTATTTCTGGCTCCTCTGGTTTAAATATTGGTTTTTCTGTATCCACTACATTTTCTGTTTGTCCAAAAGGAAAAAAATCTGTAATAGAAACTTTTTTACCACTTGCGGTTTTCTCGTCAGATTTGATTAAAAAATAATACAAACCAAGAGAAATGGCTAAAAGTGTCAATATTATTCCCGATATAATAAGTATTTTTTTCATATTATTTAAAATTGTACATGCCAATGATTTCCAGTTGCAGTTCCATTTGCTCCAATGACTTCATAAACAAAAATAACATCTTTACCGTTTATTTTTTTAGTTACTTTATCATTGTTTTGAGGGGTCGGTTTACCTAAAAATTTATTTAAATCATCTGATGGTTTCAAATCAACCTGACCTCTACCTACTGCATGTGTTTGATGGCCACCTTCTGTTCCGCCTGTTACCTGCACAAAACAACCAGAGCAATCTTTTTTTAATTGTATCAATCCGTCAATAGCACTTTTAGGCATACCTCCAACAGATGTACAACCTTGTGTCTGTGCTCCTATACAAGGGTTGTCGTGGTTTATTGAAATACCTCCATTTGTGAGTGATTTTCTAACATCTTCTTCACTATCTCCCCAACCTACAAAAACAAGATCGGCAGCTCTTTGTATATTTGGTTTTATGATCTTTAAATTTAAATTCAAAGAATTTGGATTTATTTCATAAATAATTGCATAAGATACCAGTATAAAAAATAATCCTTTTAGTGTGCTCCATATTTTATCTTTAATATCTGTCTTGGCAGAAGGGTTCAGACCTTTGGTTGCATATAAAAAACCTTGATAAACTAGCAATAAAAACGACCAAGTTATTCCTAATCCTAAAATAAAGTAAAAGATTCTTGGAATAAATTTCTCTAAATCAACAGATTGACCTTTTTCATATACACCAGGCAGTGATGTTAGTGTTCTGTATTCTAGTTTAGCAAATGCAAAAGCTGGTATTGTTAAGAATATTACAAACATTATTATTTTAATATAGTTTTTTTTCATTATATTGAACTATTATTTTTATCTTCTTGTGGTTTTTGAAAATCTACTGTGATTGAACTTTGTGCACCTTGCATAATATTGGAGCGGTTTATGAAATTAACATCAATTCTAGATACTCCGAATGTATCACCTACTTTTTTAAAAATTCTATTTACGACATTTTGGTTATCATTAACTCCTAATCCATTTATAGACCAGGATATTTCAAGATCTGTTGGTTTTTGAATGCTGAAAAAATATGGAATGGAGTATATTTCTTTTTCCAAATTATCATTTACTTTCATTACATTCAGTGCTTTTTCTGTTTTTATACCTAAAAGAGGATCTTTTTGATATATATAAACAACTGGATCTGAAGGAGATAAAACGACTGATCCGTGTGCTATCTGGTTTGTTTTAGGATCTTCTGCTTCAACTTCTATTTCCATATCTCTACCTAGTATACTACTTTTTATTTGTATAAAATATTTACCATAACCACTTACATTTTGTATTGCATCGCCATTATTTGACCATCTGTATATCATTTTTTCTCTGGGTATTTCCTCTGTGCCGTTATATATATGCGGTGTTGCATATATATAAACCAATGATTCCCTTGTGTATAGTGGTTTTCCTTTAAAAAATGGTGGTGTATATGTATCAGCTTCCCATATTAGATCAAGAGATGTTGGTTTTATGTTAAAATCTTTTTGAACAAATCTCCCGTCTCCTGTATTTATTTTTATGGAAATAGATGTGCTATCTTTTTTTAAAATAAAATTTAATTTAGTTTTTCCTGTGCCTTTCAGTACAGTTTTACTATCTATAATCCACTCTATATATGCTTCGTTTAAATCTGTTGCGTAGCTTTCAAGAGATATAAAAACATTATTATTTTTTTCTGGATATTCTGGGTCTATATTAACAACTATACTATTATCTAATTCATCAAATTGTGCATAAGAAATTTTAGAAAATGTCAGTATAGATATTGTTATTAAAAATATTAAAAATAAGTATCTAAGCATTAAAATTATTTTAACATAAAAATTATCTTTAATTAAATAATATACACACACTTATCCTATAAAGATATAATTTTAGAGACTTGCGAGGTTGACTGAACCGAGCACGAGGAAAATTTTAGCAAAAATTTATCCGTGCTCTAAAATTATGTCTTTATAGGATAAACTTCAATATACATAACTTATAAAAATCACAACTTTAAAATGTAAATACACTTGCTCTTTAAGGGTTTTCTACCATTTCTTGATTTTGTCTACTGAATATAGCTTCCCTACTCTTATTTGATAGATATTGAAGTGATTTGTTTTTAATTTCTGTCTTTTTCTCTTGCCACTTCTTTTTTACTTCTCTTTTTACAAGAGCTTTACCAGCTTCTTTAACACTTGTTACACCAACCAATTCTTGTGCTTCAACTTCGGCTATTCTCTTTATAACCATTGCTGTAAATGTTGGCAGTGCATTTATAACCGGTATAAATTCAATAGCTGAACATATAATACCAGTTTTATTGAAAACATTTACACCATTTAACATAAACCAAAGATAAAAAATAAAATAAACCACAACATCTATAATTTCATTTGCAATTTCTCCAAACGGTGGAGCGAAACTTAAACCAAATTGTAATAAATCAATAAAACCAGCAAAAGATATCATTAAAAATTTATGTTTAAATTTTTTTTCACCCCCACCATCTTCCTTTTTTGGTTTATTGTTGTCCATTTGATTCTGATTTTGCTTTCTGAATAGCCAGTATTTGAGACGGATCAGATGTTATTATTTGATCTTCTGTATATGAAGCAATGATTTTTATTGCCACATGTTTAAGACCTGCAAAAAATATACCCTCCCCTACACTAGATTCTAGTAAAAGGTATTTTTCTTCGTCAGTAAGGTTAAATGTTTGTTGTAGTTTGTCTATAGATGTTGGACTTTGTTTCAAAAGAAGTTGAAGTGAAGAGTTTGTGATAATAGGCATACCGTATGGTGATTTTAGGAAATCATCAACATCTTGAGTTATTGTTGCTAGTCCCAAGAAATATTTTCTACCTCTTTTTGCAAGTGATAGTAAAAACGATGCTGTATCTTCGGATTTCATCATCCACCAAGCCTCGTCTATAACTAAAAGTCTTTTTCTTAGATCTTTTCTTATTTCAGCCCATATAAAGTGAGTTATGATATACATAGCTATTGGTTTTAATTCATCTTCCATATCTCTTACAGAAAAGACAATTAGTTTTTTATTTATATCTATGTTTGATGGCCTGTTTATAAAACCAGCCCAAGTTCCTTTTGTGTATTTTGTTAGTCTCTGTGCCAAAGATTCCCCTCCTTCCATACCAGATAAGACAAGTTCAAAATCTGACAAAAGTGGTGGTTCTATGTTTGTAAAATCTGAATCAGGAGTTATGTCTTTAAGAGCATAAGTTTCTGTTATTGCTCTGTCTATGATGGCATCTTCTTCTGGACTTAAACCTCCAAGCATTATCCTAAAAAGACCCACAAGGTTTATAATATTGCTTCTAAGTATATTTGCAAAAGATTCTCCTTCTGTTGGTTTTGGTAGATCAAAAGGGTTTATATGATGTTCTGAGTTTAGAGATATGTTGAAATGTCTTCCTCCAACAGCTTCGGCCATATATTGATACTCATTTTCTGGATCAAGAATAATAATATTTGTATCAAACATCAAAGATCTTAGTATTTCTAGTTTTGTTGCATAAGATTTTCCAGAACCGGATTTTGCAAATGTTATAGAGTTGTAGTTTTCAAGTGAAAATCTATCAAACAAAACAAGCGATGAGTTGTGTCTGTTTATTCCATACAGTATACCTTTATCAGATGTTAGGTCAAAAGAGACAAACGGAAAAAGACTTGAAAGTGGTGATGAGTTTAGTTTGCTATAAACAGAAAGTGAATCATTTCCTGTTGGGATGATTGTTTTAAATGCTTGTTCTTGTTGAAAAAGTGTAGGTTTAACATATACTAATTTGGATTCAAGTATGGATTTTATTTCAGATTCTACTTTATCGAGTTCACCGTCTGATTCTCCGTATATGGTTATATAAAGTCCAACATTAAATAGTTTTTCTTGTGCTTGTTGCAGTTGATCCCTAAGGTTCTCCAAATCTTGATATGCTGTATCTAACATAGGGTTTCTAACCAAACCTTTTTGTTCCCTTACCATTATTTGACTTTGAACCTCGGCAACTTTTTTTTGAAAACTTTTTAATGCTTGTGATGTTTCGATTGGTTCTACATATATAGCAACATCAAAAATTTTATCAAGGTTTATTATTGGTGCAAACCAACTTTCTGCCAAATATCTAGGATATGATATAACAAAAAAACTTCTTGCTATTTTTTCACCCAAAAGTAGCTGTTTTGGTGTTATTTGTAAGGCACTAGGAGCCATAATATCTTGAAGCTCTAATGTTCCAGATTTATATATCTCTTGTGGTAAGAGAGACTCATTTTCCTTTACTTCTTCTTTTTTAAAAAAATCAAATATTGACATGTTTATTGTGTTTTAATTGGTTTTTCTGTATCCCCTGGATTAAATATCTTATAAAATAATTCTATAAGCTCTTCTGTTCCAAGACTTGCAAGTCTTAGTCCGCATCTTGATAATCCTTGTGATACGGAGCTTATTCTTTGTTCTAGTTGAGATTTGTTTTCTTCAAAATTTTCCAACTTTCTCTTAATATCCTCTGCTGTTTCTTTTTTACCTATTAGTGATGCTATTTTCATACTTCCACCTTGTATAATTGCTGGATTGTATTCAATAACAACAAAAAAACTTTTAGTCATTATGTTTGTTGATTCTGTAAAACTTTTTATAAAAGAAATGTATTCTTGTGTTTGTATTTTTAACAAATCATTTACCTGTTCTTTGTATCTTTCTTCTAGTAGTGCTATATACGGTCTTATATCCAGTCTTCTTGATTGTATATATATCTGCACAGGAAAATCGAGTGAGTTTAAAAAATCTTGAAATTGATAGATTATAGCCTCTCTTTCACCGTCTGATTTTAAAGAGAAGTTTAAAGATGATACTAGTAAAATAGAACGGATAGATCCGTCTTTTAAAACCAATACTCCGTCACGAACTTCTTTTATTGGTATAAAATCTTGAGTTGGTTTAGAGCTGTTTGCCATAAAAAAATTATAACATATTTATTTTTTTATAAATATGTTTACAATTTATTTGATAAATCTTTTTTGTTTGTATTGTCTTGTTGTTTTATATCAAGACTCCAAGACAGCTCTTTTAACTTACTATCTGAAAGTTTTGGAACATAAATATCATTTGTAGATGTTTTACTTTGCTGATTTGTTACTATTTCAATTTTATCTTCTTTTTTCCAAACATATAGTTTTTTATTGAGATAAAATTTTACAGCAGACTCCAAAAGATCTTCAAACGGTTTGTCGTTGAATCTATAAAAAGCTAGTGATAGTGCTAAAACAGTTATTAAAACAAGTGCAATTAGTCCAAATATTGATGGTAATAGCTTATAAAAGACAAAACCCATTCCAGCACCTCCTGCTAGGTAAATAAATTGCTTAAATGTTAAATTTGCAATAAGTTTGTCTTCTATCTCTATAAATTGTGGAACTTGAAATCTCATTTTTTTAATTTATTCTAACGGTTCTCTATAAGGGTCGCTTGTGTATGTTTTTTGAATAAAAGGTTCTTTTGATGTTGTTGTGATGTTGTTTAGTTTTTGATTGAAATCAAAAGGTTTTGGATTTTCCTGTTTGGTCTCTGGTTTGGTTGTTTGCTGTGTGTTGTTTGTATAAACCGCATCCAATTCCCCATCTTTTTTTCCAACCTCTTTCAAAATCTCTTGCGGTTTTGTTTCTGTGGTCGGCATATCCTCCTTCTCTACTATCTGATTTTCTTTTTCTGTGAAAATTTCATCTGTAGGTAGGTTATCTGGTGGAACATCAAGAGAATTGTATACAAAATTTTCATTTTCTGAAACATTTTCTTCTTTTGGTTCTAGTATTTCTTCTATTTTTACCAATATTGGTTTTATTATTCTTTCATTTATTTCTTCGTATAACTGGTTTGCAAGAACAGAAGAAATAACCAAATCATCTTTTAATTCATTTTTTAATTCTTCTATTTCTCCACCACCGATTAAAGTTATCCATATTTGCCTTATCATAGACTCTCTTTGGGTGTTTGATAAAGAGTATTTTAAAGCTATCTGACCTGCTGTTTGTTGCCATTTTGAAGATGTTAAAATCCTCCTGTTTTCCTCGGGTAATTCTTCTAAATATTGGTTTATAAGTAAATCAAATTCGTTCATTTTGTTTATTTATCTTTTTTACCACTGTCACGAAGTGCATCCTTTGCAGCTTTCCTCAATGCTTTAACTCTATCTTCTGATCTCATAAATACCCTACCTAATCTACCTGCTCCACTTAGATCATCGGCTTTTTTTGACAAATATCGTTGACCAGGAGTTTCTACACTACTTTTAATAATATTTCCATACCTATCCTTCTCCTCTTTTTGACCAATAACATTAAGAGCCTCTATTTCTTTTACTGTCAAAAATCTATCGGCAACAGATTTAATTTTTGCTTCTAGTTCTCTATAGCCTGATTCAGCTTTTGTTTTTGCGATTCTCTGTTCCTCCTCTGTATCTTGAAGTTCTGTTAGCTTAGCTTCTATTTCGTTCATTTTTTCTGCTGTTCGGTATATCTCTATATCTTGAAGCCTTTGTGTGATTTTAGCTATTTTACTTGTAGTTTCTCTTCTCTTATCTTTTTTCTTTGACAGTGATTGACGAAGTGCTTCTCTTTCTTGTCTTATATTAGCTGGCATTAGTATTTCATCATATTTTGAGCTTATTTCATCTATTTGTTTTTGTATTTCCGCTATTTCAGTAGTTTGTTCTATTTCTGTAGCTTTAGTTTCTTTTAGTGTATCTGGAAGGTCATCCAAATCTTTTTTAATTTTATCAACCTCTCTTTTCTTTTCAAGAGCAGCTCTTCTTGCTGTATTAAAATCATCTGTTGCTTTTCTTGCTTTTGCTTTTTCTACTTCAAGTTCAGCAGCACTTTCTTTCCTTAATCGTATAGCTTCAAGTCTTCTAGCTTCATCACCTTCCTCTTTAGCTTCTTTTAGCTTCTTTTCAGCTTCTTTTTTCTCTTCATCTGTTGGTTCTAGATAATCTCTAGCAAATGCTATATCCCCTTTTGTTCCCATAATTCCTGTTCCTAAGATTCCATTTCTTTCAATTCTTCTTTTTTGTTGACCAGCAAATCCACCTTCACCAAACTTACTAAATCCTAAAACATTTCCCGCTTTGCCAAACTCAATTTCACTATAACTCTCAATATTTTTGGCGGTTGCTGTATTTCGCATATCAAATTGAGTTTCTGATGCCGTTTTCCCTAGTTTAAGCATATTTTTTGAAAGAAAACCTTTAAAACCACCACTTTCAGCACTCCTTTTAAGTGAGTCGCTCTCCGATATAGATTTTCCAGCTCTTCCAACTGTATTTGTTAAAGCTGTGCTATAAGCACCAGCTATGGCACCACCTGCAACCCCACTGCCAAATGCAGTTGCTTTGGATATTGATTCACCTACTATTTTATGTCCTTTTTTTGCAATCTCTCTTGACTGTTTAAGTGATGTTGTTATTAAACTTATAATCATAATATAGTTTATAAGAACAGAGAGTGTTGATCCTGTTGGTTTTTCCGCAATTTTAACAAAATCAGCACCACCATTTTCCGGTTGAAATAAAAATCCAGGAGCACTCATTATGGTAAGTATGACCCAAGTTAAAAGGAAATAAACTATTGGCCAAGTTGCTTGACCTTGTAGTGTTCCCCAAAATTGTTTGGAATATTTATCGAATGGTTTTATAAAAACAAACCCAATTGGCGATACTGCAAGTAAAACTACGAAAGTGATGTATCTGATAATAAACATCATAGATATAACAAAAAATATAACTGCAACTATAAGCATAAGTATTGCTCCCATAACATAGATAGCTATTTGTTGTCTATTACTGATTAAAACTTTTGCTGAATCTTCTACTGAAGCTATAATTGTTTTTAGGTTTAGAAGAGATGCAAACATATTTGATATGCTTTGTGTTCCGTTGTTTGTAATAGCATTGTATAAAAATACTGTAAATATGTTTGAGATATCTATGGCAACTTTTGTAATAAATAAACTAAAATTAACCGAAAGAGCGGTCAATATAATATGGCCTATTGTTTCTGTAACATTTCCACCTAAACCAAAAATTGATTTAAAACCTTCATATAAAAGTAGGAAAATAAAAGAAAGGTTTATAAGGTTTCTAATCATATTCCATACTGCTATTATTCCACTGGCTCCATTTTCAATATTTGAAGATATCCACTGATTATTGTTTTCTGATGTTGACCCTATTAATGTATATTTCAATACCCAATCAAGAATTCCTCCGGATGCAACCAATATCCAATTTGCTGGTTTGAAGACTAGGAAGTACATAGTTTGGGATGATAAAAATCCAGGTAAATCTAATAATTTACTTGCGGTTGGTGAACCTTTTGCTGCCATAACCCCATTGGTTATTATTGAACTGATAAATTCAGCCTGGGCATTTGTATTTTTTGGTTGAATTAAAAAAATATTTGATGCTATGAAAAATATTATGAAAATGTTTTTTAAAAATTTTTTCATTTTGATTATGGTGTGCAAGGTGTTCCAGAACCATCGCTTAGAGTTCCGTCAGGGTTACATACAACCTTTTGTCCGTTTCCTGATGGGTCGGTTGCAACACCAAGATTGTATTTTTGTTGAGTATTTGCAACTTCTTCATCAACCATTTCATCTATCTGTGTTCTACTGATATAGTTTCCAGGTCTAACATTTCTTATGTCTGTTACATCTGTTGTTACTGTTCCATCTGCATTTGTCACTGGTTTTATAAACTCATCTACACCAGCTGGGATGCTGTTATCTATTCTTTCTAGGTTTCTTGCATCTTCTCTTGTCCCAAGCGAATCTTCATCTTTGCTTAAAATTTCAGAAAGAAGTGATTTTCTTTCATCTGGTTTTTTCTGTGAGAGTCCACGAAGACCACTTACTGCACCTCCTATTGCTCTTCTAAACATTTGATTCATAAGGGCACTGGCTATTTCATTTATCTCATCTGCTATTTCTAGTTGGCTTATACTAGAACCCAAAACTTTACCAAGTTGCCCTTCTATGATTGATCCAGGTGTCACTATCTCCTTTTGATCTTCTGGACAATACTCTTCTGATGGATCATAGATGTCATAAGCTGTTATAGATGTTGTTGCTGCGGTATTTGCACCTATAAAATTACCATTATCGTCATATGGAGACCCTTGGGCCCCTGTTTCAGCTGGTTTTTGATCAACAGCATTAGGATTAGCTTCAGTTATTGTTCTCCAGCCACTATGCATACCGTCTTTTTTACATCTTTCAAAAGACATAAATCCCTTTCCCCATCCTTGCTTTTTCTCATTATTTTTTTGGTTTGATGTTATTTGGGTATAAATAAAATCTTTTGACTGATAAAATGCACCATAAGGGTTATTTTCGTCATTTTGTGTTATTTCAAACCAATCATCCCAATTATCCATAGCATTTTCACCTATATTTTCATAATTTTTCTTTATTTTTTCAAAAGTACAAACAGGAGGCCTTGGTCCTTGAAGATATGTTTTTATAAGTGCTATTCTAACTTGTAGTTCAAATGGTCTACAAAGTCCTATCAATTGTTTTCCAACAACATTTTCCATAAGTAGATCTCCTTGATTTATAAAAAATCTCTCCGGGTTTGTTATAAATGCAGGATTTCCTTTAAAACCATTGTTTATCCAGTTGACAGTTTCAGCTGTCATACCTTTCAATATATTTTTTGCCAATACATAAGCTATTCCATCAAGGAAGTTATCTTTTCCAACTTGGACAACTTGACCTGTTGCTATAATAGGTTGTGTTCCAAAAGATGTTACCGGTTGTGCTATTGCGCTTATGGTGTTTTGAGATAAGTTTGCAGGATCAATAAATACCCAAAAAGCTTCTGTTTTTTTGTTTGGATATATTAAAATAATCACAAGAAAAACAATAAAAAATATTTTTTTTCTAAAAAAAGGATTAAAATTCATAAAATATATATAAAATTATATAACAATCAATAATTTTTATCATCAAAAACTGTTGAAAACCAAAAAGTTATTTTTTTGAAAAATAATCAGACATTTTAATCATAATAATAGATATTTTCTGAGCATTTAACTCATAACTGTTTAGATATATATATGATTTCAATGGATCATCCAAGATGTATTTTAAATTTTTAATATCTTCTTTTAGTGAATTTATAGTATTTAGATAAACTAAGTGAAGCCCGACATTATCCTCTGGCACAACTACTTTCAGTGTCTCGTCTACCACTTTTTGATATGAGTCTATGATCGGATCAAGTTTTTTCAGTTCGTCTCTGTTACCACTTTTTATGGCATTTTGAGCTATTTGCATTTCATTTTCTTGTTTTTTTATTGTAGCTGAGAAAAATGCTGTGTCTATCTCTTTCTCATACTGTTGTTTGGTTTGGTTTTTTGATATTTTTATGTCGTTTATATCAAACGGAACTGGTTTTGTCATTGCGACATTTTCTGTTGCATTGTTTGCTATTTGGGTTATCTGATCTGCTGTTAAGGATGTGTTGTTTTGTTTTGCATAAAGATAGTTTGTAAAAAAAGATTTTGCAAAGTTTTCTGTCATTGAGGTGTTTTCCGGCGGATTATCAGATTCTGTATTTTTTTGTGTAAAAACAAATTGGTCATTTTTCTCATTGCTGTCATCTGTCCCGTCTCCGTCGGTATCTTTTTTATTTGGATCAAATCCTAAAAGAGATTCCTCCCAGTCTTTTAAACCATCTCCGTCGCTATCTAACTCTGTTTCTCTTGCTATTTGAGTCTTGATCTCGGTTACTTTTGTTTCTTGTTTAAAATTTTGTTGTTTTTTGTATATTAGAGTTGAAACAATAACTGCCAAACAGATTATAAAAATGGCTATAACTTTTGAATGAGTGTAAAACATATACAAATAAATTCTAACATAATATATAATGTAAATATACTTATTTTATTAACAATTTTTCTATGAAAAAAATTATTTTATTTATTTTTATTTTGTCTGTGTTTTTTGGTTCGAAAGTTTATTCAGAATCCTGCACAGGAGATATTTTCGGTAGTGCTGATGCATCTAAAACTTGTGCAGAACTTGCAGAAAAAGAGGCAAGAGACAGAGGTTACTCTGCTAGTTGTTCTGTCAGCACCCAAGGTGCTCCAAACGGTTCAACTCTGTATTCCCCCGTTTGTACTATAAACGGTGTAGATGGTTTTGGTGCAAATCTTCTTTCTGGTTGGAATAGTTCAAATGGAACAGTTGTAAATTCTGGTTGGAATACTCTAAGCACAGAAATGAGAACTTTTAATAATTCTCCTAGGGGTTCTTCTATAACCTCAACACTTTTAGCCACTTCTTCTAGAGCAACAACAACTGACTCTATAAGAGAGATAGAAAGAAGAATCGAACAGATAAGACAGCAAACTTTTTCTGTTTCAAGAGCAATGTATAAAAATCAACTTGAAGAGTTGGTTAAACAAAATCCAAGTTTAAGGTCAACTGTTGATACGATTTTGTCAAAACCTGCTTTGGGCAGTATTGGAACACTGGATTTTAATCCAAGTGAGGTTAAAAGAGGAACAACAACAACTTCTTCCTCAACAGGTTCTGGAAAATCTTGCTTTAATTTTTCTAGAAATCTAAAATCTGGCGATTCTGGAGATGATGTTTCTGCTTTGGCTGATATTTTATACGAAGAAGGTTTGTATAGTGGAAATGATACCAAAACTTTCAATAATGAAATACAAGAAGCTGTAAATGATTATCAACTTAAATACAAAGCTGATATTTTAGACAGGGCAGGACTAACTTCACCTACTGGGGTTGTTGGAAATCTAACAAGAGATCATCTAAATAACAGATGTAGGACAGGTTCAGCTTCAACTGTTGATGATCCTATAACAAATGCTCCTGTAAGCATAGATCCAAATAATATGTTGTTTAGGTTTGTTAAAATATCTACAAAAGAAAACGGTTGGGTATCTTGGAGAGAGATAGAACTTTATGAAAAGAAGGTTGTATCAACAACTTCACCTGCAACTGTTGGAACTTGTTATGTTTTACCAAATGGTAGCACAAATTGTAATGGTGGATCTTCTGTTTCAACCACAACTATTGAAACAAAGATCAATATATTGCCTTCAAAGATTACAGCTCAATCTTTTATATTCTCTGGTAGTCCTGCAGATGTTGCACCTTCAAAAGCTGTTGATGGAAATATTGAGACCGCTTGGAATGCTGGCGAAACAAATATTCCTTGTAGAACTCCGGGTACAAGGGGCTGTCCTGGTGCTGTAAGGGAAGCTGATTTTGTTATTGATCTAGGAAAGATAAAAAATATTTCTAGAATCCGTTTGGTTGAAAATGGAGATACTATTACCGAAGTTGCAACTGTTTATGTAAGCAACAATGGCAAAGATTATACAGAGTTAACAAAGTTCATCGCCCCTACTGCTGATAGACAAAATTTGGATTTTCCAAAGAAAATAAATCCAAATGCAAAACCGCCAGTTATAGCAGGAGCAGTTGTTTCAAAACAACTCCCTACTGCTGACAATCCAAATATAAACTCAATAAGATCTGGTATTGTAAACGAGCTTTACAATATGGCCCTGTCCTTACCGGCATCTACTACTGGACAAGCTGTTTTAAAGTTGAAACCAACAATGTATGGATACTCACCTGCTGGAAACTTCCAATATGTTTGGAGGGTTGAAAATGCAGATTATATAAAAATTGAAAAGAGTATAGAGGTAGATCCTTCTTTGGGAGTATTAACAGAAACTGAAAGTGGTGGTGGTTGCAAGATTGATAAAGATGCAAGAGATGCCTCTATGTTCCCAATGCTTGATTCTAGCATATCCAGTTTAAATATGTCCCCACTCGTGTTGTTTGGTTATAGATTTACAAATCCATCTTTGGTTTATGCTCCTATATCAGAGTATGCAAATACTTGTAATATTGGTAAAAGATACATATCAACTATGACTGCATATAAATCTGATTCAAATAAGGTTGCAACATTTAAGTTTATAATAGAAGTCAGTAAGTAAGAGTTTAAAGTGGCTCAGATAGTTTTTGCCAATCATCTATTTTCAAATCTTCTGCACGAGAGTTTAGATCAATACCTAGTTTTTCAAAAGCCAGAGCAATCTGGTTTTTTGAATATAAAGAAAGTAGATTTCCAGAGAGTTTTTTTCTCTTGTGTGAAAACCCTAGTTTCACCAACTTAAAGAAAATATCCATATTTTTAGGGCTTTCTTTGGAAATTTGACTTATTTTTAAAATAGCTGAATCAACTTTTGGTTTAGGATTAAAAGAACCTGCTTTAACTATTTTTAGTATCTGAGGTTTACCAAAAAACTTAACAGAAAGTGACAATATACTTTCTTTATCGTTTTTCGCTATTATCCTTTCAGCCACTTCTTTTTGAACAAGTAAAACTGCTATTTTTGGTTTGTTTTTATTTTCTAAAAATTTTCTCAGGATTTCCCCTGTTATGTAGTAAGGAATATTTGCAATTAGTTTATAATCTCCAATATCCCCTGTGTTAAAATCTAAAACATCCATTTGCAATATTTTTAATTTTTTAGCCTCTATCTCTTTTTGAAATTTTTCTTCAAGTAGAGAGATCATATCGGTATCTTTTTCAATAGCTAAAACATTTGCTTTTTTAAGTAGTTTTTCTGTTAATACACCTTTTCCCGGGCCGATTTCAACAACTAGTTCATTTTCTTTTAACTCACCAGCCTCAATCATTGAAAAAACAGCAGATTTTGAGGTTAAAAAGTGTTGACCTAATGATTTTTTAGCTTTCATTTGTTATAAAAGGTAGCATATTTAAACAAAATCTGCCAAATGGCAGATTTTTGTTTAAGCTTCCGTATTAGTCAAATCTTTTTCTTTTAGGTGGGTTTGTATTTACACCTCTGAGTTTATTAGGGTCACCACCAAGATCCCATCCTATTTTTTGAATTTTTCTAAATTGTTCTTTAGATATTGTTCCAAATCCACTTTTGCGACTTACCTTAACATCATTTTCTCCAATACTTAACACTTCCCCAACTTCTGTAGTTGTTGATTGTTCTGTTGAACCAGGACTTGTCATCCAACATTTGTCACCTTTTCTAAAGACAAGCGGTCCGTCTTCTTTTGGGTGTTTCATAGAAATAATATCTGTCGGTTCTCCTGGTGTATATTCAAATAAATTTTCTCTCATATTTTTTAATTATATTATAACTTTTTAAACTACAATAATTTCATCGTGGTCTTCTGCTCCTTGAATTTCTCCCTCTTTAAATACACCATGCCAATTTTCATCAATAGGTAATTTATTTGGTAAGAATTCAAGAAATTTATCATATGTAAATATGGTTGTTCCATTAGTAGATTCAATACCTCTAACTAATATATGTGTAATTTTTCCGTTTTCATTTATTGCGAATTTATCAATTGTTATTTTATTATTTTCATCATATTCAAGTACCCCATGTTCATTTCTTTTGGTTGGTATAGCATCGCCAACTTTTAAATTTATTACAGATCCATTTTTACTTGTAATTTGAATGGATAAACCTCTACTTTCTTCGTTATTTAACCAATGTGTTTCTGTTTCTATTTTTTCCATAATAATTAAATTATACACCTACTATTTTAAAAGTCTATTTTAAAATAACTACCAGTGTTGAAAGATATTAAATTTTTCTTTTCATATTCTTTCAAATCCTCATCTATCTCCTCTATAAACCTAGATGGACTGTTTATTTTTTTCTCTCCAAATATCACCCTGGTTTGACTATGACAAAGGTAAAGCTTTTTCTTTGCTCTGGTTATGGCAACATAACAGAGTCTCCTTTCCTCTTCCTCATCTTTTTTATCCTTTTGTTTTCCAAATCTTTGGTGAGGAAAAAGATCTTCTTCAAGTCCTGATATGAAAACCGTATCAAATTCCAAACCTTTACTTCCGTGAACTGTCATAAGTTTAACCCCTTCTTTTTCTTTTTTCATCTCATCTTCATCTGTCAGCAAGGAAACTTCTGTTAAAAACAATTCCATACCATCTTCACCAAAAGTAGAGTCATAATATGTTCCAAGAGAAACAAGCTCCATTATATTCTCTAACCTCTCAAAATCCTCCTCTTTTTTGCTCTCTTGAAGTTCTTTTTTTAATCCAGATATCTCTATTGTGTATCTTATGGAGTCTGAAACTTTATTTGTTTTAATAAAATCAGCTATTTTTTCAAGTATTTTTCTAAAATTCTCTATTTTTTCTTGTGTTTTAAATGGTAGTAAATTTTCTTCTCCGCTTTTTATTTTTAAAATACTAGTCTTGCCTATTCCTCTTGCGGGAACATTTACAACTCTTATAAAATCACCAAAATTATCTTTATTTAAAGATGCTTTGATATAGGAAATACAATCTTTAACCTCTTTTCTTTCAAAAAATTTTGTCCCAATCATTTGATAAGAAACTGCATAGGCTAAAAATGCCTCTTCAAGTATTCGCGATTGAAAATTTGCTCTGTATAAAACAGCAATTTCACTAGGTTTTTTGCCAGCTTCTATGAGTTCTTTTGACTTTTGAGCAATAAAATGAGCTTCATCGGCTTCTGTAAAACCCTCAAATATGCTTATTTTCTCACCTTCATTGTTTAATGTGAAAAGATTTTTATCTATTCTCTGGTTATTTTTTTGTATGATTTGGTTTGATGCAGATATGATGTTTTTTGTTGATCTGTAATTTTGTTCAAGTAGTATGACTTTGCATTTTTCGTATTTTTTTTCAAAAAGAAGCATATTTTTAATATCAGCACCTCTCCAAGAATAAATATTTTGATCACTATCCCCTACAACACAAATATTTTTATATTTTTCTGCTATAAGTGAGACTATTTTATCTTGAACTTTGTTTGTATCTTGATATTCATCTACACTTATATACCTAAATCTTTCTTGATATTTATCTAAAACATCCCTGTTTTTTTCTAGCAGTTTAAGTGTTATCAAAAGTAAATCGTCAAAATCCAAAGACCCTTCTTTTTTCTTTGTTTTTTCATATATATCCCAAACTTTTTTAGTTAAATCTATTGAAAAATCATTAAAACTCTTGTTTGAAAACTCTTCTAGATCAACTCCAAGGCTTTTTTCAGAGCTTATTATTGCTGAAACTTTATCTAGGTGTTCTTTTGGGTCATAAGAGAGCTCTTCAAGTGCCTTTTTTATAATTTTTTTTGAGTCAGATTTGTCTAATATACTAAAATGTCTGGGTATTTTTAAAATATCAGCATTTTCTTTAAGTATCAAAACTCCCAATGAGTGAAATGTTTTAATTGTTGGAAATGTCTTTTGTGACTTTAAAAAAAGTTCCTTGTTTTCTAAAAGCATACTCTCTATTCTATTTTTCATTTCTTTACCAGCTTTGTTTGTAAAAGTTATAGCTAGTATTTCAGATGGAGAAACTCCATTTTCAATAATCTTCATTATTCTGTGGGTTATGGTTTTTGTTTTCCCAGCTCCGGCTCCGGCAACTAAAAGCAGTGGTCCCTCTGTGCAAAGGACAGCTTCTTTTTGTTTTTCATTCAATCCTTCTAAAAATTTACTATTCATCACAGTATTTTAACATAGTATTTTTATTTTTAATTATAATTATAAATAATAATAAAAATGTTTGGTTAAAAATACTCTATAAATAATTGACATGTTGTCATGTATTATTGTATAATATGTGTGTTATTAGTAGCCAGTGGCAAAAGCCTTAAATTTCCAAGCTGGTATCTATAACAAGCCCTTTGCTACGGCATTGGGTTCTCTACGGAGAAAAAAATGACACTTTTTGTGATAGTCACGGCGGTGATCTGCTCGTGGTATTACTTCTCAGTTGTGGTGCCTCGGCGTAAGGAACGAGAGAGGTTCGACAAGGCTCTCGGGGCTTACAATACCGAGCGGGATCGGGTTGAGGCTCTGCCAAGACTCGACACTCGTTGGCTGATGCGTGTACCGGGGGAAATAATGGACAAGAATTCGATTTGCCGCTCCTACGGGACGCGATATGATCGGATTTTCATCGTCGATGAATGCGGTAACGGGTGGGTTGGATTGGTCACCCCGGAAATTCTCAAAGACTTAACAGCTGGAGAGTATATCCGTTGTAACTACTTCATTCCCTTTCGGGGTGATGGTGAATCCAGTGCTGGAAAACCAGTGACTGTCGACAACCAGATAATCTATGTTTATCCTATCTGGATGAATGAGGGAGTCAACACCCTAGACTGGAGTCTGTGGGCACGAATCGAGAAAAACTTTTACAAGCATTTGCAGCAATGGAACTATCAGTCTGGTCTCGGCGAGCTCAACGGGCATATGCAGGAGTTTTGCGAGAAGCGGGATCATTTCAACAGACTCGCTGCTGTGGTGGGGATTGAGGTGAAGTAATGAAAATTATCTCAATTCTCACTGCTCTGTTTCTTGTTGGTTGTGGTGGTAAGCAAAAAAAAGCTGAAAGCCACAAAGACACACCGATCAAAACAACAATCCCAGCACAGGTGGTCCATGAGGTGAAGAAGGTGGGGCCTGGATTCTGGAAAGAGTTCGGGGTCTCTAGTTCTGTGTATCGCCCTGATGTTGAACATGGAAGTGTATATGGTGTAGATGGATCGTTACTTGCCTTCAAGACCATTGATGGTGTGGTCTGGTTCGGAAACTTCGAGCCACGAGACAACAAACCTCCGCTCGAAACCCGCAAGGTGTACCTTGTGTGCATAAGTGGCAACCCTGCAAAAGGTTGTGGTTACGCAATGCGCAACTTGGCCGTCGCTCCGCCACAATGTGTGCTGGAGGAAAGAGTCGTGGGTTGGAAGGAAGCCCGAGGCTTCCTGGAGCCCAGGACTCCAAATTCAGAACTCTTTTGGCTGAATATCGAGGACTTTCTTCGATCTAGAGAATGGAAGTAGAGTGTAAGTAAAAGTCTCGCTACTATGCGAGCATAGCCCGCTCTTCGGAGCGGGCTGTTTTTTTAAATAAAGACTTTCAGTTTAATTTTGTATTTTACAGTTTGCTGTTGACAATCTCATTTGGTTTTGGTAATATATAGAAGTCAGATTGTTTAGTTTCGCCCGAAAGGCGAATAATTTTTTACCAAAATTCAAGTAAATTTTAAAAATATTTAACAGTTAAATTATATATTATGTTTGATCTAAAAATAATAAATTCAGTAATGACTCAACTTCAAGAGGAAAGAGGTATTCCAAAAGAGAAAACACTTGAAGCTATAGAGATGGCTCTTGCTACTGCTTATAGAAAAGAATATGGCAAAAAAGGCCAGATAATAAAGGCTAAATTTGATCTTAATTCTGGAAAAACAGAGTTTTTTCAAGTGAAAATCGTTGTTGATGAAACAATTGTTTTGATGGATTTTCCAGATGGTGAAGCTCTTCCGGAGGGTAAGGTTTTGTATAACCCAGAACATCATATGATGATCTCTGATGCTAAATTTATAAAAAAAGATGCTTCTTTGGGTGAAGAAATAGTCTTCCCTCTTGAAGATAAGGCAGATTTTGGAAGAATTGCTGCTCAAACTGCAAAGCAAATAATTATGCAAAAGATAAGAGAAGCTGAAAAAGTTTCTGTCTTTGGTGAATATGGCAAAAGAGAAGGTGAAATTGTCTCTGGAACAGTTCAAAATATTGAGAGAGGAACGGTTTTTATTGATATGGGTAGAGCAACAGGAATACTGTCTTATGATGAACAAATACCAGGAGAAAGATTCTCACAAGGTGAAAGAGTTAAAGCATACTTGTTTCAAGTTGATGAGTCTCCAAAAGGTGTGTTTTTGAAACTATCAAGATCACATCCTAGATTTTTGGAAAAACTTTTTGAAGCAGAAGCACCGGAGCTTGTAAACGGCACCGTGATTATAAAATCTGTTGCAAGAGAAGCTGGTTCAAGAAGTAAAGTGGCTGTTTTTGCTTCCGATTCTCATATAGACCCTGTTGGCTCTCTAGTTGGTCAAAAAGGTGTTAGAGTTTCAACTGTTATGTCAGAGTTAGGTGGTGAAAAAATAGATGTAATAGAATACAGTGAAGATCCTACAAAATTTATAGCAGAAGCACTCTCTCCTGCTAGAATATTAAATATTGATGTAAATGAAGATGATAAAATTGCAAAAGTTGAAGTTTCAGAAGATCAACAGTCTCTTGCTATCGGAAAAGGTGGTCAAAATGTTCGTCTTGCTGCAAAATTGACAGGTTACAAGATAGATATATCATCTTCTGGTGCATCTTCTGAGGATTCAGAAGATGAAGGTTTTATAGATTTAAAGACTGCTATGGAAAATACTGATTTTTCAGAGTAATTTTAAAATATAGGTATAAAAAAGCGACTCAGGATATGTACCTATCCCTTAAAAGCATAATATTTAGAACACGGATAAATTTTTACTAAAATTTTCCTCGTGCTCGGTAGAGTCACTCGCAAGTTTCTAAACATTATACTTTTAAGGGATAGTGTATCAAGAACCAAGATATACACCGAAAAGACTCTTTTAAAGAGTTTTTTGTGATATAATTTTAGGTAGTGATACGATGTTATCACTACTTTGTAATCAAGTATAATCTAAATTATTTTTTAACTTTAAAACATATGAATAAAAAATTATTGATGTCAATTATGGTATTTGCATTTTTGCCAATATCTTTAACTTTTGCAGAAGATGGTAGTTCTTCGTCTACAACACCCAAACCTCCTATAAGAAGAGAAGAAATGAGAGAGTTTAACAATGGTATAGGAGATCAAAGAAAAGAGATGAATGAAAAGATAAGGAATGAAAGAAAAGAGATGAACAAGGATTTTGTAGAAAATATGAAAAATGCATCTTCTTCAGATCAACGAAAAACTATTATTGATCAAAGAAAAGAAGATGGTCAAAAAATGAGAGAAAATGCCAGTTCAACAAGAAGAGAATTTAATGAAAGAGCTAAGGATATGAGGATTCAAGAGAGAATGAAAGCAAATTTCAGAGTAAATTTAATGAAAATTGAGGCTAATATAAATAGAATATCTAAATTGATAGAAAAACTTGATTCTAGGATAGCTAAACTAAAAGAAGTTGGGGGAACATTTTCAACAGCAGAAGGATTATCTGCTGAGGCAAAACAACATTTATCTGATGCTAAGACTTCATACGAATCTCTAAAAACAATGGAACCAAAAGAAGAAAATAAAGAAACTATAAAAAAGAGTATGGAATCTATTAAAACTCACCTAGAAGAATCAAGAAAAGCAATAGATCTTGCTGTTAAGTCTTTGAAAAAACCAGTTACTGCTTCAACAACAAAAACAAATTAGTTAAATTATAAAAATAATAAAAAATAAAAATGGAAAATCAAACTCAAAATCCTAACCCTGTAAATCAACCTAATGTTGTTTTAAATCAGGTTGCTTCACAACCATCATCATCTACTGGTTCTATTATGGCTACTATTATTGTTATAGCACTTCTCATTTTAGGAGGACTTTATTTTTGGGGTAAAAGAATCGAGACTCAAAGAGAAAACCAAAAAGCTCTTTTAGAAATCTCAAATATGGAAAATGCGGCTGCTGTTGAGATTTCAAATATAAACAATATCAGTGCAGATGATAGTCTAGATTCTCTCCAAAAAGATATAAATTCTACAAATATTGATTCTATAGATTCAAATATATAAGAAATTTCTTTATATGATGCGTTCTGAAAAAATCCACAAAAAGTGGATTTTTTCTTTTTTTTAAGATAGACTGGGTTTTATGAAAAAAGAAGATATTAAAAATTTAAAAAAAGAAGATGTTGGGGATAAAAAAATCTCTGTTACGGGAGAGATCGATAAAGATGTTTTAAACAGTGCTTTTAACAAAGCTCTTAAAGAGATAAAGATTACATTTGAAGCAGATGGTTTTAGAAAAGGTTTTGTTCCTGAAAGTGTTATTTTATCTAAAATTGGTGATATGAAAGTTTTACAGGCTGCTGCTGAGGATCTGCTAAATGAAGCATATAAAGTTATTGTTGATGAGTTTAAAATAGATCCAATTGGTAGACCAGAGATATCTATAAACAAGATTGCAAAGGATAATCCTCTAGGATTTTCAATGGTTTTTTATTTAAGACCTGATGTTAAATTGGGAGACTATAAATCAATTGCTGGTGTGGAAAATAATAAACCAGAAGAAGATTTTGTTGTATCTGAAAGTGAGGTTGATGATGTTGTAAAAGAGTTAAGATATCAGATTGCTCATTCTAAAATGCACAATGAAAGTGGTCTTTCTGAAAATGATCATAGTCACAAAGAGATAAAAGATGAAGATTTACCGGAGGTTAATATGGATTTTGTTAAACTATTTGGATCATTTTCTAGTGTTGATGATTTTAGAGAAAAGATAAAGTTAAATATTAAAGAAGATAAAGATTTTAAAGCAAAAGATAAAAAAAGAACCTCTCTTTTAGATGCTGTTGTTGAAAAATCAAAAATTGAAATGCCTGAGATTGTTATTTCAGGTGAGGTTGAAAAGATTAGAGCTCAATTTGAAGATGATCTAAAAAAGACAGGTCTTTCTTTTGATGGTTACCTATCTCATATAAAGAAAACAGAAGATGAAGTTTTGGAATCTTGGAAACCTTTGGCTAAAAAAAGAGCAGAAACTCAACTTGTATTGTCTGCTATCGCCAGAGAGGAAAAAATAGAACCAAAAGAGGAGGATATTAAAAGAGAGGTTGATAATATTGTGTCATCTGTTAAAGGTGCTGATAGATTTAGAGCCAGAATGTATGTTGAAAATTTCTTGACTAATGATCTGGTTATAAAATTTTTAGAATCTATAAAAACAGACTCAAAGCAACAATAGGTGCAGTTTCAGCTCTAAGTATTTGAGGTCCAATAGAAAAACCATAAACATTGTATTTCTCAAATATTTTTAGATCATTTTCTCCGAAACCACCTTCTGGGCCTATAAATATGGCTATTGATTTTTGATTGTTATTTGATTTTAAGTATTCTTTGATAGGTGGTCTGTTTGGGTCAAGAAATATTTTTTCTTGTGGCAAAATACCGCTTTCCAATAGTTTTTCAATATCGTATATATCTAAAATATTGGTCAAATCCCCTCTTCCAGACTGTTCACTTGCTTCTTTGATAATTTTCTCTACTCTTTTAGTATTTAGATTTTTTTTCTCACTTCGCTCTGTTTGTATTGGGACTATTGTGTTTACCCAAAGTTCTGTTGCTTTCTCGGTTACAAATTCAAATTTATCTTTTTTTATCATTGACATACAAAGCCAAATACTTTTTTCTGATTTTTGGATCTCTCTGCTTTTGATGATTTCAAGTGTTGCCCCTAGATTTCTAAGTGATGTTATGACAGATAAATACTCTAAACCACTTCCATCAAATACTATAACCTGACTACCAACATTGTATCTGAAGACCTTTTTCCATTGAAAAACAAGATCTTTGTCGTCTATATCAAATTTTTTACTCTCTATTTTTTTGTTTATATAAAACCTGTGAAGTCTCATTGATATATTTAAACATATTTGCCTTTTGTTTACTATGGTGATACAATAGTTAACATATTAACAATTAAATTTTGAAATTTTATGAGTATATTGATTCCAACAGTTATTGAAAAGACAAATCTTGGAGAAAGAGCTTATGACATCTACTCTCGCCTACTTAAAGACAATATTATATTTCTAGGTGGCCCAATAGACGATCATACAGCAAATCTAGTCATAGCACAGCTACTTTTCTTGCAATCAGAAGATCCTAAAAAAGACATTTCCCTATATGTAAACTCTCCTGGCGGTTCCGTGACAGCTGGACTAGCTATCATAGACACAATGAATCATATTAAAAACAATGTTTCAACTGTTTGTGTTGGTTTAGCTGCTTCTATGGGAGCAATGATTTTATCTAGCGGAGAAAAAGGAAAAAGATATAGTCTTTCTAATGCAGAGATTATGATTCACCAACCTTGGGCAGAGGGTATAGGAGGACAAGCAACAGATATAGAAATAAGAGCAAAACATATTTTAAAATCAAGAGAAACTTTGAGTAAAATATTGGCTAAAAATACAGGACAACCGCTTTCAAAAATAGAAAAGGATGTTGACAGAGACTTCTTTATGTCAGCAGAAGAAGCTAAAAAATACGGCATAATAGACAAAGTTCTATAATTCTTGTATATTTATATTGTAGGCCTGTTTAGGCTTTACAAATTTGTCAAATTAATTTTTAACTACTGTTTTGGACTTTAATATACTGAAATCCTGAATCTTAAAACATAAAACATAAAATTTAAATCTAAAAACGGCAGTTGCAAACCTATATGTCACTTAAAATAGTTTTAGCCCTGCTTTCTGGGGCAACAGTTATAGGTGTGCTTTTGGGATATTATTTAAGAGTTATTATATCTTTGGGTAAAAAAGGTTCTATGGAGCTTGAATTAAAGCAAATGGAACTTTCTGCAAAAAATAGAGAAAAAGAGATAATCAATGAGGCAGAAGAAAAGGCTGAAAAAATACTATCTGAGGCTCGCCTTGAGATAAAAGAGAAAGAAGAAAAAAACAAAAAAACAGAGGAAAGGCTTATTAAAAAAGAGGAATTTCTAGATAATAGACAACTTGATATAGACAAGGAAGTTGAAAATATCAAATCTAAGATATTGGAAATAAAGAAAATCAGAGAAGATGCTGATTTGATTTTGCTTGAAAGAAAAAATCTACTTGAAAAGGTGGCTTCCCTAACCAAAGATCAGGCAAAAGAGGAGATTTTGAAAACAGTAGAAAAGGAGTATGAAACTGATATATTAAACAGAATAAATAAACTTGAGAAAAATGGAGAGGAAAGACTTTTAAGAAAAGCACAAGATATTTTAGCTACAACCATACAAAGACTTTCAAATTCTGTATCTGCTGATATGTTAACTACTGCTGTATCTATATCTTCTGATGAAATAAAAGGAAAGATTATAGGAAAAGAAGGTAGAAATATAAAAGCTTTTGAGAGAGTTACTGGTGTTGAGCTTATTGTAGATGATACTCCTGGATTTATAACAATATCATCTTTTGATCCTGTTAGAAGACAGGTAGCAAAACTTGCACTTGAAAAACTTATAGCCGATGGGAGAATACAACCAGCAAAGATAGAAGAGATAGCTACCAAAGCCGAACAAGAAATAGGAAAAATAATAAAAGAAAAAGGAGATGAAGCTGTTTACGAATGTGGAATACTAAATCTTGATCCAAAACTTGTATCTATAGTTGGAAGACTTCATTTTAGGACAAGTTATGGTCAAAATGTTTTGGCTCACTCTGTTGAGATGGCTCATATTGCGGGGATGTTGGCACAAGAGCTTGGTGCAAATGTCTCTGTGGCTAAGGCTGGTGCTTTGCTCCATGATATAGGAAAAGCTCTTGATCATGAGGTTTCTGGAACTCATGTTGAAATAGGCAGAAGGATACTTCAAAAATTTAATGTAGATGAGGAGGTGATAAAAGCTATGCAGGCACACCACGAAGAGTATCCTTATGAAACAGTAGAGTCAATCATAGTTCAATGTGCCGATGCTATCTCAGGTTCTCGTCCGGGAGCTAGAAGAGATTCTGTTGAAAACTACTTAAAGAGACTTGCAGATTTGGAATCCGTTGCAAATTCATTTAAAGGGGTTGAAAAATCTTATGCCCTTCAAGCTGGTAGAGAAATAAGAGTTTTTGTAACACCGAGCGAAGTTTCTGATTTGGAAGCTAAAAATATAGCATTTGAGATGGCTAGAAGAATAGAAGATGAGCTGAAATACCCAGGAGAGATAAAAGTAAATGTTATTAGGGAAAACAGGGTTATTGAATATGCAAAATAATAAACCTATCCCGTTAAAAGTATAATTTTAGAGCACCGATAAATTTTTGCTAAAATTTTCCTCGTGCTTGGTAGAGTTACTTGAAAGTCTCTAAAATTATACTTTTACGGTAATATAATTAAGATAGGGTATTATTTTATATTTTTCTTCAATTAAAATTAAAATATTAAAAAGTAAAAATATAATAGAGTCAACATTTGCCATAGAAAAAAGCTTTATATATAATGTTATTATAGTAGATAAGCTATAAATTATTAGTTTTAATCAGTTTAAATATGAATAAAGCATCGATAGTAGATGAGGTTCATAAAAAACTTGGCGGAACAAAAGTTCAAGCTGAGGAAGTTGTAGATACTGTTATAGATCTTATAGTAGGAACTTTAAAAAAAGGAGACGAAGTTTCTATTGCTGGTTTAGGTATCTTTTCAACAAAAACAAGAGCTGCTAGACAGGCTAGAAATCCTAGAACAGGACAAATGGTTTCTGTTCCAGAGATGAAAGTGCCAAAGTTTAGACCAGCAAAGGCCTTTAAAGAGGCGGTTAAATAATCGCTTTACCTTTAAAACAAGAAACACCACTAAGGTGTTTTTTGTTGTCGTAAAAAAGTCCCGAAGCCGAAGCTCCGAGACCTTTGTTGTGACTTACGTCGCTGATTGTTCTTGAACCGATTGTTTTGCGAGCCAACGTGAGAGATACCATGCTCCGCAGAGCGCGATTCCTACGCCGACCCACTGAACGGGCGTGAGATGTTCGCCAAGCATGACACTTGCGCCAAGGATGACCGCAGGGGTTTCTCCTTGGGCAAGGACACTCGCTTCCGTCGTGGGCAAATTCTCGAACGCCATCAGATTCGCAATCCAATAGAGGAATCCTCCGACGAATGCGAATCCGAGAACGAGCATAATCAGTTTCGGTTCGGCGATGGCTGACCACGACGCACCAGCACTCATCACGAGGCCGAGCGTTCCCATGCCGATGCAGGCATAGAAACACTTTTGGAGCGAGTTCCCCTTCGCGCGAGCAAAAAATTCGTAGATGATTCCGTTCATGATGGTTCCGAACAGCGTCCATCCGAATCCTGCCCACTGAAAATGTCCGCCCCAACGAGCCATCACTACACCGCCGAGCATCAACACCAGTCCAATGATGGACGCTGGAGAAATTCGCCGGCCTAAGAAAGCGCCGATCACGAGGTTCACCAGCGGGGTCGCGGTAATGATGATGATTGTCGGTCCCACGCCCCAGTGCCGAATTCCCTCGAAAAGTCCGAGTGTGGCGAACGGCATGGTCAGTGCAATAAGATACGTATACTTGTCCACACGTCCGACGACTCCACGAAGTCCGATGAGTGCCATTCCGGCAGTTAGGAATCCGCGAAAGACCATCAGTTGCGTGGGCGTGAACACACTTAGAACGTTGACGAAAGGCAGGGCCAACCCTGCCGTTAGCCAAATGCCCATGACCCCGAAGAGTCCCAGCATGGTTTTACGATGCATACAAAATCCTTTCTGATTGGAAAAATCGTTTTTTCCTAAATATATTATATCATTTTATAATATATTGTCAATGATTATAATCAAAATATTGCTATTTTATAACTATAAATATGATTAAAATTTATTTATATAAATTTTGTTGATATATATTGACAAAAAATTAACTATAAAATACAATATATTTATGAATAATGAAAATTTTGATCTATCAAAATCACTAGAGTTAATAGGTTTTAGTCAAAAAGAAGTTTTGGTGTATTTGTCTTTACTTTCTTTAGGAAAAGGAACTGTTTCTCAAATAGCAAGAAAAGCCGGTATAAATAGGCCTAGTGGTTATCATATTTTAACTTCTCTAGAGTTAAAAGGGGTTATAAATGCTTCTGGTAAAGAGCCGAAAAAGGAATATGTTGCCAATTCTCCAGACGAAATAGAAAAACTCTTATTGAAAAAAAGAGATGATTATGAAAATTATATAAAAGAAGCTAGAAAAATTATTCCCGAACTAAAGTCTATGCACAATATAAACAACAGGCCAAAGATATCTTTTTATGAAGGTAAAGATGGTTTACAGAAAGTCTATGAGGATACTTTAACTTCAAAAGAGGATATTTTGGCTTATGCTAGTGTTGAAGACGTTCACAGTACCCTACCAAATTATTTTCCTCTTTATTACAAAAGAAGGGCTAGAAAAAATATAAATATCAGAGCTATATTTCCAGGTTCCGAAGATGCAAAAAAATTAAAAAAATTTGATCAAGAGGAAAAAAGACAATCAGTACTTGTTCCTATTGATAAATTTAGTTTTCATCCGGAAATAAATATTTATGATAACAAGGTTATGATAGCTTCTTGGAGGGAAAAACTCGGAATTATTATTGAAAGTTCTGAAATAGCAGATGCAATGAAAAAAGTTTTTGAGTTGGCTTGGCTAGGTGCAAAAGGGATTGAGGAGAAATAAGGTTGTTTCTATTTTTTAAATTTCTCAAATATGTATTTTCACTGTGCGGGATATTAAATGACGTTAGAACCTGTTTTCTAGGGTCTAACTCCATGTTCTATATCCCAAGTTTGTCTCTAACAGAAGTGAAAGTCAATTAAAACAAATGGGCACCCTCCTGTTGAGAAGTGCCCATTTTACACCTATCTACTATTACACCCGAAGATGAGCAAGTGACCGAGCAATGTTTGCTCTGGCTTGCGTTTCATACTTGTTGCGGAAGGATTGCGTCGAGTAGATATTCGGTCGATCTAGAAACGCCTTCAGGATCGCCAAACGTCCGGCAATAAACTGATCTTCCGGTACCCACTCATACTCCTTACGTACTTGCTTCTCATATTCATCGAATCTTTCCTCAGGTTGACCTAGAATTGAGAGATCGATGTCAACAATAAGTTGAACATCTGAATCGGTGGGAGTCGCTGAATGCTTCGTTGCTATGATGAGATTTGCCACCGATTGTCCGAGGTTGTCGGGCAACGAAGCATTTCGCACCATTTCCATGGCGAGTGCTGCACTTCGCTCCTCACTGTCCTTGGTTTTGGTATCGTAGATTGCGTCATGATACCAGAGAGCCAATTCAACAGTATCAGGATTTGTTGCGAGGTGTCGGCCACGCTCGAGTTCGTCGAGGCAGAGTCTGATGTGTTGGAGTGTGTGGTACACTCGGTGCGGTTCAGAGTATCGCACAACAAGCTCGTTGTAGACCACGCTTGCGTCTCCTTGCGCACCGAGGTGTTGCCACAACGCTTGCCATTGTTGTTCATTTCGATTTAGCATTGTAAGCATCCTTCAGTTTCTCAAACACTGGTTCGGGGAGATAATTCTTCACTATTGTCGCCCATCCTTCAGGACCTATCAACCTCTTCACCATGCTTGAACTGACTTCGGCAATTCCACGTGGTGGCATCAGAAAAACTGTTGTGATGCCAGAGTTTAAGTCGCCGTTGATATTTCTCATCACCCGCTCGTATTCGTAGTCACTTTCGGTTCTGATGCCACGAAGTATGAATTGTGCACCTACCGATTGAGCGTAGGTGATAAGAAAATGATTGGTGAAACTACTGACTTCGACATTCGGAAACTGTTTTGTTGATTGTCGAAGCATTTCAAGTCGCTCATCAACCGAGAACATACAGTGCTTCTCTGGATTAATACCAATTGTTACGAAAAGTTTGTCGAACAAAGCCGACCCTTGCTTGATCATCCAAATATGACCGACAGTTGGTGGATCAAATGTTCCAGCATAAACCGATGTCTTCTTAGTCATCACCCTTTCTTTTTTTGGAAAATCACCCTTTGAATCAAACATTTCTTCAGACAACGATTCGTTAAGTTCAGAGAATAAATTCATACTTCCTCCTAGTTAAAGAACTTTCTCCCTATATTATGTATTTGTTGACAGAAATGTTCAATTATGTATAATAGAAACTATACAACTATGAATAAAGAGAATTTGCCTGACATATTAAAAGATATTGGACTTCCACCAGCTGAGGCCTCGGTTTATATTGCTTTATTAGATGGACTAAAATCTGTCCAAGAAATAATAAAAACTACTGGAGAAAAAAGACCAACGGTATATTACTCACTTAACTCCTTAGAAAAAAGAGGTTTAGTTAGCAAGACTGGAAAAGAATACGGAAACAAATTTCAAGTTGAACCGATAAATAAATTATCAGAATTAGTAGAAAGAAATATACGAAGACAAAATTCTCTTTTAGAAAAGACAAAGAAACTAAAGGATTACTATCCAAACAAAAGAACCAACAAAAAAATTTTAGTGTCTTACTTTGATAGTCTTGAGTCGATTAAATCAGCTATATTTTATAGTCTTTATAGTAAAGATAAAAAAATCAGAACCATTGTGCCTGGAAGTAATTTTTTTCATCAGATTGGCGAGAAATTTGTTGAAGAGTATGTAAGTCAGAAAATTGAAAAAGGTATAAAAACTCAGGCTTTATGGGAAGATGTTCCTAATAAAAAAACTATAGATAAATATTATAGTGATTCAGTAATAAGACAATTGCCTTTGGACATGCATAATTCCTTTGAAACCACAATCTTCATATTTGACGACAAAACACTTTATATCGCTCCTAAAAAAGAGCATTATGCTGTGTTAATTCAATCTCATGAACATTCTAAAATGATGAGATCATTATTTGACGTAATTTGGAAAAATTCAATTCAAGTCGATTAAATCTGTGCGGGATGGGAGAATCGAACTCCCGTATGCACATTGGAAGTGTGCCATTCTACCACTAAACTAATCCCGCAATAATAGACAGTATATCACAAAACTTTATTTATCCAAGCCATTATTCTTCTGTGTAAATAAACACCAAATTCTTTGTTTCCTAAACTTTTTATTGTCATATGAGCTGTTCCATATGGAAGTTTGTTTATATTTCTTATTTTTTTATCTGTTCTTTTGTCTATTGTGCATTTATAAAACTGATCTCTTGGTATTTTGGTTTCTTTTGACCAAAAATTAATGCAATCTTCTTCTTTGTTGTCTGGGTATATATGTAATCTAATAGCAAAGTTTTTATTTTTTATACCAAAACAAGTTTTAAACCATTTAATTGTAAATTTAATCACTTTTGGGTCTGAGTTTATAATCCTTGTTAAGTTTATGGTTTTACTTCCCTCTCCTATGTATATACCAATTCCAATCATCATAATATCTCTTTTTGTTAAATAGTTTATGTCTTTTTCTGATTGTTTTTTTGCTTTTTCAATATTTTCAAATTTTATTTTAATTTTATGTAATGTTGATGCTAATCTAGCCTCTTTTATTTTATCCAAGGTATATTCATTTGGTTTAAATTCAATATCAGATAACCATTTACTCAATGTGCTTTTTGATAATGCAAATTTTGTTTTTATATAACTGTATGAATAGCCTAATTTTCTTAGTTCTATTACTTTTTTCTTTATTTCTGTATTATACATTTTTGTATACTTGTTATTATATCATACAATATATATTTAGATATACGATTTTATAATAAATTTAAAATGCTATAATAACTCCAATGAAAAAGATTTTGTTTTTAGTATTTTTTTGGGTTTTTTCTATAATTATCTTTGTTTATAATTACCAAAGTAGTGGTTTTCAAGGTGTTAATAATAATAATAATAATAATTTAAATACAATCTCCCCTGCTTTACCGTCCAATAATAATCTAGAAATCAAAGATCAGGAAAATAACCAAATATCATCTAAAAATACAGAAACTATACTCTCAAAAGCTAGTTCGACTAAACCTGTTTCTGCTACCACATCAACTGTAAATATTAAAAAAACTAGTCAGACTGCAACAAACATAAAAACACAAACATCAAACGAGGCGACTTCTGTTGTTGTAAATAAAAATGTTGATTTTTCTTTGGTAAATGAGCAAGTTAGAAAATCTCTTGTAAATATAATGTGCTCGGTCTCATCTAGTGGCACCATATCCCCCATAACAGGAAGCGGAGTTTTTGTTTCAAATGATGGTGTTATACTGACAAATGCACATATTGCTCAGTATTTTTTATTGAAAGATTTCAATGGTCAAAAAGATTATTTAGACTGTGTGATAAGGACAGGATCCCCTGCTTATCCTACATACAAAGCCAAATTAGTTTATATTTCTCCTGATTGGATTTTTAATAATAAAAAACTTTTGTTGGAAGAAAAACCTCTTGGAACTGGGGAATATGATTATGCTTTTTTGAAAATAACAGAAAGAGTTGATAAATCAGATCTAAAAGCTGTTGATTTTATCTCATTAAATACAGATGATTCTAATCTAAAAAAAGGTAATCCAACTATTTTAGTCTCCTACCCCGCTGGTTTTTTAGGTGGGATTGAAATTTTACAATCTTTGTATCAGTCTAGTGCAGAAACTTTTATAAAAGATGTTTTTACATTTAAAGAAAATACAATAGATTTGATCTCTGTTTCCGGTACGGTAATTTCCCAAAAAGGTTCTTCTGGTGGAGCGGTTGTTGATTCTAAGTCAAATCTTTTGGGTATAATATCAGTTAGTAGTGATGATTTTTTTACAAAAGATAGGGATTTGAGGGCTATTACAGTGGCATATATAAATAGGGATCTAGAAGCTAAAACTAAAACAAATATTAGAAATCTGATATTAAATGCTGATTCTGTTTCAAATGTATTTGAAATTTCCCTATTCTCTTTACTGAAAAAAACACTAGAAGACAGTATTTTGGGTAAAAATTAAATTTTTTAAATAAAAAAAACACCTCGGGTTGGTTACCGAAGGTTGTTGGCGAGGGGTCGGGGGACGAAACTGCCCCGAACACCCCTCGCCTTGGGCACCCCTCCTCTGTGAGGAAGGGGTTGGCAATTTTCCGAGGTTTGGCCAAACCTCGGAGTCGAAAACCTTATCATGCATCTTGCCAAAGAATGCACTTATCTCCTCGTCCCGTTTTGGGATTTAGAGAGGGTTTTCCAATCTGGTTTTAGAGTTGCGCGCAAACTCAAAACCAGAAAAAAATCCACCGGATCCCGGCAGGGACTCCGGCGAAACCTCCCATGGCAGGATCTCCTTTCGGAAATCGTGCCAAGTGCGAAGATGATTGGGAGGCAAAGATCATCTCTAGTTAATATATTACTACATTATCATCTTTTTGTCAACTAAAAATATTGATTTTTTCAAAAAAGTTTTTTTATTGTATAAAAAATGGCTTAAATAAAAGATATTTTTGATATTATTTAAAAATGTATAAATCCCATTTTGTTAAAAATATTTTTTAATGTAATATGATATCTATGTTAAAAAAAATTTGGGATAGATTTTGGAATTTTTATGATGGTCACTATAATCTAACACTAGGTATTACACTTTGTTTATTTTCACTTCAAATCGTTCATTTATTTTGGCTCTTTACAAATGTTATTTGGTTTAAATTGTTTTCTTATAACCTGTATACTTTCGGATCAACTTTTGAAAAATTGTTGGTTTTAGTGGATTTTACAGAAATCCCTGCCCTACTGGCTGCTTCTTTGGTTTATATAGATGATCTTCGTAATAATTTCAACTATAAATCAGTTATTTTTCTAATTCTTTTAAATAGCCAATGGTTGCACCTCTTTTGGATTACAGATGAGTTTGTTGTTTCAGAATTTACAGAAAAAGTTTTATTCCCTTCTTGGCTTGCTTGGCTAGCCATACTTATAGATTATCTTGAAGTTCCTGTTATCCTAGATACTTTATCTAAATTTTTAAAACATTTAAAAGAAGGTCAAATAAAAACCGCTTTAAATGTGATAAAGGAAAGAGACTGATTATTTACAAAAATATCTCTATTTTTAAATTTATTTAGTTTCTATTGGTTCAAATGTATCTGGGTTGTAGTAGATCCTGTCGTATATTTCAAAAGGTTTTCCTATAAATCCTTGTTCCTCTATTGGAACATCTAAATCCCATTTATCATAATATGAAATGTAATGCCCTTTTTCATCTTCCCCTTTTGTCCAAGTGTAATTTCCCATTATCTCATCCGCTAATACAGAGCTTTTCCCGTTACCATATTCTATCTGTGAAATAATATTTTTTATTGGATTTTTAAAACCAATAAATCTTTTCTCAAACATATTATTTATCTTAAAATAATATTTATCATCTTTACTGTTTTTAGGTTTAAAATCTGATATTCCAAATGTATCATATAGTTGATTTAAGCCAAGATATACTCTAAAAGCATCTTCTCTTTCATTACTATCTAATTCTCTTCCTGAAATAAAATTTGGAATAAGTTTTTTTATTTTTTCATCCGCATAATACATTCTTGGCTTAATTGTTTTATAAACAAGTTCACTTATTATCGGCTTATGTGCCTGACTTTGTTCTCTTGTGTTGCCAAGTTCTGCCAATTCTTGTTTTGCTCTGTCTTTATCTTCAAAAGTATCAGTTTTCATCTCCTTGTGACCTGCATTTAAAGATAAAAGTCCAAATACTAAAGCTTTGGAAAATTTTCTTTTTATTTTATCCAATATAGCTGATTTCTTTTGCTCTCTTTGGTTGGGGTTTTCAAAACTCATATAGTTAATTTTATCAAAATCTAATGATATTTACTATTTTCTAAGGCAATTTGCAAAACAGTATCAAAGTTATCTTCTTTTTGACATTTATTTGTCTTTTCATAGCCACATTTAATGCATTTGTGTATCAAAGAGTATTCCCTACCATTTTTTATTACATTCACAGGTTCCATAAGACCACCACATTTTGATAGTCTGTCGCCAGGATTTATATCTACATGTTTAGAATACAAACAATCAGGGCAATGATTTGTAAATCCATCACCTAAAACCTCTCTACCACAATTTTGACATTCAAAGTTCTCTTTTGTTTTTTTGAACATATGTTTGAATATAAAAACTCTGTTTTTCAGAGTTTTTATATAATCTTAATTTCCACCAGTTCCTGTATTTGAATCTGGCCATCCATCAGCTCTAACTGTAGAAAAACTAAATCCAAATATTGAAACTAATATAAACAAAGCAATAATTAACTTGTTCATCTTTATTTGTTAAATTTATCGAATAAATAATAGTGTAAATGTAACAAATAGATTTTTTAAAGTCAAAAGTTATAAGTTGTTTGATTTATATTTTTTGTGTTATAGTATCTTTTGTAAGTTTCGGAGTGTGGTGTAACGGCTAACATTCCTGTTTTGGGAACAGGCGACTCCGGGTTCGAATCCCGGCACTCCGACAAATATTTTAAGTTAGTCTGATAAATTTTTTATTAAAAGACAATATCTTCTATAAAAGACACAGTAGCTATTCTTTCGGACATATTTATTTTAACAATAGCTATATCACATTGCCAATTCGTATCATCGTCTATTTCTTTGTCTAACAGATATGTTTCGATAACCCTTCTCAATCTTTGGGTTTTATATAGGTGTATATTATCCTCTGCTCTATATGTTTCTTGTGAACCAATACCATGTTTTGTTTCTCGTGTAACAGATTTTACTTCTATAAAGTGAATAATACTGTTCTTTTTGGCAACAATATCTATCTCGCCCCATTTTTTTAAATAATTTCTATCTAAAATAACAAAACCTTTGTTTTTTAGATATTTACAAACACTATCTTCCCCTATTTTACCAACCATCTGCTTATTTGTTGGGTTTTTGATCATATTTATAATATCTATTTTATTAAATTCTATTTACAAAACAAGCAAGTTAAAGAATATTCAACATTTTCAAATGTTTCGTGTGACACATAAAACTAAATGTTTCTAAGAAACATTTAGTTTTATAACAGACTGTTATATTAGAATCTTTATTTTAAGCCATATTTTGATTTGGATAGAAATGTTTCTCGTGAAATCTTTTTAAAAAGTCATTAAATTAACTTAAAAAGCTAATAATCAAAGACTGTCTTTAATACACATCTCCACAGAGTTATCCACAGTTTTGTTTAAAAATATGGGTATTATTGTGTATATAAGTCGAATCTTTAAATTAAAGAAGACATTGTAAATAATAAGTCTTTTTGTTTTTATAAGTCATTTTATTCGAGAAATACATGGCAACTTTGCTGCGAGGATTGGACGAGGTGACTGCTTTTATATTAAAAAACCCACAGACTGGTGTCTTTGTGTGGTAAATTAGCCCATTGATTTGCTTTTTGATTATTAAATGTATAATATTTACTATATTGCGGGTATGGTTTAGTGGTAGAACACTTCCTTGCCAAGGAAGAGACGCGGTTTCGATTACCGCTACCCGCACAGTTGATAAGCAAGATTGTGTGTCCGCTAGGACTTGAACCTAGATGGGCGGTTCCGAAGACCGCTACTCTATCCAATTGAGCTACGGACACAGTTTTCCTATATAATAATAGAAAAAGACTATTTTTCCAAATTTTTCATATTATTTTGATCAATTGTGATATTATTTAAAAATATGGACATAGATTTATCTAAAATACCAAAAGAAATATTTTTTATATCTCAAACACTTGAAAGTGCGGGTTTTGAGGCTTTTTTGGTTGGTGGATGTGTTAGAGATCTTATCTTAGGAAGAAAACCAAATGATTGGGATATAACAACCAATGCTAAACCACAGCAGATAATTGATTTATTTCCTCATACTTTCTATGAAAATGATTTTGGAACAGTTGGTGTTGTAAATGATAATACTGATGACTTGTCTTTAAAGAAAATTGAAATAACACCTTATAGATTAGAAGGGAAGTATTCTGATAATAGAAGACCTGATGATGTTTTTTTTACAGATAACATAGATGATGATTTGAAAAGGCGAGATTTCACTATAAACTCTATGGCTTTGTCTTTATCTTCTGGACTATATGATCCTCATTTTGGACTAAAAGATTGCAAGGAGGGGATTATACGAACTGTGGGAGTGGCAAATGATAGATTCTCTGAGGATGCTCTTAGGATTTTAAGAGCTGTTAGATTTTATAGTCAATTAGGATTTGTTGTTTCACACGAAACAGAAAAGGCTATTATTGAAAATGGTCATCTTTTATTAAATATATCAAAAGAAAGAATAAGAGATGAGTTTGTAAAGATAATAATGTCTGATATGCCTATGGAAGGAATAATGCTTTTGAAAAAATTAAATATTCTTCAATATGTTGTTCCTGAGCTTATGGATGGTATTGGAATTGATCAAAATAAAGCTCATAGTTTTGATGTTTTTGAGCATTTACTTAGGTCGCTATCACATAGTGCAAATAAAAAATATTCATTAGAGATTAGATTAGCTGCTTTGTTTCATGACATATCAAAACCGGAAACAAGAAGAAAAGGGGAAAATGGGGAGTGGACTTTCTATGGTCACGAGGTTTTAGGAGCTAAAAAAACCAAAAAAATACTTCAAGATCTTAAATTTTCAAGTGAAATAGTTTCAAGGGTGGAAAAACTGGTTCGTTGGCATATGTTTTTTTCTGACACAGAGCAAATAACACTTTCTGCTGTAAGGAGGATGATAGTAAATGTTGGTAGGGAAGATATATGGAATCTTATGGATGTTAGGATTTGTGACAGAATAGGCACAGGAAGACCAAAGGAGGATCCGTATAGATTAAGAAAATACCACTCTATGATAGAGGAAGCTTTAAGAGATCCAATATCTGTATCAATGCTTAAAATAGACGGTAATTTTTTAATTAAAGAGCTTAAAATACCTCCTGGACCAAAAATAGGAGCAATACTTAATGCTCTACTAGATGAAGTTTTAGATGATCCTGTTAAAAACACAGAAGAGTATTTAAAAAAAAGAGCAGGGGAACTGTCAAATATGTCCTATGATGACATCTATATATTAGGTAAAAAGGGTAAAGAAAATATTGAAAAAAAGGAAAAAGAGGAACTTTCTAAAATACGAAAAAAACATTTTGTTAAGTAAAAAGTAATATATCTATATTAAAATATACAAAAACCGCCCAGATTGTAAGCTTTTTTGTCCCTGTTAAAGCTTTTTATGGCGGTTGTTTAAATAAGTACCACCCAGCTTTTATAACAGGACAAATTATTTAATATCTCTTTTGTTATAGTAGATAAAATTTTTTGAAGAAATAAATATTTTTTTGTCGAGAATCACCAGTATGGTCTTAAATAGAGAGTCTAGACTCTATTTTTATATTATACAAAGAACTTTTGTCTTTTAAATTATTTTTTATTTATTATAAGACATTTATTTGTCTTTTAATATTATAAGTTTTTATAAAAGTCATTTCAAGGACAATGTTGTGGATAACTTTTTAAAATAATTTTCAAAAAATTTTTTTATGTATATAATATATGTATTATAAGTTTAATTTTTTAAAAAATGCACAAGGTAACTTTTATCCTTCTTGTAATTGGAGGATTGAACTGGGGTCTTGCAATTTTTGGAATGGATGTAGGTAATTATTTACCTTCAATGATTTCAAATGTTGTTTATGCTCTAGTCGCTCTTTCTGCAATATACGAACTTGCTACACATAAAAATTGTTGCAAGAGTTGTGATTCTTCAATGCAAAAGACTATGTAGTTTTGTATAAATGTTGTCTAAAAAACAATAACTAAAAAAACAACCGATGGTTGTTTTTTTAGTTTCTAGATTTCAATAGAAATAGGGCAGTGGTCTGAGCCAAAAATATCAGAGTGTATTTTTGATGATTTTATTTTTTTCTCTAAACTGTTACTTGCAAAAAAACAATCTATTCTCCATCCAACATTTCTCTCTCTGGCTTTTGCAAAATGTGTCCACCAACTATAATGTCCATTTCCTTTTGTAAATTTTCTAAATGTGTCGAAAAAACCAGCTTTTATAATATTATCTACTCCTAATCTTTCTTCTTTTGTAAAACCATGTTCACCCTCGTTTTGTTTCGGATTTGCAAGGTCATCTACTGTATGAGCTACATTTAAGTCTCCACAGAAAATAACAGGTTTACTTTTTTCCAGTTCTTTTATATGCTCCAAAAAAGCAGGATCCCATTTTTTAAATCTTGTTTGTAGTCTAGAAAGATCTCCTTTTGAGTTAGGTGTATAAACATTTACAAGGTAAAAATATTCAAATTCGGCTGTTATAACACGACCTTCTTTGTTTAAATCACCATAGCTGTCTGTTAAATCATATTTTTTGAATATTTTTTCATTAAAGTTATTTTCAACTTTAATTGGTTTTATTTTTGTAAATATTGCTGTGCCAGAGTAACCTGCTCTTTCTGCTGAATTCCAAAATTCTTTATAATCAGCCAAATCAATCTCATTTTGTTCTTTTTTAGATTTTGTTTCTTGCAGACATAGTATATCTGGTTTTTCTTTCTCTAAAAATGGCAAAAACATCCCTTTGTTATGCATCGCCCTTAAACCATTTACATTCCAAGATATTATTTTCATAGCTATATGGTATCAAAAATATCAAACTAGACAAATGAGTTTATTTGTTCTAACATCATTTTAGATGATAAACAGTAGAGAATTTCATTATACCGAAAATTACATGTATTTTTTACTTTCTGTTTATTTGATTTTAGGTAGTTTTGTCTTTTATTTTAGTTATAATGATTTCATTCAAAATAATGTTCATCCACAAAGATGTATTTTTACTATTGTTCTTCTTTTGGTCTCTCTTGTAATTTCTTTTTGTATGGTTTCATTTCGTTTATATTATTTTTTCATAGATAGATACAAAGGTATTCAAGTTCGCAAATAGCGGACTTTATTTTATAATTAAATGTTTTATTCATAATACCTCGATGCTCTGCATCGGGGTTGGTTGATTAATTTGCTAATATCTTGCTTAAATTATATATATATATAATTTAACTATTATAAACAATATTTTAAATTTTAATTTATATGGATAAAATAAATGCTTTATCTGGATTTCCTAAAAATCCTTTTGGTATTAAAGAAAGCGATGAACTTTTAAATGGTATTTATAGAAAGGATGGTATTTTTTACTACAAAGATAGATATAATAAAAACTCAGAATTCATTCAGTGTAAAAAAGTTGAGGACAATGAACCTTTTGATTTTGAGGATAATATAAGTTATGAATTTATAGAAAGTGCTACTTTAGAAGAGGGTGTTTGGAGTATTTTCAAGCAATATAATGGTGTATATTTTGCCTTAAAAACTATAAGAAATTATAGACAAGAAGGTTCATCATCGCCTGCACATTGGTTAGTTGAAAAAAGATTACCTGGTGGTAATTGGGTTGAAGATAATAAATAATTAATTAAATTTAGATAATCTTTCTTTTTCTCTATTTTTTTATTATAATCATTTTCAGGATGAAGATGATAAAGATTATATCTTTTTTTCTTTGTTTTTTCCCAATTTATCTTTTTTTTGGTGTTATAACAGCTATCAAAACATTAAATACAATAGTTGTTTATGGTTCTCATTCTCAATATCTGTTAAATGATCGTTCTTTTTATTTTCTACTATCTGTTTTTTCCCTTGTTGATTTGATTATTTTAGTGGGTTTTGTCTATATTTTTTTCATTATTCTTTTTCCTAAAAAATCGTAATTAGTTTCCTTTCTGCATAATCGCCCATCAGGCGATTTGTTTTTTATCTATTTTTGTGTATATTTATTGTTGGATGGCAAGGAAAATAGGTCTAGTTATTTTTTCCATATTAGAGTGTATTTTGATGATTGCATTAATTGTGTTAAAAGTCAGGGCCGATTATCTGTATTATAATTTTTTTGATAAAAATACTGGAATTTGTGACCAGTATTGTGTAAATCATAATTATTTGTTACTTTATTCGGAATCACAGATTTTTTTCATTTTTTGTCTTGGTATGATGCTTTTTACTTTTTATTTTATAATTGATGCTTTTGATCTTAATGTTGATTGTATTAATTATTTTGTTTTCACTATTATTTTTATTATTTACATGTTTTTTGGTGTTCCAAATACCATCAAAACATTTAATACGATGTATGTTTATAAATCTCAAAATGAATATATACTAAATAGTGATTCTTATTATTTACTTCAAACTGCTCTTGTTGTTGTAAATATTCTGATTTTGTTAGTCTTTATTAGTATTTTTTTCTCTATTTTTTTTCCTAAGAAAAAAAAGAATAGTTAGGGTTTCTACATAATCGCCCATCAGGCGATTTGTTTTTTATCTATTTTTGTGTATATTTATTGTTGGATGATAAAAAGAATATGTTTGGTTATTTCATGTTCATTTTTGTTGAGTATTTATTTTGGTGAATATATTCCATATTTGTTAAATTATCTATCTTGGGAATATTACTTTGATCTAATTGATTCTTTTGATCCCATTATCCGTTATTGCGATGGTATTTCTTATTATTGTGTTGAATTTTACAAATTTGTTCAGTTTATTATAGTGTTTCTTTTGTCAATTTTGAGCACACTAATGCTCGTTGCTTTTGTTTTATTTTTTGGTAAATTAATGGATTATTTATTCGATGAATAACCACTCTAAATAAGTGGTTATTTTTTATGAAATTTTTTATGGACTTCCCGTAGGTGCTTGTCTGTTATATGGGTGTATATTTGTGTTGTATTTATGTTCGCATGGCCGAGTAGGGTTTGGACTGATCTTATATCTGCTCCGTTTGACAGTAAGTTGGTTGCAAAACAGTGTCTGATAACATGAGGTGTCATTTTCTTTGAAATGCCGGCTTTTATGGCATATTTTTTAACAATTCTCTCTATTGATCTTTTTGACATACGAAGCTCTGTTTTAGATACTTTTTTCTTGCTATTTCTGGAAAGTTGTATAAAAAGAGCATCATCTAGGTCTTTTCTTGATTTTAAATAGTCACGGACAGCTTTTTTACTATCTTCTGACAGAAAAACAACTCTAACTTTTCCTCCTTTACCTCTTATTGACAATTCGTCTGAATTTAGATTTATATCTCTGTCCAAGGAGACGAGTTCTGATACACGAAGTCCAGTCGAAAACAAAAGCTCAAATATAGCCTTATCTCTCAGTTCATCTTCTTTCGAACCTTTTGGACTCTCTAGAAATCTTTTAAGTTCTTCTTCTGTTATGAGATCAAGTGTTCTTTCAATTGTTTTTGCTAGTTCAATCCGCTCTGCTGGTAAACTTTTAACCTCTTGTCTTGCTAGATACTTTAAAAAAGCTCTGAGTGCTATCAGATAGTAGTTTTGAGTTCTTCTATCCATAGTTTTACCACTTTTTTTGTTATTTCCTGTAACTTGTCTATTTAGCCATAGTCTAAATTCTCTAACAACATTATCTGTTATTTCTTCTGGATTGGTAACATTTGCTTGTTTCAGGAAAACTTCTAGGTATCTGTTGTAGTTTTCAACTGTTTTTATGGAACGACCTTTTTCTATCTCTATATATTCCAAAAATCTCTTTTTTAGTTCTTCAAGTTTCATCTTTAAAATTATATAAGAAAAAATTAATGTCGCAAAATATAAACATAGTTTATATGTATTTATATATTGATTTTTTATATATAATATGTTATAGTATTAACATTATGAAAATACATAGATTTTTCGGAATGAATTATGAACAAAATAACTCTGTAATTACTGAGGGTGTTTTTGCTAGAACAATTTATGTAACTTATTTACTCTGATATTAAAAAATAAAAATATAAGTTTTATAAACTGCTCCAGCTAAGAACTGGGGCAGTTTGCATTAAAGGAGAAAAACATGCAAGAAAAACCAAGAACAATTTTTATTGAATGTAAAATTGTTAACCTCAGACCTTTTTCAAAGGACGATATATCAAATGTTACTAGGTGGATTAATAATCCAATAGTTAGAGAGTTTGTTTCGATATCATTTCCTAAGACTGAAAAACAAGAAGAGGATTGGTTTTTGAAACTAGGTGGTGATGAAAACAATATTGTTCTTTGTATTGAAACAAAAGATGGTAAACCTATAGGTATTATGGGTGTGCATAAAATCAATTGGATTAATAGAACTTGTGAAACAGGGGCAATTATTGGGGAAGAGGATTTTTGGAATAAAGGTTATGGTACAGATGCAAAAATGCATTTACTTGAATATGTTTTTGATACTCTCGGCATCCGCAAGGTTTGTTCTAGTGTTATTTCTTATAACAAAAGAAGTCTGAATTATAGTATTCATTGTGGATATAAAGTTGAAGGTAGACTAAGGAAACATGTTTTTAGAAAAGGAAAATTTTGGGATCTGATACTTCTAGGTTTGTTTAGACACGATTGGTATTCAATTTGGAAGATATATAAAAAAACAGGAAAGGTTCGTTAGTTCTCTTTGGTGCCCGCTTTTGAGTGGGCACTTTTTATTATTAAAAATAGTCTTTGTTTCATTTGCTTTTTTCTTTTATATGTGCTATATTTGAAAAATGTTAACAAAAACTAAAAAAGCAAAAGTTATAGAAAAAGTTCAAGTTCACGATAAAGACACAGGTTCTCCTGAGGTTCAAATATCTATTTTGTCTAAAAAAATCGATGAATTGGCTAAACATTTAAAAGCTAATCCTAAGGATAATCACTCTAGAAGAGGTCTTCTTCAAATGGTTTCTGACAGAAAAGCCCATATGAAGTATCTTGAAAAGAAATCTCCAAAAAGATACTCAGCTTTGGTTAAAAAACTTGATTTGAAAAAATAATCTTTTGTCTCGCGGTCCTATAAAAGGATGATTTTAGAGACTTGCGAGTGACTTTACCGAGCACGAGGAAAATTTTAGCAAAAATTTATCCGTGCTCTAAAATTACCCTTTTATAGGAGGTAAATTTTTAAACCAATATTATTAAACACAGTTTTTGTTTTCTTTATTTTAATACAATAGTATAATTTTAATATGTCAGTTATAAAACACAAAAATCAAAGAGTTGGTATTTTTATTGATACACAAAACCTTTATCATTCAGCTAAAAACCTGTATGGTTGCAAGGTAAATTTTGGTCAAGTTGTCAAAGATGGTCTTTTTGGCAGATCTCTTATTAGAGCCATTGCTTATGTCATCACCACAGAATCTGGTGATGAACAAAATTTTTTTGAGGCTTTAACAAAAGTTGGTATAGAAACAAAGACTAAGAATCTACAAGTTTTCTCTGGTGGAGCTAAAAAAGCCGATTGGGATGTTGGTTTAGCTGTTGATGCTATTAAACTTGCTCCAAAATTAGACACAGTTATTTTGATTTCAGGTGATGGTGATTTTGTTCCTCTTGTTGAATATCTTAAAACCAATGAAGGTTGTCAAGTTGAAGCTATTTCTTTTGGAAAATCAGCATCAGCAAAGCTTATAGAGTCTGTTGATGAGTTTTTAGATCTTGATCAAAATCCTTCAAAATATCTTATAAACTACAAACCACAAAGAAAAATCAGATAGTGTAATATTTACAAATATTGTTTATTATTGCAAAATTTTTTATTTATGATACTATCTGTATCGGAAATCTTCCTTTAAAAAATTAAAAATAAAAGGAAGTGGAGAAAGGGAAAAGTGAAGAAAATTCTTTTCACAGCTTTTGTTGTTTCAGGACTTTATGCTAGTCCAGTTGTCTGTGTTTCTGGTGGGGGTATTATTGCTACTGATCAATACATCGCACCTGATGATGGAATTGTCCAGTGTGTTCAACTAATTGGACCATCGGTTAATGTTGGTAAAGCCAATTTTTCATCTTTTGTAAATACTGTAAGTGAAGTCTCAAGTTTTTTTAATTGGGATGGTTGGCATCTTGATGCTTCTTTGTTGCAAGCTCATGGAAATACGATTGGAAGTGTTATTAATATTTTACCTTCTGGTGATGGAATTATTGATTTTCTTGTTTATGGTTATAATAATGACGGACGGGTGGTTACAGGTAAAGGCGTTATTGTTATAAATTATCCAAGTATTGATTCTATTGGTGGTCGATGGGGGGCGATGTTGTATTTAGATGATATACAAAAACAATCGTCTTCCGTGGTGAAAAATCCCGAACCAGCAACCATGCTTCTTGTTGGTCTTGCATTGGTTAGTTTAACCTTTTTTCGACAAAGTAAACTAAAATAATATTTACGTGTAAGGTTTGAGTTTCCACTCTCTACCTTACATGTTTTTTATTTATTCGAGAAATACCCGGCAGCTTTGCTGTGGGGATTGGTAAAAAGTGTCGGCGGTGGTTGACTTCTGTGTTGAAATAGTTTGTATGTTTCTGTTAATGAATAAGATTTCTAAGTTTTATTCATTTTTTATGTACATTATTTGTCCATATATCTACATATTTTTTTCCAATAAATATATTTTTGTTGTAAAATATTTCTATGAAAACAGAAATATTTGAACTAGATCTTTTTGGTCAAAAATTAAAAGCAGAGTTTACGGATTTGGTTTATCAAGCAGATGGTTCTGTTATTGTTTCGGTTGGTGATACAAAGGTTTTAGCTACGGCTATAATGTCACCAAAAGCCAAAGAAGGTGTGGATTTTTTACCTCTTAGTGTTGAATATGAAGAAAAATTTTATGCTTCTGGAAAAATAATCGGTTCTCAATTTCAAAAAAGAGAAGGTCGCCCTACAGATGAAGCTATTTTATCCGGTAGGGTTGTTGATAGAACTATAAGACCACTCTTTGATAAATGGATTAGAAATGATATTCAAGTTACCACAACTGTTATTTCTCTCGGTCAATATGACCCAGATTTTTTATCTGTTATTGCTAGTTCTTTAGCTGTTTCTGTATCAAGTATACCTATAAACTCACCAGCTTCTGCTTTGAGGGTTTGTAGAAATACAGATGGAAAAATAATTTTAAATCCAACTTATAAACAAAGAGAGGGGGCTGTTTCTGATCTTTTAGTTTGTGCTTCTGATCAGGGTATAAATATGATAGAAATGTTATCTTTTGAATCATCAGAAGATGAGGTTTTTGAGATACTTGAAACTTCTAAAAAAGTTTTAGATCAGATAAATGATTTTCAAAAAAATATTGTATCTAAAATAGGTAAAGATAAAGTTTTGATACCAAAACCACAATTTAATACCAAAATGCAAAATATTTTTGAGGAAAAATTGCAACCTGTTTTAGAAGATATGATTTATTCTTCAGAAAATAATTTTACATCTAGTGGCAAGGATGGTTTAACAAAAGTTTTTGATTTTTGGCAAAAGATTTGTAAAGAGAGTCTAACTGATGATGAAAGTTTTATGTCCAGTTATTTTCTTGATGAAAAAATAGATGATTTGGTTCATAAATTGGCTCTAAGTAAAAATAAAAGATTTGACGGTAGAAAAATAGATGAAATCAGACCTCTTTTTGCAAAAGCTGGTGGTGTTTCAAATGTTTTGCACGGAAGCGGTTTGTTTTATAGAGGTGGAACTCATATATTGGCAGTAACTACACTTGGTGGCCCAAAAGATGCTTTGGTTGTTGACGGAATGGAGACAAATAAAATAAAGCATTTTATGTTACATTACAATTTTCCACCGTATTCTGTTGGAGAAGTTGGTAGGTTTGGAGGTTTAAACAGAAGGGTGATAGGTCACGGTGCACTTGCAGAAAAATCTATTTTACCTGTCTTACCAGATTTTGATAGTTTTCCTTATACGATAAGAGTTGTTGCTGAATCAATGTCTTCAAATGGTTCAACATCAATGGCTTCTGTTTGTGCGTCAACTATTGCACTTATGGATGCTGGTGTTCCAATAAAAAGAGCTGTTGCGGGTATTTCATCTGGTCTTATGATAGGTGACAAAGGTTTTGTTGTTTTAACTGATATTGCAGGACCAGAAGATCATTATGGAGATATGGATTTTAAGGTTTCAGGAACAACTCTGGGTATCACTGCTGTTCAGATGGATGTTAAGGTTTTAGGTGTTTCACTTGAGATTTTAAAAGAGGCATTTCAAAGAGCTAAAATAGCAAGAGAAAAAATATTGGAAGTTATTTCAAGTGAAATTGAAAGTCCAAGAGAAAATATTTCAGATTTTGCACCAAATGTTTTAAAAATAAAGATAGCCGAGGATCAAATAGGTCTTGTTATAGGTTCTTCTGGGAAAACTATAAATGAAATAAAGAAAAAAACCAATGTTTCTGAGATTTCCATTGAAAATGATGGTAGTGTTTATATAGTAGGAGATAAAGATTCTGTGGTTATGGCAAAATCTATAATCGAGTCTATGACAAAAAAGTTTCAAATCGGTGATAGAGTTAATGCTGTTATTGATAAAATAGCTCCATTTGGTGCTTTTGCATCTATATCAGATAGGATAGATGGTTTGATACATATTTCAGAAATGTCTGGTGACCCTATCTCTTTTTTGGGTGATTTGATCAGTGTTGGAGATACTGTTCCTGTTATAATAAAAGATATTGATGAAAAGGGTAGATATAAATTATCTATAAAAGATGCTGATCCTAATTTTTTTAAAAATAAAAAATAATGCCACCGGAAATAAATAAAAAAGAAGAGAGTTTAAATGAGCCAATTTCTTTGGATTCTTCTGGAATGTATAAAACAAAAAAGACGATGCCAAATGATCCAACTTTAAAGACTCTACGAACATTTAAAGGTGATTTAGCTGATACAATAGAACATAAAGACGAGTCTCAGGTTTCCATAATAACAGCAGAGGTTAAAGCAAAAGAAAAAGAAGCAATTGTTTTGGAAAAAAATCCTAATTTTGTATCTGAAAAAGATATTTTTATTCCAAAACCTCCAATTTTTAGTAAAACAATGATTTATTTTATTTCAGCAATGTTTTTTATTGTAGCCGGTATTTTTACTTTTGTTTTTATATACAAAAATGCTCCAAAAGAACAAGTTGTTTTAGAGGAGAAGAGTTTGATTCCGTATAGTCAGAAAATAGATATTTCCTTATCTTCTGTTACAAAAGAAAGTATCATAGAGTCATTACATTTACAAAAAGATAAGTCTGATAATAAAGAGTTGTCTTTAACAAAAATCAATTTCAAGAAATCTGATGGAAATTTGATTGAAAGTAAAATGCTTTTCTCTGTATTGATAAAAACATTTCCCGATTCAATACTTAGATCTATAAATGAATATTTGGTTGGTATTTTGACATTAAATTCTAAAAATATATTTATAGCCATTTCTTTTGATGATTATAATAAAGTTTATGTTTCTATGATTAAATGGGAGAATTTGGTAAAAGATGATCTGTCAGCTATCTTTAAAGAAAATGTTTCTGGATTTGTTGATGAGGTTTACAAAAACAACGATCTAAGGGTTGCAAAAAATAATGAAGGTAGAACAGCTATAGTTTATGGTTTTGTTGATAAAAAAATATTGATAATCGCACCAAATGAAGAGACTTTTATGGTTTTGAGGGAAAAATATATAAACTCAAAATTGGTCAGATAAATTTGCTTTTTTTATTAGTTAAGAGTAAAATTTTAACCAAATGATAGATATAAACAAACAAAAAGAAAGGTTACTTGCTGAAAAGATGAGGTTGGAAAAACTTCTTTCAGCTATTGCAAGGAAAAATCCAGAAATAAAAGGTGATTGGGAGCCGGTAGAGTCAGATTTAAATACAGATCAAGCTGACGAGTCAGATGTTGCAGATGCAATAGAAAATTTTGAGTTAAATGCTGGAGAAACTGCCACTTTGGAAGCTAATCTATCGGAGGTAAATAAATCTCTTTCAGATATTGAAAATGGTCAATATGGAAAATGTTCTTCTTGCGGTGTTTCTATAGAAGAAGACAGATTGGAGGTTTTTCCTTCTGCTCAAACTTGTAAAATGCATATGAATTAGTTATGTTTTCAAAAGTCTACAGTGCTCAAGTTGATTTACTTAAAGCATCTGTGGTATCTGTTGAAACCGATCTTTCCAAAGGTTTACATTCTTTCTCTATTGTTGGTTTAGCATCGAGATCTGTTGATGAAGCCAAAGACAGAGTCTCTTCTGCTATAAAAAATACAGGTTTTAAATCTCCAAAAAGTAAAAATCAGAAAATAATAGTTTCTCTAGCTCCTGCCGATATCAAAAAAGAGGGTCCATTGTTTGATTTACCAATAGCTATTGGTTACTTGCTTTCAAGTGGAGAAATAAGTTTTGATACAAAAGACAGACTTTTTATAGGAGAATTGTCTTTGGATGGTAGAGTTTGTGCTATAAAAGGTGTTTTACCTATTGTTTTTTGGGCAAAAAATAAAGGTTTTAAAGAAATTTATATTCCAAAAGATAATGAGAGTGAGGCCAGTATAGTTTCTGGTATTGATATTTTTCCAGTTGAGTATCTCTCTGATTTAATTTTTCATCTAAATACTAAAAAGTTAGATGAAAATTTAAAAATAAAACATAAAAGTATAAGTAAATTGAAAGTTAAAAATATTCCCAAGCCAGAATATTTAGGTGAGTTTGATCTGTCTTTTATAAAAGGTCAAAATATTGCTAAAAGAGCTTTGGAGGTTGCTTGTGCTGGTGGACATAATATAGTTTTATTTGGCCCACCTGGGACTGGTAAAACAATGCTTGCCAAGTCTGCTGTTTCTATCCTCCCACCTCTTTCAGACGATGATGTTTTTGAAGTAACATCTATATATTCTGTATATGAGGGTTTATCTTCTGGACTGATTTTAACTCCACCTTTTAGAAGTCCTCATCATAGTTCGTCTTATGTATCTGTTGTTGGAGGTGGTAGTAATATTCGCCCAGGTGAAGTTACTTTATCTCATAAAGGTGTTTTGTTTTTAGATGAAATGCCAGAGTTTGACCTTAAAACACTTGAAGCACTTAGGGAACCTCTTGAAGATGGGAAGATTAGAATATCTAGGGCAAAGGGAAGTAGCACTTTTCCTGCCGATTTTATGCTAATTGGGGCTATGAACCCTTGTCCTTGTGGTTTTTTTGGTGTTATTGGTAAAGAGTGTAAATGTTCTGCTTTGGCTATTGAAAAATATAGGAGAAAGTTGTCTGGACCACTTGTTGATAGGATTGATATTTGGGTTGAAGTTTCAAATATTGATTTTGATAAACTTTCTGATAAAATTTCCACTGAAAAAAGTCAAATAGTTAGAGGTAGGATTTCAAATGCAAGAGAATTTCAAGTTAAAAGGGGAAAATTGAATAAAAATTTAACTTCAAAAGAGTTGCAAAATTTTGACCTTAGTGTTGAGTGCAGAGAAATTTTAAGAGAAGCACATAAAAAATTTGATCTATCTGTTAGGAGTTTTAATAAGATATTGAAAATGGCAAGAACAATAGCTGATCTTGATGGTAAAGAACAGATAAAAAGTATTCACCTGATGGAAGCTATCCAATATAGAAGAAAAGAATAGTTTTAAAATGGATTTCTGGCACCACGGATCTCAAAGTGAAGATGTGTTCCTGTTGATTTTCCGCTTGATCCCATATATCCGATTACTTGTCCTTGATTTACTTCATCTCCGACCGATACTGTAACTCCTGATAAGTGTGCATAAAGTGTCTGTGTTCCATTTGAATGTTTAATAACAATATAAGATCCATAACCACCGTTCCATCCAGAAGATTTTGCCACAATAACTGTTCCATCTGCTGATGCTAATATATTTGAGCCAAAAGTTGATGCTAAGTCTACTCCATTGTAGCCGTGTATTCCTTGTGTTTTTATTCCACCTATAATTGGTCTAATGTAATATCCACTATAAGTTGGTGCCTTGCTGTAATCTCTGATAGTTTTTGAATTTTTTGATTTACTTGTATCTTGTTTTGGTGTTATTTCACCGTCAGGGACTATTATTACATCTCCTATTGTTAACTTAGAGTTTTTTTCTATTTGGTTATATGCAACTACTTCATCTATATCAGCTTTGTATAATCTGGTTATGGACTCTATTGTATCACCAGATTTAACAGTGTGTTGTATTCCAGATATAGGTAGTATAACGAGTGTATCTCCTGGTTTAACCTTTCCGTTTTTTATATCATTTGTCCAAACTATTGTGTTTACTGTTACATTGAACATTTTAGCTATTGCAGATAAGCTGTCTCCTTCTCTAACTACATAGGTGCTGATCTGATCGTTTAAATGTTCAGATGATATTCCAGAGTTCTCTGGTAGTAAAGCAGAGTTATTTACTATAAGTATATCTCCACCACCAACCGGACCGGTGTTAGGCGAAGTATTTCCAGATAATAATTCTATGTTTTGAGAGTTTTTAACAGAAATTTCCTCTATTGACGATTTAAACATACTCCCTATAAAAGAGAATATTCCAGCATAGGTTACTATTGGAAATACAAAAAACAATCCAAATATCATTGGTTTGTAGGTTTTTTTAAATATTTCTTTTAGAAAAGCCATATTTTTGGCTTTTTTGTTGTGTTTTTTAGTATAAATAAGATTTATTTATGAGTCTAAATCAGTAATTTGCAGAAACAAAAATAACCTTTCAGTTAAAGTCTATTATAGCATTTTTTTAACTTTTTTCACTTGACTTTAAATAAAACTGTGGATTAGTTTATATAAAAATATGCACAGTTTTTTTAGAAAAAAATTTTTTTTTGATATAATAAAGTATCAAATAATAAACTATGCACATTGAAGACTCACAACTTAAAAATTTTTTGTCAGATTCTGGTCTGGTTTCTAAAACTGATCTGCTAAATGCTCAAAAGGAATCTGAAAAGACTGGTGAAAATATAGGTTTGATTCTTGTGAAAAGTGGAAAGATCAGTGATGATGATTTTCGCAGGATGCAAGCTTATTTACTTGGGATACCTTTCGTTGATCTAAAAGGGGAAAAGCTTCCTTTTGATGTATTGTCTTTAATACCAGAACCTATTGCTAGAAATCATAATATAATTGCTTTTAAAAAAGATAAAGATGTTTTGGAGGTTGCTATGCTTGATACAGAAGACTTGACCGCTATTGATTTTGTTAAAAAGAAAGTTGGTTTAAGAATACTTCCTCGTCTAACAAGTAGTGAATCTATCAAATCGGCTCTACTTCAATATCAAAAGAGTTTAAAAGCCGAGTTTGGGGATTTGATAAAGCAAGATGTTGCCAATATAAAAAACATACCAGATGCATCTGGTGACGATTCTATTTCTGCGGGTGATTTAAAAAAATTAGCCGATGATGTTCCTGTTGTTAGAATAGTTGATACTCTTTTAAAGCATGCAATTATTCAAAATGCTTCAGATATTCATATAGAACCAATGGAAAATGAACTTTTAGTTAGGTATCGTATTGACGGACTACTTCATGATGCTATGGTTTTGCCAAAAAATGTTACATCATCTATTACGGCTCGTATAAAGGTTTTATCAAGCTTGAAACTTGATGAAAAAAGACTTCCACAAGATGGCAGGTTTAAGATAGATATGGATGGTGAAAAAGTCTCTTTCCGTGTGTCCACACTCCCTACTTATTATGGAGAGAAAACAGTTATGAGGCTTTTGAGAGAATCTGTTTCAGGTTTTACTTTGGAAATACTTGGTTTTCACGGAGAAGGGCTTGATAGGATTCATAAAGCATTGAAATCCAGCACAGGTATGATCTTGACTACTGGACCGACTGGGTCAGGTAAAACCACAACTCTTTACACTATTTTAGATATTTTAAATACTCCCGATGTAAATATTTCTACTGTTGAAGATCCTGTTGAGTATCAAATGAAAAGAATAAATCAAACTCAGGTTAGACCCGAAATAGGTTTTACTTTTGCCTCTGGTCTTAGAACACTTGTTAGACAAGATCCAGATATTATAATGGTTGGAGAGATTCGTGATAATGAAACAGCTTCTCTTGCTATAAATGCTGCCCTTACTGGACATGTTGTTTTATCTACTCTTCACACCAACTCTTCTGCTGGTGCTATACCTAGATTTGTTGATATGAAGGTTGAACCTTTTCTAATAGTTTCAACTATAAATATCATCGTTGCCCAAAGACTTATAAGAAAATTATCAACTGCAAATAAAGAAAAATATTTTTTAACAAAAGACGAAGTTTCTGTGTTATCCAAAACTGTTAATATGGATAAAATATTAAAAGCACTAAGAGAGGAAAAAATAGTGGCAAAAAATGATACTTGGGAAAAAATAGCTTTTTATAGACCTAAAAAAGGTGTTAGAGATTCTGATAGTTATTCGGGAAGAATTGGTATACATGAAGTTTTAAAAGTTACACCGGCAATCAAAGATATTATTATAAAAGGTGGAACATCTGATGATATACAAAAACAAGCAGAGGCAGAGGGGATGCTCACAATGCTTGAAGATGGTATTTTTCAAGCGGTTACAGGTGTTACAACAATAGAAGAGGTATTAAGTGCAGCTTCAGAATAAATAAATATGCCAATTTTTAAATATAAAGCAATAGATAAAGACGGAAAGACATTTGAAAGTCAAATGGATGTTTCTGATAAATTTTCACTTTACAGAGAGATTAAATCTTCTGGTGGCACAGTTGTCTCTGTTGAAGAGGGTGGGGAATCCGGTGGTTTTTGGAGTCTTTCTTTTAAGTCACCTTTTTCATCCAAAATTAAAATACACGACAAAATAATTTTTGCTAGAAATCTAGGCTCAATGATTGAGGCTGGTTTACCTATAACAAAAGCACTGTCTATAATAGAAAGACAATCAAAAGGGCTTTTAAAAGAAGTTGTTATTTCTTTACAGTCACAGATAAGTAAAGGAAAAAGTTTATCTGATTCAATGAAAGAGTATCCTGATGTTTTTTCTCTTCTTTTTATATCTATGGTTAAAGCGGGTGAAGAGTCTGGAAATTTGGTTTCATCTTTAAAAAATGTTAGCTCTCAAATGGAGAAAAATTACCAGTTAACTAAAAAAGTTAAAGGGGCTATGATGTATCCAGCTGTTATATTTAGTCTTATGGCTGTTATAGGTGTTTTGATGATGATTTATATGGTTCCAACACTTACTTCCACTTTCGTTGGTCTTGGAATTAAACTTCCTCTTTCAACAAGAATTATTATTGCAATAAGTGATATTTTAAAAAATTATATATTGTATTTACTGGTTGTTTTAGTTGCTCTGTCTTTTGGAGTTATAAAAGCTTTAAAAACTGAAAAAGGTAAAAGATTTATTGATTATTTTTTACTGCATTTTCCTATGATAAAAGAAATGGTCAAGCAAATAAATTCTGCAAGAACCGCCAGAACTCTTTCTTCTCTTATCTCTTCTGGTGTTGATATTGTTGTTGCTATTTCTGTAACAAAAGATGTTTTGCAAAATGTTTATTATAAAGAGGTTTTGCAGAAGGCTCAAAAGGTTATTGAAAAAGGTCAACAAATGTCAGAGATATTTTTAGAAAATGTAAATTTATATCCGCTTTTTGTAGGTGAGATGGTTTCTGTTGGAGAAGAAACTGGAAAGATAGGAGAAATGCTCTCTGGTATTGCTGATTTTTACGAGACAGAAGTTGACCAAAAGACAAAAGATTTATCATCAATAATAGAACCAATACTTATGATTTTTATAGGAGTAGCAGTTGGAGCTTTTGCTATTTCAATGCTTGCCCCTACATATTCATTGGTTGATGCAATATAAAAATGTTTCATAAAGGAAAATTAAACAAAGGGTTTACACTAGTTGAGCTTTTGGTAGCCGTAGGTGTTTTTTTAGTTATTATTGTTGGAGTTTATAGTGCTTATAAAGCTGTTTATGATGTTGTCTCTGTTAGTCGTTTTAAGATTACTGCAACAGATTTGGCCAATGAAAAATTTGAGGTTATAAGAAATATGCCTTATGGAAGTGTTGGAACTGTCTCTGGTATTCCACTTGGTATTTTAGATAGAGAGGAGAGTGTAACTAGGGATGGTCAGGTTTTTAAAATCACAACAACTGTAAGAAATTATGATGATCCTTTTGATGGTGTTTTCGGTGGAACACCAAATGATCTTTCTCCGGCTGATTCAAAAGTTGTTGAGATACAAATAGATTGTGATAATTGTAAAAATTTTAAGCCAGTTATACTTTCTGGTAGGGTTTCTCCAAAAAATCTAGAAACATCTTCTAATAACGGTGCACTTTTTATAAAAGTATTTGATGCTAGTGGAAATCCTGTATCTGGTGCGGATGTTCATATTGAAAATACTAATATAAACCCAACTGTTTCTTTTGATGATGTTACCAATAACAATGGTCAGTTGGTGGTCGTAGATGCTCCTCCATCTGTTAGTGGTTATGAAATCACGGTTACTAAATCCGGCTTTACTACTGATAAAACTTTATCTTCTAGTGTTTCAAATCCAAATCCTTCAAAACCACATCTTACTGTTTTGGTTGGTCAAGTAACAGTTGCTAGTTTTGTTATAGACAGATTATCTACTGTCAATTTTTCTTCAAAAGATAGTAGCTGTTTCTCTGTTCCAAATATAGACTTCAATATTGTTGGTTCAAAAAAAATAGGCAGTAGTCCTGATGTCTTTAAATATAATGAAAATAAAATTACAAATGGTTCTGGTGGTCTAACCCTATCATCTCTTGAATGGGATACATATGGTATATCTCTTATAGATAGTTTGTATGATTTGGCTGGGACAAATACTTTGCTTCCAATAACTTTAAACCCAAATGAAACCAAAGATGTTGACTTGATAGTTGCTCCAAAAAATCCAAATTCTCTTTTGGTAATTGTAAAGGATGCTGTCACACTACTTCCTCTTTCTGATGTTAATGTGGAAATATTATCTGGTAGCACTATCTTATATACAGGACTTACTGGAAAAGGATTTTTAGGTCAAAGTGATTGGTCTTCTGGTGGTGGACAGGCAACATCAACAGATTTAACAAAGTATTTTTCTTCTGATGGAAATATAAACACTTCTGATCCTATTGGTGATATTAAATTAGATTCTGTCTTTGGTGAATATGAAAATTCTGGGTATTTAATATCTTCTAGTTTTGATACTGGAAATTCTTCAAACTTTAAAGATATTATTTGGTCTCCAGAAGATCAGCCTACACAAACAGGGGATGATCCTGTAAAGTTTCAAATAGCCACAAACTCTGATGGTGCAACTTGGAATTTTACAGGTCCAGATGGGACAAATTCTTCTTATTACACTATTTCAAATAGAAATATACATTCAAGCAGTGATGGTAAAAGGTATTTGAGATATAAAGTTTTCTTGCATACAGATAATACTTCTTATTCTCCAAATATTTCTCATATAGCCTTTACTTTCAATAATTCTTGCACTCCACCAGGACAAATGTTTTTCAATGGTCTTTCAAATGGAAGTTATACTATCAGAGTATATAAGGCTGGATATGTTAGTCAGGATATTTCATTTTCTGTTAATACACCTTGGCAATCAAAAGAAATTATTTTAATGCCAGAATAAAAATATGAAAAATAAAGGTTTTACAATTACAGAACTTATAATATCAATAGCTATTTTATCTATTATTGCTTATGCTGTTGGCTCTTTTCAGTATGATATCTTTTCTCTAAATTTTTCAGCTCAAAATAGTATGTCAGCTCAGTTTGATGCAAGACATATAACAAAATATTTCGCAAAAGAACTCAGAGAAGCATCAAATTCTTCATTAGGTTCCTATCCTATCGCTTTGGCAAGTAGCACAGCTATTACTTTTTATAGTGATATAGACAATGATGGTCTTAAAGAAAGGGTAAGATATTATTTATCTGGAAATAAAATAATGAAAGGTGTTTTAGCTCCATCTTTAAATCCGATTGTATACAATAGTGCAAACGAAAAAACTACAACTATTTTAACTAGTGTTTTAAATAGCACAACAACACCTGTATTTGAGTATTATAATTCTTATTATGCTGGCACAAGTTCACCTCTTTCTTTTCCTGTTAATATAAATGAAGTTAGGATGGTTAGGATGTATGTTATAATTGATAAAGATTCTAATAAATCTCCAACACCTTTAAAAGTTGAAACAAAAGTAAATATTAGAAATCTAAAAGATAATCTTTAGTTTTCTTATGAAAAAAAATAAAGGATATATTTTAATACAAGCACTAGTTTTTGGGTCAATAAGTGTTGTTATTTTAGGAGGTTTAATTTCTTGGGCTAGTGTTAACATAAAAGCATCAAAACTCTCTGTTTTAAGAGAGCAGGCACTTCAAATTGCAGAAGCTGGTGTTGATTATTATAGATGGCATTTAGCTCATTCTCCAAATGATTTTACAGATGGAACAGGAAATCCTGGTCCGTATGTTCATCCTTTTTATGATAAAGATGGTAATCAGATAGGTAGTTTTACATTAAGTATATTGCCACCATCAAACGGTCTTACAATGGTAACTGTTACTTCAAGTAGTTCTCTTGCAAGTGATCCTAGTATTTCCAGAGCAATAAAAGCAAAGTTTGCCATTCCTTCTTTTGCTAAATATGCGGTTGTTTCAAATGATAATCTTCGTTTTGGAGATGGAACAGAAGTTTTTGGGCCAATTCATTCAAATGGTGGAATAAGGTTTGATGGTTTAGCACATAATCTCATTTCTTCTAGTCGTGCCAGTTACGATGATCCTGACCATACAGGTGCTGTGGAATTTGGTGTTCATACTCATTTAAATACCCCTGTATCATCTGGTGTCAACGACTCTTTTAGGCCACTTGAAGCTCCAACAAATCCTGTGATAAACAGAGCAGACGTCTTTGAAGCAGGAAGAGCTTTTCCTGTCCCGTCAGTTGATTTTGTTGGTATAACAAGTAATCTTTCTTCTATGAAAACTTTGGCACAAGGTAACTCTAGTTATTATAGTTCGTCTGGTGCTTTGGGTTACCATATAGTTTTAAAAACAAATGATACTTATGATTTATACAGAGTAAACCAAATGGCAACAGTTTCTAATTCTTGTGTAAATAATAGTAACATAGGTCAAAATGGTTGGGGTGTGTGGAGTATTAGAGGTGGTAATTCGGCACAGACTTTGATCGGAACATATAATTTTCCTACAAGTGGGGTTGTCTTTTTGGAAGATAATGTTTGGGTTGATGGTCAGATAAATACTGCCAGACTAACAATAGTATCTGGAAAATTTCCAGATTCTCCTTCAACTAGGACAAGTATAACTGTAAACAACGATCTTCTTTATACAAATTATGATGGTTCTGATGTATTGGCTCTAATTGCACAAGGAAATATAAATGTTGGTATGGTCTCAGACGATGATTTGAGGATAGATGGAGCTTTAATATCACAAAATGGTAGAATAGGTAGATATTATTATGCTCAACAGTGCAATCCTCATAATACAAGAAGCACTTTAACTTTATATGGAATGATTGGTTCAAATCTAAGATATGGTTTTGCATATACAGATGGAACGGGATATGAGAATAGAAACATTATATATGATGCTAACTTGCTTTATGGCCCACCACCTAGTTTTCCTTTAACATCTGATCAGTATCAAATAGTATCTTGGGAGGAGGTAAGATGAGTTTGTGATTTTTTCTTTGAAAATATATAATTATTTTATATGAAAAAAAGAAAAATAGTTGTTGCAAATTGGAAAATGAATGTCTTTTCTGAAAAAGAAGCTAAAAAGTTAGTTTCTGATGTAAAGAAAAAAACTTCAAAAGTTAAAAATGTAGATACAGTCTTTTGTGTTAATCCTGTTTTTTTACCGGCACTTTCTAAATCAAGATCAAAAAATTATATTTTAGGTGTTCAAAATATATCTTCAAACGAAAAAGGTTCTTTTACAGGAGAGACTTCTGTTCTTCATATAAAACCTTTTGGTGTAAAATACTCCATAATAGGTCATTCTGAAAGGAGAAAAATGGGTGAAAGTGATAAAGTTATAAATGAAAAGATTAAATTGTCTTTAAATAATAATATTTTTCCTATTGTTTGTATTGGTGAAGAAGTTAGAGATGATAGTGGTCAGTATCTTGATTTTATAAAAAATCAGATAAAAGAAGCTTTTTTAGGTGTTAATAAAAATCAAGTTCTAGATATTTTAATTGCTTATGAGCCTGTCTGGGCTATTGGTGCAAAAAATCCAGCATCACCAGAAGATGTTTTTGAAATGTATCTTTGGATTAAAAAATGTCTAAAAGAAGTTTTAGGCAATTTGTCTGAAAATATAAGGATTATTTACGGTGGAGCAGTTGATGAAAATAATGCAATGGAGATAATAAAAATAGGTAATGTTGATGGTTTTTTGGTTGGAAGGTCTAGTTTGGATGCCTCATCTTTTTCAGAGATAATTAAAAATATTTAATTTTTAAAATGAAAATACCAAAAATAACAGATGTAAAAGATTTGGAAGGTAAGAGAGTTTTGCTTAGAGCTGATTTTAATGTTCCAGTCAAAGATGGAAAAATATTGGACACTTATAGGATAGATAAAACTATTTCCACTATTGATTTTTTGAGGCATAAAAAAGCCAAAGTTGTAATTATTTCTCATATAGAAAATGATGAAAAGACATTGTTACCTATCTTGGATTATTTAAAAGGTTTTTTTGCTGTTAAATTTGTAAAAGATTATTTTAGTAAAGAAACTGAGATGTTAGTGTCTGAAATGAAAAAAGGTGATGTTGTTTTGTTTGAAAATATTAGAAATTATAATGCAGAAAAAGATAATGATTTTGATTTTGCTAAAAAACTTTCTGTTTATGGAGATATTTACATAAACGATGCTTTCGCTGTTTCTCACAGGAAACATTGTTCAATAGTTTCTTTACCGAAACTATTACCTCATTATGCTGGACCTCTTTTTATTGAGGAATTTGAAAATCTATCAAAGGTTTTTTCTCCAAAGCATCCTTTTTTGTTTATCTTAGGTGGTGCAAAATTTTCTACAAAGATACCTTTGGTTAAAAAGTTTTTGTCTATTGCAGATAACATTTACATAACAGGAGCTCTTTCAAATGATATTTTAAAGTCAAGAGGTTTTGAGGTTGGCAGATCTTTGGTTGGTGAAGATGGCCAAGAAATCCCAAAAATTTTAGAAGAAGGGGAGGGTAAAATAAATTTTCCTTTTGATTGTTTAGTTTTAGATGAGGAATCTAAAACACATCAAAGATCTGTGACTGATATAAAAAAGTCTGATTATGTAGTTGATATTGGTTCTAAAAGTCTAGATCATCTATTTGAGATGATAAAAAAAGCGGAGTTTGTTTTGTGGAATGGTCCTACTGGAAATTATGAAATTGGTTTTAGTGAAAATACACAAAATTTGGCAAAGTTTTTAGCAAACTCTAGTAAAGAGGTTATTTTAGGTGGGGGAGATACTGTATCTGCTATAAAAAGTTTAGATATGCTAGATAAATTTAGTTTTGTATCAACTGCTGGTGGGGCAATGCTTGATTTTTTGGCAAACGAAACCCTTGTTGGTATAGAAGCTTTAAAAGAATAGATTTTAGATAAACTTTTTTATTTTCTCTAAATTTTTTTCAAAATCTTTTGGATCAGCTTTTATGTCTTTGTTTGGAAATACCCAAATGTGTGCATGATGAACTTCATCTCCAACTATTTTAGAAAGAATGAAATCTGTATCAAATGCTTGTGAGAGTGCTTTTGCTACTTTTTTTGCAACTTCAAAATATTCTCCTGCATTTGAAACATCCCAAACCCATCTGTAATGTTTTTTTGGTATAACTTGGGTATGTCCAGCGGACTGAGGATTTATATCAAGAAAAGCTAAAAAATCTTCATCTTCATAGACTTTATAACAAGGAATTTGACCTTTAACTATTTTACAAAATATACAATTATTATGATTTTCCATAACTTAATTTTAACATAAAATATGCTAAAATGAGCCAATGCAGAAATACAAAATAAGAGAAAAAATTTCAGAAGAAACTGAAAAATCTTTAAGTGGTTTATCTGATCTAACAAAACATTTACTTTTTTATAGAGGTATAGAAAATATAGATGATGCTAATATTTTTTTGAATCCAGATTATAGTAGACATTCTTTTGACCCATTTTTATTTAAAGACATCAACAAAGTTTTAGATAGAATTTTTCAAGCAATGGATCGTAATGAAAAGATTGGTATTTTTTCTGATTATGATGCAGATGGAATACCGGGGGCTGTTATTTTTTCAGATTTTTTTCATAAGATAAATTATCAAAATTTTACAGTTTATATTCCTCATAGAAATGATGAAGGGTATGGTCTAAATGAAGATGCTTTAAAAACTTTATCGAGTGAAGGTGTTGGACTTTTGATAACTATTGATTGCGGTATTTCAGATCATAAAATGATTGATTTTGCTAATTCACTTAAAATAGATGTCATTGTTACAGATCATCATATACCTCACGACTCTTTACCAAATGCTTTTGCTGTTATAAATCCAAAACAAGAAAATTGTAATTATCCAGAAAAAATGCTTTGTGGTGCTGGTGTTGTTTTTAAAATTATTTGTGCAATTATTTTAGATAAAAGATTTGAAATTTTTAGAGAAAAAAATAATTTACCTGTGGGATTTGAAAAATGGTTTTTAGATATGGCAGGACTTGCAACTTTATCTGATATGGTTCCTCTTTTAGGGGAGAATAGGAATCTGGCATATTTTGGTTTGAAAGTTTTACAAAAAAGTTCCAGATATGGTTTACTTAAACTTTTCTCTTTACTGAAAATAAATCAGAAAAATTTAAATGAAGATGATATTGGTTTTTTGATAACTCCAAGAATAAATGTTGCATCTAGGATGGGACATCCAAAAGATGCATTTTTAATGTTGTCGTCAAAAGATGAAATTTTAAGCACAGAGATGGCTGTTCATTTACATAAAATAAATGAAGAAAGGAAAGGTTTGGTTTTATCAATGACAAAAGAAATAAAAAAAATAATTGAACAAAGAGAAGATGTTGCCCTTGATGTTTTAGTTTTAGGAAATCCAAATTGGAAGCCGTCACTTTTAGGATTGGTGGCAAACTCATTTTCAGAAAGTTACAAAAAACCAGTTTTTTTGTGGGGTAAAGAAGATGGAAAAACGATCAAAGGTTCTTGTAGAAGTTCCAGTGTAAGTGTTGTTGATTTAATGAAAGAAGTTTCTTTTTTGTTTGATGAGTATGGAGGTCATTTTGGGGCTGGTGGGTTTTCCATTTCACAAGATAAAATACATCTATTACCAGATGCATTGAATACGGCCTTTAAAAAATTATCTGATTTGAAAGAGGAAAATGTTGTTTGGGTGGATAAGATTTTATCAGTTGATGATGTTTCATGGGGTCTTTGGAATGAAATAAATAAGTTCGCACCTTTTGGTGTTTCAAATCCAAAGCCTATTTTTATGTTTGAAAATATAGATATTTTAGAAGTGAAACATTTTGGTAAAGATAAAAATCATTTACAAATCTCTTTTGAGAATTCAAAAGGTTTCAAGATAATAGCTATAGCTTTTTTTAAGAGAGAGGATGATTTTAAACCTCTTTCAGAAAAGAAAAAAGTTAATTTGATTTTCAATTTGGAAAAATCTGATTTCAGAAACATTCCAGAATTGAGACTCCGTATAGTTGATATTATTTAGTTTGATATAATATATCTATGGAAAAAATAATTATTTGGACAGATGGTTCTAGTTTGGGAAATCCTGGAAGGGGAGGTTTTGGTGCAATAATATCTTCTGATGGTTATGTTTCAGAGATTGGTGGTTTTGAAGATAACACAACAAATAATAGAATGGAAATAAAAGCTGTTATTGAATCTTTGAAAAAAATTTCTAAAACTGAAAATGAAATTTTTATTTATTGTGATTCTAGTTATTTGATATCAGCAATGACATCGTGGATTTTTAATTGGCAAAGAAACGGTTGGCAGAAAAAAGATTCATCAGGGTTCTCTCCGGTTTTAAATAAAGATTTGTTTCAAGAACTTTTAGAACTTTCAAAAAATAAAAAAATAAAATGGATAAAAGTTTCTGGACATAGTGGCATACCGGCAAATGAAAGATGTGATCTCATTGCAACTTCTTTTGCTTCTTTAAACAAAATTGATCTTTACAGTGGACTTGAAAAAGATTATAAAGTTGATTTGAAATATAAAGAAGAAGATGTTTTAAAAAAAAATAAAAGCAAAGCAAAAGCTTATTCTTATGTCAGTTTGATTTCAGGAAAAATATTTATTGATGATAGTTGGGAAGATTGCAAAAAAAGAACAACTGGTCTCTCTGGTGTTAAATATAAAAAAAGCATAAGCCAGTCTGATGAAAAAAATATTATTGAAGAATTTAAAAAATTGATTTGATATTTATAAAAATTAAATGGAGCAATATTTAAAATATTCTCTTTATGGATTTGTTTTAGGAATAATATTTTCTTCTTTTGTTTCATCTTTGTTTTTTATTTTTTCCAGCATATTTATTTTTCTAGTTTTTTTAATTTTGTATGTATTTTCCAATAATGATTTAGATAAAAAAATACTTTTATCTTTTTCAGTTTTCTTTTTAGTTTTTTCTTTTGGGCAATTTAGATTTTATCTTTTTGAAAAAAGTATTAAAAATGATTTAAATATTTTTGAAAATAAAAAAGTTTACATTAATGGAAAAGTTTTTAGACAAACTGAAAGTGATGGAAATTTACAAAAAATATATTTAGAGGTCTATAAAATTAAAGATGGTTTAAAAGAAGATAAAATATCTGGCAGGGTCTTAGTTTTTGCCCCACTTTATCCAAAAATACATATTGGAGAAAATATTTCTGTCTTCGGTAAGATTCAAAAACCAGAGATTGTGGAAAATGGAGGTAAATTTTTTGATTATCCAAAATATTTAAAAAAAGACAAAATAACCCATTTAATTTATTTTGGAAATATTAAAAAAGAAGAAACTGTAAGAAAACTTTTTTCTATAAATAGTTTGTTTTATATTAAAGATTTTTTTGTAAACTCACTTTCAAAAGTTCTTAAAGAACCAGAACTTTCACTTTCTGCTGGAGTCATCTTTGGAGCAGATAGTGTTCCAAAAGACATTGATAATATGTTTAAGATTTCTGGACTTTCTCATATAACAGTTTTATCTGGTTACAACATTACAGTTCTATCTGATTTTATATTGAAAACTTTAACTCCTTTAACTTCTTTTGCAACTTCTATCTCCATATTTTCTATATTTATTTTTGTCTTTGCATCTGGAATCTCGGCAACTTCTGTCAGGGCTCTTATTATGGCATCAATCGCCATTGTTGCTAGGAGGTTTGGCAGAACATATCAGGCTTTTAATGCTTTGATTTTGGCTTTGTTTCTAATAGCTATTTTCAATCCTTTCACAATTTTATATGATTCATCTTTTCATCTTTCTTTTTTAGCAACACTTGCCATTATTTTTCTAACTCGGCTTGTTTATTCAAAAATTAGATTAAAAGAAGGTTTTTTAAAGGAAATACTTGCAACTACCATCTCAGCTCAAATGGCAACAATACCTTATATACTTTTTATGACTTCAAAAATTTCTGTTTATTCACTGATTTCAAATATTTTAGTTTTACCCTTTGTTCCAGTTGCTATGTTTTTAGGTTTTTTGGTTGCTTTTTTAGCATATATACCATTTATCGGTATTTCAACAGCTTTTCTTCTTCATATCATCTTAAAATATTTTATATTTGTTGCAAATTCAATTGGAAAAATACCATATTCAAGTGTTGAGATTTCCTTTGGAAAATTACAAATGTTTATTTGCTATTTTTTACTTGTATATTTTTGGTTTAAATATGGAGATTAAGTTATTTTGTTTTATCTAAAATTTTCTTCTATGTTTTGCCAGTTTATGTTTTTGAAAAAATCTTCAATATAATTTTTCTTTCCAGATGGTTTGTAATCAGAAACATAGGAGTGTTCCCACATATCAAGCATCAATATTGGAGTAAGTCCTGTTAAATGTCCCATTTGTTGCTCTTCGGCAAAAGTGTTCAGTAGACTATTTGTTTTTTTGTCATAATACAGCACAGCCCATCCAATACCTCTGGTTAAAGCAATTGATTTAAATATATTTTGCCATTTTTCAAAAGATCCAAAATCTTCAACTATTTTTTTATAAAGTAGACTCTCTGTATTTATATCCCTATATCCTCCTTCAAGAGAGTTAAAATAGTATTCGTGATTTCTCATACCATCAAACTCAAAGCCAAATCTTCTTTGTAACTCTCCTAAAATATATGAATTCTTTTCACTATCAACCATAAGCTCTTCCATTTTCTCCAATATTAGATTGCTATGTTTTACATAACCACTGTAAAGTTTCAAGTGTTCTGTTATAGAAACATCACTTATTCCTAAAAGATTTGGTATTTGAAATTGTTTCTCTTGAAATTTAATCATTTTTTTAATTTATATTTATTTTTTATATAATAGATCATAACATGTTTTTGTCTGTAAAATCATTTTTTAAAGAAAATTTGAAAGAAATTTTTGTTATTCTGTTGTTTTTTGTAACAATTTTAATATATTTTCAAGTTTTTTCTTTAAATGAACAGAAACTTAAAATTGTTTTTATGGATATAGGGCAAGGAGATTCTGTTTTAATCAAATCTCCAACTGGAAATAAAGTTATTGTAGACGGTGGGCCAAAAAATAGTTTGTCAAAAGCTCTTTCTAGAAATTTATATTTTTGGGATAGGGAAATAGATATAATCATTGTCACAAATCCAGACAGAGATCATTTTGAAGGTTTTATACAACTTGTTGATAGTTACAAAGTTGGCCTTTTTATAAAACCAGAAGTAAAAGCTCTGGAAAATCCAGCATACAGTGAACTTTTAAATAAAATAGAGCAAAAAGGTGTTAAAACTATAACTGCTGTTTCTGGTCAAAAAATAGATATAGGCGGTGGAGCTACTATGGAGATAATTTTTCCAGACAGGGTTGGTCTTGAGGATTTGACACATAATGATGGTTCTATTGTTTCTATTCTTTCCTACAAAGATCAAAAAGTTTTATTGACTGGTGATAGTACAGAGGCAATAGAAAAATATTTAGTATTAAATTATGGTTCAAAAATTAAAGCAGATATACTAAAAGTTGCTCATCATGGTTCAAAAACATCTAGTAGTGATATTTTTTTAAAAACAGTATCACCTAAATGGGCCATCATATCAGCTGGTGTCAAAAATCAGTTTGGACATCCTCATAAAGAGGTTTTAGATAGATTAACAGAAAATAGTATAGAAATTTTAGGCACTTATAAACTAGGGGATATAGTTTTTGAAAACAAAGGTTACGGTTTTTATAGAAAATGATACTATATTATTCCAGCTTTTTTTAGTGTCACAAAAGCACCATTTTTTTGAATAGTCTTTATCGCTCTTGCTGATAGGTCTAGTGTAATAGTTTTATTGATTTCAGGAACAAAAACCCTTTTCTTTTGAAGGTTTGCATATCTTCTTCTTATTCCTCTAGGATTAAATTTTGTAGCACGAGTCCTGTTAGAGTATCCACCTCCTAAGATTGAAGATTTATTTGTTATTTTACATACTTTCGCCATAATGAAGATTATGTTAACATAAAATAAATTATTTGCAACTTTTATGTCACTTGATTTTATATTTTCAATAATAATTTTGATTTTCTCTGTCGTTGTTCACGAGCTATCTCATGGTGTAGCTAGCTATATGTTAGGAGATAATACGGCAAAATATCAAGGTCGTCTGACATTAAATCCGTTTAAACATTTGGATCTGTTTGGGTCTTTTGTATTACCGGCTTTAACTTATATTTCAGGAGGTTTCATTATTGGTTGGGCTAAACCTGTCCCTTATAATCCATATAATCTAAAGAATCAAAGGTGGGGTGAAGCCATAGTTGCTTTTGCTGGGCCATTTTCTAATTTTGTAATAGCCCTGTTTTTCTCTTTACTTATAAGGTTTAACTTTATATTTTCTTTTGTTGGTTTTGATTTTAACCAGAGTTTATATGTTATTTTTATAAGTATAATACTAACAAATCTTACTTTAATGGTTTTTAACCTATTTCCAATACCGCCACTTGATGGTTCTAAGATTTTATACTCTTTTTTCCCAAATAGTCTGCACCACCTTAGATCAAAGATGGAAAGTTATGGGCCTATGTTTTTAATACTTTTTGTTTTCTTTTTGTGGGAGTTTGTAACTCCTATTGTATTTATCCTCTTTAAGCTATTGACAGGTCAGGCTTGATTTCCATTTAATTAAATAAATTGCTGTTCATCGGTTCATTCTGGGGGGTTGGAGTTTGCTCGCATCGGCTTTCTCCTACCCCCCTCTATTTTTTTATAAAAATCTATATTAAGATGCTATGGATACTATACAAGATGTCTGTCTGATTATAATTATGTCTTATATTATAAAAACAACACTTGCTTTTTTTTAGTAAATATATTAGAGTATCTTGCAATGTCAACAATAAATCAATTAATAAGAAAGAAGAGGGTAAATGTTAAAAGAAAGGTTAGAACTGTTGCTCTAACTCGTGGTTTTAATCATATTAAAAACAAGCCAGTTTTTTACTCATCTCCATTTAAAAGTGGTGTTTGCACAAAGGTTACAACTAAAACTCCTAGGAAACCAAACTCTGCTATTAGAAAGATTGCTAGGGTTAAACTTAAAAATGGTATGGAAGTAACTGCTTATATACCAGGAATAGGTCACTCTCTTCAAGAGCACTCTGTTGTTTTGATAAGAGGGGGAAAAGTTAGAGATGTCGGTCTTCGTTATCAGATAGTTAGAGGTGTTTTGGATGCAACAGGTGTTGAAGCTAGAAGACAGGCAAGGTCACAGTATGGTAATAAAAAACCAAAAGCTGCTAAATAATTTTAATAAGAAAAGAAAAAATGAGAAGAAAAATTAGAAATAAAAAAGTACTTAAACCAGATTATATTTATAATTCTGCTAAAATAGCTAAGTTTATAAACTATGTAATGGTTAGAGGTCAAAAAGAAACTGCAAGAAGTGTTGTTTATGATGCTTTAAATACTATAAAAGATATTGCAAAAGTGGAGGATCCTATGGAAGTTTTTGACACAGCTCTAAAAAATACAGCACCTCTTATGGAAGTTAGATCAAGAAGGGTTGGTGGTGCAAACTATCAAGTTCCAAAAGAAGTTAGACCAGAGAGAAGAAGTTTCCTTTCAATGAAATGGATAGTAGAAGCTGCTAGAGCTAAAAAAGGAAAACCTATGGCTTTAAAACTAGCTGATGAAATAATGCTTGCTTATAAAAATGAAGGTGAGGCTGTAAAGAAAAGAGAAAATACTCACAAGATGGCTGAAGCAAACAAGGCTTTTGCTCATTTTGCTTGGTAATTTTGATGTCTTTTTTAAAAATTTAATTCCCTCTATCTTTTAGGTTACTAAAAAACATTTTGAATATTTTTAGTTGAAAATCAGAAAATCTTTGGTTTTTTATAACAGTGGCTGTTTCTGTATCAAAATCTATAAAAGCCACAGTGTCTTTGTATATAAGCTCTGTAATATTATGGTCAAAACTATCGAAGTCTTCGGGTATATATTTTGTATGTCTCCATATTTTAGGTAATCTTCTTTTTGCAGTTTTTTCGTTTGTTATAACATATTTTTCTATTTCACTATCTGGTCCCATAGTTTTTTTGAAATATAAGTCTGGGTAATATTTTTTAGCTATATTTGAACTCCTAGGTGATTCGTATCTATATATAGCATCACCTTTGTGACTTTTTTGTATTATGTTTTGATATATATTAGATATAGCTTTTTTACCTTCGTGGTATGAAACATCTGGTCTTTTTTGACTTCCTAAATACAATCGTGACATTTCAGGCATAATCTCTTCTAGTGAATTTTGTAATTCATTTGTCAGTAATTTTAATTTTTCAGGATTTTCAGCTATAAACATAATTCTTTTACCTGATTTTACTTTTGATATAAGACTTTTTGATATTAAATTTGGTATATTTCTGTAAATTGTCGGTCTATATATACCAGTCTGTCTTGTAATTTCTGATATTGATGCCCTGTGGTTTTTTAATAAACACAAATATATATCGCTTTCTATTTCAGTTAAACCAAGTGATTTTAGTGTTTTTTCTATATACATTTTAATATGTGTATTATTTATAATACACATATTATTGCACAAAAGTCTTTAAATATAAAGACTTTTTTATTTTATTAAATAAAACAATACAATATAGAATCAAATATGATACATATTTTTTAATTTAATTTAAGATATTACAAGGAGTATGAAATGAACATTGAAACAAATCATCGTATAAGATTTAGTCATTATCCGAGGAAATTAGTATTAGTAAGACATGGTCAGTCAGAATTTAATAAAGTCAATATAACAATTGGATTAGATTCTTCTCAAAAAGATCAATTTTCTGATGTTAGTGATCAGAAAGTTACCTTGACTGATCTTGGTGTAAGTCAAGCTGTTTTAACAGGTAAAGTTTTGTGTGAGCTTGGTCTATATTTTGATCTTGCTTATCATTCTGGTTATGTAAGAACAAAATCTACTTTAAAACACATATTAGATGGTTTGCCTGTAAATACCGTTATAGAAAATTTTAATTTAAGAGAAAGAGAAACAGGTTATACTTTGGGTATGACTAGACAAGAAATGAAAAATTATTTTCCTTTTCTTGACTCATATTTTAAGAAAAATGGACAGTTTTTTTCTAGACCAATTGGTGGAGAGAGTTTGTGTGATTTGTATAACAGAATCACACAGTGTTTATCTCAAATATTTACAGATACACAAGAAAAAAATGTATTGATATCTACTCATGGCAGGGTAATACAAGTCATCAGGTTCATTTTGGAAGACGGTTGGTCTTTGGATAATATAGAGAATTTTCTTTCTTTACCTGGTCCAGAAAATTGTAGTGTTACAACCTATGATTATCTGAAAGAAGATGAAGGGATGATTTTAAGAGAATACAACAAAGTATTTTATGGGGTTTAAAACCCCTTTTATTTTTCTTTGCTTTTTAATCTGTTTTGGTATATAGTATTTTCACGAAATCTTTTAGGTTTTTTTGTTGCAAACCTCTTAGGTTCTAATTATTTATTATATTATTATTTAACAATTTTTATGAATCGTGATTATCCATTAGAGAGAGTTAGAAACTTTGGTATTATAGCCCATATTGATGCTGGAAAAACTACCACATCAGAGAGGATACTTTACTATACAGGTATGTCTCATAAGATAGGTGAAGTTCATGATGGGCAGGCTACAACTGACTGGATGGAGCAGGAAAAAGAAAGAGGTATTACTATTACAGCAGCTGCCATAACTTGTTTTTGGAATCCTACATATATGGGAGCTGATGTTTCTAAAAAACACAGATTTAATATTATAGATACACCAGGTCACGTTGATTTTACTGTTGAGGTAGAGAGATCTTTAAAGGTTTTAGATGGTGGTGTTGTTGTTTTTGATGGTGTTGCAGGTGTTGAGCCTCAATCTGAAACTGTATGGAGACAGGCTGACAAATATCATGTTCCAAGAATTTGTTTTATAAACAAACTAGATAGAACAGGAGGTTCTTTTGAAAGATCATATAAGTCTATATTGGAAAGACTCAATAAAAATGCTGTAAGGATTCAAATTCCAATAGGTGAAGAGTCAAATTTTGAAGCTGTTGTAGATCTTATAAAAATGAAGGCATACTACTTTGAAGGTGATATGGGAAATACAATAAGAGAAGCTGAAATTCCAGAAAGTTATTTAGCTGATGCAAAAAAATACAGAGCAGAGATGATAGAGAAAGTTGTTGAATTTGATGATGAGACTATGCAAGCCTACCTTGAAGGTAATGAACCTAACAATGATCAAATAAAAGCTCTTATAAGAAAAGGAACCATTGCAAATAAAATGTTTCCTGTTATGACTGGATCAGCTTTGAAAAATAAAGGTGTTCAGTTGGTTTTGGATGCGGTTATTGATTTTCTACCTTCACCTCTTGATATCCCTCCGGTTAAAGGTCACGATACTAAAACAGGAGAGGAAATTATAAGAAAAGCATCAGATTCAGAACCATTTTCAGCATTGGCATTTAAATTACAGACAGATCCTTTTGTTGGTCAATTAACTTTCTTTAGAGTTTACTCTGGAACAGTTGAATCCGGATCTTATATCTACAACTCAACAACTGGTGAAAAAGAAAGACTTGGAAGAATAGTTAGACTTCAAGCCAATCAAAGAGAGGAGGTTAAAAAAGTTTTTGCAGGTGAGATAGCCGCGGCTGTTGGTCTTAAAAATGCAAAAACTTCACATACTTTCTGTGATGAAAACAATCCTATCATCCTTGACCCTATAAAATTTGCAGAACCGGTTGTTTCTCTCCGTATAGAACCAAAAACAAAAGCCGATCAAGAAAAAATGGGTATGGCACTTAAAAAACTTTCTGATGAAGATCCAACATTTAGAATATCAAGCAATCTTGAAACAGGAGAAACTATAATATCTGGTATGGGAGAGCTTCATTTGGAAATAATGATAGATAGAATGAAAAGAGAGTTTTCCGTTGAAGCAAATGTTGGTAAACCTCAGGTTGCATATAGAGAAACTATATTGGGAACAGCTGAAGCTGAAAACAAGTATATAAAACAAACTGGTGGAAAAGGTCAATATGGACATGTAAAATTGAACATAAAACCTATGGAAGCTGTCGAAGAAGGACAAAAGATTCCTAAAAATGTTAAAAGATATGATGAGTTTGAGTTTGTTGACTCTATAAAAGGAGGTGTTATTCCAGCAGAATTTATTCCAGCTGTTGAAAAAGGTGTCAAGGAGGCAATGGAGAGGGGAATTGTTGCTGGTTACAAGATGGTAAATGTATCTTGTGAGCTTACTTTTGGTTCATATCACGATGTTGACTCATCTGAAATCGCTTACAAGATAGCAGCTTCTCAAGCTTTCCAAGATGCTGCAAAGAGAGCAAGACCAGTTATACTTGAACCTATTATGAAGGTTGAAGCTGTGATGCCAGAGCAGTTTATGGGAGATGTTACAGGTTCTCTTTCTTCAAAGAGAGGTCAAATAGAAGGTATGGAAGATAGATTTGGACTTAAAGTTATAAAAGCAAAAGTTCCTCTTTCTGAAATGTTTGGATATACAACAGATATAAGATCAATGACTCAAGGTAGAGGTTCTGTAACAATGGAATTTGATCATTATGAAGTTGTTCCTCCAAATGTTGAAAAAATGATAGTTGAATCAAGAAAATAATCTATTTAAATTTAGAAAATCAGAAGTTATAAACAAAAATCAACAAAAAAGTTGATTTTTGTTTTGCTTTTGTTTTTGTGGCATAGTAAAATATTTATAATATGACAGAAGAACCTAAAAAACCAAAAACAAATGAAGGTGCTGAAGGTCAAATAGATTCTAAAAAAATTGAAGATTTTAAAAAGAAAATTATTGAAAAAGTTGGAGATAAAGGATATGATTTTCTTTCTATTCCTGAGGTTAAAAAGATGTTACAAGAAGTTGATGTAAAAGATGAAGAACATGATAAATATCTTAGCGAACTTATATCAGATAATGTGTTATATCATGTATCGCCTTTGAGAAAGTGTGCTTTAAGTAGGGCATCTTTTTTTGAGGTATTTTATGATGATGGTTTTATTGTTCATAATAATAATAATATTGAACTAATTGAATTACAAAGAATCAATATGTTTGATGGGAATAAACCAGGAGATTTTCTTAAGAGTAATTTCATTGATCAGCTTTTTAACTTGACAAAATATAGTCCTGTTGATCTATCAACATATGAAGGTGTTCGTAAATTATTTGCAGCAAATGAAAAATTTATTGAACCTGATTTTCAAAATAAATTTATTGATTTTTTACGAGAAAAAAAAGGAAAAGAATTATCAGAATTAGGTTTATTTAAATATGATGATGAGGATATTGTGGTTGATGGAATAACTGTTTTTAAAAAAGGAGGTATTTATATTATAAAAAATGTATATCCTGTGGTATATATAATTTCTGGTGATTATGATGTGGAAGATCGGTTTAAACAAATAGAAAAAAATGATATTGTCGGTTTTCTTAATCTTTTAAAGGAGTTAGGGCAAGCTTCTGCACAACCTAATCCAGAATCTCCAACACCTCCAAATGCACCAGAACAACCAGTTGTTGTTCCTGATAAGAGAGAAGAACAAGGTCAAGTTGCTCCTCCTGTCACTACACCACCACTTCCACCATCTCCTATTGAACCTGTTTCAGAAAAATTGGATAAATTAAAAAATAAAATTTGGAACAAGATAAAAAGACTTGGTTATATTTATGTATATAGAACTCTTGATATTTTAAAAAAAGATCAGGTTGAAGCTGATGAAGATGAGGTAGTTAAGGCTCTTGATTTATTGGTTGGTGAAGGTGTTCTTGTAAAAAGCGAATATTTTGATGGAAAATATTATTTAAAAGGAGATGGTGATTGTATAAAATCAGCAAAACTCTATTTTCTTAAAGAGTTTATGAAAAGAAATGGTTTGGTTAATCTTTTTAAAGAAGAAAAAATAAATATTTTTAATATTTTGTCTAATTCAAGTTTGGTTGAAATTGAAAGGTTATTTAACAAATTAAAACAACAAGGTAAAATAACTCAAAATTCGTTTGAAGAGAACATGAATAATTTTCATGTTGTTACTTTTCCTGATCGTAGTTTAAGTGATGATATTTTAGATGCTTATAGATTTATAGATAAAGAAACCGGAAAATCAATTTTAAATGCTGGAATCTTACCTTTAAGTAAAAAATATATTGATTTTTTGATCGAAATTACTGAGAATTTTCAATTAGATTATATTGCAGATATTTTAAATCATCAAGAAGGGTCTCTATCAAGACAATTTTTACCCGTTGATGTTATCCCTGGAGTGGATAAAATACAAACAAGGCCTACTGTTAGTGCTACTCCTGAACAACCTGTTTCAGCACCAGTAGAACCTGCTCCCGCACAACCACAAGTTGATGCGCCAAAAGTGCCACCTCAACTTGCCCCAGATACACAACCCCAAACTCCGTCTGTTGATGGTGGTGGTGTGGTTAAAGGTACTGAGAATGAAGCTGTTGAGAGTCTGGATATTATTACAAGGGGATTTGGTGAATACTTAGATGAAATATTTGAAAAAGGTAAATTAGGTAGAAATTATAAACAGACTTTTTTGGATTTTCTAAAAGATAAAAAAATAAAATATTCTTATACAGAAAGAGATGAAGAACTTGTGATTAATCATCTTGTTGAAATTGGTCTTGCTGAAGAAGTGCAAAGTTATATTTTATGTAATAATAATCAAGTTTTTTTTCCAGGAGATGTTATTTCTAAAAAAACTTTAAGTAAAGCAGAAGAAAGAGGTTATGGACGATATAATGTTCTCGAAAAATTTCTAGTTGATTTTATTAAATCTAAACCTGAACTTAGTTTAAAGTATGAAGATATATTTTACGGTGTAATACCTAGTTTAAAAAACGATATCAATGCATCAAAATTTATGTGTTTTTTGGATAAATCACTTATTGATAAGGTTTTAGGTGATTTGGTCAGCGAAGGTGTCTTAATAAAAGCTGAAGAAGATATTTTTGATGAACATGAAAATATTGTTATTAAAAATGGTCGTCATTATAGAAAAGATTATTTTAAAGTTCAAAAAGATAAAGCAGAAGCGGTTGATAGAGATAAACAACCAGAACCTGAACCATTACCTGGATCAAATCCAGATGGAGATGTTGATAATCCTGAAGATGTTTCTGATAAAGGTTTAGATGCTCTTAGAGATGAATATGCAGACCTTCTGTCTAGACATAAGAAAAGAAAAAGTAAGTTAGCTGGCATACTAAGTCTAATTAGAAAAAAAGGTGCAAATGTTGCTCAACCAGAAGTTACAGATGAAGTTTTGAAAAAAGCCGAAAATGCTTATAAGGAAAAAGTTAAAGGAGAAATAGTGGAAATTTTAGAGAAAAACCAAGATAAAGAGGAGGTTGTAACCTTGAAAGGAGGTTCTTATGTAAAAGCAGAAACAGGAACATCTTTTAGTGAAAAAACACCTGGTGTTTTAAGAATAAATAAAGCAGTTTTGAGTTTTGTTGAAGGAGAAACAGAAAAATTGTTTAAAGCTGAGGAACGGTTTGGTCAAGGAGAATCAAATAAAGCTTTAAAAATTTTGAAAAAAGCTGTTGGTAAATATAGAGAATGGGAAGCTGATGGTAAGTATAGAAAATATGTTAAATGGATAATACCAGGTCTTTTGGTTGCAACTGGTGGTTATATATTTGCTGGGTTTACGATCGCTGGGGCTGTTGGTGCTGGAACTACCAGAATTGCAAGGTCTACTTTGTCTGGATTGGTATCTCCTGTTGTTGGAAAAGCGGTTCATAGTGGGTTCACTGGTAGTTACGAAAGGAAATATAAAAGAGATCTAACGGAAGCTGTTGGAAAAATGGATTCAGGTAAACTTGATGAGTTGCAAAAACAAGTTGAAGATAGGTATAAGAAAAGAAAATTGCATCAAAAGCTTACAAAATTTGCCACAATAGGTTCTATTCTTTTGGTTGGTGGTGCTATGAATATAGGTGCAAATGCTTTGTTTGCAGGTTCTGGACCATCAATATCTGGTGCTAAAGAGGTAACAGACAAAATTGGTGGTGGTGGTTCGGGTCCTACAGGAGGGACTGGTCAAACAGGGCCAACAGGCGGAACTGGTGGAACCGGAAGTACTAGTCCGACAGGGCCAACAGGCGGAATTAAACCAACTGTACCATTAACTAATTCAGAAAAAACAGTTGTGTCAGTAGGAGATTTGGAAAAAATAAAAACTGTTGAAGGAATTAGGGTATCATCAAATGGTTCTATTGAAACTATAAAAGAACTTAAAGCTTTGTTAAATGATAAAGTAAATACTTCTGTTCCTGATAATATTAAAGGACTCTTTAATGATACCCCTGAAAGTATTACAAGAAAACTTGGACTTTGGAAGCCTGGAGCTGACCAAGAATCAGCTTTGCTTATGGATGGTGATAGTATTGTAGTTAAAGAAAATGGGATTGTGGCTATTAAAAAAGCAAATGGTGATACTCCTGTGATTCTAATTGATTCAAAAGGAAATATTCATCCTTATTATGAGGGTAATAAAATGTTCCATTCTCAAATGCCTGAAAAAGTTCAGGTCAAACAATTTGATGCAACTAAATTTTTAGAGCAAAAGAAACCAGATCCACAGGTTTTGATAATAGACCCTGATGATGTTCCTACGGTGTTTGAAGTAGAATCAGCAGAAATAAGCCCTGGTGAATATGCTATTATTGAACATAAAAAAAGTCCTTTTAATAATGATTTAGATACAATACCTAAATATAATACAGATAGTGGTATTAACACAGTTGTTAAAGATGTTGTTGAACAAGGTCCAGGAGAGCGGGTGGTTCCTATTGATGATTATGAAGAAAATGGATATATAAAATATAACGAGGTGGGTGGGGTTAAAAGTATTTTAAATGCTAATAGTAATGATATATCTAATTTTGTAACAAATAGAGATGGTGCTCATATAGAATTAAAAGATGAATATCAATTTGGGTCAAGTCCAAGTGATATAGAATCCCGTCTTACTTATAACAAGGCTATAACAAAATTATCAACAAAAGGTCAATTTTCTACTGATTATAAAATAAATCTGCCATATAAAAAATATAATAATAGTTTTTTTAACATATCGGTTGATGAAAGTAAAAAAATGAGAGTGTCTTTAAATGGTAAACCGCTCGCTGAAACAGTGGGTATTGATAAAAAAGGGAAATTGGTAATGGATTTCAATAAAGATTTACCTAAAAAGACATCTTGGTTTTTGGGTAGAAAAACAGAATGGTATAAAGCTTTTGAAGAATTTAGAGATAATGTTGTTAAGAAAGAAAATGGTGTTTACAAGGTAGGTAGTGTTACACTTCCTGGTGTTCCTAAAAAATAATAAAAATTGTGTATAAATAAAAAATTATTAAGTAGGTTATGGTAAAATAATAAAAATATGAAATATCTTCCAGATGAAATAATAAAAGAGTGGGGACTGACTAGTTTTTCACCAGAGGAGCAGATTGAAATGGTTGAGAAACTAAACAAAATACTTTATCAGCTTATCTTAGGTGAAGCTATAGAACTTCTTCCAGAAAATGAGCAAGATGAACTGGATCTTTTTGCTGAAAGAGAAAGCACAACACCAGAGATGATTTTAGCTTTTCTTGCTAGCAAAATACCAAATTTTGAACAAATAAGATTGAACAAAATAAACGAAGTAAAAAGTTTGGTCTTATCCCAATAATTTTTTCTTGACTATTTTCTCTGTTTGGTTTACTATTATCAAAGCGATTTTTCGCATTTTGATAGTTGTAAAAGTATAGAGACTCTCGAGATTTATACTTTCATAATTATCCAAGATAATTATAAATTTATTAGTTATTTATTATTTTAAAAAATATGGCAGAAACTTTTGATAGATCAAAACCACATATCAATGTGGGAACAATAGGTCACGTTGACCATGGAAAAACAACATTAACAGCGGCTATTTTAAATGTTTTACATAGAGCAGGAAAGGATGTAAAGCTAAAAGCAGTTGATCAGATAGACTCAGCTCCTGAAGAAAAAGCCAGAGGTATTACTATTGCTCTTTCTCACAACGAGTATGTTTCAGATGCTAGACACTATGCTCACGTAGATGCTCCTGGTCACGCTGATTATATTAAAAATATGATTACTGGTGCTGCTCAAATGGACGGTGCTATTTTGGTTGTTGCTGCAACAGACGGTGCTATGCCACAGACTCGAGAACATGTTCTTTTGGCAAAACAAGTTGGTGTGCCAAAAATAATAGTTTTCCTAAATAAATGTGATATGGTTCCAGATAAAGATTTGATAGATCTTGTTGAAGCTGAAGTTAGAGAACTTCTAACAAAAAATGGCTTTGATGGTGATAATTGTCCTGTTATAAGGGGATCAGGATTGAAAGCTCTTGAAGCAACATCTAATGAAGATGAGTGGTCACAAAAAGTATTGGAGCTTGTAAATGCTATGGATACTTATTTCCCAATACCACAAAGAGATACAGATAAACCTTTCCTTATGCCAGTTGAAGATATCTTCTCTATTGAAGGTCGTGGAACAGTTGTTACAGGAAGAATAGAAAGAGGTGAGGTTAAAGTTGGAGAAGAAATAGAAGTTGTTGGTCTTAAAGACAGTGTTAAATATACTGTTACAGGTATTGAAATGTTCAACAAATCACTAGATAAAGGTATTGCAGGAGATAATGCAGGGATACTTTTGAGAGGTGCTAAAAAAGAGGATATTTCAAGAGGACAAGTTTTGGCTAAACCAGCATCTGTAAATCCACATACAGAGTTTGAGGCAGAGGTTTACATATTGAAAAAAGAAGAAGGAGGAAGACATACACCATTCTTCTCTGGATATAAACCTCAATTCTATATCAGAACAACTGATGTTACAGGAGATGTAACACTTAAAGAAGGTGTAGAGATGGTTATGCCAGGAGACACAGTTACATTTAAGGTTAAACTTATTGCACCTGTTGCTCTAGAAGAAAAACAAAGATTTGCTATTAGAGAGGGTGGTAAGACAGTTGGTGCTGGTGTTGTTACAAAAATAGTTGCTTAAAAATTATAAAAAACTTAAATGACAAAAGAAGTCTCAAAAAAGAAGTCAGTATCAAAAGCATCAAAAGATGATGTTGTATCTAAACTTAGAATCAGAGTTAGTGCTTATGAATATAAAATACTAGATGTGTCTGTAAAACAGATCATAGATACAGCACTGAGGTATGATGCTACTGTTTTAGGTCCTATACCACTTCCTACTATGTCTAAAAAATATACAGTAAATCGTTCGTCTTTTGTCTTTAAAAATGCAAGAGAACAGTTTGAAATGAGAGTTCATAAGAGATTATTGGATATTTTAAATCCTAATCAAAAAATTATGGAATCACTAACAAATCTGTCATTACCTTCTGGGGTAAATATAGATGTTAGAATAATATAAACTACAGATTGGCACTCTGAAAATTTCAGAGTGCTTGCTGTGTAGTTTAAAAAAGCTTTACAATATATATCTTTTTTGATAGTATCCCTTGTAAACAAAATATTTTATGAAGTTTTTAGTTGGAACAAAAATGAATATGACCCAAATCTTTGATGATGCGGGTAAAGTTAGTCCAGTAACTTTGGTTAAAGTTGATCCTTTGACTGTGGTTTCTAAAAAAACTATTGAAAAAGATGGTTATCAAGCTGTCGTTTTGGGATATGGATCTAAAAGCTTAAAGAACATCTCAAAACCTCAAAAAGGTCAAATGAAAGATCTAGGTTCTTTTAAGGGTCTTATTGAATTTAAAACATCTGAAGAACTATCAGTTGGTGACAAGTTTGATATCGGTGTTTTCTCAAATGGAGATGATGTTACTGTAACATCTGTATCAAAAGGAAAAGGTTTTCAAGGTGTTGTAAAAAGACATGGATTCTCTGGTGGTCCAAGAAGTCATGGTCAAAAACACTCTGAAAGAGAACCAGGTTCTATTGGTGGTGGTGGTAGAGATGGTGGTAGAGTTGCAAAAGGTAAAAGAATGGCCGGTAGAATGGGTTCTGATACAGTTACTATAAAAGGACTTAAAGTATTAAATATTGATTCTGAAAATGGTGTTGTATATGTAAAAGGAGCAATAGCTGGAAGGAGAGGAACTTTAATAAAAATCAAAGGATAATAATATGGAAGCAGTAGTATATAATCAAAAAGGAAAAGAGGTTTCAAAAATCAGTTTACCTGAAAATGTTTTCGGTGTTAAATGGAATGCTGATTTGGTTCATCAGGTTATAACATCGATGGAATCAAACAAGAGAACACCTGTTGCTCATGCAAAAACAAGAGGTGAAGTTTCTGGTGGAGGTAAAAAACCTTGGAAGCAAAAAGGGACTGGTAGAGCAAGACACGGATCAACTCGTTCTCCTATATGGGTAGGTGGAGGTGCTGCTCACGGACCTAGAAATGAGAAAAATTATACTAGAAAAATAAACAAGAAAATGAAAGCCAAAGCGGTTTACACTATACTTTCTAGCAAATTTTCAGATGGAAAAATCCTTTTTGTTGATTCTCTCGCTTTTGAAAAACCAAAAACAAAAGATGCTATTTCTATTTTAAATAATTTCTCTGCTATAAAAGCATATTCAGATATTTTCAAAAAAAAGAAAAATTCAGCAGTTGTTGCAATATCTTCACCTGATTTAAATACAAAAAAAAGTTTTTCAAATATTTCAAATATAAAGATAGATGAAGTTAGAAACATAAATCCTGTTGACTTGTTAAATTATAAATACATTGTTATAGAGAATCCAGAAAAAAGTCTAGCTTTTATAGAAAGTAAATTAAAATAATATGAAAACAGCAGATATACTTATAAAACCACATATTACAGAAAAATCAGCTATAAAAGGTGAGTCATCTGTTTATGTATTTGAAGTAAATAAACTTGTTACTAAAAAACAAATAGAAAAATCATTTAAAGATACTTATAAATTATCTCCAATAAAAATCAATATTGTAAATATTCCTCAAAAAGCAGTTTTTGTAAGAGGTAAAAGGGGTCTTAGAGCTGGAATGAAAAAAGCATATGTTTACTTAAAGAAAGGTGAGAAGATAGAAATTTAATTTAAATTTATGAAAAGATATAAACCAACAACAGCAGGAAGAAGAGGTATGACAGGTATAAAATACTCGTCTGTTTTGACATCTTCTAGACCGGTTAAAAGTCTAACAAGAGGTTTTAGTAGATCTGTTGGTAGAAATAATAGCGGTATTATTACAACAAGACATAAAGGAGCTGGTCATAAAAGACTTTGGAGAGAGATTGATTTTAGATATGAAAAATTAAATATTCCTTATACTTTAAAAACTGTTGAATATGATCCAAATAGATCAGGATTTATCGGTCTTGTTTCATATAAAGATGGAGAAAAAAGATATATTCTTTTACCTAAAAATGTAAAAGTTGGTGACCAGTTTATAACAGGAGCAAATGTTGAACTTAAAGTTGGTAATAGAATGCCACTTAAAGATGTGACTTTGGGAACTTTTGTCTACAATGTAGAGGTAAAACCAAACGGAGGTGCAAAACTTGCTAGATCTGGTGGAAGTTATATTGAAGTAGTTGCAAGAGATAATGGATATGTTGACCTTAAAATGCCATCAGGAGAGATAAGAAAAGTTTTGGAAACTTGTTATGGGACAATAGGGGAAACTTCAAATAATGAAAATAGATTAGTTAATCTAGGTAAAGCTGGTAGAAATAGATGGCTCGGTATTCGTCCAACTGTTCGTGGAACAGCTCAAAACCCAGTAGATCACCCATATGGAGGTGGAGAAGGAAGACAAGGAAGAGGTAGAAGAAGAGCTATATCTGTTTACGGTAAACCAACAGGAAAAGGACAAAAAACAAGAACTCCAAAGAAATATTCAAACAAACTCATTGTCTCTCGTAGAAAAGTTGGAAAAAAGAAATAACAAAATCAAAAAACTCCTCTTGGAGTTTTTTGATTGTATTTTGGATAAAGGGAAGATTTACACTGAAGGTAAGCCAGATCATATTATTTCATCTAGTGTTTTAGAAAAAGTGTTTTTGGGTAAATAGGGAAGTTTTTAATATTAGTGGGTTTCATTTAACATACCATCTTTCCACTTTTTTCTGTTTTCTGTATTTATGTCTATTTAATCTTTTGATGTGATCAACCTATCTTCATCCTCTTCCAAAAGTTCTTTGATTTTTGGGATTATGCACTGATCTTGTATTTCAGGATGTTCTTTGATGTAATATATTATTTTATCTTTTTTTCTTTCCATTTTTTCATCATTTAATATTTGCTCCAACAGCAATGCTTCTTCGTGAAATCCAGATGAAGTCATCTGTTCTTCCCATTTGTAAAGAGGTATTTGACCTAAAACAGATCTTAAAAGAATAACTCTTCCTTCCATACCAAAACGATTATATATATATAAAAGCCATTGAACCTCTTCTGTTTGTTCTAATAGTATTCTGACATATTCATTCCAAACTCTATTTTTTATATATGAAGATATGTTCATGTCGTATGTTATTTGATCGAAATAATCATAAACATCGTCTTTTATAGTTAAATTATTTATATAATCAAAACTAAATGTTGCATACAAATCTGCCAATATTTCATCTTTAGCTTCATCTAGTATTTTATGAATTAAAGGTTTAAATGATTTTATAATCTCTTTGTGTGTTATTTTCTTTTTTGATTTTCTATTTTGTAGGAGTTGATATTTTTTTCTTAAGAGCTCAATGTCATCATTGTTCATTTTTAACCAAAATGTTCTTTTGTTTATCCCTGATAAAGATGCAAATATTGAATTATGAAAATGACCTTTTTCATGTTCTTTTGCTATTTCATTACCTTCAGGTCCAATTACAATTATTGGGATAGTCATTCTGTTATATATAGTATTTCTTCTTACAAGAGCTTTGTTATTGTAGAAACCATCTATTTTTTCTCCGCGATCATCTGTTTTTTTAAAATCTTCTGCATTTTTAATCCATAAAGTTACAGCAAAAGTATCTGTTGTATCTAAAACAACTAAGTCTTTTGGTTCTTGTCCATATGATAGATCTTCAAACAAATCTCTTGCAGTTAAATTCGGGTCTGGTTTTTCTAAAAAAATCTTAAATTTTTTTATTCTATCTATCAGTTCTTCTACAAAGGCTTTTATTGTTTCTGGATGTGCCTTATATCTAGATTTATCTTTTATCATATTCCAAATCTCTTCTTCTGTTATATTAGGATTTTTTTCAATATTAAATACTATATATTCCATTATCATCGCATTGTCTAGCATAATATTCATTCTAAGTATTCTAGCCTCTATTCTTTTTTCTTCTCTTTCCGCATCTGTTGTCTGGGGCATAGACCTTACTTTTCTTAGTGAATTTTCATAAAGATCTTCTTTTTCTAATTTTCCTTCCATAATAATAATTATATATTAGCCATCTATAACTAACAATAAAATATTGTAAACTTACTATGATTATTGTTTTTAGGAGGTTTCTTAATAAGTTATTTGACATTATTTGTTATTTTGTATAGTATATATGCCAATGTACAAGGGTTTTTCTTGTTGCATTCTTACAATATTTTATGTCACGATCATCATATAAAGGTCCTTATGTCGACCTAAGAGTATTAAATAAAGTTTTAGGCAAGAAACCAAATGAAACTGGACCTATTAAAACTTGGTCTAGAGCATGTGTTATCTCTCCTGAAATGATAGGTTTTACTTTTTCAGTTCACAATGGCAAGGCTTTTATAGATGTTTTTGTAACAGAGGATATGGTTGGTCATAGACTAGGTGAGTTTTCTCCAACAAGAAAATTCCTAAAACACGGAGGTAAGATGCAAAAAGAGCTTGAAATCAAGCAAAAAGAGGCTGAAATAGCTGCTGCTAAGGCCGTAAAATCAACAACAGATTCTAAAAAATAAAATTTATGTCATCATTTGCAATAGCAAAACTGAATAATTATAGACAGTCACCAAGAAAAGTTAGATTGGTTGCTGATTCTATAAGAGGAAAAAATATAAACGAAGCTGTTACAAATCTTGATTTTATTGTTAAAAGAGCTGGTTCTCCTATCTCAAAATTATTAGGTTCTGCAATATCTAATGCTAAAAATCTAGGTTTAGATGTTGAAAAATTAGTAGTATCAAAAATAGAAGTCAATTCTGGCAAGATTCTTTATAGAAGAATGCCTGTTTCAAGGGGTTCTGCTCATCCTATAAGAAAAAGAACAAGTCATATAACGATTGTTTTAGAGGAAAAGGAACCTAAAAAAAAGAAAGTTAAGGTTTCAAAAGAAGATAAAAAATAAAATTTATGTCACATACAGTTCACCCATATTCACATAGACTAGGTATTATAAGAGATTGGAAATCTCGTTGGTTTGGTGTTAAAAAACAATACAAAGATTTCTTGAAAGGAGATGTTTTACTTAGAGAGTATTTGCAAAAAAAGATGAGAGGTCAGTTTGTTTCTGATATTCAAATGGAAAGAGGTCAAAAGTTTTTGAAGGTTATAATAGAAACTTCTAGACCTGGTATGATCATAGGTAGAAATGGTGATGGTGCTGTTAGTTTAAAAAAAGACATAGAATCATTTTTAAAAAAATATAAACTATCAACTGGTGGAGAGCTTAAACTTGATATAAAAGAAGTTAAATCTCCTGAGTCAAATTCTACAATAGTTGCACAAATGGTTGCTGAGGGTTTGGAAAAAAGACTTCCTTACAGAAGAGTTTTAAAACAGATGATTGAGAAAGTTTCTGCAAATAGAGATGTTTTGGGTGTAAAAATGGAACTTTCCGGAAGACTCGCTGGTGCAACTATGGCTAGAACAGAAAAAATGAAAAAAGGTCGTATTCCACTTCAAACACTTAGGGCAGATGTTGATTTTACAAGATACGAAGCTAGAATGCCTTATGGTGCAATAGGTATAAAAGTTTGGATATATAAAGGGGAAATATTTGCTAAAAAATAATTAAACTGATATGTTACTACCAAAGAAAGTTAAATATAGAAAATGGCATACAATGAGGAGAAATCCAAAAAGAGTTGGTAATGCCACAAGAGGTGCAACCATTTCTTTTGGTTCTTTTGGTCTTAAAGCTGTTGAAGCTGGAAGAATAAAATCAAATCAAATAGAATCAGCAAGAAAAGTTATTTCAAGGGCAATGGGTAAAACCGGAAAGATTTGGATAAGAATATTTCCTGATATGCCATATACACAAAAACCAGCTGAGGTTAAACTTGGAAAAGGAAAGGGTGATTTGGCTGGTTATGTAGCACCTGTTTTACCTGGAAGGGTGATGTTTGAAGTTGATGGTGTTTCTGTTGAAGTTGCATCTGAGGCTCTAAGAAAGGCCGGAACAAAGCTTCCAGTTAAGACAAAAATAGTATCAAGATAAAAATATGAAAGATTTGATAAATAAAAAACCAGAAGATTTGAAAAGTATGCTTTTAGAAAAAAAGGTAGCTTTGAGGAATTTTAGATTTGGTATAGCTGGAAGTAAAAATAGAAATGTTAAAGAGGGTAAAAATCTAAGAAAGGAGATTGCTAGAATATTAACAGTCTTGAATTTCAATAAATAATAAAAATGACAAAATCAGGAAATACAAAAAAACAGACAAGATCAAAAATCCTTTCAGGAGTTGTTATTTCTAATAAAATGAAAGATACAGCAACAGTTTTAGTTGAAAGGTTTGAAAAACATCCAAAATATCAAAAATATCTTAAGTTTTCTAAAAAATATAAAGTCCATAATCCTGAAAACAAATCTGCTGTTGGTGATAAAGTTTCTATAAAAGAAGTCAAACCATTTTCAAAAGATAAGTATTTCATAATTTTAAATTAAATATATGATTCAACCAAGATCAATAGTTTCAATAGCTGACAATTCAGGTGCTAAAATAGGCAGAATATTTAAAGTACTTGGAAGTTCAAAGAAAAGATATGCAAAAATAGGTGAGATGGTTGTTTTATCTATCCAAAAAGCAGAACCAAGAAAAGCAACAAAGAAAAAAGATGTTGTTTATGGTGTTGTTGTTAGATCAAAAGCTCCTTTTAGAAGAAAAGATGGAACTTATGTTAGGTTTGATGAAAATGCAGTGGTTTTAGTTGATAAAACTAAAAAAGAACCAACTGCTGGAAGAATTTTCGGCCCTATACCAAGGGAGATAGGTGAGGCTGGTTATCAAAAAATAATTTCTTTGGCACCAGAGGTTGTATAATTAAAATTTTATGAAAATTAGAAAAGATGACAAAGTAATAGTTATATCAGGTAAGGACAAAGGAAAGTCTGGTTCTGTTGAGAGAGTATTTAAAAAAGAAAACAGAGTTATAGTATCTGGTATCAATTTGAGAAAAGTTCACAAAAGACCAACCAGATCTGATCAAAAAGGTCAGATAGTTGATAAATATTTACCTATAAATATTTCAAATATAATGTTAGTTGGTAAAAATGGTAAACCGACCAGAGTTGGTTTTAAGAAAAATGATGGTAAGAAAGTTAGAATTTCTAGGAAAACAGGAGATATTATCTAAATAAATGATATGGAAACAATAAAAGACAAAATTAAAAAAGCATACGGTCTTATGAAAGATGAGTTTGGTTATATAAATGCAATGCAAACTCCTAAGATAGAAAAAATATCAGTATCAGCTGGTGTTGGATCTTTTAAGGATAAAAAAAAGATTGACCTTGTTGTTGATAGACTTTCAAAGATCACAGGTCAGATGCCTGTAAGAAAAGGTGCAAAACAATCAATTGCTTCTTTTAAGGTTAGAGAAGGTGATCCTGTTGGTGTCTCTGTTACTTTGAGAGGTCAAAGAATGTATGATTTTTTAGATAGACTTATAAATCTTGCTTTACCAAGAACAAAAGATTTTAGAGGTATATCAAATACAGGAATTGATCAGATGGGTAACTACACATTGGGAATAAAAGAGCATACGATTTTCCCAGAAACAGGAGATGAAGAGCTTAAAGATGTTTTTGGTTTGTCTGTAACTGTTGTTACAAATATAAAAGACAAAAAGGAGACTATTAAGTTTTTGAATGTATTAGGATTTCCTTTTAAGAAATAATTTAAAAGGAATTTAGGTTTGACAATATTTATGCTTGTGATAGTATGGAGGCAAGCTTTCAAGGCTTTTTTGTTTCCGTGTTATCTAATAATTTGGAGATAAAATTTAACAAAATAAATTAAAATGGCTAAAAAATCGGTTATAGCAAGGTCACAAAAGAAACCAAAATATCAAACTAGAGCAGTTAATCGTTGTTTTAAGTGTGGTAGAAAAAGAGGTTTTATGAGAGATTTTGATCTTTGCAGAATTTGTTTCCGAGAATTAGCAAATGAGGGTAAAATACCCGGTATCAAAAAAGCTTCTTGGTAAGTCCATAAGAGATACTACTAAAGAAAAAATATGAAAGATCCAATCGCAGATATGCTTATAAAAATAAAAAATGCTGGTCTAGCTAAAAAAGAGACTGTCACTTTTCCTTATTCCAAAATAAAACTTGCAATACTTGAAACATTGCAAAAGAACTCATTTGTAAAATCTGTATCAAAGAAAGGTAAAAAAGTGGTTAAAAATTTGGAAGTTGTTTTAGCTTACGAAGGTAATTTCCCAAAAATTTCTGAGGTTAAAAGAATTTCTAAAACATCAAAAAGAGTTTATGTGAGATCAGATGAAATCCATCCTGTTAGAAACGGTTTTGGTTTAATGATACTTTCAACTAACAAAGGTGTTATGACAGGTGATATGGCTAAAAAAGAAAAGGTCGGAGGTGAGGTTATATGTAAGATTTGGTAATTTTAAATATTATGTCAAGAATAGGAAAAAAATCTATAAAAATACCATCTGGAACAAAACTTGAAATGAAAGAAGGTTTTTTGACAGTTACTGGTCCAAAAGGTTCTATTTCAAAAAAATTTAATTCTTCTGTTGATTTCAATATAACAGATTCAGAAGTTAATCTTTCCATAAAAAATTCAACAGATAATGTTATTTGGGGAACTTATGCTTCAAAAGTAGCTTCTATGATAGCAGGTGTTAACAATCCTTTTTCAAAGAAATTGATTTTAGAGGGTATTGGTTACAAGTCAGAGGTTAAAGGTGATAAAATGGTTATGGCACTTGGATTTTCTCATCCTGTTGAAATGTTAATTCCAAAAAATTTAACTGTTACAGCAGAAAAAAATATTATAACCGTTACAGGTGTAGACAAAGAAGAAGTTTCTAGATTTGCAAGAGATTTAAGAAATAAAAAAAGACCAGAACCTTACAAAGGTAAAGGTATGAGATATGACGGTGAAGTTATTAAGAGAAAACAAGGAAAGAAATCTGCATAATAAAATTAGATTTTATATATGAATAAAACAATTGTTAAAAAAGAAAAAAGATCAAGAAGACAAGCTCGTATAAGAGCTAGAGTTTTTGGAACAGCAGAAAAACCAAGACTTTCTATATTTAAATCAAATAAATTTATTTATGCTCAAATAATCGATGATATTTCAGGTAAAACTTTGTGTCAGTCTGATTCAAAAAAAGTTCAAGGAAAAAATTTATCAGAAAAATCTTTTGCTATTGGAAAGGATATTGCTACAAAAGCTAAGTCTCAAAAAATAAACAAAGTTGTATTTGATAGAGGGGGTTTTATGTATACTGGCAATATTAAAGCATTAGCAGATGGTGCCAGATCAGAAGGACTTTTATTTTAAAATATATTATGGAAGAAAAAAAAGAACAAATAAATAAAGATAACAGAGAAAGAACTTTCAAAAAAAACACAAGAAAGCCCGGTGCTTCTCGTGAAGTAAAAGAGAGAGTTAAGCCAGAGTTTGACCAAAAAATAATCGCAATAAGAAGGGTTACAAGAGTTGTTACAGGAGGAAGAAGATTTAGTTTTGCAACTGCTGTTGTTGTTGGTGACAGAAATGGTAGAGTTGGTTTGGGAACTGGAAAAGGAAACGACACTCCTGTTGCTATTGATAAAGCAGTTAGAAATGCTAAAAAACATCTAATAAAAATTCCTCTAACAGCAAATAAAAGTATTCCTCACGAGACAGAAGCTAAATATTCTAGTGCAAGAGTTATATTGTTTAAAGCACCTGGAAAGGGTATTTTGGCTGGATCATCTGTAAGATCTGTTCTTGAACTTGCTGGTATAAAAGAAGTTGGTGGAAAGCTTTTGTCTAGAACAAAAAATCAGATTAACAATGCAGCAGCAGCTATAAAGGCCCTATCTAAGATTCGTAATGTTAAATAAATTTTATGCAAAGAAATAATTTAAAAAGAAAAAATAAAAATAAAAAATCTAGACAAATTGGTCGTGGTGGAGTTAAAGCTAAAACAGCTGGAAGAGGAACAAAGGGTCAAAATGCTAGAGCCGGTAGAAAGAAAAGACCAGAGTTGAGAGATTTTATAAAAAAGATTCCAAAACTTAGAGGAAGAGGTGCAAACATAAACACATCAATACAGGTTAAACCTATTGTTTTAAATTTGTCTGATATAGTAAAAAATTACAAACAAGGGGAGATTGTTAGTCCACAAACATTGTTAGATAAAAAATTGATATCTATTTATAAAGGTAAAACTCCTTCTGTAAAAATTTTAAGTAAAGGTGATATAGATTTTAAACTTGATTTTTCAAAAATTTCTCTTTCAAAAGATGCTCTTTTGAAAATTGAGAAGGTTGGTGGTAAAATAGTTTAAAACAATGAGTAATTTTTTTCAAAAAGCAAAATTAGTATTTTCTGACAGTATTTTGAGGGGTAGAATAATTTTCACTCTTTTAGCTTTGGTTTTTTTTAGATTTTTAGCATCAATACCAATCTCTGGTGTAGACAAAACAGCTCTTTCAAATTTTTTCAATGGAAATGAGTTTTTAGAACTACTAAATTTATTTTCAGGAGGAGGTCTCTCTCAATTGTCTATTGTTATGCTTGGTATAGCACCATACATAACAGCATCTATTATAATGCAACTTATGACACTTATGTTTCCAAACATAAAAAAAATGTATCAAGAGGAAGGTGAGGCTGGTAGAATGAAATTTGCCTCTTGGACAAGACTTTTAACTGTTCCTCTTGCTTTGATACAATCATTTAGTTTTATGAAAATATTGGAAAATCAAAATCTTTTATCATCAGCAACAGCTTTTGATTTCTTGGTAAATATGATTATTGTAACTGCTGGATCTGTCCTTTTGATGTGGATAGGTGAACTTATAACTGAAAAAGGTATTGGAAATGGTTCTTCTATGATTATATTTGCTGGTATTGTTGCTGGACTACCAGCTACTTTTAGTAGGCTTTTGTATTCATACAATCCTTCTGACATACCTCTTTATATGGTATTTGCAGTAGTTTCTATTATTGTTATATTTGCAGTTGTTGTTATTACAGAAGCTGAAAGACCGATACCTGTGACTTATGCAAAACAAGTTCGTGGTGGTAGGACAGTTGGAGGATCTTCAACTTATTTACCACTTAGAATAAATCAATCTGGTGTTATGCCTATTATATTTGCATCATCCCTTCTTTTGTTTCCTAGGATTATATTAGGATTTTTAACTCAATCTTCTGTTGTCTTAGTTCAAAAAATATCAACTATTATAAACAATCTTCTTTCAGATGGTTTGTTTTATGGTGTAGCATATTTCATTTTAGTATTTGTATTTACATATTTCTATACAGCTATAACTTTTGATCCAGATAATATATCTGAAAATCTACAAAAAAATGGTGCATTCATATCTGGTATTCGTCCAGGACAATCAACTTCAGAATACATATCAAAAATTGTCACAAAAATCACTTTGTTTGGAGCTTTGTTTTTAGGAATAATAGCCATATTGCCACTTGTTTTAAGATCTTTAACTGGAATCACTGCTATATCTGTTGGTGGAACAGCACTTTTGATTGTTGTTTCTGTTGTTATAGATCTAATTAAAAAAATAGATTCACAGATTTCTATAAGAGAATATTAAAACAAAATCCCATTTTTCTTTTTAAATTGTTACTGCCATATCAAAATCTATTATATAGATTCTGGGTTTTTTCGAGAAATCAACATTGCCATCTTTATCTCTGTAAAATCTTAAACAGAAATTTCTATCATGAAAATCATGTCCATGTGCTATTTCTTGTTTTTT
>JACCDT010575419.1_pt1 | contig 92061 bp, 84 predicted proteins | sample 7446291 | NCBI WGS metagenome assembly JACCDT01 (sample SAMN15323446, study PRJNA562643) | freshwater metagenome | isolation source: river surface water | place: USA:Blue River Watershed | collected 2017-08-17 | reverse complement strand
GGTTTTGAACTTCTTTTCGAATTTCATTCTTATTGGCGTCAATCGCCACTGCGAAACTATACTGATTCGCATCCGCCTGAAGTCGCGAACTCTTTTCTGAGATCAGCGGATATTTCAAAACAAGTCGGCTCACGCTGATGCTCCCTTCTTCTTAGTCATTGTTCTCTCCACACGATCGTTCAGTTCTTTAATGCTAGCCTTAGTGACGAAGAGAAAATCATGGCGCAAAATATCATAAACGTTGACTCCCGCAGGGCTGAGACCCTTGATCGAAGGCACGTTTTTGAGACTTCGCATCGTCTCGGTAGACAAATTCCCCACAATAACTGCGGAATCAGCCTTGAATTTTTTTAGCGCTGTTACTGCTTCTTTGGTTTTTCCTGACTTGATTTGGAAATCGTCCAAGATAAACAGCCGGCCTTCAAAATTCTTTTGAGACAAAGCCTGACAAATTCCCTGCGACTTTGCCTTTTTATTCAATCCTGTCTCATACGACCGAGGGCGAGGACCAAATGCGATACCTCCACCAGGCTGGTGAGGACCAATCAAAGTTCCTTGGCGCGCATTACCAGATCCCTTTTGCTTAAAAGGCTTTTTCCCAGAACCACTCACCTCTGCGCGAGTCTTGGTGCTGGCAGTGCCCTGACGCATTTTGCGTCGTTGCATCGTCACGTAATCATGCATGAGAGAGGGTTTGAATTTGGCTTTCACTAAGGTGTCACTGACATCCTCAGTACCCACCGCTTCATTCTTCAAATTGTAGATCTTAAACTGACTCATAAAATTCTACTCTTAAGCCACTTTCTTGGCTGTTCCAGCCGTTTTCTTCACTTTCACTGGAGCCTTACGAATAATCACCAATGCATTGGGAGCTCCTGGAACGGGCCCCTTGATAAACAGCAAGTTTTCTTCAGGGAGAGACTTCACCACTTCAATGGTACGGAGTGTGATTTTCTCATTTCCCATATTGCCAGCCATCTTCTTGCCCGGAAGAACTCGAGCAGGCCAAGTATGCATCCCGATGGATCCAATCTTACGCTGACAGTTACCTCCGTGAGACATCCGGCCTCGGCTGTAATTCCATTTCTTGATAACGCCTGTCATCCCCTTACCTTTGGAGACGCTTTCAAGAATCAGTTTGTCGCCCGTCTGAAATTGAGCTGTCGTCAAATCTGTTCCCGGTGCCATATCAAGGTCACGAAACTCTCTGAGAACTTGATAGCAGGGAGTGTTTGATTTTTTGAAAAATCCCAACAATGGCTTTGATCCCAGCTTGGAACCTTCAACTTCTTCAAAGCCAACGACCACCGCAGAATAACCGTTCTTATCCTGAGTTCGCTGTTCAATGACTTTGCAAGGTCCCGCCTTAATCACGGTCACCGGAATGATTTCTCCTTCCGGTCCGAAGGTCTGGGTCATCGCTACTTTACGTCCTAATATACAGGCCATAATAACCTCTTAAAAAAATTATTCGATCTCCACGTGCACACCCGCCGACAGATCCAGCTTCATGAGTGCATCAATGGTTTGTTGTGTTGGGCTCAATATGTCGAGCAGGCGCTTGTGTGTTCGAACCTCAAAGTGCTCACGAGATTTTTTGTCGACGTGAGGAGATCGCAAAACGCAAAAACGACTGATTCGCGTGGGCAACGGAACGGGGCCGGCAATCTCCGCCCCCGTTCTCTTTGCTGTTGCCACAATTTCGTGAATCGCACTGTCAAGGAGTGTGGATTCGTATGCTTTCAATTTGATTCTAATCTTTTCGCCTTGCACAGCTCGACTCCTTTAAAATTATTCAATGACTTCCGCGACAACGCCTGCGCCAACGGTTCGTCCACCTTCTCGGATCGCGAATCGCTGAGATTTTTCCAACGCGATAGGAGTAATCAGTTCGACACTCATCGCCACGTTATCACCAGGCATCACCATTTCTACGTTGTCTGGAAGTTGAACGCTTCCAGTCACATCCGTCGTTCGGAAATAAAACTGAGGTCGGTATCCTTTGAAGAACGGAGTATGTCGGCCACCTTCATCCTTGTTCAAGATATAGACTTCGCATTTGAACTTAGTGTGGGGCTTAACAGAACCCTTGGCCGAAATAACTTGTCCACGCTCGACTTCTTCCTTCTTGGTACCTCGAAGCAAGAGTCCGCAGTTATCTCCAGCATGACCTTCGTCCAAAAGCTTTTTGAACATTTCTACCCCAGTGATGGTGGTAAGGATCGTTGGTCGAAGTCCGACGATTTCACATTCATCGCCCACTTTGACTTTGCCCCGTTCAATTCTTCCAGTGACAACAGTTCCTCGACCAGAGATCGAGAAGACGTCTTCGATTGGCATCAACAAAGGCTTGTCGTTGTCTCGTGTAGGATCCGGGATATACGTATCCAAGGTTTCCAAAAGTTTTTTAATAGAAGGAACCCCGAGTTCTCCAGCATCACCAGCCAAAGCCTTAGCAGCAGCACCGCGAATGATCGGGGTCTTGTCGCCAGGAAATTTGTAGTAGTTCAAGAGATCGCGAAGTTCGACTTCGACGAGTTCCAAAAGTTCGGCATCATCAACCAAATCACATTTGTTGAGGAAAACAACAATCTGAGGAACGCCGACTTGGCGAGCCAAGAGAATGTGCTCTCGTGTTTGAGGCATGGGACCGTCAACAGCACTCACCACCAAAATCGCAGCGTCCATCTGAGCTGCACCGGTGATCATGTTCTTCACATAGTCCGCGTGTCCTGGGCAATCGACGTGAGCGTAGTGCCGCTTTGAAGTTGAATACTCAACGTGTGATGTCGCGATCGTGATGATCTTCGAAGCATCCCGTCGGCCTTGCTTTTCTGAAGCCTTAGCGACTTGATCATAAGCGATGTACTCGCCCATTCCCATATCAGCGCTGACCTTAGTCAATGCTGCAGTGAGTGTTGTCTTTCCATGGTCAACGTGACCAATCGTTCCAACGTTTACGTGAGTTTTTGTTCTTTCGAACTTAGCCTTTGCCATACTTCCTCCTGAAGTTGTTGCGATCCTAGGTTACAAACTAAACTTTCCTAAAATTCCTTCTGTTATATTTGGTGGAACAACTTCGTAACGAAGCGGCTCCATCGAATATGTCGCGCGACCTTGTGAGAGCGATCTCACTGCGGTTGCATACCCAAACGTTTGAGCGAGAGGGACTTCTCCCTGGATAACACGATTTCCCACTCGTTCATCCATGGACAAGACCCTACCGCGCCGGGCGTTTAAGTCCCCGATAATCTGACTCATATAGTCCTCGGGGACAACTATTTCAATCGACATAATTGGCTCCAACAAGACTGGCGAAGCCTTTCGCAAAGCCTCTTTGCAAGCCATGCTGGCGGCTAGTCTAAAGGCCACTTCGGTTGAATCTTTTTCATCAAAACTGCCGCCGACGAGTGTAGCTTTTACATCCACAACGGGATACGAGCCCAAAACGCCATTCTGAAGTGCATCTCGAACACCTTCCTCAATGGACTTCACAAAAACAGGGGGCATCGCGGATGCGGGAATCAAATTCTTGAATTCAATACCTTTCCCGTTTTCATTGGATTCAATCTCCAAAACAATGTGCGCAAAGGCATTCTTGCCCGCTACGAGTCGTTGAAATTTATGATCAAATTGTGACTTCTTGGAAATACTCTCTTTATAAGAGACTTGTGGGCGCCCGACATTCGCAGCCACATTAAATTCTCTCAAAAGGCGGTCTGTAATGATCTCTAAATGGAGCTCGCCCATTCCAGAAATCAGGGTTTGTGCTGTTTCTTCATTCGTCGAAACTTTGAAACTAGGATCCTCTAAAGTCAGTCGCTTTAGACTCTCCAAAAGCTTTTCCTCATCGGCTTTGGTTTTTGGCTCAATCGCCACAGAAATCACAGGTTCCGGAAACTGAATGGATTCGAGCAAAACAGGTTTATCAAAATCACACAAAGTATCGCCGGTAGACGAAAACTTAAGTCCCACAATCGCCGCGATCTCTCCTGCACCAATCGTTTCGATATCTTCTTTCTGATTGGCATGCACTCGAAGAAGACGAGCAATCTTCTCTTTGCGCTCCTTTGTGGAATTATTTACAGCTTCGCCTTTTTCAAGCTTGCCGGAATAAATACGCACATACGCCATCGAACCAAAAAAAGGATCATTCTGAAGTTTGAACACGAGTGCTGCGAGAGGAGATTTTTCGGAAGCTTGCAGTTTAATTTTCTTAGAATGATCTTTGGGATCCATTCCTTCGGTTCCACCAATATCAGCCGGGGAAGGAAGGTAGCCAACGACTGCATCCAAAAGAGGCTGCACGCCCACATTCTTAAATGAGGCCCCACAACAAACTGGCACGCCCTTCAAACCAAGCGTGACTCGTCGAATTGAGGAATACAGATCGCTTTTTGTGACGGGCTTACCGCCCAAATAGAGATCCGCGACCTGCTCATCCAAATCTGCCACGGCTTCAACCAGAGCTTCGCGGGCCTTTTTGAAATCAGCCAAAAGGTCTGAGGGAATTTCAGAAACATCAAAACTCAATCCCTCGGAATCTTTGCCCCAGAGATAAGCCTTCTCTTCAATCAAATCGACGCAGCCTTTGAAGCTTTCTTCACGTCCAATCGGAAGCTGAAGTGGAATGGGCTGAGCGTGGAGTTTTGTCTTTATCATTTCGACAACTCGATTGAAGTCAGCGCCCATTCGATCCATTTTGTTCACAAATGCAATTCGCGGCACACGATACTTGTCGGCCTGTCTCCAGACTGTTTCGGACTGAGGTTGTACACCACTCACCGCACAGAAAACTCCGACCGCACCGTCCAAAACTCGCAATGAGCGCTCGACTTCGATCGTAAAGTCCACATGCCCGGGAGTATCGATGATATTGATTTGATGATCCTTCCAAAAACAGGTGGTCGCAGCGGATGTAATCGTAATCCCGCGCTCCTGTTCTTGTACCATCCAATCCATCTGCGTATTGCCTTCATCGACATTGCCGATTTTGTGTGTTTTGCCCGTATAGAACAAAATTCGTTCGGTTGTGGTGGTCTTGCCAGCATCGATGTGCGCAATGATGCCAATGTTTCGAGTTTTCTCGAGCACACTTGCCATCTTTGTTACCGCCACCGCTGACATAAAACCACCATCACCATTCCAACCAAATCAATTACCAACGGAAGTGAGCAAAAGCTCGGTTAGCCTCAGCCATTTTGTGAACGTCTTCACGCTTCTTGATGGCGCCACCACGTCCATTGGCTGCTTCATAAAGTTCGGCAGAAAGTTTTTCAGCCATTGATCGGCCAGCGCGATCACGAGCACTCGCGATCAACCATCGACAACTCAAAGTCAATTTACGCTCGGGGCGAACTTCCATCGGAACTTGATAGTTGGCTCCACCCACTCGGCGAGATCGGACTTCAACTTCGGGGCGAACATTGTCGATCGCCTTCTTGAAAATCTTGAGCGAGTCTTCACCCTTTTTTTGAAGGTCATCCATCGCATCATAAACAATATTAGTTGCGATTGTTTTCTTACCGCTCCACATGAGCTGGTTTACAAACTTACTCACCACCATATCGTTAAATTTGAGATCGGGCTGAAGTTTGGGTCGTTTGAGAGTTCTTCTTCTTCGCGGCATCTATATCTCCTCAACAAAAAATTAAATTAGGCCTTAGGTCTCTTTGCGCCGTATTTGGATCGGCTACGTTTTCGATTGGCCACACCCGTGGAATCTAATGTTCCGCGAACAATGTGATAACGAACACCTGGCAAATCTTTCACCCGGCCTCCTCGAATCAAAACAACAGAGTGCTCTTGGAGGTTATGTCCAACGCCCATAATGTACGCCGTGACTTCCTGCTTATTGGTGAGTCGAACCCGTGCAACCTTTCGCAGAGCTGAGTTCGGTTTCTTAGGTGTCATCGTGTAAACACGAGTGCAAACACCACGTTTCTGGGGAGCGCCTCGAAGTGCTGGAGCCTTCGATTTCCAAGTATTCTTAGAGCGCCCCTTTCGAATCAGTTGATTAATTGTGGGCATCCGTTCTCCTTAAAAATTACAGCATCTGTTTTGTGTGTCAGTTCGGCGCACAAAACAGCTACCAGTTAAATTCACATCCTCGATCAATCACTCGATCGATGAATTCTGTCTTTTTCTTTTCACCGCTCTTCTCTCGCTTCCGTTGGGTGGAAACACAGAAGAGTCAAAAGTCATAAAGACTTAATCAATATGTCTTGGGTCCAAATGATCTCGCGTCCAGCATGAGGCACGATTCAGACTTTGGTACCCGAATAAGGCCATTTTTTAGGTTTTTGGACCCCCACCTGTCAACGTGAGATATGGGCAAAAAGCGAGCTACTCCCCGTAAAAGTGAAGGAGTTCCCGGATTTGAAAACTGAGAACCTCTGCAGCGGCGGGGCGCAGTGAGCTCACGCTCACTTTGAGAGAGATATAAGCATGAAGAAGGCTCTCCGCATGAGTTAAAAGAAGGTCTCCCGGCGGCTGTCGATTGAGCCATCCAAAATGACCTTCCAGAAGATCTACTTGCTCAGATTCCGAGAGGTCAGGAAGCTTTCTCTCTATATATTGAATTTGCTCGAGCATCTGTGCCCAACTTGGTACTTGGTCCGAATTGGTCATAAGATATTGAAATTCTTGATATTTATCTGAAAGTCTATGCAGGGCTGAAGGGCAAGGCTCGTGACCAGCGCTTGCGATCAATGCACTCAATGCCACCAACAGTCCAAAAACCCCCAAGGAGTGGATTTAAATACAGAAAGTCGGACGCGTCCAATGAGGTTTGAGTTAAGGTCAAGTTTATGGAGAAGACTCTATTTGTGGGTGCAGCTGTGTTTGGGATGACAGCCATCATTGTGGGTGCCATAGGAGCGCACGCTGTAGAGATGACCGAACCAGATGCAAGGATATTTCAGATGGCAGTGATCTATCAACTCATCCATTCCGCAGTAATGGCCGTGGTGGGAATCAGGCTGGTTCGAGAGCATTCCTTTATTCTTAAGTTAAGTGGCATGTTCTTTGGTCTCGGCATCCTGTTATTTTGTGGAACGCTCATCGTAAGTACGATGACTTCTCGAGAGTTTCCAACAACGGCGGCGCCATTTGGCGGAATTTGCCTCATCTTTGGCTGGCTGATGTTTGGAGTATCAGCTTTTGCAAAGCCAAAGGCTTAAGCCGACTGATTCTGACCTCTGCTTATTTAATCCAAAGTGATCAAGTGGCCGATAAACACAGAGGGCCCTGCCTAAACAGAGCCCTCTGGAATAATGAGATCTTTAACAGCTTTTAGTTTGCAGCTTTTTGAGCCGCATCGGCTGCTCCGACATGAGTCGTATCGACATCCACATCAGACAGGAATTCATCATCGCCGCCTTCGACCAGAATATCGTGCAATCGATATTCGTCGAGACCGGTTCCGGCCGGCAACAACCGACCCATGATGATGTTTTCTTTCAAGCCATGGAGGTTGTCGACTCGCGAAGAAATCGCAGCTTCGGTGAAGACCTTTGTCGTCTCCTGGAAGCTCGCTGCCGAGAGCACAGAATCTGTGTTCAAGGCCGCTTTTGTAATACCCAAGAGCATGGGCTCCGCTGTTGCGGGCTTTTTGCCTTCGGCTATCAGCGCGTCGTTCGCCTCTTCAAACATCCATCGAGAGACTGGTTCGCCTTCCAAGAAAGTAGAATCATTTGCTTTTACGATTCGGACCTTTCTCAACATTTGACGAACAATACACTCAATATGCTTGTCGTTAATCTTCACACCTTGCAGTCGATAAACTTCTTGAATTTCATCGACCAAGTATTTGGCCAAAGCCTTGACTCCAAGGACTCGCAGAATGTCGTGAGGATTAATAGATCCTTCAACAATCGGCTCTCCTCCGCGAATGAAGTCCCCTTCGCGAACAAAAATATGTCTCGCTTTGGGAATGAGGTACTCGATCTCTTCACCCTTTTCAGGCTTCAACAGAATTTTTCTCTTACCTTTGGTGTCTTTACCAAACGCTACATATCCGTCGGTGTCCGCAATGATCGCCGGTTGATCCCGAGGTGTACGCGCTTCGAAGAGTTCTGCCACTCGAGGTAGACCTCCAGTGATGTCTTTCGATTTCGCGGATTCCTTAGCGATCTTAGCGAGAACATCTCCGGCTTGAACTTCGGTTCCGTCTGCGACAGAGATTGTTGCATTCACAGGCAACCAGTAACGAACTTCGGATCCTGTTTTTGGATGCATCAAAGTAGATCCCGTCTTTGGATCAACGATCAACATGCGAGGTCGCATATCGCCGGCGCCACGAGATTCCATCACCACGCGACGAGCTAATCCTGTAGCGGCATCGCGCTGCTCTTTGAATGTAGATCCTTCAACCAGGTCTTCGAATTTCACTCGACCCGAGAATTCCGTCATAATGGGCACTGCATACGGATCCCAATCGGCGACCGACTGACCCGTCTTCACCTTGGCTCCTTCGGTCACTCGCAATCGAGCTCCCGAGGTCAATCGATGATGCTCGAGCTCACGATCTTCTGCATCCACAACGACGATTTCGGCGTTTCGGTTCAAAACAATCGTCTCGCCGTTTTTGTTCGTCAGTGTCTGAACATTAACCAATTTGACTTTACCATCGTGACGAACTTCCAAAGTACTTTGCTCCGCCATCGCACTCGCCGTTCCTCCAATGTGGAACGTACGCATCGTCAACTGAGTACCGGGTTCTCCGATAGACTGAGCTGCAACGATTCCAACAGCTTCACCAATATGGACCATCGCTCCGCGACCCAAATCTCGGCCATAACACGAAATACAAATTCCACGTCGGCTCTTACATGTCAGCGGACTACGAATTCCCACTTTAGAAATCTGAAGAGCTTCGATTCGCTCAACAGCTTCTTCATTGAGTTCTTCGTTGGCTTTGACAATTGCCTTTTTGGTTACAGGATCCTTGATGTCAAACAGAGCCACTCGGCCCATAATTCGCTCAGCCAAGGATTCGATAACTTCTCCGCCTTCGACGAGTGCAGTCATCTCGATTCCTTCGAGAGTTCCACAATCCTTCTCCATGACGACCGAGTCTTGAGCGACATCGACTAATCGACGAGTCAAATATCCGGCATTCGCTGTCTTAAGAGCGGTATCCGCAAGACCCTTACGAGCTCCGTGAGTCGAAATAAAGTACTCAAGAACCGTCAATCCCTCGCGGAAGTTTGAGATAATCGGAGTCTCGATGATCTCACCCGAAGGTTTTGCCATCAATCCCCGCATACCTGCGAGTTGACGAATCTGAGCAGTACTTCCTCGAGCGCCGGAATCTGCCATCATAAAAATCGTATTGAACGATTTTGTTTTGATGGGCTCACCTTTGCGATCTGCAAAAGCGTTGTTCTTAGATCCAGGCTTAGCGGTGAACTCCTGCTGCCCAAGACCACTCATCATGTCCTTCGCGATTCGATCGGACAACGTTGTCCAAATATCAATGACCTTATTCGAACGCTCACCGTCGGTAATGATCCCTTCAGAGTACTGAGATTCGATTTCTTTAATTTCTTTTTTGGCAACATCCAAAAGACCCGTCTTGCTCTGCGGAATCGTCATGTCTCTCATCGCGATCGACATTCCAAAACGTGTCGCAAATTCAAATCCGAGATTCTTGAGTCTATCTGACATCAAGACGCATTTCTTTTGTCCCGCGTGCTTAAAGGTAACTTCAACAAGTTTAGCCAAAGCCTTCTTGTCGAGTTCCTTGTTGACGTATTCAAAGGGTACTTCTTCAGGAACAGCTCCAGCTACAATCGCTCGACCTGCTGTGGTCGCCACCTTCTTGCCATTGATACGGCAATAGATGCGTGCATTCAAATTAACTGCACCAGATTCGTAGGCTGTGCGAACTTCATCTGCATCCATGAAGATTTTTCCTTCGCCCTTCGCGTAAGGCTCTTCACGAGTAAGAGAATAAAGTCCCAAAACAATATCCTGTGTGGGCGAGATAATCGGCCGACCGCTTGCTGGTGACAGCAAGTTGTTCGTCGACATCATGAGCACGCGCGCTTCGAGCTGAGCTTCGATCGACAAGGGCACGTGAACGGCCATCTGGTCTCCGTCAAAGTCCGCATTGAAGGCGGTACAAACAAGAGGATGCAACTGGATCGCTTTTCCTTCGATGAGCACGGGCTCAAACGCTTGAATACCAAGTCGATGCAGCGTGGGAGCTCGGTTCAAGAGAACAGGGTGTTCTTTAATGACCTCTTCCAAAACATCATAGACTTCTGGCGATTCGAGCTCGACCATTCGCTTCGCCGCTTTGATCGTACTGACGAAACCGCGTTCTTCGAGTTTGTTGAAAATAAAAGGCTTAAAGAGCTCAAGAGCCATCTTCTTAGGCAAGCCGCACTGATGGAGTCGCAAATTCGGACCCACAACAATGACAGATCGTCCTGAGTAATCGACGCGCTTGCCGAGCAAGTTTTGCCGGAACCGACCGTGGTTCCCTTTGATCATATCAGAGAGAGACTTGAGAGGTCGCTTGTTTGTTCCCGTTACAACTTTGCCTCGTCGACCGTTATCAAACAGCGAGTCGACAGCTTCTTGAAGCATTCGCTTTTCGTTACGCAAAATGATTTCGGGAGCATCGAGTTCAATCAATCGCTTCAATCGGTTGTTTCGATTGATCACGCGTCGATAGAGATCGTTGAGATCTGAAGTCGCAAATCGACCACCATCCAACGGCACGAGAGGTCGCAGATCAGGAGGAAGTACAGGAACAACATCCATGATCATCCAGTCAGGCTTGTTTTCGGAATGCAAGAAGGCTTCCAAAACGCGCAGGCGCTTGACCAACTTTTTGCGCTTTGCTTCGGAAGTGACGTCACGAAGTTCATCGCGAAGCTGGTTTCGGAGTTCCGACATATTGATCTTTTGCAAAAGATCTTTAACCGCTTCAGCGCCGAGGCCTGCAGAAAATTCAGCTCCAAACTGATCCACCGCTCGACGATACTCATTCTCACTCAAAATCTGTCCAACCTTGAAGGGAGTGCTCCCTGCATCGGTCACAACATATGATTCGTAATAGAGAACGCGTTCCAACTCTCTCAGAGTCAGATCAAGCATTGCGCCGATTCGAGACGGAAGAGATTTCAAAAACCAAATATGCGCTACGGGTGTTGCCAATTTGACATGGCCCATCCGCTCTCGTCGCACTTTGGATTCGATCACCTCGGTACCGCACTTTTCGCAAACGACACCGCGATGTTTCATTCTCTTATATTTGCCGCAGATACATTCGTAATCCTTTACAGGACCAAAAATAGCTCCACAAAACAAACCGCCTCTTTCTGGCTTGAATGTTCGATAGTTAATCGTCTCGGGCTTTTTGACTTCGCCAAAAGACCACTCAAGCATCTGCTCCGGAGAGGCGATGCTGAGTTTAAAAGCTTTGATCGTACTCGGATTCTTAGGCTTCTGAAATAAGTTGAAAAAGCTTTCCATAGCTCACCTCCAATTAATTGGTCTGACCTTCGGTCGTTTGATCTTGTACGAGCTGGACATTGAGTGCCAGGGCTCGCAGTTCTTTGGTCAACACATTGAAGGACTCCGGCAGACCCGGTTCCAAATTGTACTCACCCTTCACAATGGATTCGTACATTCGGGTTCGACCAATAATGTCGTCCGACTTCACTGTCAGGAACTCTTGGAGAGAATAGGCGGCGCCATAGGCTTCCATCGCCCAGACTTCCATTTCTCCCAATCGCTGACCTCCAAATTGAGCCTTACCACCGAGAGGTTGCTGAGTGACGATCGAATACGGCCCGATACTTCGAGCGTGAATCTTGTCCTCGGCAATGTGGTGCAGTTTCAACATGTAGATCGTTCCGACTGTGACGCGTCTTTCAAACGTTTCACCCGTTCGACCATCATAGAGATAAACCTGACCGTCGGTTGGCAAGTTGGCCAACTCGAGCAATCGACTGATCTCGTCTTCATTCGTTCCATCAAACACTGGGATTGCCAGAGGCACTCCCTTGGTCAACTTCTTGGAGAAGTCCACGAGCTCTTCACGAGTCGCGTCTTTCAAGAAGCGATGCACAGAATCGGTTTGATAAAGCTTTTGCAAATAAGCTCTGAAGGTTTCGACTTCAGCATTCTTATCGAGCATTTGATTAATAATTCGGCCCACGCCGGACGCGGCTCCACCCAAATGGGTCTCGAGCAATTGTCCCACGTTCATACGAGACGGTACGCCGAGTGGATTCAAAATGATATCCACAGGAGTTCCATCGGCGAGATAAGGCAAATCCTCTTCTGGAAGAACTCGGGAAATAACCCCCTTGTTTCCGTGACGACCGGCCATTTTGTCACCGACTTCGATCTTTCGCTTAATCGCGATATAGACCTTCACCATCTTGATCACTCCCGGAGGGAGTTCATCGCCCCGGTTGAGCTTCTCAACTTTACTTTGAGCAACAAGCTTGATGGCTTCGATCTGATTGCTGATCGACTCATAGATTTGACGAATTTGCATCTCGGCAACTTCATTCGCCAAAGCAATTCGGCCCCACTCAGATTCATGAACGCTCTTCAATGCATCAGAGGTAATCTTGTCGCCCTTCTTCAGAACGGGACTACCATTCTTACCATTCACAGTCGTATTTGCGGTCTGACCGACAAGATGATCATGGATGGTCCTCAAACCAGATTCACGAATAATGCGAATCTCATCTTCCTGATCCACGAGGATACGCTTGGTTTGATAATCCTCGATGCTCTTGGCTCGAGAGTCCTTTTCGACTCCTTCGCGTTGGAAGACACGAGTATCAATGACTGTTCCTACAACTCCGGGAGGCACTCGAAGCGACGTATCTTTAACATCGCTCGCCTTTTCGCCGAAGATGGCTCGAAGAAGTTTTTCTTCGGGAGACAATTGAGTCTCTCCTTTGGGAGTGACTTTACCAACGAGGATATTTCCAGGTCGGACTTTGGCACCCACTCGAATAATTCCTGAATCGTCTAGATCCGCGAGGGCTTCATCACCCACGTTAGGAATATCCCGAGTAATTTCTTCCATGCCGAGTTTTGTATCTCGAGCGAGAACTTCAAACTCTTCGATATGAATCGAGGTAAAAACATCTTCGCAGACTGTTTTCTCGGAAATCAAAATCGAATCTTCGAAGTTGTATCCACCCCAAGACATAAACGCGACGCGAACGTTTTGACCGAGAGCCAATTCACCGAGTTCGGTAGAAGGCCCATCCGCCAAAATCTCTCCGCGACGAACATACTGTCCGAGCTTCACGATCGGCTTCTGGTTGATACAAGTGTTTTGATTTGAACGTGTGTACTTTTGGAGACTATAAATCTCTACACCCGTCCCCATTTCTGAAGGCACATAGTCCGCAGATTTGGTGTCGACGCGCAAAACAATTCGCGCGGCATCAACAGATTCAATCCATCCCGAATTACCCGCAACAACGCAAACACCAGAGTCTGTCGCGACGAGTCGCTCCATTCCCGTTCCAACCAATGGAGCATTTGTACGCACCAATGGTACCGCTTGTCGTTGCATGTTCGAACCCATCAGGGCTCGGTTCGCATCATCGTGTTCCAAGAAAGGAACGAGCGACGCCGCGACGGATACGATCTGACTTGGAGAGACGTCAATCAAATTGACTTCTGCCGGTGGGACCAAGACAAACTCGCCTGACTTTCGTGCTGAGACGAGTTCTTCGGTCATTCGACCCTTTTCGTCGAGTTTGACGTTAGCCTGAGCAATGATTTTGCCTGTCTCTTCGAGAGCAGAACAATAAATCACATCTCCCTTGACCTGACCGTCTTCTACTTTGCGATAAGGCGTCTCAATGAATCCAAATTCATTGATTCGACCATAAGTCGAAAGCGACGCAATCAAACCGATATTCGGACCTTCAGGAGTTTCAATCGGACAAATACGTCCATAGTGAGTGGGATGCACGTCTCGCACTTCGAATCCGGCGCGATCTCGTGTCAATCCACCTGGTCCAAGGGCAGACAATCGTCGCTTGTGAGTGATCTCAGACAATGGATTGGTTTGATCCATAAACTGAGAGAGTTGAGAAGTTCCGAAGAACTCCTTCACCACAGCAGAAACAGGTTTCGCATTAATCAATTCGTGCGGCATCAAAGTCTCAAGCTCTTGCAAGCTCAAGCGCTCCTTGATGGCTCGCTCCATTCGAACGAGACCGACGCGATATTGATTTTCTAAAAGTTCACTGACCGAACGAACGCGTCGATTGCCAAGGTGATCGATATCGTCGATTTCACCTTTACCCACTTTAAGGCCCATCAAATATTTGATGGTTCCCAAAATGTCGTCGTTCGTAAGAACTCGATTGTCGAGAGAAGCATTGAGGTTGAACTTGTGGTTCATCTTCAATCGACCGACTTGAGCCAAATCATACTTTTCGGCGTCAAAGAAGAGTCCCTTAAAGAAAACGCGAGCCGATTCGATGGTGGGAGGATCCCCAGGGCGAAGCTTCTTGTAGATTTCCATCATCGCTTCTTCTGGGCTTTCGATGCGATCGCTGAGCAAGGTATCTCTCAACGCGCCAGACACCGTCTGGTTATTGATGAAGATCAATTTGAGAGTCTCGATCTTCGCCTCTAATACTTTTTTGAGAGTCTCTTCGGTGAGCTGCTGGTTGACTTCAACCAAGATTTCGCCGGTGTTCGGATCGACAACGTTTGTCGCTGTGATACGGCCGAGCAATTCTTCTTCAGTCACAGGAATAGAGGTGATCTTATTCTTTTCGAGATTTTTTACGGCAAAACGAGTGAATCGTCGTCCCGCCTTCAAGATTACATTGCCCGCTTTGTCCTTGATATCAAAGTTGACAAGCTGGCCAGGCAAAACGTCTGCGACGACGTCCTTGGTAATCTTCTTCCCCTCGAACGTGAATGTTTCTGCCTGATAAAAATAATTAATGATCTGCTCATCAGACATTCCCAAAGCGCGAAGCAAAATTGTTCCGGGGAATTTTCGACGACGATCGATTCGGACATACAAAAGATCTTTAGAGTCGAATTCAAAATCAAGCCACGATCCACGGTAGGGGATCACTCGAGCTGTAAAGTTTGCACGACCAGAACCCGTCAAAGCCTTCGCTTTGTCGCGATCAAAGAAAACCCCAGGTGATCGGTGGAGCTGGCTTACCACGACACGCTCAGTGCCGTTGATGACGAAAGTTCCGTTACGAGTCATCAAAGGAATTTCGCCAAAGTAAACTTCTTGCTCTTTGACGTCGCGAATATTGAGTGGTTTGCCGTCCTCGTCGAGTTCCCAAAGAACCAAACGCACTGTTACTTTGAGGGGCGCCGCAAAAGTCATTCCACGAGCGCGACATTCAGTCACGTCGTACTTGGGCTCCTCGAGCACGTACTGAACAAATTCTAATGAAGCTGTTTCATTGAAATCCTTGATCGGGAAAACGCTCTTAAATACGCCCTGCAATCCAAACTCTTGGCGTTTTTCAACAGAGGTTTCTGCTTGAAGAAAGCGTCGATAGCTCTCCTTCTGCATTTCAATCAGGTTGGGAATATCAACGATTTTGGGAACTTTCCCGTAAGTCTTTCGATGACGAAAGTTAGGTCCCGTCATCTGAGACGTTTCATTGGAAGGACTATCTTTTTTAGCCATAAAATTAGAGGACTCCCACAATACCGAAGCCGGGAAGCACCAACACGGTCCTTCCCGGCTTAGATAAATATTTTTTTAGTCATCGAGAGGGGGAGCAGTAGATCACAGAAGCTCTCGGAATGACTCTGATCGAGAAAATATCGAAAGAAAATTAGTCGACTTTGACTTTAGCGCCGACAGTCTCAAGTTCTTTTTTGAACTTAGCGACATCGTCTTTGCTCAAGCCGTCTTTGACGAGCTTAGGCGCGCCTTCAACAAGGTCCTTGGCTTCTTTCAATCCAAGTCCGGTGATCTGTCGAACCACCTTGATCACGTCGATTTTCTTATCGCCAGCTGCTTCGAGGTGCAGATTAAAAGCTGTCTTTTCTTCAGCTGCTGCTGCGCCACCTGCTGCGGGAGCGCCTGCTGCTGCCACTGCTACGGGGGCTGCTGCTGAAACTCCGAACTTGGTTTCGAATTCTTTCACGAGATCAGCAAGTTCAAGGACACTCATATTTGAAATAAAATTTACAACGTCTTCTTTGGTCACTGCCATGGTCTTCTCCAGTTTTCTCTTTCTTTAAAGTTTTCGTCTGAAAGCGTATTAAACCTCTTTTGATCCAGGGATCAACCGCCTTTTTCCTGCTTTTGTCGTCGAATAGCCTCCAAAACAAAAACCCACTTGGAAGGTACTCCATTGAGAACTCGGACGAATCCAGTCGGAACCGCCACAAGCGTACCCAATAGCTTGGCCAAGAGTTCGGGTTTTGAAGGTAGTGAAGCCAGAGCCTTGATCTCAGCAAGGTTCAACACCTTACCTTCAACAAGACCCCCCTTCACCTTTAACTTATCGTTTTCCTTAGCGAATTGCGTGAGCGCCTTCGCTCCGGCAGACGCGTCTTTGAATGACAGCGCCACCGCTGTCATAAAATCAAAGTGCTTCTTAAATTCCGGGACTTCTTTTCCTTCGAGGGCTCTTAGTGCCAGGCGATTTTTAACGACTTTGAGGTCGGTATCCGCCTTCTTAAGAGCAAATCGTAGTTTGGTGACATCTTCCACAGTCATTCCGCGAAAGTCTGCCGTATAGACTCCCTTCGCCTTAGTGAAAGCATCCTTTAAAAACTCAACGTTATCTTTTTTCTGAGCGCGATTCACATTCGTCTCCTTACATGTTCAAAAACTCGGCCTCATCGACCTTGATACTCGGTCCCATGCTGGTGCTGATAAACAGCGAAATGATATATGGGAATTTAGCCGTTTGAGGTTTTTGACGGACAATTTGTTCCATCAAAACAGAAAAGTTTTCAGCGAGCTTTTGAGGCCCAAAGCTGATTTTGCCAACGGGGGCGTGGATCACTCCAGCCTTCTCGACACGAAACTCTGCTCGGCCCTTTTTGAGTTCTGTAATGGCCTTGCCCACTTCGAACGTTACCGTACCGGTTTTTGGATTGGGCATCAGACCTCGGGGTCCAAGCACCTTGCCGAGTTTACTGACGACACCCATCATGTCGGGAGTCGCCACAACCGCTGTAAAATCTTGCCAACCACCATTGATCTTTTCGACCAAGTCATCAGCTCCCACAAAGTCTGCACCAGCAGCTTCTGCTTCTTTGAGCTTATCGCCCTTAGCAAACACAACAACCTTGGCGGTTTTGCCGAGTCCGTTTGGCAGAGTGACTGCGCCTCGAACCATTTGATCCGCCTGTTTGGGATCCACGTTCAATCGAACGGCAATGTCTACCGTCTCATCAAACTTTGTCTTTGAAAGACTCGTCAAAAGTTCGAACGCCTTTTTGTAAGCCGTTGCCTTCAAAGGATCGGGAATTGCTTCTCGAAGTTTAGCCACATTGTTTGAAAAGCGTTTGCCTTGCTTTTCCTTAATGTATTTCAAATCGACCGCTTGCATATTTCACCTCTTAATTAATCGATCACTTCAATTCCCATATTGCGGGCTGTCCCGCGAACCATGGATTCTGCTTTGTCGATCGTATAACAATTTAAATCTGGCATTTTAACTTTTGCGATTTCTGTCACTTGCTTAGCTGTGACTTTACCCACCTTCACTCGATTGGGCTGTCCAGAACCACTCTCCACCTTCGCAGCCTGCTTCAACAAAACAGAAGCAGGAGGACTCTTCATGATGAAGGTAAAGGTTCGATCGCTGTAGATCGAAATGATGACGGGAACAATTGTATCCCCCATCTTTTGAGTCTTCGCATTAAACTGCTTACAGAAATCCATGATGTTGACACCGTGCTGACCGAGCGCGGGTCCAACAGGAGGAGCTGGATTAGCTTTACCTGCAGGAATCTGAAGTTTTACATTTGCCGTTAACTGTTTTGCCATATGTTCTGTCCTCTTCTTCTCACTTCAAAAAACTATGCTTTTTCAACCTGTCCAAACTCCAAATCAATGGGAGTTGAACGACCAAAAATACTCACTAAAACTTTGAGACGACCTTTTTCGGTGTTCACTTCGTCTACGACACCCGCAAAATTCGCGAATGGGCCTTCTTTCACTCGAACGCTCTCGCCCTTTTCAAACTCAATCGTGACCTTGGGCTTCATCTTGCCCTCTTTGATCTGTTGAGTGATTCGAAGAACTTCGTCTTCGGAAACAGGAGCGGGGTTTGTCGAATTGCCTACAAAACCCGTAATGCGATTGGTGTTTTTGACCAAATGCCAAGTTTCGTTGTTGAGCAACATTTTGACGAAAATGTAGCCCGGAAAAAACTTTTTGGAGCGAGATCGTTTCTCACCCTTTTTCATTTCGACAACTGTCTCTGAGGGAATCAAAATTTCTTCGAATTTGTCTTCCATCTTGGCCTGTCGAATGCGCTCGAGGAGTGCCTCTTTGGCCTTACCCTCAAAGCCCGAATAGACATGGACGACGTACCAGTGTTTTGTTTCAGCTGCTGCTTGTTGCGACATCTTTATTCGTCCTCATTCATCCATGTTTAGGAAAGCAACCACGTAAATAGCCAATTCCAAATATTGTCGAGCAAAAACAGGCCAATCACAGCGACACCCACCATGACGCCCACCACTAAGGTGGTTCGGTACGTGTCGTTTCCTGAAGGCCAAGTAATCTTGCGAATCTCCCCAAAAACTTCGTCAAAAAACGAAGTCGATCGAGAACTCAGCGTAACACCAAGGAAAACCGCAAACGCCGTCAGGCCACTGATTCCTCCGCCTACTACTTTCCAGGGATACCCCCCGAGAGCGGCTGTTACTGTATTGGTCAGCTTGAGCCAATCCAAAACTTGAGTCAGGCCTCGAAAAAAGACGTATCCAAAAATCGACGCAAAAACGAAGAAAGTCAGAACGGTGAATTTTCGGTTATTAACGTTTTCCATCTTCTCTCAACTCCCAATTCCTTTGGCTCTTCTCATTTGGCAGGTCAGGAAGGATTCGAACCCTCGACCCTCGGTTTTGGAGACCGATGCTCTACCAACTGAGCTACTGACCTAGCTTCTTAAGTCTTTGTTTCCTTGTGCACGATGTGTTTGCGACACGAAGGACAGTGTTTTTTGAGCTGAAGCTTTTCAGTCACAGTCTTTCGATTTTTAGTCGTCGTATAGTTTTTACGCTTACACTCGGTACATTCTAAAGCGATGATGTCTCTCATAATTCGATTCTCTTTCTCTCGTTTCCGTTCACAAAGTGGAGCCCAGGACCGGGATTGAACCGGTGACCTCATCCTTACCAAGGATGTGCTCTACCAACTGAGCTACCTGGGCTCTTTTGCCCAACTCATCTGGAGAGGGGTGGATTCGAACCACCGAAGGCTTGCGCCAACAGATTTACAGTCTGCCCCGTTTGGCCACTTCGGTACCTCTCCACGTATGTAATTCCAATGTTTTGAGAAATGCGATGTCGGGGGATAACCACTAAAAACAGAGCCCCGCTTAAATCAAAGCACTACTCAAAACAGCCAGATCATTACCCAAAAATCTGGAGCGGGAAATGGGATTTGAACCCACGACCCTCTGCTTGGAAGGCAGATGCTCTACCACTGAGCTATTCCCGCGCTTCCCAACGACTCAAACTTTAAAAGCCTAGAAGCGGGGCCTAAAAAGACTGAGGTCGGCTAAGGCCAGATTCGTAACATTATTTGAAATCTAGGCAAAGACAAAAGGCTTACTTTGTGAGGCATTCTTGTGCCAAAATTTAGGGCAGTTTTAAAGGAGGGACCCTATGAATCTTAGAATCTATTCATTTTGGACCGTTGCTTACTTTGGAGTCTTTGTAGGTCTATTGAGTTTGATTTCTTCTTGTGGGGGTACGAGTTCGAGCTCCTTGACGAGCTCAACGACAATTAAAAGCTCAAATCTGTCGGTGTCGGTTTCGGCTCTGACATTGGGGGGAAGCACGGACTCCAAAGGACTGGTTGTAAAATCAGCTGTCACAGGCCTCAATGAGGCAACCACTCCCTGCCCCACCGGAACAACGACCTGCTATAGCCCCTCGGCCATGGGAGGCAAATTCTCAGGCTTCACCTTGAGAATCTCCACAAATGGGACCTACCAGCGCTTAGAAATTGTGCCTCCCGTGCAAGGAACAGACGATGACGGTGATGAAATCATCAGCACGAATCTCAATTCTTTCGACCTCGGAAGTCCCTCGGCGATCAGTGGCAGCCCGAGTGTCAACACGGGCAGTCTCAATGACAGTAGTCACTTTAGTGATCTGATTTGGACGGTAGGGTGGATCGATGCCAAGTTTGCAGCGAATACCTTTGACGCCGTGGGCGAAGCCACGCTCCGATTTGTTTATTTTACAGACACCGCCACCGGCTACCAAAAGGGGGACGTTCTCATCAAAGATGGCAGCTCTTTTAAATGGTGCCCCACAGGAACTACTCTCATATCTCAATGCCAGACGACTCGCCCCGGCAGTCCCATCACTCAAAACTCTGGGATCGTCAATCATACGCCAGCAAGTGGTGATCCTGAGCTTCCGTACTTGGCGGCTGAGATCTCTGCAAATGCTGGAGGTACAGAAGAAGTAACAGTCTCCGCAAGCCAGCTTTCAGGCACCGTGAATTTTACGGCAGACTTTGATCACGCAAATGCATTTGCAATTGAAGATACCACTCCGGGCCCGTTCTCAAATATTTTTGAAGTCATGCCACTCCTCTATATCAGGGGGCTGAGTGCAACTCCTTCAGGAATCTCAGTTACGGGTGGTATCGGTGCAGTCCTGACGGTCTCGCAGTAATCTCATTATATTAAATGAGGAGCACAGGAGTAGGAGGCTGGCCTTGTTTCACAATGAGGCCAGCCTCCTACTCCTCAACGACTTAAACCTTAAATTCCTCAATTCGAAAAGGTGAAGGTCTTGCCTTTAAGACCTGGAGACTGAATGTCTCGATTCATCAAAAGCAGAAATCCCTTTCGGCCATTCACTTCAGCCCCAGCAGCCAGCCCTAGGTCACCTATAACAAGGCTCGTTTGCTTAACAAGCCACTGCCCTTTGAGATTCTGGGCAGGATACCAGTTGTTCTCCTGATAAATGCCTTCGTAAGTGCCGTCATCATAGAGAACGACCTGAAGATCTACTTTTACCGGACTAGAATTATTGGGAACTGTTGTCGAAGATGTGTAGAGACGCACTTGCTCGTTAGCTGCCCTCTTTTTCTTAGTCACAAAAGATGAGTAGTATGCGCTCGCCTCTTCGTTGTTCACTTTAAAGACTTCAGTCTTTCGATCGGCATCTTTGACATCCCCACAGCCCAAAGCAACAACCCCGAAAGATAAAAATAATACGTAGTTTTTAATCACGGTTCCTCCAAAAAAACAGCTGGTGATGGGATTCGAACCCGCGACCTACTGATTACAAATCAGTTGCTCTACCAGCTGAGCTACACCAGCGCATTTGACGGCAATGCCTACTTTGCTATTTTTGGCACCACCGCACAAGTGACAGAGTCTTTAGGTATATTTTTCGTCGAAAAAAGTCGAAGACTGGATTCTTCTTTTAGGTCCACATTGGAGATAGTGCGCTCCATGACCTTTTTGACTTTAGAATCAGCAGCGAAATAGACCACTTTAACCTCGGGCTCGAGCCTCAAGGGCTGATTGTAAATATTATGAGCGAGAGTGGTCGCTTCTCCATTTTGGATCTCACAAGTGGTCATGAGCTCTGGAGAAATCAAAAAAGGGGCCGAAGCGGACACCAAGAATTGTTGCAAAAATGCGAGGCTGAACATGCCCAAATTTAACAGAGGCCGAGGCAAAGACTCAAGCTTTAGAGCTTCTGGCGGCGGAGCCCCTCAAAAGCCCAGGACATCGCTAGAGTGGCGGATTGGGCTGCATTCAAGGACTCCACGTTTGGCTTCATAGGAATACTGACAACACATTCCGATTTTTTCAGTAGTGGTGCTGCTACACCCTCTCCCTCGGAGCCCACAATGAGCCCAATCGGAAACCGAGGCTCCCACTCATAGAGAGAAATCGCATCCTCTCTCATATCAAGAGCGACGACCTGAAATTCCAATTTTTGCAAATCGTTGATGGAGGTCAAAAGATTGCCGACTTCCAAGAACTTCATGCGAAAAGCCTGCCCGGCTGAGACTTTGACCGCTGTCGCATTGAGATCAACGGATCGCCTGGATTCGTGAATGATCAGATCGACTCCAAAAGCCACGGCGGATCGCACGATCGCTCCCAAGTTTTGGGCGTCCTCCAAATGATTGCACATCAAAACAAACTTGCACTGAGCCAAATCAAAATGGCGTTCATCCACGTAAAAATCATGTTTTACTTCGAAGGCGATCCCTTGATGTGAGCTCTCACGAAGTTCACGCGGCAAGCCTTTACGAAACGGAGGCATCGGCATGCGTCGCTCTGTATAGAGCTTGCGCGCGAAAGCCTCAGCACCGTCGTTCTCTGTCATGATCTGTGTGACTGGAATTTTTAGAGCCAGTGCTTCTTCAAGGACATTCCGTCCAAAGAGGATGCGAGTTGTTGCCATGTTTGTTCCCAATTTTGAGATTCTGTCAGCGCCCGTCCAAGAACAACGAGTGAAGATCCACTTTCGAGTGCTCCTCTCAGAGTCCCCGTGCGCTTTTGATCGTGAGACTCCTGAATTCGAACGCCTGGTGTCACTAAAAGAGAATTGGGATAAGTCTTACGCAATTCTGCCACCTCTTGAGGAGAACTCACGAGGCCTTTGATCCCAGCCGACATCGCCAAGCGCGCCATATCTAAAACATGTGTGGGCATCGGCTTTTGTATTCCTAAACTTTGAAGATCGTTTTGGTCCAAACTCGTAAGCACAGTGACGGCGACGACAGATTGATTCTCAGTTTGCCACTGAGCCGCAGATTCGAGCATCGCTCGCCCGCCCGAAGCGTGAACGGTCAGTAAATCCACGCCTCTTTTGATGGCACCTTCCACTGATCCACTCACCGTGTTTGGAATGTCATGAAACTTCAAATCCAAAAAAACTTTGAATCCCGCAGATTGAATTTCATCGATCACACTGGGGCCCTGCTGCGTAAAAAGTACGCTCCCCACTTTGAATCCCCAAACACAGCCCTTTAATCGCTGAAGCCAAACTTTTACGCTCTGCCAATCCCCGTCGAGCGCCACAGCAATCGGCAACTCTCGGGCAGAAATGCCCCGACTCTGATTATCGTCTTTACCGCCGTGCACCATTCTGAATCCGAGGTGATACAATAAGTCGGTGGGTCTGTCTCTAAAAACCAGAATTTTGGATGACCTCCAGAACCAGGTCCCGCGTGCCATTGATTTGCATCATAGTTCCTCCGCTTTCAACTTGGATGAATGGCCACTTCTTCAGTTTTTGAAGGGTATGGGGATTCAGAGCGTTGAATTTTTTACAAAAGATCCTCAGGCCATTGAACGCTGGAGCGAAAGAATCTTGGGCTATGAGCTGATCTTTCTCGAAGATCCCGATAGTCTCAAAATGATTGAATGTCAGTGGAATGAACTCGACCCCCTGAACAATCAGATTCTCATTCAATGCAAAATTGCATCAGCAGGTGTCTTCGAAGATCGCTCACATCTCACGGACACTTATTCGGTCCCCCCCATGCATGCGCCTCTCGGAATTTCAGAAGAGGCAAGGCTTAAGATCATTGACGAAGTCGCACATCAATCACCACAGGACGTCCTCTCCCGGTTTGTCTCTATCTTGCAGGAGTATCGAACCGGAGCCAAAAAAATTGATCCCGTGGTTTGGGCATTTCTTGTCGGTGACATCGTCACTGTTGCATTGGATTCCAAACTCTTAGAAAAAGCGATTCAACTCATCGACGAGCACAAGCTCGCACTCGCTCCGCTGTGGTCCAATACGGAGAGAGTACAGCGCCTCTTTGCAGCCTACGATCCCAAACCTTCCGAACTCGTTCCTTGGGCTCGAATCTTTGATAGTTTGTCGACTGCTCAACTGATGACCTATGTCGAAGCGCTTCTCGGAACGCCCGCAGGCCCACAGATTTTGAAGCTCATGAACATGCGAGCCCAGCAGGACCCGGCCGAACTTGTCGACATCTGCTTTCGTTCGCAAGCGCTGACTCAAAAGCTGTTGCTTCAGTGGCTCGCTCCGCATTGGCGACCGTTTCATTATGGACGAATTTTGAACGCGCTTGATACTCTGTTACAATCGCCAGTCGATCCGGAGCTCTTAAGGCTTTGGCTTCAGGCGCTGATTCGCGCTTCTAAAACAAATGCGTTTGACGATCTCGTTAAGGTCTTTAAGCCAAGATTTTTTGGACTCTGGGGCGCGCGAACTTCACTTCAGACCAAACGTGCACTGCTCAATGCTCTTGCAGAACAACCCAGCTCTGACTCCATTGAATTCTTAAAGAAAATTCGTGCCTTTGTTCATGGAGAGCTGGCCGACCAAGTCGAAAAACTTTTGCATGGTTATCGAGAGGTTAAATCGTGAATCCTCGAATTCATCGCGATATACTTTCGATTTTTCAGTGTGATCTTCACCGATATCAAGCAGAAGTCGAAACGCTCGTGCGCATTCGATCCTATGATGAGTATACGTATCTGCACTCACTGAACGTGGCGAGACTCTCCGTCAATTTGGGACGAAGACTAGGTTTTGAGGCAGACAAAATTGAAAATTTAGGATGGGCCGCGCTTTTGCACGATATCGGAAAGTTAAATGTCCCTATTTCGATTCTCAATAAACTCAAAAAATTTAGTGCGGATGAGTTGGCTGTCATGCAGTCTCATCCACTCGAGGCTCTCACTGCTTTTGCCAAGCATCAGTCTGTGACACTCGAACGCTTGAATCGATTGAGTGCAGCCTTTGAACATCATCAGCGCTATGATTTGAAGGGCTACCCGCATGTCAAACGTAAACTGAGTCTGCATCCCTTTAGCCGAATCGTGGCGATCGCCGACACATTTGACGCTATGACAACGGATCGGATTTACCAACGACGCGTTTTGCCTGACGTGGCCCTCAAAATTATGTCTCAGGGATTCGGGAGTATTTTTGATCCGACCATTCTTCAGGCATTTATAACTTCGATGGGAGCCTACCCTGTCGGGAGCCTGGTTCGATTGAGCGATGAAAGTCTTTGCATCGTTGTCGAGTACGACAGTCGATCGACATTAGATAGACCCTTGATGATTCGCACTCAGGACGAATCAAAGGCGGTGTTTCATTTAGTAGACGAATCTCATCGACACCTCAAAATTGTCGGGTCAGAATTTCCAGAGGACCATGACATTGATGTGCGCGAATATTTGGCCATTCGATCTCAAAAGTAAAATGCCATGAAAGTACTTTGTCCACAGTGCGGCCGAGAGTTTAGCGTTCCAGACAGCGAGATCCATCGCGTGATGCAATGCATGTGCAAGCATCTCTTTAAGGCCAAGGATGCGCAGAAGGTTGACGGTCCTACGCCCACTCAGAATGCTGCAACACTCGAAAGCAATCGCGGCTTTTATCTCGAAGACGAAGAGACGAGTGAAGGTCCAGAGTCGAGTCTCTCGAGCGAACAGCTCGATGGATTTTTGAATAAGCTCAAAAAATCGAGGGAGAATCTTTCGGAAGGGGATCAAAATGCAGAGACCCCTGCACCGCGAGTGATGATTTCAACAGCGGAAATCGAAGTGGGCGAATCCCGCGCTCAAAAGCCCAAATCACCCTCCCCCACCGAATCCACTGATGCAAATCTTCTATTGGAATCGACTTCGCTTGATTCCATCGAGACGATGGCTCCACTCCCCAATCGAGAGAGCAAAATTCAACGAGTTTCAAATGCCAATCCGAGAGAATCTCGATCGAAGCCTGTTCCTCAGGCGAGCCTTTGGGAAAAGTTTTTGGATTTGGATTTTTCAAAGCAACTCGGCATCGTCGCAAGCATCGCTATTCCTCTGACAGCACTGATTGTTTGGATGACAAAGGAGGAAGTGAAACAAGAAGTCATGGACCCTAGGGTTCAGCAGCTTCTCACGCCGAATTCTGCAACAGGTGAGCGAAGTCGAACTTCGAACAGCGAAGAACCTTCTCAAAAGCCAATCAATCTTTCTAAGAATACGGAAGCAACACCTGAAGCTGTAAGGCAGAAAGCAGCCACAAAGCCCCCGCCTCCGCCCGCCACACCCACGCCCTCAACAAACCCATCCGACAACTCTCTCTTTCAAAATATGTTGGCTGATACCTACCAAGGTAATTTCGAGAATGTCGTGAGAGCGGGAGCCGGAAAAGTAAAAACACTCAGCGACGAAGAGCTCGCACTTTACTTTGAAGCCCTCCTCGCCCGCGCAGGACGAAATTATGAACGGATTCAGCAAATTCGAGCAGACATTGAAAGTTCGCGCCCACGAGCAGCAATGCCTTCATCGATTATGCGAGCCCAGCTCGTGGCTCTCATGCGGGACCCTCGTGCGACAAATAATCTCAAGAGAGTTTTAGAAACTTTTGAAAGCTTGAGTCTCACACGCTCCAGAGATCCCCTTGTATTTGCCTACTGGGGAATGGCCTATGAAAGATTGGAACGCTTAGATCTTGCACACAAGATTTGGGATCAAGCGCTGACACTGCAACCCAAACTCGCCTGGTTGATTGAGCGTCGACTGCAGATCTATGAATCCAAAGACGATAAGAAAAATGCGATTCAAATGGCGACTCAACTTTCTCGAATCAGTGGTTTTGAGTTGGCAGGATATTCAAAGCTCGGTCTGTTTTACGAGCAGGCGGGACAAAAGGATCTCGCAGAAAAAAGCTACCGGATGGCTTTGAGATATGAGGAAAATCCTCAGCTTCGAATCACCTTAGCAGATCGATTTGTCGGCTCACCGCAAGAATCCATCCGGGAATTACAGATTGCTCTTTCGAAAGCCGAGGAACCCAAAATCAAAGCCGCTATATTGATGCGACTTGGTAAAAACTTTTGTGAAGTGAATGACACTGAATCCGGACTTAAATATTTGCGCACAGCGATTAAGGAAAATCCCACTTCGTCCGAAGCTTATTTTCAGAGGGGCCTGTGCGAACGAAAAATGAAGCTAGAGGCCAAGGCCTCTGAGTCTTTTGAAGCCGCTCTTAAGTATAGCCAGAAAGATTATCGACTTTGGTATTATTATGGGCTGAGTCTCAATGGTCAGGGCAAGTCCAGAGCAGCAATCGCCGCACTGACTCGATCCCTGCAACTTCAGCCCAGCGAGGCGGCTCATATTTTGATTGCAGAGGCCCTCAAATCTCAGAGCAAAAAGCAGGAAGCCCTTGTGCATGCCAAAAAGGCCCTCCAGTTGAACCCCGAAAGTAAACGAGCTCGCCTCCTTTTGAGTGAGCTTCAGAAGCCCTGAACCCCCGATCTGCCGCTTGACTCAAGGTCAGAAGCCATGATCAATGGCAGGCATGGAAAAAGTCAAAAGCTCGGGGACCTTTAGCATCTGGAAAAAGCGATCTGGCCGATTTGCCGTATTGGATGCCGCAAATAAATTTGTAAAAGGCGAAGAAAAGGTCAAAATCCTTCTGAAGGAAAAGCTGATTAAGCTGACGGCCCCGAAGGCCAAGGAAGCCGCCCCCGCTGAAGCTCAGGCTGCCGCGCCTACCGCTTAAACTGCCAAATTGAGGCCCTAGCGATTGGGCGAGGGCTGTGATAGCCAGAGGCCCATGCCGGCCTCTTTGCATTTGCGTTTGCATACCCCTGCCACCCTCATTTCTGTCAGCCTCGCTGTTTTAGTGGGATGCGGAGAATCTACTCCCAAGCGGATTGATCAACTTCAGGGAATCAACGGCCAGTCTGTTTGCAAACTTACCAATCAAGTTTTTGAGACTGCTCTTGAAGAGCATCTTGTCTACGGCACTGAGTCCAAAGCTCAGATATATTCGGCGGCTTTGAATTCACTCCTCGTGACAGACGGATTTATTCCCTCAGTGACAGATGCTCATCAAGTATCACTCCAGATCTTTGAGGAGAGCGGGAGCGCTCGCGTTCAGAATCTCCATGACTGCTCTGATCTCGCACTCATTCAGCAAACTCGAAATCGCGTGATGCAGACGATGGATATTCGCGGAGTCTCTCTCGATATTCAGTATGGCAATCAAGCCGTGTTCGTGCGCTTTTTGCACTATGCTCTTCAGCATCTGGATTTTTTTTCGAGCTTTCTTCAGCCCACAATGACGGGTTCGTATGATTTTGGAATCACTTTTGATCTGGTCGCGGCCGATCGATATGACATTAAAAGTCTGAACGAATGGAAAGTTCTTGCGGTAAGAGATCACGAATCTCCACTCAAAGCTGGAGATCACGTCATCGCAGTCCAAGGACAACGAAGCAGCGGAACAGGAATGATGGTTTTGCCTGTGAGTCAGATTTCTCCACAGAAGCAACAGATCTCTTCGCTTTTCGAAACATCTCTCGTCGAAAGGAGAAATTTGAAGATTAAGCGAATCCAAACAAATCGTGAAATCGAACTCGATATCGAAATCAAAGGCCTGCCTCGATATGGATATTCTCGTGGCGCCCCTCTCGTGACGGCAGAACTCGTGGGAGACTTAGTATACGTAGCACTGACAGAGTTTGAAGAAGGAGCGAGTCAGCAAGTCCTGGGGCACCTTTCGCAAAAACTCCACGAGTGGGAAATCAAAGAAAAAAGGCGTGCACAGTCTCAAGGCAAACCGCCAAGATCTGCCGATGAGTCTGTGGCGATCATTTTGGATTTACGTTTTAATCCAGGCGGATTGATTGCCGAAGCTCTCAAGCTCGTCGGACTCTTTTTGCCTCAACAGGTTGTTGGCATTGCTCAGTATAAAGAAAGCTTGATGGAACTCCCGTCAATCGAGACGGGCCGCGTGTTTAAGAACCCACTTGCGATCATGATCAATCATGCGTCGGCATCTGCGTCAGAGCTAGTCGGCCAAGTTTTGCAAGAAACAGGTCGAGCTATTCTGGCCGGAGAGAGATCATTTGGAAAATTCATAGGACAAAACAGTCGCGACATCAGCCTTGAGGGATTTGGAAATTTTGGACGTATGGTTGTGACGACTTTTCGATTTTTTGGTCCCAAGGGACAGAATCCTCAAGCCTACGGTCTCGATGTTGATCTCAAAATTTCTCAGCCCAGTCAGTGGCAAAGCTATCGAGAGAGCTATCTGAAGGAATGCAAAGCCAAGACTCGATCGTGTCGGTTTAGAATGGAAGATTTAAAAGCAATTGATCCTCAGAGGTTTATAGATTCTGCGAGGGAATTGAGTCAAAAATTTGCGACCGCCACTCACCCTCTTATCGAAAAGCTCTCTGTATTAAGTGACACAAGCATTGCCCACAGGGCGGACGGCCTCCCTCGAATCGAAATCGACGAAGGCACTCGAGACCTCTCCTTGGTACTAAATCGCTATCTGGACCCAGAATGACCCGTTCTCGCTGCGGACTAGTCTGAAATCTTTGCAGACTTTGGGTGTTTTAGCCCTCAAAGACCCTGCAATTCTAAGGTCTTAAGGCGTCAAAGCCTTGGCACCCCCTTTGCAACTTCTCCCTGTGTCGAGAGTGCAAACTCGAGACAAATACCCCTAACTCTTATTACTCCCTAGGTGCCGTTGTGAGTTTCTCCCTTAACTCACAACGGCCATTTTTTTGCCCCAAAATTTTGACTCCGTCTGCGCGTCAAACCCGCATGGATTGTGGCCTGGAGAGACTCCACGTAAAATAAATAAGGAGCCCAAAAGGTTTCGGGGAGGGTCGAAGTGATCATATTCGGGCGCGTGGCGCTCATGGCACTGCTAGCCGCTGTGCCCACAAAAAGGTCGTCCGAAAGTGAACCACCACGAGCGGAGACTTATTTCCATTATCTCGCTGGGTCCCTCGCGAGCCTCGAAAGAGATTCTCGAAGAGCGCTGGAACATTTTCGTTTTGCCTCTCATTTGGATCCCCAATCGACAAGCCTGATGCTTCGCCAAGCTCAAGAATTGGCTGAGATTGGCGACAATGACAGCGCCAAAGAGATCCTGCCCCGAGTTTCTCAAGAGCAAGAAGACAATTCTGAGTACCAACTCCTTGTTTCTCGATTGGCTTCTCAAGAGCTCGATGTGGATGCGTCGGTCAAAGCTCTTGATCGAGCGATCGAGATCTTTAAGAAGGAAGACAATCAACACAAATTGCGAGAGACGATTCTTACAAAGGTGGCTCTCCTTGCGGACTTCAAAAAATATCCTGAATGTGTTGAGACTCTCACCAGCTATCTGAAGCGAGAACCTGATGATGAAATCGCCTATTACTTTTTGGGCAAAATTCACTCCGTGTTTCAGAATCGAGAAGCCGCAAAACGCGCCTATCGAAAAGCGATCGATTTGCGTCCGAATTTTTCTGCAGCGGCACGCTCCTTAGGAATGCAGCTTGAGCTCGAAGGAAAACTGCAAGATGCGTTTAAAGTCTACGAGCAATCAGCCGAAGTTGGCGGAGCTGACGACGAAACCTATCAAAAGCTGATCAACCTCTCTCTCATTCTCGAAAACTATGAGGGGGCTCTGCGCTATCTTAAACAGTACCTCACGATTCAACCGGATGATGCTCAAGCGATGCTGCGCGCAGGCCTTATTCATTTTAAATTGCGAGAATTTGCCGAAGCTAAAGAAATCTTTGAAAACTTACTCAAAAAGCCAGACGTTGCAGAAGATCGAGTTCATTTTTATCTCGCGTCCGTCCTTGAGGAGCTTGGCAATCTCCAGGATTCTGTTGATCACTACCTAAAGGTTTCGGAAGCCTCAGACTACTTTGTCGAGTCTCGTCTTCAGGCTTCTTATCTCCTCTCCGAAAAAATAAAGAACGATGAACTGTCTCTTTCGACATTGGAGCAGGCGGTACGGACAAAGGGAGATGATGCGGACTTGATTGTCGCTCTCGCCAATCAATATGAGAAAAAATCTCAAGTGGCGAAGGGACTCGATCTGTTGGTCAAATCAAACGAGCGCTTTAAGGACAACGAAAAACTCCTCTTTTTGCTCGGTGTGTTTCAGGAAAAATCTGGGGCACTTGATCACTCGATCGCGACGATGAAGAAGGTTTTAGTTTTGAACCCCAACAATCCCCACGCTCTCAATCATATTGGATATTCTTATACAGAAAGAAACACGAACCTCTCAGAAGCAGAACAGCTGTTGATCAAGGCGATCCAACTGGCTCCCGACAATGGATTCATTTTGGATTCGCTTGGATTTTTGTATTATAAAATGGGCAAGTATAAGAGAGCGTCCGAGTTTTTGGAAAAAGCAAATCGCCTAGCCCCAGGGCAGGTGGTGATCTTGGAACATCTTGCGGATACTTACAAAAAGCTGGGTCGCGAAAAGGATGCTCTTGCCGTCTATCGACAGATCATGGGATGGTCAGCAAAGAGTGCCCCGATTCAAACTTCTTCGATCTCACTTGATACCCATAAAGAATCCGAGACGAGGGCCGTGCAGGATCGTGTTCGAACTAAGATTGCGGCCATTACTTCGGAAGATCCAAACTAGAGCGTTTATTCTTGTCAGTCTCTTTTTAGTCAGTGCTTGCTCGACGCGAACTTCACTCAAATCATGGGGGGGAGATAAAGGCCTCCACGTTTTGACACAGGAGTGCCGAGGACGAGGTCGCATGGTGTTGCGCGCCAAAGGTCAAAAAGAACTGAGAGCCGAAGTAAAACTCAGATATCTGCGAGCTCAAAAGCAGCTGAGCATTCTGTTTTTGGGTCCCCTGGGCGACAGCCTGGCTCGATTAGATCTCAAAGGGAGTAAAGGGATCTGGAAAGATGGAGAGGGGACTCTCGCAATAAAGGATCATCCAATGGCATCTCAATTTTTTGATGAGCAATGGTCCAAGCAGATGGATTTTATGCTGGGTATACGAGACCCCCAAGATCGTGATCATATCTTCTTGGACGCCTCAGGAAATCTCAGCCTTTGGATCAAAAACAATCGAAAGATCAAATGCGAACAGCAAATTTGTGACTTGAGTGACAAAGACATCTCCGCGAAATTGGATTTCGCTTCCGTCACCTGTCGAGACTCACTATATTAAGAGTATGTCAAAGGTTCGACTGGGAGAATTACTCATCAACGAGGGAAAGATTGATGAGACTCAATTGCAGTCTGCCTTGGGATTTCAAAAGCGTTGGGGCAAAAAGATTGGTGAGTCTTTGATTCAGTTGGGATTCTTGACAGAACTCGACTTGGTTCAAACTTTAGCTCGAGTTCTCAAAGTTCCACTCATTGATCTCTCAAAGTTGGATACCGGAAAGATCACTCGAGCCGTCTTATCCCAAGTGACTCTTCAGTCAGCTCGAACTCATCGAGTGGTCCCCCTGGCGATCAAAGAGATTCGCGGACGCAAACGACTCGTTGTCGCGATGTCTGACCCGACGAATTTTAGGGTCATCGACGAATTGCAGTTTAAGTCCGGCCTTCCTGTTTTGGCGATGGTGACTCCTGATAGCGATATCGAATGGTTTATTCGAAAGTTTTATTTGGGAGATGACGGAGCCCTTTCGTTGAATTTTGTTTCGGGGATTTCGCCTATCGAAGGCGAGGCGGATGATCGACTCCAGATTGATCCCGTCTCGAGCATCTTTTTTGATGCCGAGTTTACGGGAATGTCCAAGATTGGGACAAACGCGACCTCTTCAAAAAAGAATAAAACTTAATGCTTTTACAGGTTGAGAATTTAATCACGAGCTTTCAGACGCCGCAGGGTGTGTTGCGCGCCGTGGATCAAGTTTCGTTTGAACTTGAGGAAGGCCAAACATTGGGATTGGTCGGAGAAAGCGGATGTGGAAAGACTGTCACAGCGCTTTCGATGATGCGATTGATTCAGGCGCCTCAAGGTCAAATTGAGAGCGGCCGAATTCTCTTCAATGGAATGAATATTCTGGAGATGTCTGCTGATCAATTGAGGCAGTTGCGCGGAGCGCGGATCTCCATGATTTTTCAGGAGCCCATGACTTCGCTCAATCCCGTCTTTACCGTCGGAGATCAAATCATGGAGTCCATCTTGCTCCATCAAAAGGTTTCGATTACTGAAGCCCGAAAAAAGTGCTTAGAGATGATGGATCTTGTGGGAATTCCAGACGTGGATTCGCGCATTGATTATTATCCCCACCAGATGTCTGGAGGTCTCAGACAGCGGGTGATGATTGCGATGGCTTTGGCATGCCGACCTCAATTGTTGATTGCGGATGAGCCCACGACGGCTTTGGACGTAACGATTCAGGCCCAGATACTTGATCTCATCCGAGATCTTCAGAAGCAAATTGGAATGTCTGTTCTCATCATTACTCACGATTTTGGAGTCATTGCAGAGACTGCCCATCGCGTCGCCGTCATGTATGCAGGCAAAATTATTGAATATGCCAAGGTAGAAGAAATTTTTGATGCCCCGGCACATCCCTATACTGTGGGGTTGCAGAAATCGATTCCTGCCTTTGTTGATCACCGACAGCCTCTCAAAACAATTCCTGGAATCGTCCCAAGTCCTCTCAAGCTTCCGGCAGGATGTCGATTTTCGGATCGATGTGAATTTGTTGAAAGCAAATGTCAAAGCGCAGAACCCAGTCTCAGAACCAGTCCTGTATCGGGTTCACATCAGGCCGCATGCTACTTTCCGCGGGGGCAAGCATGACGACGCCCACAATTGAGCGACTGCTTAAGATTGAAGACCTCGAAGTGTCCTATCCCGTTCGCGGCGGTCTTTGGAGCCGCGTCGTGGGCCGAGTCCAAGCGGTCAACAAAGTGAACATAGAGATTCGCAAAGGCGAAATCGTCGGGCTCGTGGGCGAAAGTGGTTGCGGAAAGTCCACGCTCGGAAAAGCGATTTTGAGACTCGTAGAACCCACCGCTGGCAAAATTATTTTTAATGATCAGTCGGTGCGAGATTTGGATGGTGAAGATTTGCGCCTTCTTCGACGTCAAATGCAGATGATTTTTCAGGATCCTTACTCCTCATTGAATCCACGAATGAAAGTGGGAGAGTTACTGGCAGAGCCCTATATTATTCACCAACTAGCTCCCAAACATGAGATTCGATCTCGCGTCGAAAATCTCTTAAAAGTCGTAGGCCTTCGACCCGAATCCATCGACAAACGCCCGCATGAGTTTTCGGGCGGACAGCGTCAACGGATCGGAATCGCTCGAGCCTTGGCGGTCCAGCCTGCGCTCATTATTGCGGACGAACCGGTTTCGGCTCTGGATGTTTCGATCCAGTCCCAAATCCTAAATCTCCTCAAAAATCTCCAGAAAGAATTCAATCTCACTTACTTGTTTATTTCGCATGATTTGAATGTTGTTCGCTACCTTTGCGACCGTGTGATTGTCATGTACATGGGTCGCGTGATGGAGGTTCTTGATCGAGACGAACTCCAAAATCCAAGAGGACGATTCCATCCCTATACCGAGGCTCTTCTCTCCTCGATTCCTCGCCAGCATCCGCGTGATCCTAAAAACAGGATCGCACTGCCAGGAGATATCCCTTCTCCCATGAATCCTCCACCAGGATGTGTGTTTCATCCGCGTTGCCGTGAGGCAATCCCGGAATGTCGCGGTGCCGAGCCACCCTTAAGACCCCTCGATTCTTCTCGTCATCTCGTTGCCTGCATTCAACGGCCCTGATAGAAAAGATCTTCATGTCTGCAGCACCTGGCAAAGTTAAGCCCGTTCTCCTCACCGGAATTCGCGCTTCGGGCGAAATTCACTTGGGCAATTACCTCGGAGCCATGAAACCCGCGATCACACGGCAAGGAGATTTTGATTCTTACTTTTTTGTGGCTGACTATCACGGGCTGACGACCTGCCCTCCCGCTGCAGAACTCCAACAAAATGTCCGATCCATTGCCGCCGCATGGCTCGCTTGTGGTTTGAATCCCGACAAAGCTCTTCTTTGGAAGCAGTCAGATGTCCCTGAAGTCATAGAACTCAGCTACCTTCTTGCTTGCACGACGGGCATGGGACTGATGGAGCGCGCACACAGCTATAAAGATGCTCTCGCCAAATCTAAATCCGTCAAAGTGGGACTCTTTTACTACCCTCTTTTGATGGCCGCAGACATTTTGCTCTATCAATCTGATCTGGTCCCTGTCGGAAAGGATCAGGCTCAACATTTGGAAATGGCTCGCGATATTGCGACATTTTTTAATGAGACTTACGGCGAGACTTTTAAACTCCCTCAAGCTTTGATTTTGGAGGCGACGGGTGTTGTGCCGGGGATTGACGGACGCAAGATGTCCAAAAGCTACGATAACGGAATTGAGATTTTTGCACCTGAGGCCGCCCTCAAAAAGCGCGTCATGGGAATCGTCACGGACTCGAAAGGACTCCAGGATCCAAAGAATCCTGAGGACTGTGTTGTTTATCAGATTTATCGCCTCATCGCCTCTGAAGACAAAGCTCGCGAGATGTCAGAGCGTCTGGCGAAGGGTGGCTATGGTTATGGCGATGCCAAAAAGGAAGTCCTCTCGATCTTGCTCGATACTTTTGGCCCAATGCGTCAAAAGTATCAGGACTTGCTCCGTCATCCTCAAGATCTTGACGCAGTGCTTCAACGAGGCGCTGTGCGAACGCGAGATCAGGCTCAACAAATGTTGAGTCGAGTTCGAAAGCTCGTCGGTCTATAATAAGTGCATGAAAAAGCTACTTCTTTTGAGCTCCCTCGTTGTGTCTTCTTTCTTGCTTCAGAACTGCGCAACTCATGAAGTTCAACAGCAGCAGAATAATGCGGCCAACAGAACTGTCGGTATTGCCATCCGACAGGAGTCAATTACTCCGGAGATGCTCTCTCGCTATTTGCCAATTGTGGATGAAGCTATTCGCAAAACCTATGGATCAAAGACCAAGGTCATTCATTTTGATAAAGGAAGCGTTGTCGAAGATCCTCAGAATCTCTACCAAATCGGAAAAGAAGAGATCGACGATCTCTTTGTGTTTTTGATCGCCGAAACGGCTGAAGAATCAAACTCAACTGTCACGATTTACAATGGCTCAAACCTTAAAGTCGTGACCATTCTCAAAGTGGCCGTACCACTTCAGGGCGAACAACCCTTTACTGAACGATATACAACTACCTTTGAGAAAGCCGCACTCAATGGATTTTCTAATCCGAATCTCTATCCTAAGAGTGAGCCTAAGCATTTTGCCAATTTGCTTTATGTTTATAGTCAGCAAATGGAAAAGAATCTCAAGACACCTCTGACCTGCGAGACGGCTTCTGAAGTTTTAAAGTTCTACGGTCCGGCGCGTGAGCTCTATGATTCGGCCCAAAAGCGGGGAACTATCAAAGTAGTGGGAGCACAAGGCGAAGCTCACCTCATCAGCACTCGCAGTCAGGAAAGTGCAGACAAAGAAGAAATTTTAAAGAAGTGCCAGGAAGATGCGTCGAAAACTTTTGAACTTACTTGGGATTTTGACACCATTGATCCCATGAGCCATCCTATGATTCGGGCAGCCGCTCAAGTGGCTGATCTCGAAGCACTCTTAAAGCAATACACCAACAAACCCAGCGAATTGAGATTTAAGCTTGAGCCCAACGGAGAGCTCAATCTCTTGGTGACGATGCGTTTTGATCCACAACGCTACGCCGCTTGGACCAAGACAAGAATCCCCCAGCGCGCACGGAATTTTAATGTTCTTTCACTTGATCCCTATTTTGCACTGCTTCAGCGACTGGTCGTCTTTAGAGCCTCGCTCCCCGCAGATGCGCCCCCCGCTCTCAGAAACAGTTTTGCCCAAATGAAAATGAATCTGTCATTGAGTACAATCCTGAATGGCCAAGTCATCCTGGGCGTCGATGGTAAATTCGATCCAAAGAACAAGAGCATCTCAATGGCCTATCCCAATTCTGTGATTCTCTCTGCACCAGGATTTGAATCTAAAACGATCACTGGCAAAGACAGAGATATTTTTCAGGAGAAGGTTTGGATGGCCCTTGGAAACTGCAAAACCATTGATGGAACAGTCACCGAAGATGGACTTTTGATTCAGTTCTTTGGACTGCCATGCAACTAAATGCAGCGGCCGCTAAATATTCTTTGCTGTTGAGAAGCTATCCCGATGTGAGCACAACAGAAGATGTTTGCGAACTCCTCTACCATTCGCGTGATCCAAAGCTCGTGGGTACCATGACCTCTCTGCCCTATGCCGTAGGCCGAAGCTTTACCGGTTCCGAGATGGAGAACCTTCGACAGATGCTCGAAGCCCGTGGAGTAGGATTTATCTTTAAAAGTACCCATCCTGGATTTGAGAACATTGAGTTTGATCCCACTCAAAAGACAAAATCCGAGAACCAGCCGCCCCAGCAATTGGGAATGAAGCGATCCGCCTACAAATGGGCGCGTTCAATTTCGTGGGCTCTTTTATCACTTATTGTGCTCGGCGTTGGCTATATCTGGATGGTCAATCAGCAAACGAGTCTGCCGCTCCCTGAATTTTCCAAGGAAACCTCTCCCTCAATGGGAACGCGTGCCACTCTTTCAAAGATTGTTCAGCGAGTTGAAATTCGCAAAGATCGCGATCTCCTTTGGAATCCCGCGACAGAACGCCAAGGCCTAGAGGACCGAGATGCGCTGAGAACATTTGCTGAGGCGTTTGCGACCGTGACTTATCTCGAAGGATCTCAAATCATTGTTAAGCCCAACTCTTTAGTCATCATTGGCGAACTTTCCAATCCCGTCGAACGCGAAATCGAGCTGACAGAAGGTGTTGTCGCCGCTCGGCTCAAATATGCAGAACCTCCCGAAACTCTTTCAATCCAAACAAAGGTGGGGCGTCTCCAGATGAAGGGGCCGACATCTAAGGATCAGAAGGAAAGCCGAATTGAAACAAAGATGAAAGGGGACCAGTGGGAAGTTAATTTGAGCGCCGGAGAAGCAACACTGATTCCTTCCGCAAATTCTGACTCCCCGATTACTTTGGGACCCGCTCAGAAAATTGAAGTCACTCCCGAGGGCGCAAAAGACATACAAGCATACACACCAGAAATCAAACTTTTGGAGCCCACGGCGGATTCGATGATGAAGGTGGATCCTAATAAATCTGAAGCGTTCAGATTTTCGTGGGAGCCTTTTGAGCCGCTCGTCACTTATCGTTGGGTACTCGCCAGTGACGAAAAGATGTCTTCTCTCCTTTTGGAACAAACAACGACAGATACTCAGATCTCCGTAAACTACTTAGATCTCGGGACAGTTTACTGGCAGGTCAGTGCTGTTTCTGAAGGTGAAACAATAGCCCTTAGCCCGGTATTTAAACTCCATGTTCAAAAGCACGGCGACTAAAATATTTTTCCTCTTTGGCCTCATTTCACTCGCGCAGCTTGCTGTGGCGGGATACTTTTTTGGTCGCATTGTTGTGCGAGAAACAGAGACATTTTTGCTCGATTCTCTTTCGAGGCGCTCTCAGCTCACAGCGGCGATGATCCAAAATGAATTGAACAAAAAAATACCTCTCGAAAGAATCTTAAAGGATAACTCAGCCCTGCTCGTGACTTCGGAAGGCCAGGTCCTGGGCCAAACCTTAGAAAAATTTGATTCGCATTATCTTTTGGGACTTGTGGGACCTAACCAATCTGTCGTCACAAGTTGCACTTCATCGACAGGGACTCTCTCCTATTGCGCGCTGAGTTTTATCCCGAGTCTGAAGGCCTGGACTCTCGATATTGTACGGCCCGTGAGTTCGATTGAGATTATGCGACGACTTTCTCAAGAGATGCTCGCGCTCGCTTTGGGCTTGCTGATGACGGCACTCCTTTTGAGTTATCTCTTGAGTCGCTGGGCCCTCCGACCTCTGGCACAGTTTGCACGCGCGAGTCGGCTTGTTTCTCAAGGCAAGTACGACCAGATCGAGCTGCCTCTTGATCGCCGCGACGAAATTGGATTCATGGCACAGAGTTTTGCACGAATGATGAACGAACTCAAAGAGCGTGAAAAAAAGGTCGCCCATTCCGCCCGGCTTGCGACCATGGGTCAAATGGGAGCGAGCATTGCTCACGAAGTTAAAAATCCTCTTATGGCGATGATGGGTCATGCCAAAATTTTATTAAATGCGACCCAGGACCCTGCCACCAAAGAAGCCGCTGAGATCATTGCCAAAGAATCCGACCGATGCTCTCAGATACTCAGCCAAATGCTGCGCTTTACCCGCAATGATTCAGTTGAATCCAAACCTTATTCGCTCAAAGACGTTTTGACCTCCACACTCTCTTTGGCTCAGGCCGAAAGTAAGCGAAGTCAGATTCAGCTCGATTTCCACGCGACTGCGGATCCTGTCATCGTGGGACATGCTCAGCAAATCCAGCAAGTCGTATTGAACCTCGTCATGAATGCGGTTCATGCTTCAAAGGAAGCTGTCGCTCAAGGCAGAGATCTTGCTCACCAGGTTCATATCCGTCTCCATGCAGAATCCAATTGGGCCCATATTGAGATTGAAGATCACGCCATGGGAATTCCCGAAAACATTAGAGATCGCATTTTTGAACCCTTCTTTACGACGAAGGATAAGCGCGAAGGAACAGGGCTTGGACTTTCCGTGGCCCTTGATCTTGTGACTGAACAGGGTGGAACATTGACTTTTTCTACAGGCCCGCAAGGGACCACGTTTCAGATTCGACTTCCTTTGACAGCTGCCGCTTAAAACTGAGAGCATTCTTTTGGTGAAGGTTCTTCTCATTGATGACGAAAAAAGTCTCATTCGGCTCATGGAGTTGAGTCTCAAAGGTCCGGGTTGGACACTGAAGACCGCCGAAACTGCCACCTCAGGATTGGAAACCTTTAGCCAGGACACTTTTGATGTCGCTGTCTGCGATATTGGGCTGCCGGATCTTGACGGACTCGAGGTCCTCAAGCGGATGAAAGCCTCTCATCCCGAGATTCCGGTTGTGATGATCACGGCGCATGGGAGTGTTCAGACAGCACTGCAAGCGATGAAAGCTGGCGCTTATGATTATATTCAAAAGCCCTTTGAACCCGAGGAACTCAAGATTGTCTTGGAGAGAGCTCACCATGAGCGAAGAATGAGTGCGGATTTGAACCGCCTCAAAAAGGAAGTCACGCAGCAGTATGACTTTTCAAACATCATTGGAAGTTCAGCAGCAATCAAAATTGTTTTTGACCGGATTCGCAAAGCCGCGGACACAAAGAGCACGATTTTGATTTTGGGCGAAAGCGGAACAGGTAAGGAGCTCCTCGCCAAAGCGATTCATTTTAACTCTCCCCGAAAAGATGCTCCATTTGTAGTCATTGACTGCGGAGCAATCCCCGAGAATCTCATCGAGAGCGAACTCTTTGGACACCTGAAGGGAGCCTTTACTGGAGCCGATCGAGCTAAAAAGGGGCTGTTTGAAGAAGCCGATGGCGGCACCGTGTTTTTGGACGAGATTGGTGAACTACCCCTCGATTTGCAGAGCAAGCTTTTGCGTGTCTTGCAAGAATCGACCATCAAGCGAGTGGGCGATACGAAACCTCTGCAAATAGATGTGCGCGTGATTGCTGCGACCAATCGTGACCTTGAAGCAGAATCAAAAGCCGGAAAATTTAGGCAAGATCTCTATTACAGACTCAACGTTGTCCCACTGCATTCACCGGCACTAAGAGAACGCCGAGAGGACATTCCGCTTCTCGCCAATTATTTTCTTAAGAAATACACCAAAGACTACAAACGAAATGTGAGTTCGATCGAGCCTCGGGTCATGGAAAGGTTTATGGGATTTGCGTGGCCGGGAAATGTTCGCCAGCTCGAAAACCTCATCGAACAAATGGTGGTCATGGCCGATGGCGAATCTCTGCGTCTTGACCAGCTCCCTCCACCGCTTTCGCAGGGTGCGCCGGTAGAACCCTCTATTGTTCCCACGGACTCTTGGGATCTCAAAGCGGCTATTGCCAAACTCACTTCATATACTGAGGAATGTATGATTCGAAAGGCTCTTGAACATACTTCATCCAATAAGACGAAGGCGGCGGAGCTCCTAGGGATTAGTCGTAGAGCTCTTATTTATAAGGTTCAGGAATATAAAATCGAAAAACTCAGCGACTCAGATCTAAAGGCGGCCGAAAATGATCCTGCTTGATGGAAAATCTCTGAGCAAAAAGCGTCTTGCCCTTCTCAAACAAAAGATAAGTGAGGAGATGAGTTTGTCTGGTCTCAAACCAGGACTGGTCGTCATTCGTGTGGGAGATGATCCCGCGAGCCAGGTCTATGTGAGTCACAAAGTCAAAGCATGCGAGGATGTCGGTATCCATTCGACAGAAGTTCATTTGCCTGCAACGACAACGGAAGCCGATCTTCTCAAGCGTATTCAAGAGTTTAATAAGGATAAGAGTGTTCATGGAATTCTGGTCCAGCTCCCTCTGCCCTCACAGATTCAAAAAAATAGAATCCTCGATGCCGTCGATCCTTCAAAGGATGTCGACGGGTTTCATGTTTATAATTTGGGTCGACTGGTATCCCAAGAAGATGGCTTTGTGCCCTGCACTCCACTCGGCATCATGAAGCTCTTGGAGGAATATAAAATTTCAATCGAAGGTAAGCGCGCTGCGGTCGTCGGACGATCACGAATTGTTGGGCGTCCGATGAGTTTGCTGTTGGATCATGCGGGGGCCACAGTGACAGTGATCCATCCTCAAACTCAAAATCCGCGAGACATCTTAAAGACCTGTGACATCATCGTGGCGGCTGTGGGAAGACCGGGCTTGATCCAACCCGAAGACATTAAGCCAGGAGCGACAGTCATTGATGTGGGAATTTGTCGCTTGCCCTCAGGCAAGCTCGCCGGAGATGTAAATTTTGAAGACGTCTCTCGCATTGCTGGTGCGATCACGCCTGTTCCTGGAGGTGTAGGACCTATGACGATTTGCAGCCTGCTCGAAAATACCTGGAAAGCTTTTAAAAAATTCTAAGCCAGATTCGACTGAGGTCAGTCTGAAATTTCTTGAAGCCCTATAATCGATGTGTCTAATGTTCCCTTGGGATTACAGGGAGGTTTTAGGCGTGCTTAGAAATTTTGGGGTCTCATGGGTTCGGAGGCTCTCTTTCGCGAGCGCCGTAGTTGCGCTCACAGTGTCGGGCAATAGTGATGCCATTGCAGGTCCTCGCCTCAATCAATGTATGCGAGTTCTCGCTCTTTGCGGCACAGGCCTCATGGTGAGTTGCCAATCGGACCTCGCTTCAACAAAGAGTCTCGGAAAATGGGATGGAGTCAACATCGCAGCGATTTTGACGGAGAAAGCGCCCAACAGTCCCTTCTTCACAACCACCCAGCCCTTATCGCCTCACTTTTTTAAGCATCACATGGCTTTCGTCCAAAAAGAATTGCAAAAGTATCCCCAAGGTCTCTTGGATAATAATGTAGAAAATATTTTTCTCTGCGTGAGCTGCACCATTTTTGGCGACGGTGCTGGGGGGTTTTTTAATCCGCTCTATCCGAGTGATGTGATGGTGGGCTACAGCTCCCTCTCGCCATGGAACCAGGAGATTGTTCATCATGAACTGGCTCATTTGTTTTGGCATCGCCATGGAACGTCGGAGATCAGAACCAAATGGGTGAGTGCCAATGGAGTTCCTTATAAGGGCTCGGACTGGGAACTCATCAGTTCAAGTCCTGAGATGAGACAACAGGGGTTTATTTCTCCCTACTCTCAAAAGAACTTTTCTGAAGACTTTGCCGAAGTTGCCGCATGGCTTTGGACAGATCCAAAATCTCTCTTTGAAGAATCTCAAAGGCATGAGGCTCTACGCAAAAAAACCGTACTGACTATTGAGTTTTATCAGCGCCTCGATCCCCGCTTAGATGTAGATTATTTTTTGAATTTGCAGACTGATGAGTAATCTTGAAGATGCCTCAAAATCTTTCTATCTACGGCAGGTAACAAAATATTGGAGAGCTCTTCGGTGGGAACCCAAACCATTTTTGCGTCCTTTCGAATCGCTGTTCCCACCACGACGAAGACTTCGAAATCTCGATCTGTCACAGAGTATTTTGTTTTAAAGGTGAAGTGCTTTGGCACTCGTGAATCAATCTTGAGAGATCGAAACGGCAACCTCTGAAAGTGAGGAAATTTTGGATCTGCGCCTTTTTCTAAAAAACCCCAGTGATCTCCCCGGCGACGTACAAAAACAGTCTCGCGCAATTTTTTGCGATTCATTCTTTTGTTCTTGATTGGAATCTCGCTTTGGATTCCCTTTTCATTGGCTCGACAAAACTGAGCCACCGGGCACTGACTGCACTGGGGATTTTTGGGCGTACAAACGAGTGCCCCGAGTTCCATCATCCCTTCCGTGAATTCCCGAATGATCAGAACGTCGGAAGGAACTTGGGAGCGTGCGACGCCCCAAAGCCGTCTTATGACTGCGGACTCGTCAACAGGCTTTCTGATGCCTAAAAGACGCGAATAAACTCGAATCAAATTTCCATCGAGTGCTGCCTCGGATTTTCGAAACGCAATACTTAAGATTGAACCCGCGGAATATGCTCCAATCCCAGGAAGCTGCAAAATCTGATCCCGACTTTCTGGAATCTTGCCGCCAAAATCATTGACCACCATCTGAGAGGCTCGATGAAGGTTGCGAGCGCGACTATAATATCCAAGGCCTTCCCAAAATTTGAGCACCTGGACTTCGGGAGACTTTGCCAAATCCTCAACTCTTGGAAACCGTTTAATAAAGCGCTCATAATACGGAATCACTGTGGCGACCGTTGTCTGCTGGAGCATGATCTCACTCACCCATATTTTGTAGGGATCAGTGGTCTTGCGCCATGGCAAGTCCCTTGCGTGAGCACTAAACCACTGTGCAACAAGGACCGCAAAATTAGTAGGCAGCGATGCCTGTGATTTTTTCACCGATGATTAGCTTGTGAATGTCGTATGTCCCTTCATACGTATTCACGCTCTCCAAATTGCACATATGGCGCATACACTGATATTCGTCGCTCACGCCATTGGCTCCGAGAATATCTCGGGCGACCCGAGCAATATCTAGTGCGAGTCCCACATTGTTCATTTTGCCCATCGAAATCTGATGAGGCCTGATTTTCCCTGCGTCCTTGAGTTGCGCAAGTCGATGCGCCAAAAGCTGTCCCTTTGTAATCTCAGTCACCATCCAAACAAGCTTCGATTGAACAAGCTGCTTGCCTGCAATGGGGCCGCCAAACATCTCGCGCTCTTTCGCGTAATTGAGAGCCTCATCATAGCAAGCCATCGCTGCGCCTAGTGCGCCCCACACAATTCCAAATCGCGCCGAGCTCAAACACATCAAAGCAGCCTTCAGTCCTCGCGCCTCGGGCATAATCGCATCAGCATCAATCTCGCAATTTTCCATAATGAGCTCAGAGGTGACTGAGCATCTCAGACTGAGTTTTCCAGGAATATCGCGAGCGATGAATCCTTTGGACTTCGTGGGAACAATGAATCCATGAATCTCGCCTTCGTACTTGGCCCAGACAATCGCAATATTGGCGATGCTTCCGTTTGTAATCCATCGTTTGGTCCCGTTGAGGATGAATTTGTTTCCCTTTTTGACGGCCGTCGTCAGCATGCCCGAAGGATTGCTTCCAAAATCTGGCTCAGTGAGGCCAAAGCAACCAATGATTTTTCCTTGAGCCATCGACGGCAAATACTTGTCCTTTTGATCCTGACTCCCAAAAGTGTGAATAGGATACATACAAAGAGATGTTTGCACGGATGCAAAGGATCTCAGTCCCGAATCGCCCCGCTCGAGCTCCATCATCGCTAGGCCATATTCCAAGCCACTCATCCCCGCACAGCCATAGCCCTCAAGATTGCAACCCAAAATTCCTAGATCGGCGATTTCAGGAATCAGATCCATCGGGAACGTGCCCGCCTGATAGTTTTTTGCACAAACCGGCAAGAACCTATCTGTCACCCACTTGCGAATCGCTTGAGCGACTTGCTTTTCTTGATCCCCGAGTAACTCATCAAGGTTTAAAAAATCTACTGCATCATAGGGCTTCATAAATTATTCCTCGTCACTGTCCGACGGTATCTCTGTGATTCTCACTTTTTCGATTTCGCCGTCTTTTACCGATAAAATCGAAAACACATATTTATTCCAAATAATAATCATCTTGGGCGTCAACGTTTGATGAGCCGCATAGTGCTGCAAAAATCCATTCACTGTGGAGTATGCTTCGGAGGGCTCGACCTCGACTCCATAGCGCGACGCCAAATCACTGAGGGAATCACTCCCCTCGACTTCGATGCCTGCAGAATAGAGGTCCACGACGGGCTTTGAAACACCCTCATCATGTTCGTCTTCGATCTCGCCAAAGACTTCTTCCAAAATATCTTCGAGCGTCACCAGGCCCACCACATTGCCCCACTCATCTTTGACGATTGCCAGATGAATGCGAGAGGTTTTCATTTCCTGTAGGACTCGCGAAATCAACATGGCTTCGGATACAAAAAATGCACGTCTCAAACATGTGCGAAGTGAAAAACTCTCCGCAGCCGCTTTAGGATCTAGAGCCGCCCCCGCCTGACGGATAATTCCAAACAAATCTCGTGCATGCAAAAAGCCCACAATCCGATCGAGGTTCGTATTGTAGACAGGGTAGCGCGAATGGTTCTCTTGTCGCACCTGATCCAATACCTGATTGAGACTCGCATTGATGGGTAAGGCGCAGATTTTTTCGCGCGAAATCATAATGTCTTTGACCCGCCTCTTTGAAAATTGAAAGACCGACCGCAAAATTTCTGTCTTATCTCGCGCCACACTGCCCTCACGTCGAGCCAACAAAATCATGGATTCGATGTCTGTGGATGTAATCCCCTGAGCTTGAGGAAGAGCGACGCCCACCAATTTGAGAATCCAGGCGAAGCCAGTCGTCAGAGTGTGTGTCACAGGATAAAAAATAAAATCAAAAAAGACCATGATCCGACAGAGAAGAGGAGCCAGGTCCTCTGCATAGGCCCGCGCTAACATTTTGGGCATGATCTCCCCAAACAACAAGACCACCACCGTCAACACACTCGTGACGACCAAGATATTGGCGTGCTCGTAGTTTTTGATCATGAAGGACGTCGTCAATGTCGCTGTGGCGGTATCTGTGAGCGTGTCCGCCACTAAAATACTCGCCAAGAGACGATTGGGGTTTTGGGCCCACACCTTGAGCGAACTCGAAAAAAATCCATTTCGAGAAGCGATTTGGTCAATCTGCACTCTCGAAAGTGTTGTCAGTGCGGTTTCGACGGCTGCAAAAAAAGCAGACAAGCAAAACGAGAGCAAAATCCCGCTGATATATAAATGATCAAAATAGTCCAGCTCGACCTGAAAAATATTCTCTAACATTCCAAGTCCCTAAGGCCTTGCTTGGTTTTAGACACAGTTTGCGAGTATAAGGACGGGTACAAGGGATGAAAAGTCTAAACCTCAAGGACCTCAGTTTTGCCGTATTTGACTTCGAAACCACCGGCTTTTACGCGGAGGACGGGGATCAGATCATCGAAATGGGCGCTGTTCTCGTCGATGGAGGCGAGATTCTTCCTAAAACTTATCAAACTCTCGTCAATCCCGGGCGCCCGATCCCTGCGGCTTCGACCAAAGTCCATGGCATCACCGATCAAGATGTCGCCAAAGCTCCTAAGATCGCTGACGTCATGGATGCGTTTTTGGAATTCATGGGATCTCGTATCTGGGTCGCTCAGAACGCCAAGTTTGATATGAGCTTTGTCATCAAGAATATGCGCGACCTCCAAAAGCCTCTGCGACAAAATGTTGTCGTCGACACCATCGGGATTTCTAAGATTTTGTTTCCGTACGAGACCTCGCACAATTTGGATGTCTTGATGTCTCGTCTGGGTATTGTCCGAACAGGTGATCGGCACCGCTCATTGGATGACTGCCGATATACCGCTCAAGTCCTCATTGAATTTTTAAAGCTTCTTGAAAAGCAGGGCATCATGACTCTGCCCGAAATTGAATCCTCTTTTGTCAAAGTCGACTCGCTCGTCAAAGCCGAAAAGCCTAAGACGCGCAGTTTGTTTGGTTAGCGACTTTTATCCCACGCAATATCTGCGACCTGCAGTCGAACATTGGCAACGCGCGCGAGCACAAAAAGTAAATCCGACAAACGATTGAGGTAAATAATAGTCTCGTCATTTACCTTTTCTGTGCCGGCATGTGTGACGGCCAAGCGCTCCGCGCGACGGCACACGGTGCGTGCTATATGCAGGCGCGAAGCAAGTTCAGTTCCACCCGCCAAAATAAACTGTGTCAGTGGTGCGAGCTCCTTTTCGCCGGCATCAATCCAATGTTCTAACTGATCACATTTTTCTTTGGGCAATCGCTTGATATTGACTTTGGCGTCCGCCGGTGTCGCCAAATCCGCACAAATCGTATGCAAATCGTGCTGAATCTGAATGAGTTGTTCATTGAGGTCTTTAAATGTGCTGGCCGCTCCACAGTGCCCCAACCAGGCGTTGAGTTCATCCACTGTGCCGTAAGCTTCGATAGAGGTGGAGTCCTTGCGAACGCGCTTTCCCGAGAAAAGACCCGTTGTGCCATCGTCTCCCGTTCGTGTGTAGATTTTCATTTGGGTTGCTCCTCCAATCGAATACTGCGGCTCAGGGATTTGCCACTCAGAACATAAAAGAACGCTTTCCATATCAAGCGTCTCACATTTTTGCGCTTAATCTTCATTTTGGTCGTTGAATCAAAATCCATCTTATCTTCGATCAACGCCAGCGTGCTCTGACCAATCAGAAGCGGCATCATCGATGCGAATCTTAGTCGCCATTTCGAATACGGAATGGCATCGCAAAAGTTAGCCCCATATCTCAACTGAAGTTGAGTCTCTCGTATGTACGCTGACACTGCTTCGCTCCAGCGAGTCGAGCGCCAGGGCTCAACGTCTTCAATCTCATACTCGGCCAGGCGGGTCTTGGGCCAATAGACTCGTCCTCTCTGCCAATCCTCTCTAAAATCTCTGAGGATATTTATTCTTTGAAGGGCTTTGCCGTACTCCACCGCCAAACTATCCAAATGATGGTTGAGCTCAAAAATCTTGACCCAATAACGTCCCACACAACCGGCAATCGAAAACGTATACCAATCAAATGTGGCCAGATCCTTGCAGCCAAATGTGGGAGCGCGTGCACTTGCATCCGAAAATGATTTGAGATCCCAGCGCATGGCCGAAAACAAAGTCTTTAAAACTTCGCGCGAAGGCTCGCCCTGAAAGCTCGTCAATTCCCTGAGCCCTTTGAGAATTTCCCCCCCTCGCAAAAGGAGCTCTGCTTCGGAAGATTCAAAACTCCCTAAGCCGGATTTGAGGATCCAGTCTCTGGAGCCTGGAGCAAGGACGGCAGATTCCCAGCTTTCGAGATTCTTGAGGCGCTCCTCAGTTGACCAGTTTCCACAGTCTGTGATCGTATCGGCCAAACGCGCGGCGAGATAGGTCATGGTGACCGCTTGGCGCTGAGCGTGCGGCAATCCCAGCAAGCTGAGGGAAAATGAACGCGACACTGACCGAACCAAACTGGAGTCCATTTGATCCTCATTTTCTCCCAGATCAGCGCGCCCAGGGAAAGAGTCATTTTCAGAGCGCTTTTTTTACGCTGTTTTCTAAAGACCGTCGGCAAGCCCTTCATGACTTTTATACCTATTGCCGCCTGATCGATGATATTTCGGATGATCCCAATTTGCCATTGAGTCTAAAAGCTCGCTCTTTAGCCTTCGATCAAATTGAAAATTGGCTCAAGTCATTGTCACCAACACCCCATCCATTTTGGAATCGTTTTGCACAAAGTATCCACAAGTTCGGGCTTTCGACAGAATCCCTACGCGGAATCATTGAAGGATGCCGATATGATTTGCGCCCAAAGCCGTTGACGTTTGAAACCTGGCAAGAACTCAATGACTATGTCCAAGGGGTGGCCGTCTGTGTGGGAGAGGTTGTCTTACAGATTTTGGGAGTTCGCGATTCAAACTCAAGCGCCTATGCGCAAGGTATGGGACGCTGCGTGCAGTATCTCAATATTTTGAGAGACATTGATGAGGATTTTGCCGAAGGAAAGATCTTTATCCCCAGAGAGTATTTGCAAACCCTGGGGATCTCAGATTTCTCAAAGCCATTTTCGTCAGAGGCCAAACAAAAAGCGCGCGAAGAGCTGTGGAGACGGGCCGTCAACTATCGTGCACACGTGCAGCCTTCATCGATCAAATGCCTTCCAGCCGAAGTCATGGTGGGAGTTTATATGGAAGGCGCCCAAAAATACTGGCGGCACGGAGATTCTCAGCGACTCACGAGTTTTGAAAAACTCGTCGCTGCCATCAAAAGTATTCTGTTATTTGGCAGACGCTGAGCGTGCTCTGAATGAGCGCCGGCGAAGTTCACAGAGACTCAAAATCGCCGCAAAATTCATGAGCAAGTAAATCAGTTTGGATGATGGGCTTAAGGGAGAAGCTGGTTGCGTGCTCAAACTACAGGCCACCGCTACAGCCTGAGAATCTGCCGAACTTCCCATAACATTTGAATCCGCTCCTCCGAGCACTGCAACTCCTCCGCCCAAATTTGGATTTTGAGAATTCTGCACATTTGAAGCCTGTCCATTCATCTGACCAGAGTCGCCCGTGCCTCCATTTCCGATGATGACCCCGGACTCTCCCATTGAAAGGGCGACTTGGACAAACGCCGATATGTCGTCATCGAGAACTCCGACAATATTCAAATAGCCTAAGGCATCTACAACCTCTTGGGTAAAAAGATTCTCGAATTTTAATTTGGAGTTGAGCTTTAGGGGGAGGTTGTAAGTTCCCACAAAATGGGGACTCAGCTTGTAACTGACAGCCCCACCTGAAACAACAGGCGTGATATAGGGAGCAAGCTTTGGAATTCGCACTCTCAGCTCCCCAGCACATGTAGACTTAAAGTTCTCGGGATCAATGAAGACGCTGGAGTTGTAATAAAACTCACCCGGATTCTGACTTGCCTCACCGGGCTCTAATTGAGAAAGAGGGGCCCATAATGTGGGCGCATTGCTCACCACACGATAATTGATCAACTCAAATATTTGAAAGACTTTCTCTTTGGGCGCGGCTGCGTCTGACGAATCACGCCTCCTGTGAACCGTGGATTCTTTTGAGCTGAAAACCAACTTTCCTATCAATGGCGCATCTGCATCGTACTCAAAATACTCTGGTGCACATTTGAATGTCGACGTCAGTAAAACTTCAACGAGGTCCCCCGGTGCAGCGAGTCTGTCATTGGACCTCGCAAATCGAGCGGCGTCGATGACGCTCTTGAGTGAATCTGTAAAAATAAAAATGAGGGACACAACTATGAGAAGCTCGATGACAGTGAAGCCCCCCAGTCTCAACGGACGTGCTAGAGATTTCCTCCCCCCAGAACCCTGCATCAATTAAGTTTGACATCAAAGTTCAAACATCGGCAGGGAGTCCCTTAAATACTTGTTTTACCGGGCAATTTTAGTTGCTGAGGAGACGCGTGAGCCGCTCCATAATTCCCGGGCCGTCCAGTTTGTAGTGACGATACAAGTCCTCAGGACTGCCCGACTCTCCAAAACTATCTACCCCAATACGATGAACAACGGCCTCACTTCCTACGCCCGCCACGACTTCGGAAACCGCTGATCCCAGCCCCCCAATGGTAGAGTGGTCTTCGGCGGTGACGATCATTTCGTAGTTTTCTGCCAAATGGGTGATCAGTCTCTCATCGACCGGCTTGAGGCTACAGGCATTGACCACCGTATACTTTTTGCCCAATTGGAGATTGGCTTCCATCAGCGAGTGAACGAGTCCTCCTGTTCCGATGAGTGCGACTGTTTTGCCTTCATGAAGGGTGTTCCACTTGCCAGGCAAAAATTTGTGATTGGCTTCAAAAATATTGGGCAGCTTTTGGCGACTCAGACGAATATAGCATGGACCATTATCCATCACCGCAAATCGAATGACGGCTTTTGCTTCGGCATCATCGGCAGGTTGAAATATCTGCATATTGGGGAGAGATCTCAAAAGCGCTACATCTTCAAGCCCCATTTGCGAATGTCCATCCTCGCCAATGGCGATCCCTGCATGCGTACCGATGATTTTGACGTTGGCTCGATTGTAACTCACGCTCATGCGAATCTGGTCGTATCGCCCAGTGACAAAACATCCAAAGCTGCATGCAAAAGGAATCTTGCCTGATAATGCGAGTCCCGCCGCGGTCCCGATCATATTGGCCTCGGCGATTCCCATTTCAAAAAATCTTTCAGGAAATTTCTTAGCAAATTTTTCGGACTTAGTGGACTTGCTCAAATCGGCGTCCAACACAACGATGGCCGAATTCGATTCTCCTAGCAGAGCAACTTCTTCTCCAAATGAATCACGTGTCGCTTTCATTTTTTACTGCCCCAATTCTTTCAGTGCCTTTTGCAATTGTTCGTCTGTAGGAGCTACCCCGTGCCAGTCAATGACACCCTCCATAAAACTCACTCCCTTACCCTTCACTGTATGAGCGATGATAAGTGTGGGTTTGCCAGATTCTTTTTGTGGTAAAACTTTTGCCAGCTCAACTCGATTGTGACCGTCAACTTCGAGCACATTCCAGTTAAACGCTTTCCATTTATCTTTGAGCGGCTCCAAATTCATTACTTCGTCCGACCGGCCATCGATCTGGCCATGATTGTAGTCCACGATCACCGTGAGATTATCGAGCTTGAATTTGGGAGCACTCATTGCGGCCTCCCAGATTTGTCCCTCTTGAATTTCGCCATCTCCGACAACACAAAAAACTCGAAAATCCTTTTTGTCGATTTTTGCTGACATCGCCATCCCTTGAGCAATGCTCAAGCCTTGACCGAGAGACCCGGTGGCTGCTTCGACACAGGTGAGACGAAATCGATCCGGATGTCCCTGAAGTGGAGATCCCAGCTGACGCAAAGTCATCAACCAGTCTTTGGGGAAAAATCCACATTCGGCCAAAACTGCATAAAGTGCAGGAACCCCGTGTCCTTTGGATAAAATAAATCGATCTCGATCCGTCCACTCGGGTTCTTGAGGGCGGTAGCGCATGACTTGAGAAAAAAGTGTTAAGACGATGTCAAGAACAGACAGACTCCCGCCCGGATGACCATTTTTTGCGGCGTGAATCATTTTGAGAACCGTCGCGCGCAATCTTCGAGCTGTTGCGTCATCGCTCAAAGGTTTTTGAAATGACGTTGTCATGGGCTTAGCTCCTGGATCGTTTGTTTGAGTTTGTGTGGCCATACATGGTACAAATAGCTCATGGGCAAAATTTATAATATATTTTCCACCTCGGAAAATTCACCCAAAGATTTTTCGCTCGAAGCGGCCAATGAGCTCGTCCCTCTTTTGAGACGCTATACGGATGAGGCCATTCAGGAAACTCAGAAAGTGGCCCTTAAGATGGAATATCTGGGCAAGGAAACGCCGCAATTTAAGACTCTTTCAAAGGCCCACGATCAATCGATCATCCGATGGGCAGAGCGGGTCCATCGCCTGGGAGGCCTTGCCAAGGGTCTTTGGACCGTGGATTTTGACAATGGAAAGGGCTTTTTGTGCTGGTCTCATCCAGAAGATAAGATTGAGCACTTTCATAGTTATGACGGCAGCTTTAAAACTCGCACAAAGCTTGGCGAGCAAGCGATCGAAACGAAAAAGCCTGCCAAAGGTTCGAGCACTGGCACCTCACGTGGAGATGCTAAAGGGAGCAGCAAAGGCTCCACACCCACTCCCCCTCAGCCGCAGCCGGGAGTTTAGATTGAACTTCCGCGCGTTCAGGTCTTTGTTTCTGTGCCTACAATTTGTACCGAGCTTGCTCGGAGCGAACGATGCGGTGACAAATCAACGATACACTGCGGAGTCTCTCGGAATGTCTCAAGCCGAAACGGCGATTGCTGCAGATGCTTCGGCCTTCTATTTCAATCCAGCGGGACTATCACGACATTCAGAATACCGACTCTTGTCGGTGTCTCAACGATTTGTAAGTGAATTGGATAATTTTGGAATTCAAGCGGCCGTCATTGACTCAAAAACAGAAGATCCACTTCACTGGGGTTTTTTGTTTAATTTTGCTCGGGACAAATTGGCAGCGCGATTTCAGGATTACGCTTTCGTGACGAGTTACAATTATCAGAACTTCATTCTACTCGGTGTGGGCCAACGGTTCTCAAATTTTGATCAAAGAACGCAGACTCCCGACAAATGGACTTATGGCTTGAATGCTGGCCTCTTACTGTTTGCAACTGACAACGTGGCTCTCGGTTTTTCTGTCGATAATGTTTATCGAAACCACTCGGACAAATTCACAAACCCCGTCATTTTACGGACAGGTGTCAGTGCTAATTTTCAAGAACTACGAATCGGGCTCGATCTTGAGCGCAACCAATCTAAAGGCAAAACTTTCGGTCGAGCGGGAGTTGAGTATCAAGCTAGCAGAATGGTTCAGGTCCGTACGGGAGCTTTTTGTGATACGAAAAAAGACGATTTGGGATATTCATTAGGCCTTGGAATAAGCCCAGCGGAGGGATTTCAGCTAAACTTTGGCTGGCTCGACCAGCTCAAATCTTCGATGACTCTCTGGGCTACCGATTTGACTTTTAAGTTTTAGGATTTTTTTTTGCTCATCCATCCAGGATTGAAACATTAACACGTTCCAGAGAGCGTGCGACCAATCGCGCCGTCCTGAAATATGTTCATTCCATTTGTTTTGAATCTGGGACAATTCAAAGAAACCTTCCTCCTGTACGCGTCGAGATGAAAGTAAATCTTCAGCCCATCCACGAAGAGGGCCTCGAAGCCAAGAGGCCAATGGAATTCCAAATCCCATTTTTGGTCTTTCAAACAGCTCTGGCGAAAGATACCGACTCAATAGTTTTTTCAGAATGATCTTTCCACGTCCCTGCTTCACTTTAAACTGGAGTGGCAAAGTCCACGCCCATTCAATGAGTCGGTGATCAAGAAAGGGAATTCGGCTTTCAAGGCTTACGGCCATCCCCGCTCTATCTACCTTCACAAGAATATCGTCTACAAGATATGTCAAAAAGTCGTATTGCATCATGAATTCCGAAAACTCACCTTCTTCATGCAGACGATCCTTTACGTATGAATCACGATCACTTTTTTCGCCAAAAGCGAGGGCCTGATGGGCTTGAGGCCAAAGGCTGGCTAAAACTTCATACAGTTCAAAAGAATTCTTTGTATCCAACGCATACGAAATCTTTTGCATTTTTAATCCCGGCGTTCGCATGATCTCGCGACCTCGATTGAGGCGCATCGCTATTTCGAATATCTGATCCCAGGTTCCCGGCGAAACACCCCTCAACCCTGCTGACAATCCTCGCCTCAGCCAAAACGGAATACGATTCAATCGACTGGCAATGCGACCTCCCAGGAAATATCGATTGTACCCACCAAATACTTCGTCTCCACCGTCTCCGGACAAAGACACCGTCACGGACTTTCGAGCCAGTTGTGCAACAAAATAGGTAGGGATCTGTGAGCTATCTGCAAAGGGCTCATCATAAATCTGGGGAACTCGGGGAATCAAGTCCATGGCTTCACGCGGTGAAACTTCGAGGCACGTATGATCAGTTCCGATAGCCCTTGCAACAGCTTCGGCAGATTTTGATTCATCAAAATTCTTATCCGCAAACCCAATGGTGAACGTCTTAATTGGACGATTGGAGATTTGTTGCATCTTGGCCACTACCAGTGACGAATCAATCCCACCCGATAAGAACGCCCCGAGCGGTACGTCCGAAATCATTTGGTTCTGAATAATACTGCCGAGGCGTCGATCAAGCTCATCCACAGCCTCTTCAAAACTTCCTTCAAAGGGATGAAGTCTTCCTTCATTCACTTTTTCTTTGAGCAGCCAGTAAGATTTTGGTTGAAGGTTCCTTTGATACTCAAACTCGCCAAGTTTTAGATACGCGCCAGGCATCAGTTTTTTAAAATTCTGATCTATGGATCTCGGCTCGGAGATATACGAAAATTGCGTGAGCTCCGATACAGCAACTCGATCAATCTTGCTTTCAAACTTTGAATGTGCAGCGATCGCCTTCAGTTCCGAAGCAAAAGCAAAAATACGCGGAGTTACCCATCCATAATAGAGAGGCTTTTCTCCCGCCCGATCTCTCGCCAGATAGAGTTGACGTTCCCGCTGGTCCCACAGCGCTAGGGCAAACATTCCCACCGATCTCTTGAGGGCTTCTTCAAGGCCCCAGAGTTCAATCGCAGCCAAAAGAACTTCCGTGTCTGAATTTCCTCGGAACTGGACTCCGATCTGTCCAAGCTCGGCTCTGATTTCTTTAAAATTATAAATCTCGCCATTCAACGCTAAGACGAATCGACCAGACGCAGACTTCATGGGCTGCGCTCCGGCTGGCGACAAATCGATAATGGAAAGTCGACGATGACCTAAAAAAAAGTGAGCAGGCTTATCTTCAAAAACTCCGTCAGAATCTGGGCCGCGATGGTAGAGAGTCTGGAGCATCCTTCGGAGATCTCCAGAAAAATCTGAGTCCCCTCGAGAGCTCCAAAATCCTACAAATCCACACATTGCCTAAATATATCCGATGCCCAGCAAGCCCTTAGAGGCATACGGAACGAGCTCGAATCGCGAGAACCCAGCCTGTTTGTAAATATCGCTCAGCTGATCTCGTGTATAAAAATAAAGCGGACAGTTTCGACGAGCATATCTCCATCGACGAAACGGCTCCCGAATCAATGAACTTTCCGGGAACGAACCGATGACTCGTCCAGTTGTAAACTTCTTCATTTGAATCAAAAACGATACTGGCTCAGCAATATAGTCAAAGACTCCTAAAGCCACAGAATAGTCAAAGCGCTTATCTGTTGAGAATTCCATCATGTTGGACCGAACAATTTCGGAGCGCTTCTCAAAGCCTGCACCCTTCAAATAGGCTCGCGCTAACGCATTCATTTCTTCAGAAAAATCTACTCCGGTTACCCAGTCTGCACCCGCCCTTAGGAGCAAGGCAGAGTTGCGCGCGGAGCCGCTTCCCACATCTAAAATTGATTTTCCTTGAATTGGCTGCATCGCCTGAATTGTTTTTGTGACACGATCGTACATGCCGCGCCTAAAAAACCGATTAAGAACTCTTCCCCGAATATCTTCCTCGTAAAGAGAGTCAAAGGCCTTTGCGGTAAAATCAAAGAACTCTTCGACTTCCCTGGCTTCGCTCTGCTGATTTGATTTCATTCAATACCTCCTTACACGAACGGTAACAGAAACCGTGACCCACAGCTTCCAGTTTGTTGAGCAAGGAACTTCCTCGCCCCAAATTTTGAGGAAACTCCATCCGCAGCCTCTTCCAGAATGGGGCCTTCAGCCCCACATCGGCGAGACGCAAAGGCACATCGGAGACCTCATAAGGATGAAAATAAATCATCAATGGGTTGGCCGTTGTTCGCTTCCATAAATTTCGCACAAGACGCGCCGGCAACAATCGAAAGTAGCCCCCCCCAGACACGGGGAGTTCAACCCCAAACACTTGAGTCGTCGTCAGAGGAAACTCTACGATACTTTGGTTGTTCGCAAATTTGATCTGAGTGCATTGAGTCGGAAAATCAGGCCAACCATATTTTCGAAACTTCATGGGGTAGATACTCGAATCATACTCAAGTCCCAGCTCGGCCAAAATCTCGAGTGGCTCGAACTGTGAGTTTCTTATCCAAAACTGAGGGGCTCGATATCCCAAGACTTTCTCCCCGGTGATACTCTGAAGCACATCCAAAGAAGTTTGGATGTCGAGCCTAAACTGAGATTCTGAAATATCCTTTGTCAAAAAGTGAGCATTCCCATGACTCGCAATCTCATGCCCCTGAGAATGAATTCGCCGAATGAGATCCGGATACTTTCTCGCCACTGTCCCTAAACAGAAAAAAGTGGCGCGAATAGATTTCTGCTCAAGCCACCTGAGCCAATTCTCCGTTTGTTGGAGAACGCGAGAGGTGACTTCGATGTCTGTACCCGTTGTATGACGATGGCGCAAAGCAAACCAGTCTTCAAGGTCAATGGAAAGCACCGAACTACGACTTTGCAGAACAAGGGGAGAAAACGTCATTGCCATAAGCGAGTTACTCCCTGACTCGATCTACGTAAAATTTTCTGAAGAGCAGTGTCTATACGCCCGTGGACGAGCTCTTCTCGAAAAATCTTCGAGATGCGCTCCCTCGCAGCTCGGCCGTAACTCGATCGAAGTGCAGGATCTTCAATGAGTTGGCAAATCGCCTCGCGAGCAGCTTCTGGATTCTTCAAGGGAACCAAAAGTCCCGTCGTCCCATCTTCTACCACTTCTCGACAACCTCGGATTCTCGTCGCGACAGCAGGAACCTCCATCGCTTGAGCTTCCATCAATGCTCTTGGAACACCTTCACGATGCGAAAGAAGTACAAAGACATCCATGGTGCGATAAATTGCATCAACGTCCGTACGAGCTCCAAGAAAGTGAACTCTGCCCATTTGCGACAGCTCACGCATTTCCTGATTCGAAATCGCATCGTTTTGATCCTTTTCTTCGCCCCCAACAATCACAAAGTGGAGATTTGGATTCTCCCCGTGCAGCCTTCGAATCACTTCAAAAAATTCACGAAATCCTTTCTCGTAAACCAGTCGCCCCACGGTACCGATCACAATGGCCGATTCAGGAATTCCCATTTCTTGGCGCAATGATTGACTGCTTTGCAAATCCTTGCGCTGTGGATCAAACCGCCTGATATCAATTCCATTTCCAATATAAAACGCCCGATCACTTGGGACAAAACCACGACGTACAGCCCAATCGTAGTCCTCTCGACTCTGAAAAAATAAATAATCCGAAAACGTCGCCGTAAATTTTTCAACAGCCCAAAAGAGCATCCGCTTGAGGAAGGGCAATTGATCGTGAAACAAAAATCCATGAACCGTATGAATCACAACTGGAATTCGTGCCACTTGAGCAGCGATTGGCCCCAACAAGCCCGCCTTTGGAGTATGAGTATTCACGATACCGTAGCCACGTCTTTTAAAGAAAAGAACAAGCTTCAAAAACGTGTTGAGATCTCGAAGAGGAGAAAGCTCGCGCTCAATGGATATATGCGTTCGCGCAAAGTCTCCCGAACTCGCAGAAAAGTTCTGTTTGTTGGCTCGCTTGGATAGAGCCTCCACCTGATATCCCCGTCCGCTAAGGTACTTTAGCTGTGGCGAAAGGAGGAGATCGACTGACATCTCGGCTACAGCCATCGAGGCTAAGCGAACACCCGTCGGATCGACATGATCAATCTGCTCCCCGCCCATCAGACCCCCGAGTCTAACAACAAAACGCCTCCATGGCGCTAGACTCTTTTTGATTGCCACAATGGGCGGGAGCAAGTGTACTGGGGGACGAGGAGGGTGCCCATTGCACAAGCGCCTAATTGGGCTTTTAGCCTGTCCCAAATGTCCAAAATCCGATCTAGTACTGAACGATATCCGAGAAGCGGCTGAAGACGAGGTCATTGATGGAGACCTCACGTGTAACTCATGTCAGACGATATACCCCGTCGTCCGCGGTATCCCTCGGTTTGTTCCTCCGCAAAATTACGCGGCGTCTTTTGGCTATCAATGGAATACATTTCAACGTGAACAGTTGGATTCAAACACCAAGGCCAGACTTTCTGAACAACGCCTGTTGAACGAAACAGGATGGGCCAAAGAATGGTTTAAAGATAAATGGATCCTTGATGCAGGTTGCGGAGCAGGACGATTTTTGGAAGTCGCGGCGCATTATGGGGCTCAGATTGTCGGGGTTGATTTGAGTCTTTCGGTGGATGGCGTAAAAATTGGCTTGGCACAGTACAAAAACCTTCATCTTGTGCAGGGGAGCATTTTTGATCTGCCCTTTAAACCGGGTGTGTTTGATGCCTGCTATTGCATTGGAGTTTTACAACATACTCCCGATCCCTTAAGAGCGACTGCCTCACTCCCAAAAGTTGTAAAGCCGGGAGGTCGTTTGGCCGTGACTATTTATGAACGACGCCAATTTACCATGCTCAACGCCAAATATGTTGCACGAGCAGTCACTCGGTTTTTGCCCAATCGACTCTTGCTTCAAGTGATTCGCGGAGTTATGCCCGTCGTGTTTCCTCTAACCTCTGTTTTGTACCGTCTTCCCATTGTTGGAAAATTCTTTCGATTCATCATTCCTGTCGCCAATTACGTCGAAATGAAAGAGCTCAGCTTGGCTCAGCGATACCAGCTCGCCATTCTTGACACCTTTGACATGCTCGCGCCGGCTTACGATATTCCTCAAAAGGAGCAACCCGTTCGACATGTGCTTCAAGAAAAAGGTGTGGCAAATATTAAGCGTCTGCAGAACCCCGGATTAAACCTTACGGGAGAGAGGACAACCTTTTGATTACTCAGGAAGTCAAATCGTGTCGTATTTGTAAAAGCACTCGCCTGACTCCTTTTTTGGATCTCGGCTTGATGCCACTGGTTAACTCTTACCTCAAGTCTCCCTCAGAAATTGCGAATGAACCCAAATTTCCTTTGATCATACTGTTTTGCAACGATTGTGCGCTTTCGCAACTGAGCCTAGTGGTTTCGCCCGAAGTGCTCTTTAGAGATTACGACTATTATTCGTCCGTCTCTAAAACATTTCAAAGCCATTGTGCGCAGTTGGCCAAAAGTGCAGCGACCTATCAGGGGTTCGCACCATCAGATCTTGTTGTAGAGATTGCTAGCAACGATGGCTGCCTGCTTTCGGAGTTTAAAAAAGTCGGAGCCAGAGTCAAAGGAGTGGAGCCCGCAAGAAACCTCGCCAAAGTCGCCGAAAGTCGTGGGTTGCCTACGATCTCTGAGTTTTGGAGTGCAGAAGTTGCAAAGGAAATTTTAGCATCGGATGGTCCAGCCAAGATCGTTGTGTGCACGAACGTCCTAGCTCACGTGGATGACCTTCATGGATTTTTGGGAGCTGTTCGCAGTGTGTTGGCACAGGGGGGGCGATTCATATTTGAAGTGCCGTATATGGCAGAGTTTTTGAATCGACGGGCATTTGATACAACCTATCACGAACATCTGAGTTATTTTTTGGCGACGCCGCTCAAGCGAGCTCTCGAGATGAATGGCCTTACAGTCACCGATATTGAAAAGCTGGATATTCATGGTGGATCCATTCGAGTAACAGCACAGCCTGCCTCGGACGATCTGCTGCGAGTGAATGAACGGGTTACGCAGATTTTGAATGCGGAGATCGCATCCGGCTTGCTCGAATCTTCTACATACCTGCATTTTCAGTCACAGATTTTGAGTCTGCGCGAGGAACTCTCCCTTTTTGTAAAGGGGGTTAAAGCTCGTGGCCATCGCATTGCAGCCTACGGAGCTTCCGCCAAAGGAAATGTTCTTCTCAATTTTTGCGGCCTTAACAAAGACGATATTGATTTTGTAGTTGATGATACTCCTGCCAAACAAAACAAGCTCTATCCAGGCGTTCACATTCCTATAGTGGCAAGAAGCGAGCTCAAGAATCGCAATCCAAAATACTTACTCCTTCTCGCATGGAACTTTACCGAGGAGCTCATGGCGAATACCAAAGACTTTTCTGATTCTGGTGGCCGCTATGTTGTTCCTATTCCCGGTTTACACGTACTCGCTCCTTCCATTTTGGAGATTAAGGCCCCTCATGAAAAAGCGGATTGTCTTTCTTCATCGGTATGATCGCTCGACGGCGAGCTTTAGAGCGCGCTGTGAGTGCTATTTTGAATCGCTGAGAGAACAAGATTATGAGGTTCTCTCTCAATCGCTTTTTTCTGAAACATACTGGAAGCTCAAACCTCGTTCGATTCTCAAACTACTCCACATTTTTACCGCCTACATGACCCGATTGATTTTTCTGTTTAGGCTTAGAAAGAGCGATCAAATCATTCTTTATGTAGAGCTCTTTCCTTACCTACCTCCTCTTGCCGAGCGCATTCTCCACATGTGTGGAATTCGATGGATCTACGACATCGACGACGCATTCTTTCACAATTACGACGACCATCGCTTCTCGTTCGTTCGTCAAACTCTGGGACAGAAAATGGCTGCAATTATGCGACTGTCTGATTTTGTCATCACGGGAAACAAATATCTGGAGGCGTATGCCCGGCGCCACAACAACAAAGTCGTCATCATTCCTTCTGTCATTGATCTAAGAACTTTTAGCTATGGAGCGCATCAAAATCTTAATACAAGAACGACTATCGGTTGGATTGGCACCCCAACGACAGCACCCTTCTTACGCTTGCTTGAATCGGCACTCAACACTCTCTCAGAAGAGTACTCATTTCGAATTTTGATTATTGGGTCAAAGGTGAATCCTTTTTCAAAACTTTCACCTTCCATTTCGGTTGAACTGAGGGATTGGAGTGAGAATCGAGAAGCATCGGATTTAGCAGAAATGGATATCGGAGTCATGCCCTTGCCCGACACACCCTTCACTCGTGGCAAGGGGGGAATGAAAATCATGCAGTATATGGCAGCTTCGATTCCTGCCGTCGCATCACCCGTAGGATTTAACTGCGAAATTATCTCGCATGGCCAGAACGGCATTTTGGCCGCGACGCCTCAGGAATGGGTGAATGCATTTAAAGGGCTTATTCAAGATCCCGAAGCCCGTAAACGGATAGGTGAGGCCGGCTATAGGACCGTAGCTGACAGATACTGTATCCAAGTGACTCGACCAGAATTTGTGCGGACAATTCAGACCCTAGCCTAATCCGATCGATGTGCCGGGGTGAAATTCACTGGGCAAGGTCTCATCAAAGTGATTAATTTGAAAATGTAGCTGGAGGGGTATCCTAGTGTTTGCCAAACGAGCTCATATCATCAATAGAAAAATTCGATTTGCGATAGTGGGGTGCGGGCGAATCTTTGAAAAACATTTAGAAGGACTTGGGCACAACGCAAAGGATGCCGAACTTGTCGCAGTATGCGATTCGGATCCAAAGGCGCTCGATCAAGCCACTCAAAAAACAGGTGCCAAGGGTTATAGGCATTTAGATGCGCTCCTTTCAGATACAAATGCTGACATCGTCGTGATTGCCACTCCAAGCGGTCTCCATTCTGAACAGGCAGTAAAAGTGGCACTTTCAGGACGGCACGTCATGACCGAAAAACCTATGGCGACGCATTGGAGCGACGGAAAAGCAATGGTTCAAGCCTGCGACCAAGCCGGGGTTTACCTCTTTGTTGTTAAACAAAATCGATTTAATTCGACGATTGAAGCTGTAAAAAAGGCTGTCGACGAAGGCCGCTTTGGTAAAATTGTCATGGTCAGCATGAATGTCTTTTGGACTCGACCACAATCATACTACGACTCTTCGAGTTGGCGCGGAACTTGGGAGTTTGATGGCGGCGCCCTTATGAATCAGGCAAGCCATTACGTCGATTTAATGGACTATCTGATAGGCCCCGTAGAGAGCGTGCAAGCCCTCATCGGAACCCTGTCGCGTCGAATAGAAGTGGAAGATACCGCGGTCATGAGTGTGCGATGGAGATCAGGCGCATTGGGCTCACTGAACGTTACCATGCTGACACACAACAAGAATTTTGAGGGCTCCATCACCATCTTAGGAGAAACTGGAACAGTTCGCATCGGTGGAATGGCGCTCAATAAAATTGAGCATTGGGAGTTTGCCGAAATGACAGAAGCGGATCGGCAAATTCAATCTGCAAGCTACGAAACAACTACCGTCTACGGAAATGGTCATGGCTCTTACTATCATAACGTCATTCAAACCATGCTAGGTGAAGCGCCCCCCCTCACAGATGGTCGAGAAGGTTTGAGATCCCTTGAGATCCTTGTGTCCGCCTACAAATCTGCGCGAGATGGCCGGCGAATATCGCTGCCCTTAGAGATCTAATGATTCATCCGACTGCCATCATTGACGAAGGAGCTCAAATTGGCGCTCGAGCCAGAATTTGGCACTGGGTTCATATTTGTAGCGGAGCTCGTCTTGGAGATGACTGCGTCCTTGGACAGAATGTATTTGTCGGCAATCGCGTCTCCATGGGAAACAATGTGCGAATACAAAACAATGTGTCCGTCTACGACGATGTCACTCTCGAAGATGATGTGTTTTGCGGACCCAGCATGGTGTTTACAAATGTGATCAATCCCAGGTCCGCCGTCAGCCGTAAGGATGAATACAAACGCACAATTGTTCGAAAGGGTGCAACTATCGGCGCAAACGCCACAATTGTCTGTGGAGTTGAAATTGGTGAAGGAGCCTTTATTGGCGCGGGTGCTGTTGTGACTAAGAATGTTCCTTCCTACGCTCTCGTCGTTGGCAATCCAGCAAAACAAATCGGATGGATGGGAGCTTACGGTGAAAGGCTCATAGAAGATTCAGCTCAGAATATATGGAAATGCCCCAAGACCAACGAGATATACAGAAAATCTGAGCACGGACTTAAACGAGTCTCGATCTAAAAAAAATGAACCGATGCACAAAGGGCGCTCCCAAAATCAGAAGTGCGCCGAAAGCAACGATATGATGTCGCATGCCCGTTCCATAATTGACGGTTCCCAGGCTCCAAACAAAATTTAGGCTCAGATATCCCGCGAGCAAAAGCTTAATCAGATGCTTTTGATTTTTATCCCGCACATAGACCAAACTCCAAAGAGCTCCCACCAGAAGAAACATCCTCAAAAAACTCTCCAGAGCGGCATAGAGATCAATACTCGCGCTCACCTGCCAAGGGAGAGGAGCAAACATATAGAGAAAAAACATGAGGGGGACTGAAACAAGAATACTCGCAATTGAGCTGGGATCAAAGTTAACGCCGTAAGTCGTCCGGCCAGGATCCTCACTCATGGGATGTGAGCGGTACTTCGCCACTTGTTCTGCAATATCGCCGCTTGCGAGCTTATCGAGACTCCCCAAATCTTCCAGTGAACTCACGCTCATCGAGGTCCCCATCAGTAATGCTCCCATTCCAATGAGCAAAAAAATAGCCGTGCGACGAGCCGAGAGATAGCGAAGACCCGTCGTCATTGCCCAAAGGGGCTTCCACACCAGAACCAAGATAATCAAAAAGGGAACGTACCCCACCAAGCCTGAATGCCAAAATCCAATACCTGCAGCGGCTGCAACAAAAGCAATCAAATCCAAAAACTTTCCATAAGTATGCCACCGCAACGCAAACACCATGGAAACCATAAAAAAAAGCATCTGATAGGATTCACGAAGCATCACTGAGCCAAACAAAACGCTTGTCGGCAAAAGGCAAAAGATAAACAGAACAAATGACCTATAGCGCTGATAACCGAGCAATTGCAAAAGCGATTCTGTGGCTAAAACAGACAGACTAAACGCAAAAACAGCACACACCTCTCCGAGCAAAAGTGAGACTCCGAAAGCCTGATACAGACTTCCGATCAGGAATAGAAAAGCGCCCAACCCCAAGTCAAAAAACTCTGGGTACGTGCCCGTCTCGACAATTCTTGCCAGAAATCCCTGCATCTTTACGGCATCGACATCAGCGCCAAGAGTGGGGCCTACGTAGACGTTATAAAGCGCTACACCAAATCGGATCAAAAGCGCGGCCCATACAATGAGGAGTGCAACTCCATCTCCTCTCAAGGTTTTACTGAGAAGAGGAGCCAGTAATGCGAGGGCAAAGATAACCCAAGCGACTAACTCTGCGCCTAATTCGCCCATGCTCCAGAACCGCCCCGATCTTTAGCCCCCACACCTCGAGAGTAAGTTCGGCGAACTTGACGTTCCCGCTGAACCAAATCCCAAACAATCAGACCTAACAGTAACGCTAAGAATGTTGCCAGAGTTCCCGTCACAGCAGACTTCAATCGCTGAGGACCAGACCGATCTGCAGGAACAATCGGTGGATCGATCACCACGAAGCTCTTTTGTTCCTTCTTGGCTTCAATTTGCGAAATCTCAAGTTGTTCTCGCAAAAGTGACAAAATTTTGGATTGAATACTGTACTCGCGCTGGCCCTGGCTCAACCGAAGATCATTGAGTCTTCTTTCAAGCGCGACCATCGCCACTTCCGCCTCTTTGAGTCTCGCTTCAAAAAATTCACGATTGGCCTGAGCTTTCTTGGTACTGATCTCGACCAAAGAAGCCTCTAGTTCATTGATGAGTTCGCTTACAACCTTTTGCGCCATCACCGGATCCGTCTGAGTAGACTCGATAATCATTGTGGGACCCGACGTTCGCCACTTTGCACGAATCTCTTTTACCCCAAGACGCTCCTTGATCCGCTCTGTGACGCGCTCAGTTTTGAGGAGCACTTCAAATTGCGCAAGTTCATCGCTACTCGATCCTCCCCTAAACTGCGCAATCGCTTGAGACAATCCGCCCATAGATCCTCCTGGAGAATCCTTTAAGGGAACCAAAATTACACCACGACTCGTATAGTAGGGAGCCACTAAAAAATAAGTGTAAGAAAAAATCAATAGCCCCATCGTTGCCGCTACTATTGCAGCCAACTTCCAGCGCATTGACGCCAAGGCAACGATCTCGAAGAGATCCAAATTCCCTCCAAAACTAGCGTCGTTCTTTAAGGTAGTTCCCATATGATCCTCCCAGGATTTGATTACAGTAACGAAATCTCAGTCCGAAAACAAAGATTAATGGACGTGCCGCTGAAGCTCTTTTTTTGTTAACTCCACAGCCCTTAAAGCCCTCATTTGCAAATGAGGGAGGCGTTCTTTTAACTCCCGACGTACCCTTTCAGACTGTTCGAAGAGTACCAAATAGTCCCTGATCAACGTCTCCAAGTTGAGATCTTGATACTCAATTGAAAAAGCTTCCTGACCAAACTCATTTAAGAGGCCTCGGTATTTGTAGTTCCAACCTATCGCCAGGGAAGGCACTCCACTTGAGAGAGCGGCGACCAGCGCATGATAACGAGATCCCACAAATACATCGCATTTAGAAATGATCGCCTTGAGTTCTGCGGGTGAGGAGTCTTTCTCTAAAAAAATTACTCCGTCACTGCCCTTGAAGGTCGCCGCAAAATCTCTGCCCAGTTGCCAGTCATCTAAAACACCCATATCTTCCTGGGAGGAATGAGCGATCACCAAAACACCATCGCCACGTTCAAGTAGCCAACACGCAAAATTTTTCATGCAGGATAAGTAATCTGCTGAACGACGAGAAACCATTGAACTTAAATTAATACCCACCCACTTTTTAGACTTTGAAAGAAGGGGTCGGTGATCTTGCGAAGCAGTACTATCCAACAAAATCGCAATGTCTGGAAACGCCTGATCCCCCACATTCAATCCAATCTCCCTCAAGCTCACGACCGAATCACTCTCTCTTGCGAGCACGAGGTCCGCCAAGTGCAGTGAATATGCCGCCCAGCGACTTTGCCAATGATGAAGGGGCCCGTACGTTTGAGTAAAACAAATCAGAGGCTTTCGCCAAATTTTGGCTAGAACCAATGGAACAACATCATAAAGCGCCGCCTTAAGACTTTTTCCGCCTCCAAACTTTACCCCATGCATATCCACCACGGCATCGCATCCCTTAAAACAGCTCAAAGCGCCTTTCAGTCTTTTCAAGTTTGGTCGCGCTACAATCTCCACTTCATTGTCCAAATTGCATTCAAAGTCTCGCTTGAAGTCAGAGCTCAATAGACGAAAGCGAAGCGGTTGCTCAGGCCACACTTTTTGTAACGCCTGCTTCAGGCAGCTGAAAATGGCAGGGCCGCCTTTATTGCCGGTAAGCCCCAATCCAACGACAGCAATTTTTATAGACTTGCGCGGCAGGTTCTTCGGGCCAGAGCCAAACACGACCATGGATCCAAACCGTTGAACCTTCCATGAACGCTTGCCCGACAACTCGAGCAGGTACCTCTCCAGCTCTGATGGACTCAAGTGATTAATTTTTGAGGACAGCGACATATCACTCGCCGCCAAAGCAAAGTTTTTCTTTCCGACAACTGCAAAAAGAAAATCAAACAAAAAAAACCTCATGCGAGCGCTTGGGATTAATCGTCGAACTCTCCGAGCCAGCTTCTCCACAAGACCTCTTCGTTCTGAATAAACCCATGAAAATATCCAGCCATCTGTTTTGGCAACACGCTCGAGTTCTGAAAGGCACTGCTGAAGATTGTTAACGTAGGGGAGTGCGCCATCACACCACACAATGTCGAACATCCTGGAGGGAAGGGGAATCTGACTGAGGTTCGCCCGAAAAAGATGAACATGGGGTAAAGCCTCTGTTCGTTGATAAGCGCTTTCCCACTCAGTCTGCACATCGAACGCATAGATTTGGGCACCATACTTCGCGAGATGAGTTTCGATTCTCGCCAAACCACATCCCGCATCCAAGATGACCTTGCCTCGAATCTCCTCAAGACTCGATAGGCCAAGTTTAAAACAAAAGTCCTCCACTTCTTCCTTAACGGTCTTTCCATAAAGAACTTCATGATCTCGAGAATTACTCAGAATCCTCCTAAAATATGCTCCATAGTTTTCGCCCGTGGTTGTGTCCATCCCTCTATCGAGGATTTCCGGCATTCCTCTGACGATTTCATAAGAACGATTGCACTTCGAACAATTCAAACAACCCGCAAAGACATGATCTCCTTTGAGCAAGCAACCTTCAGAACTCAACCGAAAAACTTCCTGACAGCAGATGGACCTAAAAGCCTTGAGCGCAGAGACTCTCATGAGTACTTCCACCTTTTAAATCTTCGACGAAGCTGAGTTCCAAACGGAATGAGCGACATCGCTTGTCGTATCAAACTTGTTATCGTCAGACGCAGATACATGAATGGAACTCGCGCTTTAAAAAACGAGTACCCAAAGCCCGCTCTATTGAGCTTTCGCACCCATGAAGGAAAAAGCTCTGAGACCCAATAGAGGCTCAACGAGCGCTTTCGCACGGGAAGTAGTGGTCTGATGAATTCAGGGTAAAACTCGCCTCGACGTTTCATGCCGCAAATCAATGCCTCAGCACTGATACCCAATGCCAAATCTCGACTCTGTGATTCGACGATGTCTTCCTTTTTGCCAGTGATCAAATCTAAGCGCTGCCCCTTGATCATTTGATGTATCAATTTGTCGATCCTCTCATTTCGAGTAACGACTAAACTCGTGCCGAGCGACTCCCTCGCAAAGGCATCTAGCCAAGCGTCTCCAACACTCACGTCCGCCAAATAATTGAGGTGATCTACGCAGACCAAACATCGTCTCGTATTGTACGATCGAGAGAACGCTGTTCGAAACGCTGCTGTATGAGAATCTCGATGTATCTGCGGCCGACGGCTGAACTGAAACTCCCGCTGGCCAGTTTTGATTCTCAACTGACCTACTTTATCGCCCCCGCGATAACTGACTTCCGTGGGTTTCTCTAAGATGCCCTGAGACTTTAAAAAATGAACGAGAGAATTTCGACTAAACATCCACCCACATATCAAACCAATACTCAAAACCAATTGAGCACGAAGATCAGCCTGAAACAAAGTAGCCCACTTTTTAATCGCCGTGAGCTGGCAAGGTGTCGCTACGAGGACCAATCGTTCAGAACTATTTTTCAAGATATCAATAACGCTTTCAAAAGAGAAGTTGTGATAGATAGACCCCGGCATTGAATTCATTTCTGCGGGATCTCTAAAAATCTCCGCTTTGTAATCAAGACCCCCCGCGTGTTTGAGAGACACCACGCCATCCGCGAGATCATTCTCAAGATAATACCTACAGATTTCTCGAATCACGCCCCCGGAACTGGCGCGCCTTTGAATCTCAGCACTACTGCTTTTGCCTAAATAAACTCCTTCAACAGGTCCGAAGACCTCTTCTTCATCCATCCAATTTGCCAACGCCCTAAAATCAACTTGATAACTCGGGCATACCTGCAAACAGGGCTTCGTAGAGCAAGTATCACAGGCCACTGTATTTTGGATGACGGGTTCATAGATTCCTTTTGTGACTCTATACTCAATTGTGATTTCCTGAGCGGGACAGGCGTGACGACAGGCTCCACAACTAATACACAAATCATTCTCGGGAATGATAGAAACGTTTTGAGGCAACACGTTCATGACACACTCGCCTTCGCCGTAAAGAGTGGCACTCTCAATACTTTGAGGAAAGCAACGATATGAGCAGGAATAGAGAAAAAATATGTCACCAATATGTTAGAGACAAGAACAGCGGCATATCCCCACTTTGGAAAGAGATAGTAACTCAGAATGCACATGAGCAACACATTCGCTCCAAAAATTAAGGCCACAACTTTTGACTGCCCTCCCGCAATCTCGAAACTCGAAAAACTTACAGCTCTGGCTGGGAGCAAAAAGAGGGCTAACTGAAATGCAGGAACACTCGCAAGATAATCGCCGGAGAAAAGGAGTGGTACCAAATCACCTGCAAAAAAATAAAGAATAAGAACCAGAGGAGCAAAGATGCTCAAGTTGATGCTCAACACACGCCAAAACAACCTCGCCACTCGGTGAGTCTCCCTTGCCAAAAATAGTTGAGTGAGGTCGACAGTTAACACGCGATTGAGAGGGCTCGTTAGACTTCCGAGAAATGTGACGACTGAAAGCGCCACTGTATAGTCTGCGAGATCTCCAGGAGTTCCCCATACCGAAACAAACCATCGATCAGCCTGAACCTGTAAATTTCCGAATATTGCAGAGAGCCAGAGTGGACTTCCATAGATCAACTGAGTTTTCCAGGAAGCGACCTTTCCCCGCCCATGCAATAAATTGAACGGAAGAATCATCAAACCCAGAAAATACTGAGCGCTGAGACCCAGGGCGAGGCCAATCCAAACTGCCTGAAAGCTCCCAAAGACAAGAGCAAAAATGACCACCGAGGCGAAGAGGGCGGTTCTGCCCACGAGATGAAAGATCGCCAAGCGCCGATAAAGGCGAAAGCTCAGAAAAACAGGAGGTACCAATGAGAGGAGAAGACTCACCAGCACTGGGAAGCCCAAAAGCCAATTGAGATTTGAACTTGCAAAAGAATCTTTAAACAAAAATGTACGTAAATCTGTCCAAACAAATACTCCCAAGAGAAAAACGAATCCGACGAGACCCAAAAGGAGAGTGGCGTCTCCAAACACTCGCCCTCGATGGCCAGGTTTTTGAAGCCAATAATAGAGGCCTTCAGACAATCCCATGCTCAGCAAAGGGGTCAATGTTGCGACAACCAAAAACGCCTGAGAGTAAAGCGCATAGTCGGCCTTCGGAAGAACTCTTGCGAGTACCACGACCAAGAGAAATCCGGAGACCACCGCAAAGCCCTCAGCCTGCGCGACTTTCAGGGTTCTTGCAAAAAGGCTGCTCCCATCCACTCAACGCCAAAACTAAAGGAAGCACTCAATCGAGTCCAGGTGAAGCGGGCCTGGGCGGGGTGCAAAGAATCTCAAGTATTGACAAGAGCTTAGATGCCTCGCCAGAAGGGTCTAGTGGTCATTGAGACTCTGTTTTCCTGACTTCTGTCGAGCGGAACGTGAGTATATTTCTGAAATCGTATTTGGCGAATTGTTGGGGTTTCGTTTCGAGGTCTCTTGGAGCCAAAACCAAAGAGGCTCCATCATTCAAGCAGAGTACAACGGCGTCCCAGATCAAAAAACATTGCATTTAGATGATCGCTTCTTTGAACTGGCACGAGAATTCTGGCTTCGAAAAGAATCGCTTCCTCAGTCTCCACTCCAAGAATTTTTAATCTCCGATTTTTCAAAATCTCATGAAATTTCGCGATTCAAAAGCATCCCCCTCCTTTACGGAAATTCAAGGACCCTCACTTCGAGCACCTCTGACATCAAAGTTGATTTTGATATCTTGGGTTCGAGCTTTTTTCTGCTCAGCCGATATGAAGAACTCGTGATTTCCGATCGAGATCCACATGGAAGGTTCCCCTACTCCATGTCGATTTCATGCCGAGAGAATCTGATTCAACGCTGTCTTGTGAATGAATACGCAAATTTACTTGGAGAGATTATTAAGTCCCTTTGGCCGCAAGTTCAGCCCAAACCCCGCAAGGCTTTCAAGGTCTCCGTCTCATGCGATGTAGACCGTCCTTCTTATTTTATTAACCGTCCAATACTTCATGTTGCCGAAGATTTTTTTCGAGATCTTCGATCGCCTTTATTGTTGGCAAAGCGATGGGGGGCATTTCTCCTCCAACAGCGAGATCCCTTCGACACTTTTGATTGGATGATGGACGAGGCGGAGAATGGCGGAGAGTTAATCACTTTTAACTTCATACCAAAGCGAACTCACAAGCTTGACGGAAAGTATGATTTTGAAAGACAGAGCGCGCTGATTCACCACATCCTCACGCGGGGACATTTTGTTGGATTTCATCCCAGCTACATGACGCATCTGGACGAAGACCGATGGAATTTGGAATTTGGTTTACTGAAGCAAAAAACTTCGAGCCTTGATTCTGTCAGACAACACTATCTCCGTCTAAACATTCCAGAAACTTGGCAGATTCAAAGTCGAAGCGGCATTCACTATGACACGAGCCTCGGATATGCGGAAGCACCCGGATTCCGCGCAGGAACGTCTCACAGTTTTTTTGTCTATGATTTGAAACAAAGAGAAAAGATGAGTCTACAAGAGTCGCCGCTTATTTTTATGGATGCCTCTCTCAAGTACTTGGGCATTCAAGATGATCAAGTGAGCGAAGCGCTTGCCATCATTCAAAATCTAAAATCTGAATGTCGATTTCACCACGGAAGTTTCAATGTCCTTTGGCACAATTCAAATTTAGAGACACCACTTTCGCGATCTACGTTTCAGAGCGCCATTTCCAAGCGGGATTGATTGGGGCTTCGCCCCATATCCAGTGCTGAGTAGAATAAAATATTGGGAGGCGAACGGAATGCAATTATTTAAATTAATCTGTTGGATCTTGGGATTGAGCCTTTTGGGCACAATTCCCGCGCAAGCTGGATCCACATTGATGCGCCTCTCTAAGCATTCAATGAATATCACCGGCAACGGATCCAAATATGTTTTGAAGTTTGACGAGACAATGAGTGCAGATGGAATCAATTACGATCCAGAAGCAGGTGTCTTTCGAGTACAAGAAAGCGGAATCTATATGATCTCGTGGTCGCTTCCGATTGGAAACTTACTTCCTTCCAATGAAAGTGCTGCCGCCTGGATACATGCGGGTCCGTATGAATCATACATATTCAATGGCAACCCATGGAAAATGCGCAACCCCGGCGGGGTCATTGGAGGAGGAAGTGATATTCTCGCTATCGTAGGCTCAGGTCTTTACCAGATCGATGCCACCGAAGACCCCAACGTCTGGATAGGACTTCTTGTGGGCGGCCACACCAGAAAGAATGTCATTCTCCTCTACGACTCGTTTATCAGTATACAGAAAGTCGCAGATTATCCTCGGGGTGGTGCCATGCCCTCACGGAAATAGGACCAACACACTCTATTGCTAGCATTTCATCTCAATTTTAGGGATTCTGGCATGGCCTATGACGTCAGGTTCCACGAAAGGGCTAAAGAATCTACTGATCGTCACGCAGTTTTTTCCCCCCTCCAATGCTATTGCTTCTCGAAGATTTGGGGAAATGGCCCCCTATTTTGAAAGGTATGGCTACAAGCCATGGATTGTAACAACAAAAAGTCGTGGGCCCCTACGCGAACCACTGCCGCAACACCAAGTGTTTTGCCAGGGGCAGACTCAACGCGCGGGAGTTACCCTAGAAAACTGGTCTTCGGATAATTTTTTTTACCGTCTCGGAGAGAAATTTGGATTTAGAACTCTTTCGCTCGGTCGAGGCAGCGCTGAGTGGCCAAAGCAAATAGATGCTTTTAAGTCAGAACTAAAATCGACTCTACCCCAAGTCGATTGCATTATTGGAAGTTATGGGCCGATATCAAGCTTTGAAGTGGCAGGTTTCCTTTCCAAATTTTACAAGGCCCCTTGGATAGCGGACTTTAGAGATTTGGGGGCATGGAGAGAAGACAACCGAAACGCTGTGGTAAAATGGTATGACCGCAGAATAGAGAATCGACTTGTTGATTCCGCCACTGGTTTTGTAACTGTGAGCGAAACGCTTCGATCCATACTGATGAAGCATTACCAAAAGCCAACAGAAGTTGTTTATAACGGGTTTGACTTTACACTGGAAAAGCCAACACAAAATTTAATTGATCTCCCTCTGAGAGCAGATCTCCGCTATCTCTATTATGCTGGTCAACTCTACCCGCACCAAATGCCCAGCGTTGCCCTACTCCTTAAAACAATGACGACTTTGCCAACGAGTCGTGTAATTTTTAGAATTCTAGGCCCGCGCTATCTCGAGCGAAAAGTCATTGAGCTTGCTAAAAAGTACAATCTGGAATCTCGAGTAAATGTTTTACCACCGTGCGAGCCTCATATTGTTAATCAAGAAGCCGATCGTTCACTCGCCAATCTTGTTTTTGAAAACTTGTCCAAAGATTTTGAATGGTCCAAGGGAACTATCACTGGGAAGCTTTTAAGGCTACTCCCTCTGAGGCCTCCCATTTTGGTCACCGCTCGCCCGGACTCTGATATTAGTGGAATCCTGGCGACAACGCAGAGAGGGGTTCTCTGCCACACAGAAGCTGAGATCTATCGTCGGTATCACGAGATTCTCGATCATCCAGAAAAATTCAGCGGGGACAAGGCCATCGTGGAACGATTCTCAAAACAACAACAAGCTGCGCATCTCTGTCGCTTCTTGGATCGGCTATTAGAATTTGAAACGAGGTCAACAATCGCACCACAGGTTTTGACGGAAGATCCGTCACTGAGAGAGGTAGAGAATGAACATCGATAGTTTGAACAAAGAAATTCGAAAGCAGTATCGCAGAGCTCTTGTGACTGGAGGAGCTGGCTTCGTGGGCTCACACCTTTGCGAAGAACTCGTCAAATCTGGCATTGAGGTCGTTGCTTTAGATGACTTTTCAGCGGGATATCTCTCCAACGTTAAATTTTTGGAGCACTACCCTAATTTTAAAGTGGTGAAGTGCGACATTACAGACATGACCGAACTTCAAGACTGCTTCAAAGAAGTAGATCTCGTTTTTCACAATGCCGCCTCCAAAAAGTCTGTTTGCCTCAAGGATCCGAGGCGTGACTTAGAAGTTAATGCCAAAGGGGCCTTTAACCTTTTGGAACTTTCTCAAAAATTCGGAGTAAAAAAATTCGTGCACGCCTCCACAGGCTCAGTCTATGGAGAACCCGTTCAATTTCCTCAAACGGAAGCGCATCCGCTCAAGCCCGTTTCTCACTATGGGGTGAGTAAACTTGCAGGTGAGCGCTATGTGGCGCTCTTTAATCACCTTTATAATTTAAATACGACAATTCTTCGATACTTTCACGTTTATGGACCAAGACAAGAATCGAATGAGTTTGGTGGCGTGGTTTCGATTTTCATTCGCAATCTCCTAAAAAATCAGCAACCAGTTATTTTTGGAGATGGATCTCAAGAACGGAGTTTTACTTATGTCAAAGATGTTGTGAAAGCCAACCTCTTGGTTGCCGTCGATCAACGTGCCAATGGTGAGGTTTACAACTGTGCTTCAGGAATTTCTGTGACTATACAGCAACTCTGTGACGCAATACTCGAAGCTTTTGGAAAGAAGGGAACTGTGAGTCCTAAGTATGGGGATTGGCTCCTGGGCGATATCAAGCACTTTGAAGTCAACTCAGAAAAAATTCAGACCCTAGGCCTGACATTTGAGAAGGATTTTTTCAGCCGACTTAAAGAAGTAGTTCAAGAAACAATTCAGCCGGCAACTTTTTCCAAAAACAGTGAGATTGTGACTCAAGTTTAATTGCGGATGGCATTCACGGTCTCATCGCCGTAGAGTCGCAGATAATAGTTAGCACTCGCTTCAATCGAGAAGTTCTTTTTTACAAAGTCGACTGCTATCTGGCTCCTGGTGGCAAACTCCTTAGATTCAAGACTAAGAATTCGACAAATTTGATCGGCTAAGTCTTGGGAGCTAAAGAGCCCAGGAACATAAAAACTAAACTCTTCTCGTGCTAACAATCTGGAGTCCGCAATATCTGTCACAACAGGGAGATTTCCAGCCGCCAAGCCTTCAACGAGAGCCTTAGAGGGATAGTTCGTATCCTTTTGTATCGACATAAAAACTTTTGATTCTTGCAAAACCCTTCCAGGAAACGAGTCATACTTAAAAGTAACAGGAATTCCTTTATAGATGGCTGACTCTAGGATTTCTCGAACTCGACCCTCGAGTTCTCCAAACCCCATAATAAAAAAGTGATGATCTACGATCCCTAACTTCCGCAATTGCTGATCAACAATCGGCAACGCTTCGACAAATGGCAGTATATTTTTTTTGTCTCGAGCATCAAGTCTACCCACAAATACTATCCAGTTCTTCTTGTGATCTGCCGGAAAAAAATCCTCCATTCGAGTAAATGTCCCAGGTGTGGTCAAAAATGACTTGTCTTTGAGGAGCCTCAGCTTTCGATGTGTCTCAAACTCAGTGAGGTCCACAAAGTCAATTTTCTTGGCACAAAGGAGACAGAGCCAATAAAACAATCGAGTAGACAGTGCTGGAAAAACATCTTTTATGAATATGCCCGCTGTGTTTGAGATGACCATCGATTGCCCCAGCAGGTTGTGGACGAATGGCAATCCTGTCATAAAATATTGGAAGACTGCTCCACGCCCCGCCTTCATGGCTATCCGGCTTACCTGAAGGAGAAACTGCACATGAGAACTTGTATTAAGAACATGCAAATTCTGTGGTCGGTCTTGAATCCAAGCAAGATAAGGCACCGTCCTAAGCTTTTCATAAAGTTCGGATCGCACAATGAGATGGATGTTTCGGTAACCCTGATCAATGTAATATTGCCAAAGCTCGGAGAATCGCTTTTCGGTTCCACCGATTCCCGGCATTGCGATGACAATATAGACACTTTTCATATTAAATTTGCCGATGCGGCTGAAACTTTCGAATAAACTTTCCTACCCGATTGATCATTGATTGGACAAAATCTTCATTTGGAAGTTCTCGATAATCCCGCAGAGGAGTTTTCATAACAGTTTCAAACTCTTCTCTCGAGATTTCTAACTTCTGAAGCACAAAGTCTCTCTCTCTGGCCAAAGCGTCTTCAGGATAAGGGGGGCGCCCCATCTCATCAAGTGCGCTGTCTCGGGTGATCTGACCTGAGAGAATCAGAGTCGATAGATGGCAGCGACGCTTATCGTATCCAAACTTTTTGGGAAGATAATAGCCCTGGTGAAATCGAGTATAGACTGATTCAAAATGCTTTCCCCCATAATCTCGCCATCCAAATTCTCTCGTCAAAAAATCCTTAGCCTCGGCCTTGTTGTAATCAATAAGATTTAAAACACCGTGCTGATACACAGGATGGATCCAACGATAATAAAAATAGCGCTTTAAGATTCCGATAGTTGGATAGCGGTTGAGCCGTCCTTGACCAAATCGCTTAAACACAGCCCTAAGACTTCGAAGATCCGTACATCTGTGCCCGCGATAGCTTTCAGGCAAAATGGCTTCCGTCACAACATTGGTGCCCACAAGAATATGTTGAATTTTAAACTTTGCCGCCGTCGCATAAAGACTTGCAATGATTGAGTGATCCTGAGGTATGTCACAGTTCACCATTCCTGATCGCAAGTATGCCACTTGCAGAGACTTCATCTCTTCCCAATCACAAACAAAAGTATGTAGTGGGATATCCAATTTTTCGAGCAATCGCTGAATATTCCCCACGGCAAGCTCTGAATTCCATCCGCTGTCAAAATGAAATGCCAGCGGTCTCAATCCCCACTTCTTGGCTAAATATGCGACGTATGAAGAATCTACGCCACCGCTCACTCCTACGAGACAGTCAAAATCATTCTTTGCACCAGAGCGGCGAACCTTTGTAAGAAGCTCATCGAGTAATTTCTGAGACTTGATAGGGTCTGCCAGTCTGCTTGCCGCTGTGTCTCGATACTCGTGGCAATAGTTACAGATCCCTTGAGCATCAAAAACAATCAAAGGATCTGACGTATCCATGATACATTTCTGACAAATTTGATAGTGACCCCTCATCGCTCCCATGAGCTACCGTAGCGCGACCCGTCGTTCAAAACAAGAAATCAAGCGCGAAGGCCTGAGCCGCCGGAAAATTGGTAAGATCTCACTAGATAGTAAATCTGGACTATGGCTGTTGCTATCGAAAATGCCCATAAACATGATTGTGGGCTCGGATCAATGGCAAAACCTATAAACAAAGCCAGTGGGGTCAATAACCCATTAAAAATTTGAACGATGAAATCTTCCCTCTGCCTTCGCACCAAATAGAACATGAAAGACAAGGGACTCGAGATAAATCTCCAAAAAAACATCAGGCATAGTATCTGAGCGTAGTGTCCCGCCTCAAGCCACTGAGAACCGAAGACTTTGGCAATCAGAAAGGGTCCCCAGAAATAGAGCAGAGAAAAAAACACCAAACTCAAACTCAAGAGAACCCACAAACTCTGCCTAAACACTCGACGGCATTCACCTGTTTCGTGAAATGCCGCTGTTGCTCTGGTCCGGAAAACCTCGCCAATAGCCGACGCCAAGAACACTAGTGGCACACCCAAAACTCGCATGGTCAAAGAGTACTGCCCCACCACTTCTGTGGTGAGATAATGAGTAAGAAAAAAAACAGGTATCTGAGATACAAAAGTGCTCAAGAGATCTGTCGGAAGCGTAAAAATTGGAAAATGTCTAAACTCGTGGAGAAGGCGCCAGATCTCCTTGCTCATGGGAAGTCGATACTCGAGTTGAAACTTGCGACGTGCAAAGGCAATCAATCCAATAGCGACAGTTCCCTGTGCCAGCGCCTGGCTCGATATCAAGCTGAGTCCAGAAGCCGAGAGACAAACTCCCAAACCAATCTGCAGTCCAAGCGTGCCAATGGATACAGCGACGCGACTCACTGCTATCGATCGGAATGACCGATTGCGACTCAACCAGAACGTAAGGGCTTCAATCACTCCCGTCGAAAATATTCCTACTGCCAGAAAAGATGTCCACTCAGCAGTAGGATTTACGACAACCAAATAGAGGCAGACCCCAATTACCGTCATCAGGCTCAATAGAGAGGTCACCGCAAAACAGATCATCACTAATCGCTTTGAATCCACTTCCTCTTTGATCATAAAAATGGATTGACCATAGCGTAAGGTCGCACCAGCTCCCAAAAGACTCACGACAGACGCATAAAGTGCATATTCACCAAAATCAATGGGGCCATAGATCCTCGTCAGAGTAGGTGACAAAAGGATGTTGAGAAGCTGAGCAAATGTGGTTCCACTTAAAAGTGTAACGACGTCCTTTAAAAATGATCTGCTCAAAAAGTTTTTCAACACAAGATCGAGGTGATTTCTTCTGGTTTAGGATAGGTAATCAGGACTGCACGGTATTTTCCATGGAATACAAAATAGCTTCCTGCCGCCACTGCGGAGGCTCCTGCTCGAGCTGCCGCAGCAAAGTCATCGAGCTTACCCGCACCGCCGTGCGCAATGACGGGAACTTTTACCGCCTTAGACACTTCTTCGATCAATCTGATGTCGTAGCCGGCCATTGTTCCCTCTCGATCAACAGAAGTCAGGAGAATCTCTCCGACACCTCGAGACTCTAGCTCTCTTGCAAAATCTATGACGTTTGTGCGCAACTTTTGTTGAGCCCGTTGTCCGCAAACTTCGTACCCCCCTAAAAACTTTTTTCGAACATCAATAGATCCAATGATCGCTTGAGATCCAAATCGCTTTGCAGCTTCTTCTATGAATTGAGGGACCCTTTCAAAGGCAGCCGTATTCACTGAAATTTTCTCAACGCCCAGACTTATGATTCGTTCAATCTGCTTTAGATTCTTAACGCCTCCGCCGTACGCAAGGGGCATAAAACACTGGGATGTCATTTGTTCCAATAGGCTATAGGAAGGTTCACGATTTTCCACACTGGCAGTCACATCCAAAAAGACGAGTTCATCGACGAACTTCTCATTAAAAATTCGAACCGCATTGATGGGGTCGCCAATATAAACTGGATCTTTAAACTGCTTAGTTTTTACCAACCCTTTTCCATCGAGCAATAAAACAGGAATAACTCGAAGCATTACATCTGGTTTCCAAATGATCTTACGGCATCAACAACCAGAGTCTGATCGGCTTCACTCAGATACGGATGCATGGGTAAACTCAGGACTTCTTTGGCTGCTCTCTCAGATTCTTTGAGATGCACTCCAGTATTCGAACCTGCAAACAATGGCTGCTGATGGAGCGGAATGGGATAGTGAATCGCGGTAGGAATACCGAGCTTCTGCAAATGACCCTGAAGGCGATCCCTCTCGGGATGGCGAATGGTAAACTGTGCCCAAGCCGATAGATTGTGATCTAAAACTATTGGAGTCTTCACGTAGGCATTGAGCAATTTTGTGTATCGAGACGCTACAACTTGGCGCTTCTGAATTTCGTCTTCAAAGACCTCCATCTTTGAGAGTAAAATCGCTGCTTGAAGTGAATCCAATCGAGAGTTTGTTCCCATTTGAACATGACGATACCTTTGCTCCTGCCCGTGAGAACGAATCCGTTTGATATTGTCTGCCAGTTTTTTATCCGAGGTCAACAACGCGCCCCCATCACCGTAGCATCCCAAGGGCTTGGATGGAAAAAAACTCGTACAGGCAATCGTCGTCATTGAACAACTTCGCCTGCCTTTATACTTTGCCCCAAAACTCTGAGCAGCATCTTCAATAACTGCCAGCCCCTTTTGCTCCGCTATCTGGTTAATCTCATCGAGGGCAGCCACTTGTCCGTAGAGGGAAACGGGTATAATCGCTTTCGTCTTGTTTGTGATGACACTCATAAGTGACTCAGGATCTAGGTTGAAAGTCTGAGTATCAATATCCGCAAAAACGGGAGTGGCTCCCACTAACAAACAAGCTTCAGCCGTAGCAAAGAAACTAAACGCTGTCGTCACAACTTCATCCCCTGGACCAACACCCAGAGCACGAAGTGCGATCTGCAGTGCATCTGTCCCATTGGCTACAGTGATTGCGTGCCGAACATTGCAAAAGTCCGCAAGCTGGAGCTCCAACTCCTCGACTTCAGGTCCCAAAATGAACTTTGTGTGCTGTAACACTCTCTCCATCCGACGATTGAGACTCTCTCGAATTCGTTCGCGCTGGATATTTAAGTCACAAAACTCCATAAGATCCTATACTCTCAAAAAACCTTCAAAGAGGCCCATTCCGTAATGATGACTTTTCTCTGGATGAAACTGAACTCCAAAGATGTTGTCCTTTTCTACCGCGGCGGCAAAGCCCTCTCCATATTTTACTCGTGCCACGACATCTTCATCATTTCTGCACTTCATAAAGTACGAATGCACAAAATAAAACCTCTTCTCTGTTGAGCTCAATCCCAACACTTCGGAATCCCGCCTCTGCTCAATATAAGCCCAGCCCATATGAGGGATCTTGAGTTGCGAGTCCGCTGAGAGCAGTTTCGAAAAATGAAGTACCTCGGCGTCAATCCATCCCAAACCCTTTAGATCACCCTCATCGCTTCGTTTACCTAGGAGCTGAAATCCAACGCAAATACCAAGAAGCGGACTCCGCTCCTTTAATACCTTGGCTTCTAAGGCGGGAATTAACCCAGAATGATCGAGTTGAGCTCGCGCATGATCAAAGGCACCGACCCCCGGTAGAATGAATTTTTTGCCGGCATTGACCTCCTCGGGCGTCCGAGCCAATACAGCTGTTCCGCCAACCCGCTTGATCATATTGGAAATGGCTCCTAAATTGCCCACTCCGTAATCAATGATCGTGATTTCAGTCACAGAATTTAAACCTCAGACATAATTTCTTTGGAAGCGACTCCGGTAGATGTGGCGGCTGACTCGGTCAAAGATTCTCCCCAGCAGGAACGAATGACCATTAACGCGTTACAAATAGCCTCTTCAGATTCTGTGCCAACGCCGACCCGAACAAAGTGATCTGTGCTTTCCCCATACGCACTCCCTGGGACGACAGCAATTTGATGTTCCTCCAAAAGCCATTCTGCAAATTCGAGAGAAGTCTTTTGAGATTTGCTAATGTCGACAAAAAAATAAAACGTTGAAGCCCCCGCCAAGTACTTGAGCCCAATGGAGTCCATATACTTCGCAATTCGATCACGCTTAAGAACAACATCTCTCACCTGAGGAAGAGTTGCTGCGAGAATCTGATCAAAATAGTTTTCACAGTATTGTAAGAGTATTGTCGGCGCACACGTAATGAGATGCTGATTGAGCTTCAGAAGCGGAAAAATTGTCTCTTCATTTGCAATGATATAACCAATCCGCCATCCAGACATTCCCATATTCTTAGAGAGGGAATTTACAACAATAATGTTTTTGAGATCCTTGCGGAGTCGAACAGCTGAATAGAACTCATTGCGAATACAAAAGTCCGAATAAGCTTCATCCACAACCAGATAGGCACCACGCTTTAGACAAAGGTCATGAATGATACGAAGGTCTTCTTCTGTGTAGACACTCCCCGCTGGATTATTAGGATTATTGAGAATCACCAGCTTTGTTCGGTCAGTGAAATAGTTTTCAAAATCTCGAGCCTTTGCCCAATAAGGCACTGCCTTTGGAACTCCACGGCAGAGCTTGATTTGCTCGGGATAACTGACCCAGTAGGGTTCAGGTACCAGAGCTTCATCTCCAGGATTGAGTATCGCCAAAGACGTCATATAGAGGAGAATTTTAGAACCAGCAGATATGACGAGATTCTTGGATGGATCAAAAGGCGCTTGATAATGAGTCGCGTAAAAATTTGCAATTCGTTCTCTCAGTTGAGGGAGTCCTCGAGTGTCTGAGTAATGATAGCCTTTGACAAAATCGAGCTTCGAAAAGTCAAACTGGGGTATATCAAAGAAAGCTTCACCCAGTGACAATACGGTCACGTCAATTCCCAGACGCCTCTTATCGTAGACCATCTGATTGATCCGAATTGAGCCTGCCTCTACTACATTACGCGCGACATCACTAAGCATGCTTTCCCCCCCTGCTCTTCAAAAACTCAAAAATCTTTCTGGCACTGGAGAGATCTGATGCCTCTAAGGACTCCAAATCAATTCGAACACCGTGGCGATCTTCCATGTCGGAAATCATCTCGATAAAACAGACTGAATCGATCAATCCTGCCTTAAAGAGTTCTGAGTCTTCAGAGACTTCGCTCCTCACCGCTTCAGGAATATAAGACTTCACTAGTCCGAGTACGTCCTGTGGAGAGCTCAGTCCCATCAAAAAGTCTCCAGCTCGTTTCGAAGTGCCGCATCCAAAGCTTTTGACTGAAGCGCCTTTCGATCAGGTTTCCCGCTATGCGTTAGAGGCATGCCATCGACATACATCAAAAACGAAGGCCACTTATATCGTGCCAGCTTCTCAGCCAAATGACGCCGCATGGAGAGTCCCGCTGCTTTCTCGCGAGAAGGGACACAGACAGTAACACATTCTCCATAAAGAGGGTGGCTCATTCCGACACTCATGGCCCCAATAAACTGAGGAACCTCTTCCAATGCACGATCGATCTCATCGAGGGAAATCAGATACCCCCCCTTTTTGATAATATTTTTGGTTCGTCCTTTATAAACAAGACGATCCCCTGAAACCTCAATGATATCCCCGGTTCCCCAATAGGTATCGAGATCAAAAACTTTCTCTCTCGTCATTCCGATCTCGTCTTCTACAACCTCTCCTTCAGCAAGAAACGGCGTCTTTATCTCAAGCTCCCCTGTCTCCGGCTTTACGTGCGCATTCACCCACGGCAGCACTTCTCCGATACTTGCTTCAATTCGTTTAAATCTTGTGTTGAGAGTCTCTGAAGAAATAAAAGTGGTCTCGGACAGTCCGTAGTTTTCAAGAAGAGAAAAACCAAGTCGTCTTTCATACTCCACCTTCTCTGAAGTACGGATCGGGCCCATTCCCAAAAAGCCAGCTCGAATAGACTTGGCCAGATCTAAGGGACATATTTCATCGGTGCTTTTGGCCATTTTGGCAAGTCCATGAAGGACTGTCGGAGAAAACCAAAGAACATTGATTCCAAACCTTCGGACTGTCGTCCAAAACTTCATCAATGAAATGCCTGTAAAACCCTCACCTAAGACGCTGCTCGCACCTACTGAATATGGAATCAATGTGAGATTAAATGTCCCAGCCAAATATGACATTGGATAAAAATTAAAAAATCTGCAGTTCTCATCAAGAAACTGATGGTGAGAAGAAAAGCTTACCGCAGACGTCCACAAGCGATCCATGGAGATGCGAATGATCTTTGGCAGACCAGTACTCCCACTGGTAGCAATCAAGAGCTTTCCCGCCTTAAGTCCCTTCTCGCAACTTGTTCCAAGAGAACTTGAAAGGTCTTCCAGATTCAAACGTATGATTTTTGTCCCAGAGGGAACTTCTTGTACGAACTCATGATCTTTCTGACGATCTTCAAGGCAGAGTAGGGCACTTGGCTTGAGAAGTCGAAATGCACGCTGAAGCTCAGACTTAGTACTCTGACATGAAAGCGGCAGGTATTGATGACCAGACCGAGTGACTCCAATAAAGCAAATGACACTCAATGGTCCGCCAGGAATGAGCGAGGCGACTACATCGCCCGGCTTGAGGCCTTGAGCTCTCAAGATCTCTGCAAGCCCTAGGCTCTTCTTCCTCAGGTCTCCAAATTTAGTCTCTTCATTCGTGTTCGAATCAACCAAAGCGACTCGGTTGACATAAAGAGTCTCAATTCGCTCAAAATCTTCCGCAAAGTTTTTGAGGTTTGAATTCATAAGACAAACCGTCCTTGCTCTAAAAGTTTAGTGCCATCCACAGAAATTGTTGGCGCCCGAAAAATAAAATCTAAGTGAAATGAAACGACATTCTTTCCACCGACCGTGGAATTGGATCCAAATCCACAATGAGCAGTTCCGGCAGCTCCCTCATCAGTGAGCATGATCCCTTGCAACTGAGCATTGTCATTAAACCCAATGCCAAGCTCTGCGAGAATCTTCGTTTTCTTTGGATCCTGCATCCGAAACAAAGTCTCTAGACGACCAACGAGTTCAAGATTGTCTGAGGATATGTCTACGATCAACCCGTCTTCAATTTTAAGTGTCACCGGAGACTTCAGCAACCCAAAGCCCGGATAGGGAATCGAACCGTCTACAACAAGAATTCCATTGCTTCCATCTTCAAGCGGCGAAACATTGGCTTCAATATCTGGCGGTGATCCCAAGTCACCCGCCTTTTCTACAAAACCCGGACAATAATTTCCCACTCGGTCAGAAATTGAAATCTCCAAATTGGTCCCCAAAGAAGTCGTTACGTGAATCAGATTCCCTCGAGTAAACAGATCAGCAGTTTTTCGAACGCGATCACTGACACCTCGGTAATCCGTCAAAAGACAGCGGTCTTGAAGCAGTTCAATTGAATACTCAGGCAGGCTCAAAAAACGCGCGCCAATCTCGCAGGCCGCAATCCGAGCTCGAGTATGAGCCATCGACTTGGAAGCCATTCCCAAAATCAACGAAGACTCTTTCATGAGATTCAATGTCTCGTCCGGCGGCTCTTCGCCATGCATTCTCGGAATCGGAACATGAGACGTCTGAATCATCAGTCCAGAGTCTCTCGCAATTCGAACCACCGCTTGAGCCGCATCGGCCGAGACATCATCGTAAATGATGAGTATGCTCTCCGAGGCTTTGGCATTGCCGCAGATTTTCAAGAGGCTTAAAACACCAGATCGAAGCGCCTGCGTGTCAGATTTCGGCTGTACGCTAGATTGTATTGTTTGTGTCACAGCAAACCCCCGTTTATAAATTAACCAACAATGACCTGAGCTGTCGACGAAACTTAAGTCGACAACCCAAAGTCCTTAGGAAGCTGCTGAGAAGGCTTTGCAACGAGCTTCGCGTGCGGTGGAACATCCTTCACAACGATGGCCCCAATTCCCAAATGCGCTTCTTCTGATAACCGAATTCCGTTGGATAAGACCGCCGAAGGGCCAATCCACGCATTCTTATCGATGATAGTACTCCCACTGATCGTGACATTGCCTGCGATCAAAGCAGACTCTCCAATATCGCAATTATGACCAATGTTGACGAGCGCCCCTATCTTAGTGCCTTTGCGGATAATCGTGGCCCCTAATGTTCCCCGATCGACAACGGAGTTAGCTCCGATCTCTACCTCTTCTTCTACAATCACCCGCCCAACATGGAGAAATCCTTCGATACCTCCTGTATCATTACGAGAAAAACCAAATCCACTCGAACCCAGCACTACTCCGGACTCAATTCGAGCATGACTTCCTATCTCGACACCATCACCCACCGTCACTCGAGACACCAATACCGCTCCCTTTCCAATATGCGCCTTTCCGATTACACATCCTGGACCAATAAATGCCGCGGGATGAACGGAGGCATCCTTAGAAACAATGGCACTGGGATCAATGCCCGGAATAACTTTATCAGCAAAAAATGATCTTAGAATTCTCATAAATGTCAGCCGAGGTTGTGCGCTTCGGATCACCAATCGCGAACCAAAATTACCCGTTGCCCCCTCAGCACAAATAACAACCTTGGCTTTGGTTGATGACATTAAATCGGATGCATTCTTGAGATGGGGCGAAATCCACGTCATTGAATTCTCATCGGCCTCCGTTGGACTTTTTGCAGAGCTCAACTTCCATGGCCCTCCACTCCCCTCCACGGTCTCTCCGAGAGTAAGAACTTTTTGCAACTCGACCTCATCAATCACTACGTCACGGGAATTGTTCATCGTTCACTCAAGCTCCTCACTTTTTGAATGCGACCATAATCCCAAGTCTTTGACTCAAATCTATAGGGCTGCAAATTTCTCTCTAACTCTTTGTCGAGAAACAATTTTCGCTCCTCAAGAAAAAGGTTGAGTTTCTGAACGGGAGTCCGAAACTCAGAATCCCACCAAATCGGATGGATCAAAAGCTGAATGGCCCTCTTCTGCTTGAAGGCCTCATGATCGGCCGGGTAGCCCCCAGGCCAACGCTCCAGTGAATCCGACAAATATGTCGCCTCCAAAAAAAACCGCGGGGCATAAGTGTGTACACGATTCTTAAGTTCAACATCAGCACCTAAGAGTTCCCGTACTGGCCGATGAAAGCTCACAGAATGCACGGGCGCACCGCAATAGTGCTCAAGCGTTTCACATTCGCTATCGATCGCTCGAGACAGGCGCTCCAATTGCAAATGCGGATAAAGCTCCACATCAAAATGCAACCCAATCTGATGCCCCAAATGAAGAATCTCTTTCAGAATCTGTAGCGCGCTCAAGCTTCCCAAATTGTAAAATTCAGTTCTCAGTAAAAAAAAGTACGTCGATTTTACTTCGAGCGAGGCCTCCAACCTCGCCATTTCGAGCGCCCTCTCCAAAGAAACATCCACATCGTGTCTCAGAGCAAGATGCTGCTTCTTGGGATCAAACTCCAAAAAGTTTACATCTTGATAGCCTTGATTCTTAAAGGCCTTCAGAAGCTCAACATAACTGGCATAAGTAAAGGGAGCCAAACTCATAACCCTCCAGGAGAATGACCCAGTAAACCAAACTCAGCTTTTAATGTCGAGAAAGGTCGATCTCACGAGCGGGAACACCCAAAGCCGTGCGGCCAGCCCGAATATTCTTAACAATTACACTTCCAGCGCCAATGGTCGCCCATTCGCCTATGTCCATAAAAGGCTTTGCTTTTGAGCCGACTCCAAGGAGCGATCCCTCGCCAACCTTCACACCTCCCGATAAGACACAACCCGGAGCGATATGCGCAAAATCAGCAATCTGGCAGTCATGATCAATCGACGCCGAAGTGTTGATAATACAGTGCTCTCCAATCACAACATCTGGCTGAATTACAACTCCTGCAAATACGACAGTTCCTCTTCCGATTTTGACACTTGAATGAACAATGGAAGAAGGATGACAGACAGTGAGCCAATTGAGATCGAGCTGGCGGGAGACATCCCTTCGTCGTTGATTGTCCCCAATTGCATTGATAGCAAAACAATTCTTAAACTCCGCGCTACGACTGACAGGTCCCATCACTTTGATTCCCAGAATTTGTGACCCCCACTTTTCGGGGTTATCATCGAAAGCTGCTGCCACATTAAATCCAGCCGCTTCAAGAGTCGCAATCACAACTTTTGCATGGCCCCCTGCGCCCACGATGATGACTTCTTTAGACATGGAACTTACCTCGAACTTCTAGCAGAGAAGGCATCGTCACTTGTCCAGCACTCATGATTCCGTCACGCTTCAATACTTTTAGAACAGTGAGCAAAACAATTTTCAGATCGAGGGACAAAGACCAATTTTCAACATACCAAACATCAAAACTGAGTCGTTCATCCCAAGTCACAGAATTGCGACCATTGACTTGAGCCCAACCCGTAATCCCCGGACGAACCAAGTGTCGCTTGCTCTCCACTTCTGTATACAATGGTAGATACTCGGGAAGAAGAGGGCGCGGTCCCACTAAACTCATCTCTCCCTTCATCACGTTCCAGAGTTGCGGAAGCTCATCAAGACTGGTCGCTCTCAAAAATCTGCCCCAACTCGTCATCCGTAAATGATCAGGCAACAGATTCCCTTGTTTGTCCCGTCGGTTATCCATGGTTCTGAGTTTGCACAAATTAAAAATTCTTCCACCAAGTCCGGGCCGTCTCTGAAAAAAGAAAGGATTGCCTCTAAAACTCAAAGCACTAATCCCTAATGCCAATGCAATCACTGGCAGTGCAAAGACTGCCAAAGCCGATCCCAGAACCAAATCAAACCCTCGTTTAAGGCTTAGAGATAAACTCATGATCGAAGTCGTGCTCGAAGCCCCTGAATGACACGCTCCTGATCTTCGGCACTCATCAAAGTCCCCGAAGGCAAGACAACTCCAGTCTCAAAAAGTTGGTCCGAAACACTTTCGGACGACGAAGCTGTATAGTACCGACAATTTTTGAACAAGGGTTGTCGATGCATGGGTTTCCAAACGCGCCTCGCTTCTATGTCGAGATCAGCCAGCGCAGTGATTATTGCCGCAGGCTTTTTAGTACTGTCCATTGGAAGAGTCATCACACTGAGCCACCGACTAGAAAACCCTCCCTGAATCTCGGGCATCCACTTCAGATCGCCATTTTCTCTAAATGCTTCCTCGTAAACCGAAAAAATCTCACGACGTCGCTGCACTCGCTTATCCAATACTTCAAGCTGCCCTCGCCCCAAAGCAGCCAGTAAATTACTCATTCGGTAGTTATATCCTACTTCGCAATGCTCATAGTGTGGCACCGGCTCTCTCGACTGTGTTGACCAGAATCTGATTCTTTCAGCGGTCTGACTATCTCGCGCAATCAACGCCCCCCCACCTGATGTCGTAATGATCTTGTTCCCGTTAAACGAAAGAATCGCAAGGTCACCAAAATTGCCAGATTTTTTGCCGGCATAAGAAGCACCCAATGACTCAGCGGCATCTTCGAGAATCGCGATTCCATTTTCACGGCAGATTTCTATGAGCTCATTGTAATTTGCACTTTGACCGTAGAGATTTACAATGACTGCAATTCGGGGTCGTATTCCCTCTTTTTTAAGTTCCCCCAAAGCTCGTTTAAGAGCTTGAGGACTCATATTCCAAGTTTCAAAATCAGAATCTACAAAAACAGGTGTCGCGCCCTCGTACAAAATAGGATTCGTACTTCCGACAAATGTGAGGGACGAACAAAGTACATGATCTCCTCGCTGCACACCCAGCGCCTTGAGTGCCAAATGGATCGCTGCGGTCCCCGAACTCAGAGCTACAACCTCATGGGCGCCAATGTAGGCAGCGAGTTCCTTTTCGAATGCATTGACCTGAGGTCCGAGCGTCGTAATCCAATTGCTCTCAAGCGCTTGAATCAAATAGTCCCGCTCCTTGCCCGAAAGATGTGGTGCCGAAAGATAAACTCGTTTGCCCAGATGACTCAAGCAATACCTCTTCCTTTGCCGTCTATTTAAACGCAGCGATTGTAATGCCCGTTGTTGTCGCAATCTGAAAAATAATCTCTGTAATGTCTTTAGTCGCACTCAACCAAGAAAAGCGCGTGATATCTTTTGGAACAAAGATTGAGTCCCCTCTTTCGACTTCAACGCTATAAAAATTTCTCAGCAAGAATCCTCGGTTCTGTTGGCGCGAAATAACAGAACCATCGGCCCGAATCAAAAAAATGCTTTCTTTATCTCCATTAGATGTGGGCCCACCGGCTTTCTCTAAATAGTACTGAATTGTTTTCCCCGGCAAAAAAATCATAGCCGTGGGCGTGTAGACTTCTCCCATCACATTGACAGAAGAAGGCGTCGCGGGAATATCAATCAAATCTCCCCCTTCCAGAGGTATATCAAATCTATTCCCTACGAATGTATTGAGTTCCGAAAAATTTACGACCATGCGGCCAGACGCTTTTACATTTCGCATGTTTTCGAGCAATGCGTTTCGGCTCGCCGCTGCCGCCATTGTCGCCGCTCGATCCTCCGAGCTCTGAAACTTCAAAGTCGGATTGACGTCCTCTTGCAAAATGGCTGCTTCAAGTCGATCAACCTGTTCCTTTAGCCCTTTTTGCTGCATTGCCTGCACGGCCTTTCGCGTAAACACCGCTCCCGGCAAAAACGCTCGGGGGGTGTATCCTCCTGCACGCTTAATGATTGCGCTAATGCGCTCCCCAGGCACGAACGAATAAGTGCCAGGAAACTTTACTTCTCCAAGGACCTGTACCGTATTGTTGATCTCGAAGTTTTGAACTCCTTGAATGAGAATCTTATCTCGAGGCATCAACTCAGGATTGTTGAGGGGTGGAGATGAAATCACTTCTTTTAAATTCACCTGAAGGCGCTCAACCTTAAAGTCGTCTCCCACTTCAGAATACCGAGCAATTTCTGCAGTCGCTAAATTGGCATCACGAGTTAAATTGCCAGCCATATACAATAAGTCTCGAAGCTTCATCCCCTGAAAATAATAATAGGCTCCTGGCTTATTCACTCGCCCAGCAATGGACACTCTCTCTCGAAGATCGAGCTCCGCTTTGCTAAAGACCACCACCTCATCTCGTTCCAAAAGCTCGAGGTTTTCGGATGCATCTCCATTCAAGAGATTCTCCAAATTGACAAACAAGGATTGCTTTTCATCGCGGGGAGGAACGGTTCTTAAAATTTGAATATATTTTGTGTATGGTTCGGGCAGCAAAATCTCAAAATTTGGAATCACTTCCAAAACTTTCAGCCCCGGTCGCCATTCAAAGGCTCCAGGCCTGCGAACATGCCCACGCAAAAATACCGTCTTTCGAATTTCTGAGAGAACGGGGAATATTTTGACAATATCACCATCAATCAGTCTCTCTCTAAGGTCACCCTTCATAGCTTCTTCAAAAGTCAAATTTTGAACATTGGGAGGGAGGACAAAATCCTTTGTGACTCGCTCTTTATTCTGTTGGACGCGCTCCAAAGACAAACGGCCCGCATACCCAGAAAACGAAAGTCCTCCACTCAACTGCAAAATATCAAATAGATTCGTATCCTCAGTAAGTTCATAGATTGCAGGGCGCCGGACTCCTCCCGTCACAGCTGCCACATCGCGGAGGACAGGAATCAAAATGACATCGTGGGGCTGCAAATCAATGGAGGCTGTTTGGCCTTTCGTCAGAAAATTATAAAGATCGACTTTATGAGCGGTTTTATTGGCTCGAACAATTTCGAGTCGTCGCAAGCTTCCAGATTTTTTTACCCCACCCGCCTGAACAAGTGCATTTACAATTCCAGCAGTCGCAGGAACGAAGTACATTCCCGGAGTTTCCACTTCACCGACGACATAAAGTGGAATGTTGCGCGCTGTTTCCAAACTCAGGCGCATCTTGATCCCGTTATAAGAAGAATTGAGTCTCTTTAGGACTACATCTCCGGCATCTTTAAGAGTTTTGCCCGCAACCTTAATGGCTCCGACTCGGGGCAGAAACACTGTGCCATCTTTTTTAACGCTCAAATAAACCGAAAAACTGTTGGAGCCCCAAGCCACAAGATAAAGTTCATCGCCTGGCCCGACAATGTAATCAGGGCCAGCGGGGGCCTCAGCAAAAAAGTTCCTCGCCTGCTCCTGACGATCGTCTGAGTCCTCTGTAGTTCGAGGGAGAAAGGCTTCGTATCCAAACTGTTTAAAGTCTCTAAACAATTCGAGAGGAAACTTGCCAAGGAGAACCTCTTCAACTTTTGATAACTTTTGAGAAGCGGGCTTTTCAAACAGATCCCCATCCTCAAATTCTTCACTCTCTACCAAATTGGTGGGTCGCTCTTTGGGAGTTTGAGCGGCCTCTGGCAAAATAGGGTCTAAGACTCCTTCGTCTCTGTACTGTTGCTTGAGTAAATCGGCATCTCGCACAAGCTCAGTCGCTTCATCACGAATCTTCAACTCTTCTGACAGATCTCGCTTCTCACCTTGCAAGGAGGCCTTGTCTTGTCTCGCCCGATTTTTTTTCTCTTTTACTAGAACTTGTCCCTTGCGCTTTGATTCATAGGGCCCATTCGGTCCAAGAGCATTCGCTGCTCCAGAGGCATCTCGCTGCACTGTCTCTGAAGATGTCCCTGAATTGGAATGAATATTTGAAGGTTCTGACTGAGCAAAAACGCTCAGTCCTGGCAAAAGTAAGCTGAGAAACAACCCCCTAAAGAACATAGCAAAGGCTATCACTGCGCTGCTTTAGCCGGCAACCTGAAACGCCTCCGACTGTGTGCTAGGGCTTGCAGGGATTTTATGGCGCCGTGCGGCCAATTGCGTTTTGAGGTCCCGATCAATCCCATCTACGAGTACCTTAAGATACTCGGCGGCATTTTTTGGCTCCCTATCGACACAATCCACCAAATTCGTCAGTGCGGCCTGCGAAACTTCGCCTCGCAAGTCTGGCTTAAGAACAAAAACTTTCTCGACCCCGGTC
>JACCDT010903800.1_pt1 | contig 92268 bp, 116 predicted proteins | sample 7446291 | NCBI WGS metagenome assembly JACCDT01 (sample SAMN15323446, study PRJNA562643) | freshwater metagenome | isolation source: river surface water | place: USA:Blue River Watershed | collected 2017-08-17 | reverse complement strand
ATTACTTTGGATTCATTGCTGATGAAGTGGAAACTGTGTTGCCGGAATGTGTGGACGTAAACTCGGGCATGCATTGTTACAATGGCCGCAAGATTCAGCAGAGACGAGAAGAAGCGAAACTACGGGCGGACGGTGATAAACATGCGACCGTTCCAGATCCCGAGCCAGAGAGAGGTTTTGAGAACCTCAAGAACTTCTCTATGCACAACATCAGTGTCGTGGGAATCGCCGCGATCAAAGAATTGTTCGCGCGAGTCAAAGCCTTAGAGGCGCGTGGGTGATCAGAGTATCGGCAAATGTATGGTGCGCTGTATCGCTCGCCGGGTCCCTATCCTCGATATGCCGTCTGGATACCAGCCCTAAATATTGTGGTTGACTCGCACGGACTCGTTCACGTGGACGATCTATCGTGGCTCCAGGACTTTGTCAAAGTGAAGGCGTTCTTGGACCACCACGAACAAGTGCACATATTCGAGTCGGATGACAACGGACTCGACCTTCCTGAATCGTTTGTCAATTTGGCGCAAGAGGTTTTGGCGCGCCAGACTGAACTGACAGTTCTGCGAATGAAATTTTTTTCAATTTTGTGATACAAAAGTTTTATGAGTGATCTTCACAAAATACAGCCTTTCTGAACGATGCACGCATTGTCACGTCTGCCAGTAGGGATCGAGCAGTCGATGCACCCACAAACAGCACCACATCGTCGTCGTCGAATGTTTTTCGTATGTGGGCAGAAATCCGCAAGATAAAGTCCGGCGAGATCTCGTCCGGTAAATGGTATACATAGACAGTCGGCAGAATCACCTCGCCCACGTTTTGCAGCTCCAGGTACTGCGGCGGTCCGGAACGAATCAGAGAGACTTGGCTATATCGCGCCACGCCCTGTTTCTGAATGTCTGGGTCGTCCAACGGCAAGTTCGTGCGATACTTCCACTCGAGCACCTCGGGCGACAGAAGACGGAAGTTCACAAATTGAACCATGACGACTTTTCCGGGGTCCGGCCAATTCGACTCGATAAACGAGAGCACGTGTTGCGGCGAAGACTGAATGGTAGAGACCGAGAGTGGCGATGATATATTGTCCAGAGGAACAGTCAATGGCACAGGGTCGATGCCTTCTTTGACCACGGCCGGTAACTCATACGCGATGGCCGCATTCTCCGCGACGATGTCCGCCCGACGGTCCGAGACGGCCTGCAGTTGCGCATTCACCGTGGACAGAGTCGGTGTGGTCGATCGCCAGATGGTACTCGTGATGGTGGGCGGAGTCACGATTTGCTCGATGGACGACTCGTACGCGTTGTTCTCAATCGACTCGCGCAACACTGCAGTCCGGGCGCGCAGTTTCTCCACATCGGCCAAACGCGCCTTGGCACTCTCAATTTGCCGCTGCAGTTGCTGGATGGAGGTTTTCAGAGGCCGTTGAATGCTGTCCTCTGAAGACGAGTTGATCGTCTGTGTATCCTGTTGCAGTTGTTGAATGCTGCGGCGAAGAACCACGAGATCCAACTGGCGCGTGTTGAGTTGTTCGCGCAGACGTAAAACATCGTTCTCGAGCGCTTCTTTCTGTTGTTGAGCCAAGCGCATGTCATCGCCCTGTTTCTGCTCTAGCGCAGCGAGACGCTCTTTCAGGCGACTCAATTCCTCGTGCGGGTCCGGACCCAGCCGTTCTTTGCGATCGAGCAGTTCTTGCAGCTGCTTGTCCTCGCGCATCTGATCCATCTCGAGTTGTTTCTTGATCTGGGACATGTTGGTCGACGACAATGCCTCGAACATCAGTGCTGGCTCGGATAAGTGTTGCAAGAGCAATTCCGCCGCCTCGGTAATGACTCCGGCGCTGCTCTCCACAGGAAGATCCGTCCTTTCAACTGCCATCACTCCTTTCCATGGCCGGCCATCCAGGTAATGAACCGAGCCTGTCGCTGGATCAATGGATAGTGTGTCGGCACCCACCGTGTGGAGTTGAACAGTATTGGATCGACGTCCGAACCACCACCGCCACATGTAACAGTTACCACGACAGAGTGAAAATAAAAAAGTTTCTATTCAGGCACGGCTTGAAACCAGGAACGAATTCCGTCACTATTGCCTTTGATCTGATCATAGAGAGCCTTCTTGTCGGCGTTGATACCGACAAACTCGCCGTCGCAGAACAAGACCCAGTGTTTGGCCAAGGCGCGTAACACCTCGGGATCCTGTTGCGAGCGCCACTTCTGCACTGCCGAGACGTTCTTGCCGTGCATCTCTTGACGGCGGTCCCACTCGTCGTCGCTCTTTGCATTGGTGCGCAGTTCAATGCCACAGGTTCGAATCGCCGTCGTCACCGCCTGTTTCGACTCAAAGTATCTTACCACGGCCGCCACTACCGATTCCGGAAGGACGATTGGTTGGGGACAGGCGTCAAAGGGTTCCTTGTCGTGCCGGCAGTTTTTGATGCGCGGCTCGTCCAATGGAAATACATGAACACCCTCTGACTTGCTCTGATAATTGAAGCCGAGTTTGTGCTCTGTGAGAAACACCTCGTTGATGATGTCATAATACCCGTGCACGAAATCGATCGCGATCTCGACTTTGTACAGAATAGCGTTCGTCGTCATTAAAGGTATTGCCAGACCAGAGGTAACAAGTGCGGAAGAACTTGGGTGGCCAAAAGACGTCGCCGGATCGTTCGAGCAATGCTTTTTCGACGAACCAGGCGAATCAGAGTTTGGCGCGTAAACAGGATCGTATCGAAATTCAATACTGATCGGGCGTCAATGAATCGACCGTCGGACGTATCGAATGTCCACAGTATACACGAGTTGTCGATGTTCGAGACGCGGTGCCTCCATATGCACACTTCACGAGCCGGATGACAAATAACATGGAGTTCACGAGGCGTGGTTTCCACGAAATACTTGGCTCTGAAACAAGATGACGTCCAGGACAATGAGATCCGCGTGTTACATGGCGCGAGACCGATCACCTGGCCCGAGTAGACCAGAGGGTCCAGTTCCCTATAGTTTCGGATAATATAGGCGTGGTATTTCTCGGGCACGGCCAAGATTTGCAATACATAGACCAGGGAAGACATTGCAGAAACGCAAATGTGATCACATTCGATATGCCGCGAAACAAGGATCCGAAACGCGCCCTAGAGGACGGGGGCGCTGCCGAAGAGGTTCGCAAGAGCATCTATCACTGGATCAAGGACTTTGTTCCTGAACACATGCACGACAAAGTCGACCTGGAAATCAATGAGCTACGGTACAACCTCAGTAAGGCACTTGGACTGAACCCGTCTGCAAGACGACCGGTGGCCTATTCAGCAGATGAACTCAAGGTGGCCGACTGGGACTGGCTCGCGTTTATCGAGGCATTACAGGCTACACAGGACGAACGCACTCGGGCCGAGGCGATCTCGAGCAAGTACATGGCCGATTGTAAAGTTATTCACGATCAACTCGAGGCGCTTCGGCAACAGAAAGACACGGCCTGTATCGAAAGTGAGGCCAAACGAACCGCAATTTTGAAACCAGCTATAGAACGCGTGGTTCAGTCCGCCATCAGCAAGTTGGGTGGATCGACTTTCTATGAATCTATCAAAGAAGCGCGCCTCGCCGAGTTTCAGGTCAAACGCACCAAACTCAATTCTGATCTGGAGCAACTCAAGGAGGAGTACGCGGATGTATTGTAAGGAGTTACTGTACAAAGTCGCGCGAGAAGAGATAGCGAGATACTTCCGTGGCCAGAACACTGGGAATAGGTAGCACCTGACTGCAAATCTGAACTTTGCGCTGCAGACGATATCGGACCCTCCGCACGAACTTGTGCAATCGAAATGAAAAATACAAGCCCATTCTCTGCAAATGGTCTCTTCCGCACGTTTTGCAATGATCAAATGAACACGACTTCCAGACCACGAGTTTCTCTTGCGGTAGAACAGCCACTAACCGATTCAATCCGGAAGCACGTATCACGAAGGGTCTCTCGTGATCCGCTATGGGCAATTGCAGGGTTCCCGGAGGAGGACAGTGAACACGGCGCATCTGGTGCGGAAGGTAGCAGGGTCCGAGCTCAAACGCATAAATAACACAATCATCGTAACGGTCGAGCCAGGCTTGGACGAACGTTCCGGCCCATAAGTGCAAGAGATCCACAGTAGTAAAGCGCTGGACAAAGGGATGCCCCAGTAGACTGCACAACGGACGCGTATACTGAGTGCCTAGTTCGGAACAGTAACATGCCATCCCCTTCGTGTGGATTCTGATCACCCTCCGGATGGCGCTGCAAATCTACGACTGGAATCTGGCGCGGAAACGGAAAGAGGCGCCGTGGGAACTTACCGGCACGTCTCATGATAACTTGCCCGGTCCCATGCGCGATGATCGAGGCCACTTTCTCGCCTTATTCATACAGAGCTCGTATGTGTGGATCCAGCGAAAGGGCCTCTGGGGATACCGTGTGTCGGGAGAATGCACGTCGTGCTATCTCGGCTATGTATTGGATCGGTTCATGCGAGACATTCGCGAGGATTATTGCATCGCCAAGAACTGGTGGGCCGGATCGAGAAATTCGCCCTGTCTAGGTCAATTGTCGGGCCACTTGTTAGAGGATGAACACAAGGAGCAAGTAATGCAGTTGGGGGTCTGTCCAAGGCTGCACTCGGGATATATTCACTACTACTGGCACAACCAGGGCGTCAAGTTGGAAAAGGTCAAGGAACGTATCGTGTTAGAACTGGAACTGTGGCAAAAGGACCCGAAACTCATCACGGTGCGCATCCATCACAAGGAGGAGTTTGTGTTCTGGGCCGGGGCCGACGTCCGGTCCTCGCGCAACGCAAACATGGGCAAAGAGCTGCTACGTTGTGCGGCGCGATACATGGACCAAGTGCCCGAGTTACGCGACGTGCCCAAACGGAGATGAGTCACGTGAGGTGTATTTTATTTGTCCCCACAAAAATTGTGAATACACACTTGGTTTGGATGGCGAAACGACTGCAAGAGTTGTTGCACCCTAATTTGCCGCGCGTATTCACTGGCGCCATATGGAGCGATATTCCCATCAGGGCGTATCCACATCACGTACAACAAGAAGAAATGCGGAACGACCACCTGTTTGTATCTGGAAGCGGAACCGATCAATACTCGCACCTAGATCCTCGCATCGCAGCGATTCTGCGCAGAAAGCGAGTTCAGAGTGGCACCGAAGAGTGGCAACGGATCCGGCAGAACCTCTTGACAGGAACCAATGTGGCGTCACTTAGCCTGCCCCCCAGATTGAGGGCCAGTTTTCAGTTAAGTGAGGAAGCCCTGTTTCGCGTCAAGGCCGGACTGAAACCCAAGAAAGAAGGCGGAGGATCCACATTCGCACAGGATTACGGAATCGCGAACGAAGAGAATGCGGCTCGAGCATTCGCACAGGTAACTGGGATTGAACTTGTCGAAGAAGACGTCGGGCTGCTCCAGCACCCTGATGAACAGTGGTCGTTTCTAGGAGCCACGCCTGACCGATTGGCGAAGTATCTGCCTGTCATCATCGAGATCAAGTGTCCATTCAAGGCGCAGATCAAACACAGATGCCCCGAATACTACATGCCCCAGGTACAATTGCAGCTCGAGATTTGCGACCTGGACACGTGTTTCTTTGTGCAGTATCGCCCGACCGATTTATTCACAGACGGCATGCTCGACATCTGCGTCATCCAGCGCGACCGTGACTGGTTCGCCAAGTACTCGCACGTGTTCCGAAACTTCTGGAGCCGTGTTCAGACCTTCAAAACAGAAAACCCCAATCCGATCATGGATATGACCGAGGCCACCACCTCTGAGGAATCGTCGTCTGCGGACTCGTTCGTGCCTCACATGCCCTACACATTCGGCGCACCTGCACCCGTCACGAAACCGCCGCCGCCGCGACGTCCGAAAAAGACTGTGCCACCACCACCACCGGTCTTGCGCACCAATCCGACGCCCATTGTGGATCTCGATCAGTATCGCTTTTCTTTTTTTGAGCCGATGGATATCAGTAAATGAACTTTAAACGCCGCAAAAGACAACTCGCCACACAATGCAGTTCCGGCGAACAGTTCTGCCAGGTCGCCCCGACCGGATCCATGACGGAGCTGGAGCACAAAATACGCACCGTGAGTCACGCGCAGTGGAAACAGAGACTCACCCCGACTGGGGGAACGGAAGACGAAAAGGGCGTGTCGGTGTGCGTCTTGTTCCCGGACCATACCGTCATCCCCGTACCGCACGTCAAGATGAGTGTGTTGACGAGCGCGCTGTGGGACGTGGCCCAAGACAAGGACATGATGCCGCCGCTGGATATTGACTATCGCGTGCTACACTCTGCCGGCGACGTTCTACCCAGAGAAGGGATTTACATGGTGTACAACTCGGCCGTGACGAACCCGTTTCCGATCAATGTAACAGCCACGCGGATATTGGTCGATCAGGGCATATTGGAGCTGGGGCTGGTACCGTGTTTATTTGACCCCATCGATAAGAAGGAACGCGGCGACATTGATGCCTTTTTCCGCTGCGTCAACAAATACGTGCTGCATCTGTGCGTCCGTGGCCCCGTTGTGTTCGTCCGTGCCGACACCACAAATGTGTTGAATCCAGTGGCTATTGATTTTCCGTTTGCTTATTTTACGCACATGTATCCGCTCTTCTTCCAGCAGCGAAACATGCCCTACGACACGATGTTGGTGACCCCGTCGCTCTATTTGCTCAACGGTAGTGTTCTTAGAAACGCGTCGTTCGGATCTCTGCGTCAAGCATTAGAAGTGCTACTATCATTGCGCGGATCGGTCGCGGAGAATGCGTACAAGTTTGTGGACCCGCGCATCGCTCTCGATCGCCGAAATGCGCTGCTCGTGCAATTCTGCGGGGTGGAACGCTTACATCTGTCTGGTTTACCGAAATCAATCGCAAACAAGGCCGAATTATACACCACTGCCGTCGCGATCATGCACAACGTCGATATTCAGAAGTGGGGCCAGGTTCTGCGCATGCCGAAACTGTCGAAAGTAACGGTGCAACAAATGCAGGTCGACTCGGTCAAAACATCGGCTCATTATGCGCCGTTACACTTGCAAACACCACCACCACCAGCACAAGAGCACGGAGAAGAGCGCGCCATGGATACCAGTGGAGCCCCCGCGTCGTCGTCGTCTGCCGATTTGCCTGAGACGATCATGTAGATGGAGATGATCACGGGAACAGACAAGACCAGCGCAGAAAACCACGCGAATTTGCTGCAGTTGCCCACCGTCATGCAGTTGACACCATATGCCTGAACTGCACCCATCAGAAGGAAGACAATCGACGCGATCAGAACGGGCCGAGTCGGTTGTTGCCAGAGCACGAGCAAAGAGAGCGCCAACATCGACAACAAAACGAGACTTGCCTGTTGCGAGAACTTGACGCCTGCCAGTTGAATCGCCGGAATCGGGACCGAAGACGACATCACGAGTAACTTCACCTGTTGGAATACATTTTTATTTTGACCGTTCTTGACTGCCGGCGGCGACGACTGTGGCTCTTGAAACGGCTGTACCGCGCCATACTGTCTAGGATGGGGTACCACTTTATGGCCGCATTCGTGACGTCGCGCATTAATTGGTCGGAAGGACGAGCCCAGACAGGGTCAATAATGCAGACTTCAGTAAATTGGCGCATTAATCGTGTATCCCCCACTTTGAATACGTTCAGATTCAAGTTCATCTCTTGATCAAAGTCAAAGGAATGGGACAAATACTTTGCAGAAACGGCCGTTTGATCGTCTTGCGTGGAATAGTTCATGTTGGGTGGGTATTCTGGAAAAATGGACGGGTTCTCCATGGTCAAAGGAACAGTCATCGTCACTTCATTACCCGTCACCTTTTTCACCACGAGCGAGGTATCGTTTCCTGGAACGAGAAACCCGCGACCGTCTGGGTGTACAATGTACCCGACCTCAACAAGATCCGCGATAAATCCGTCTATTTGTTGTACGTTCCATTTGTATTTCGCATCATCATTGTCCCATTTCATCGGGTATGGAAGAATCAGATCAATGAACGTCCGCTGTACTGCCCAAACAGGTATTATATTGTTAGGTGCATCCGGAGGAAATGCACCCCCTCCTTGACCGTTGTGCGACACGATGCCTCGACAAAGAAGCTCCTTCATGTACGGAATCATGGGTTTCGTATCATTTTCGATGCGCGGATCATCGTCGATCGAGGAAACCCGGCGCTCCAGGTACTTAAGAAATGACGGGACAAATGCCATGTCAGTTCTCACTTACAGTCACATAAAATTTGTTGGGTCACGGTCGACGACGATGAACGAGACGAAGATTGTAGACATCCTGGAGTGTGATCCGCGATCCGACTTTCAAATCCCCGGTGTCACTCTTTTGTACAGTCGCGATATACGCTCTCTGTACGAGTCCACGAGGGCAAAGTATGATGCGGTAATTGGGTTCAGTCCACATCGACACTTTCTCGATGGATTGCAATTCCCCGTCCGTCAAGAAAAAATCGCGGGAGGTGCATCTACTCTATATCGTTGGGACGATCTGACCAAGCTCGATCAAATCGTGAAGAACATTGAGACGCAAGTCGCCATCCGTCCGCGCGTGACTTGTTTGTTTATTGATTTAGCCACCTTCGAGGAACGATACTACGAGCGTGAGAAGCAGGCAAGACTCGTAGTGAACAAGTGGCATCAAAACAAGGCCCTCCGTTATTTGACGAAAAACGCGCGGGCTCTCTTTGCGCACGTTATTTTCGTAACACATCTCCCGCTGAGCCCTCCTCCAAACTTACGACACAATCTGGACCAAATCGTAATTTGCGACGACGTCAACATGGATGTGCTGGATGCGGAATTTCCTGAACGGAAGTCGGTCATCCAAGCATGCTTCCAGGTAGCTGCGGCTGTGTGTATCGGTAGCGACCAAGTCCTGGCCGCATTTCAAAGAAAATAGTTCTATCATCCGCCCATGTTTTGGTACACACCGTTTGTCGCGACCAATACAAACACCCAGAACCCAAATACCCAGAATGCGCCGATGATGCTCTTTGTGCGCAAAATACACGCACTGGAGAAAATGAACGAGACGGTGATAAAAACAGCCCAGATTGCCGGCATACCGCGCCGATTCAGTTCCGGGTGCTTCTTCTGGAACTCACTCAGTGTATTGGAGTTGGCCTTCTTGTCGAGAATGAGCCCGAAGAAGGTCGCCCATGACGTCAGAATCGTCAGGAACAGCACGATTTTGATGAAAAACTGAGCATCTGTCGACGTAGACCGTTCCGCGCCTCTCCACCACATCAACAGGTATTCCCAGATCGTCATGCGCGCGTCCTCGTCCGCGGTCTGCAATTCTTTGGCGTATTTCTTCTCGGTATCTCTGATTATTTTGTCGTCGGCGGCCCGTAACAGAAACGTCTGTCGCTTGATTTTGTTTCGCTTCTCGGAAATATGCCTCTCGGTGCCTTCCAGAGTGGCGATTCGAGTCGCAAACTCTTTGTGTTCCGCCGGTGAATAACTCGGATCCTTGGAGACTTTGCGAAGGCGTTTGATCTTGTCGGTAAGGGCGTCCATGTGCTGTTCCGCTGTTTTGAGAAAATACGCGACTTTGTCCTTTCGGAATTCCCACTGCTTTTCCGCGCCATCAGGGAATGAAGCGTTGAGTGCTGTTTTGAATTCCTCCTCGGCATCGTTATTCTCGTCCGCAAGGATCTCCGTGGCCGTTTTTTTCGTCGGGCCGTCAGGAGCAACGCCCCCGGTACTAGAGACATCACCAATAGAGACATCACCAAGACCAATGACCTCTGATGAGTCGTCTAGTTTGTTAACAAACTCTTCTAGTTGTCTCTTTAGCGTTTCAAGCTGTTGTATCAATCGATCAATCGAACCGGAATGAGCTTCCAATTTAAGCTGATCAGCAATGTCGTATTTTGATTGTTGACCGTGAATGCGTTCACGTTTTGCGATCAAACTCCGTATCGTAGCCTCGATGGTGGGAATCCGTGCTTTTGCGTTGTTGCGGTCCCATGAGGATTTGTATTGCGGCTGAAATGCGAGGTCCGCCAAGTTAGCTATCTCGTTTTCACGATCGATATTCGTCTCTAAAAGCAGATCATCGCTCTTACTCTCGTCAATCGTCGGTAACGAACGTGTCGGTGCTGGTGTAGTAAATGGATTTTCAACCCCTCTCGGATCCCCAGACACGGGGGTCGCTGGTGGTGACCGTAGTCTCGACCTCGCGGTCTTTATGTCATCAGCGTTCATCGCCTCTTCTATTCTTCACTCTGCAAAAAAAAAATCAGTCACAGTCGACATTATTCAGTGCTCCCCCGTCTCCTTCATCGCCGCACTCGTCCATCGGCTCGCCCACCCACTCGGCCCCCTCGGCTCGATTGTCTTTGGCCACTGGCTTTTGAACGACAAAGGCGAATTTCGAATTGTACGCAGCAATGGTCTGCGGGTCTTTGCGCTTGACGCCGTACTTCCACGGTTTGTCGTCGGTTTGAAACGAGAAACTCGAGTTGCCCACGGTCTTGATCTGTGGCCACCCGAGCTCTTCACAGATCAGAGCGAACCACTCCTGCTGTTTCTTCATCAACTTACCGTCTTTCAGGAACTTGAAGTAGCGCCGGTACGTCTTCCAGTGCTCGATCTCGCTGTGCAAAAACTCCAGTCGTTCTCGGACCCAACGAATGCAGTTGGACACTTGGACCTGTTGCAGCAGTGTGTTGGTAGCGTAGTCGAAGATCTGTTCCGATTCAAGCACATACGGGGTGCGAGAGTTGTCCGCAGGTGCGCGTGTCAAGAAGTCGTAGTCGTCACGGCAGTAGTCGGCGATATTCTGCACCACCAGTTTCCCGTCGAGAGGCTGCTGCAACAGTGCCGCCAGGTCTTGCTCGTGTTTCAAGACCGCGCGCTCGGCCAGAAACTGCTCCAGTTCACTACACTTGAACGCGGATACCGGGTACGACATGAAGTTGCGACGTGTGGACACAACGCGGTGCTTGATACGCTCGTAGGGAGCTTCCATCGCACAGAGGCGCTGTATGATTCGATCGTCGTGGGGCTTGAGAATGACGGGCAGTTCGAACGTCGGGTTGAGAATGTGTGCAATGTAAAACACGTGGTCGTAGTACTCGGACAGACCGAGATTGTGCAAGATGCCCTTGACGTACAGCGGATCCACAGTAGTTGGGTCGCGGGAGAACTTGTGCAGCTCTTGTCGGACGGCGCTGATCACCTCGTCGGGGATGGCCGCATTGCTCTTGCCCTGAATCGCGTTCAACAAGTCGCGCATGTGGTTCTCCTTCTTGTACACGTACACCGTCTTCGTCTTGTTATTGTCTCCCATACTCTGGGCGACCAGTTGCGTGAAGGAGGCGTCGCGCATGGCCGAAGAAATGCACTCTTCCTGTTTATCGGGCGCCTGAATCTCGGCCATGGTACTGAAAAACTGCGAAATGTTGTCCGAGGCCCCCGGAGCTCCGAGCATGTTCGCACTCGTCGACAGTTGTTTCATCAACGACGCGGCGATCGACTTGCGGTACTGCTTCTTGCGCTTCTTTGAGTGCCCGTTACTGATGGACAAGAGCGGGTCATTCGCCACCGTTTTGGACTGCTCGTCCAGTGACGTTGACTGCAATGCGAGCTCCGAGCCATCCGAACACTGCAACACAGTGGCCCCCGATGCGTTCTTGTACACGTGGATTCGGTTCCGGATGAAGGACTTTTCCGGGTGATCCAGATCGATCTTGGTATCTTGCGAATATTGTCGCAGTAACTCATCCGCCTCCGTGGTGTACTTGGCCTTTTGCAACGCATATTGCTCGTAACACTCGGCTCGTTCGGCGTCCGTTTTGCACTCGAACGTTAAGCGAACTTTCAGTGCCGCCATCGCTTCCTGGTACCCGGCGCGCAGTTTCGTCGCGGCCTCGATCCAGTGCATGCTCTGTGCCAGGTACTCGTTCTGCAGCGCATTGTCTTTCGTCTGTCGTATGTGCTCCTTCAGAATGCGCAGCGAGTCCTCGAGCAACAGGACCTGACTGTGCAACCTGTTCTTGCACTCAGTAATGCAGGCATTGGCAAGGGAAATCACACTCATGTACACTTTGGCCTCGCGCGGTTCACACACTTTCTCCGCCAGAGCAATGTCGCTCTTGATCGTCTCCGATAACTCAAGCAGTGTCCATCGAGTCGCGGAACTGTACTGTTTCTTCTTCTGCGGTAGAATCGAGGGACTCGTGGTGGTGTCGACGACGAGTTTGCGCCGCTTCTTTGATAACGGTTTCAGGTCCTTCTCGCACTGTCGCACCAGTGCTCTTAATTCGTCCAGGCGCGTCATCGATACTTTTCGCACCGCAATTGCCTCTGCTACCAGACGCGCATCCTCTTCACATCGCGGCAACAAGTTGTACTCTTCCGCAATCTGATTCAGGCGAATCTTGTCGACGATAAACAGCCGATCCACCATGATGGGTCTGTCTGTTCGATGAAAAAAAATGCACGTGACCGAACGCAGAACTACAAATAGGCGGCAATGATCCGGAAGAGATCGCGCGCCACCAAAAGAAGTGGTGGGTATTGGAATATGGCTTCGTCAGGGAAATGCACCATCAAACAAGCCAACACATCGGAGTACTCGACGACACGCACACCGATAGGACACTCATAGGGGCGGTAGAATGCGTCCCATGGGAACCACAGTAATTCATCATTGACCAGGCGCAAATATCCCACCGAGCGATACTTATTGCACAGACGCCGGGTGAGTTGTTTCCACATGACGGTCACGTGACCGGTATTTTTTTTCGACAGAAAGAAAATGGCGTTCGCATTCAACAACGCCAACTCGGTTCGGCCCTTGTCGTTTGGCAGGACGTCGTCCGTGCTCCATGCACCCACGAGCCCAAATCTGGTCTGCTCGGGCAGTTTCCGCGCCGTGGTGGCTCCCGCAAGACAACCCGTGTCGTCGTCGCCCGTTGTGGTACCAAGTTCGCCCGCAGTGGAGGGCTTTTTCGCCACTCCGACGTCGCCCGTGGCTCCGAAACCCAGTCGCTTTCACAACCCGTTTGCAGAAGAAAAGGAAGGCACCACCACTGGAACGCACGAGATCGTATCGGCCACGATTCCGTATAATCCGCAGTTCGCCAAGAGCAATGGGCAGATGTTTATGCACGGCGCCATTGTGGACACTCGCATCTTTGGTGTTCGGCCCCAAATTCGGTATAATACCATGGACGAAGGCGTGCGGCTACCGATCAAGGCACTGCAACGGCAACGGAACTTCCACATGCAAGTGGTCACCAACTCCGAACGAGTGATGACTTCGGCGACACAAGGGCTCTGTTGCTGGTACGATACCTACGAAATTGACGATGCAGACCCGATTTTCAACTGTCCCATTCAATTCAGTAACAACTTGCTATCCGTCACAGGCATCTTTTGCTCGGAAGGATGCGTGCTGAAGTATGCAGAGGAGGGACGCGCCGGAAAGTGCGCCAAGAGCAACGCGAACGTGTGGCTCGCTATGATGCGCGTGTGGGGCTCGTTGACTGGACCCGCGCCGGAGGAAGACATGTTTATTGAGCCCGCTCTGCACTTCTCCGTCCTCCAAAAATTCGGAGGGCCCATGTCGATTCGCGAGTTTCGAGAACGGATGCTGCCTCGACATTCGTATCCACGCATTCGGACGTATGTCTTTCCAATGAATATGAAGGTGATGCCTGTTGGAGCACTGTTTATGAAAGAAGATCTCGCCAGACCGTACCAGCCCCCACCACCTCGACCGACCGCGCCGCCTCCGAAAATGGTCGTGTCTACCACCAGTACTCCCAGTGTCCAACCGTTTCATCCCGTCACTGCGTCGCCCTTTGTTCTGGGTCCGCCGCCTCCACCCAAAAAGCGTCTGCGCAGAATCGACGTGTCTGATGAGGAAGTAGTTCCTCCGCCATCGTCGTCGACGTCGTCTTCGTATAGTCAGACGAAACAAACGTTCCGCCGTGTCGAAGGCTGGTCCGCGAAACGAAAACGCGGCGGTGATCAATATCTCGTGACCAAACGAGAAGACAGTAAGCGCCGCAAAAAGGCCCTCGCGAAGCAACTAGCACCGCGAGCCGGCGGAGTACTGCAGAAATTCCTCACCATCGATTAACATATGGGCAAGAAGTTCTATGCAGTCGCCCACGGATATACGTGCGGCATATTCGACGACTGGTCACAAGTCCACCCCAATGTGAACGGTTTTCGCGGCGCCACCTACAAATCGTTTTCAACACTGACAGAAGCGGAGGCCTTTTTGTCGTCGCATTCGGTCAAGATCGTGCACTACTGCAGCACTACACAGGTGTCGGTGCGACAGAAGCGCAAAGCACCTGACGAGGAGTCCAAAAGTGCACTAGTGATCTATACGGACGGCGGGTGTCGGAATCCAGGGACAGAACAAGCCATTGCCGGATCGGGTGTTTATTTCGGGCCCGATGATCCGCGGAACACGTCTGCCACGGTTCCCGGGGACCAGACCAGCAGTCGCGCCGAGTTATGGGCTATCAAGGTGGCCATTGAGGAGATTCCAGAAAACAACAAGGAAGAAGTGTGTATTATTACGGACTCGGACTCGTCCAAGAACCTGATTTCGCGCAATTGGAAGGCCAGAGCCAATCTCGACATTCTGGACCAGATCTGGGACTTGTTAAAGGCGCGGAACGTCACCATTCAGTGGACGCGCGGACATAGCGGTACACACGGGAACGAAATGGCCCACCAACTGGCCTCCCAGGCACTGGAACTCCCCCGGGCCCCAAGACAGTCGGTGCAGTCGGTAGTCGTCAATCCCTTCGTGGAGACTCATAGTTTGGATCGACAATAGAAGCAGGTGTGCGACGAGAATCGTTGAAACTTTGTCCACGCATCGAAACAGTCATGGTGCCAGCCCTTTTCACACACATGGCACCACTCCAGGGTCTCGTCTTTTATGTCCAACGGCAGATCTTCCAAACAGATAGGGCAAGGCTCGGACTCCCATAGTCTGGTGCGTAGCGGCTTTCGGAGGACAACGACGTTCTTTCGGACCGGCGACCTACTCCGAACTCTAGTCGGCGGGGGAACAGCGAGTGCTCGACGTGCATTCTCACTGCTCTCTGCATTCCCCAGTCGAACCGAATCTAACTGTGCACTGGCAGGGAGAGCCCGCATTTGCGAGAACCCGGCGTTCAGACGTTCTAGATCGGTCGCGGATAACTTGGCATTGGCAGGAGGAGTCGACATACCCAGTCGCCGCACGATGACGAAAATGATATGTTTACAGGTGGCGTGCCTTTTCTGAAAATCTTGGCACTCGCAACTGATGCTACCATCATTGGCGCACTCTACTGCATAAATGTTATTTGATTTCGCACTACGGATCACAAACGCGGTTGGGTTTTCGCGTGTATCTAACAAATAGAACGTCTCATCCAGTGCGCGCCGAACACGAGCGCGGAACTCGTACTCATTCATTTCATCCAGATTCATCGGAAACTTGGGGACACGTGACCGACTCTGTTTGACTTAGCAGCTCCCAGGAAAAACTTAGTTGATCGTCGGGCACCTGAAAGTACGGCGGGATCGCCTGTTTTTGCAGGAGAGCGGTAAGGATGCGCAGAATGCACTGTTCTCTCGGCGTGCGAGTGACTGGAATATTTTCCATGACTAGATAAAATATAGCGCAAGAATTTTTCCCATGGAGGACGAAGAAATCGCGCTCAAAGAGGTCTTTCCGCAACTACAAGTGTCGGCAGAAGTACACTATGGCGTGCCCATGAATGAGGATCTCATGTACTTTGTGCATACCTACCTCGTGCCCTTACTGCGCATCTTCGACCACTGCCAAGAATTCGCACAGTGGCGATTGTCTATTCAAAGCGCCATCAAACTCTTACCGACGTGGAATTACGATGAGCGGAGCCTTCTCAAAGAGATTGTCTTGTTCCTGGGATATTTGACGGATTCTCCGCGCGATATCAACACACGACGCATGACGAAGCAGCTCCTGATGGGTTTTATTTCTCATGCCGCTCACCAGAAATTCGCGTCTCGAGCCCTCGAGTTTGCACGCGATTATTTGACCAAGCACGGTAACAGTGCAACGGATGCGCTCGAATTCGCAATTCGTCAGTGGTCGCGCGAACATGAGTATTTCGTGGACGTATGTTCTATCGCGGCCGTTGCCCTGAGCGAGCCCACCACCAAGGGATACTTTGAGCGCCAGAAACGACACCCCTGGATCCAAGACTGTTGTTTGTGTACGGTGCTCTGAAAAAAAATGTATTACCTTACAGTAAGTGCGTTGAAATGCCAGCTGCTCGATCCAGAGTACGTGTGTGGAACGGGTCCATCGCCAGTACATCGGGCGGGTTGCATCGGAAGGACTTGATGCGCGTGAAGAAGGGGGACGGGCATCGTCTCGTGTCGAAAAAGCGCCATAACATGGCCATGAAGGAGTCATCGGCACTGAAACGCTGGAGAAAAGCCATTCGCCTGGCCAAAGCTCGTCTGGGGCTGAAGAAAGACGAGTTCATTGCCGTTCGCAAGGGCACAAAGCTGTACGCTCTGGCCAAACAGTACTTCAAGGCTCGTCATTAGAAATCCATCTGCGACAATTCGTCTGAAATGTCAGTACCGTCGTCGTCGTCGTCGGGCTCGGGAGCGTTGCCGTATTCAGAGACTCGCGCATCGTCGTCACTGGCGTCGTCGAAACAGAATTCATCGTCCAGAATATCAATACAGTGAATCTGACCGGAAACAGGATCTTGCATTTTTACAATGTTACCATCTGCAGCGATCTGATCCCAGCCACGAACGGATAGTTGAACCGTTTTAGGCAGTTCTGATAGCGGATAGATCGGCCAGGTCGATTCTTTGTCGACGATGATGCCGTTGACCACAATAGCCGTCAGGACCGAGCCACTCAGACTCGCCACGAACGAAATCGCCTCCCGCTCTGATCGCAACGAACGCTGCAACCATGCGTACTCTGCGTCTTCAACAATGATGCGTTTCTGTAACGCGCCGACCTTGCGATCCTCCAAGGTGAATGATTCCGACATTTCTGTCGAGTCAGTCGCGTGACCAAATGACAACTTCATTGGACGATTCTGAACCGTCGTTTCCTCTCGAGACACGGCTCGAATTGACGGTGGGAGAGAAAGTGTTTCAGGTCACATGGGGCACATTGATTCCGTGTCGCTATTTCGCCAATATATACAAAGAGCGAGAGACGAAGAAGATCCCACTGAACGCGCCCGTCTTTCTCGATCGAGACCCCGATGTGTTCTCGTATGTGATTGCGTATCTTCGGCTCGGCAGCTTTGAACTCCTCAAGTTGAAGACGACACCTTCTATGGAGAGCCTCGTGCGAAACGAGCTCGAATTCCTTGCATGTGATCCCAAAGTGAAACTCGGGGCGGTGGACAATATCGTGAAAGGGGACTGGCTGGTGCTAGACGATTTAACGCAGCGTCTTCCGTATGCAGCCCAAGTGACAAGCGTGTCCGACTTTAACGGCACGATTCTGGTGCAATATTATGGGTTTGAAACCTTTGAGAGAATTGATATCAGTAGTTATCGCATCATCCGGCGCGTCACAGAGACTGATCAGTGTTGGCTCACGACGAGACCTCCTGAACGGTTTACTTATGAAATGCACAAAGCACAAATACGTTACATTCCGCCTCTGCCGCGAGATCCGTTCGCCAAGTACCCAAAACAAGTGCTTGACACCATCTCCGATCTGACCAAGACACTCATGATGGAAGTGGCAAATCCGCCAGAAGAAGATCCCATTCCGACCAGAGGCTGACGGAAGGGCTGGGAGGAACGGCATCCCTCTCTCGGATCATGAGGTAACTATCGATGACATCGTTGACAAGCAAGTTGCGCCACTCCAGACAGGTGCGCGAATCGATCTGCAGTGACTCCACTGCCACGTTACGCAATACATACCCCAGTAAATCCGTCAGACGCGCCGACACTTGAATGCACTCGTCTGGGCGGTTCTCGATAGATATGAGCAGCACCGTCCCAGAACGAGAATAACAGAGCGACTCGGCTGAGTCATGCAACTCGTCAAGCGACTCGGTGGCGGATAACTTGACGGCGCGTAACAGAGGCTGCTTCTTGTGTGTACGGTTCGAGGTGGTGCACTTGAGTCTGCCCTCTTTCCACCAGGGTCCCCAGAGAATATAGTTGCGCCCAGATGGTTGTTCTAGTGAATACGTGACGGTCTCATCGGGGGCCACCCAATCCTCCTGTTCCTCCTTCTGAGGCGCAGAACGGTACGCGCGAATGTCCATGTCAGGCGCGCCCCCGAGCCACTGTAAAGGCATAATGCGGACGAATTGCACACACATGTCGATCGGAATCATGATCTCGGAGAAACGGTCTGCAGGGCCCGTAAACTCACCGAGGCCGATCCATTGTCGTGAACGGTGCATTCTCACTTGCACTGAGAATTTAGTGAGATGGCGGGGGCGAGATTCTCGAACATATTGCAACGGCACCCCGGATAGATAAATGGTATGCACACAGAGCGGCCGGCCTCGAAGTCGCAGATGGTGGATCTGCGTGTCCTTTCCGAAATTCAACGTGACGGATCGGACTTGGCCGCGAAATGCGGGCAGTGTCGTTGCGGTAGGAGATCGCACCTCTGGCGTTGCGCAGAAACACGTGCGCCGCTCTGTTCGCGAAACGAACGGGTGATGGCATTTGCCTTGCACCGTGACTTTGAAAAACAGTTGGTCCTTCTTCGGAAACACCTTGATCGAGGAGTCAAGTGGTACAAGAGAGCCACCGGAATTGACAACGTGCAATTTATCGGGGTGGTACGATTTTCCAAGATGAAACACTTTGCGTGGTTTCGGCTCTTTGTCGCGTCGAATTATCTTCACGTGCGTCACGGGCAAATGATACTTTTCTGAGACACATCCGTCCCGTGGATCGACTTTCGGCTTGACGGCTCGAGTGGTACACCGCTGAAGAATCTCCGGCATCCAACTCCACGCGACGTGTCTGTTGAGCGAGTACGCGCTCGTAACGAACCATGACCGGTTGATGTTATCTGGACGGAAGACGCCAAATCGATCCAGGTACGCCATGTCCAACTCTGTGTACTTGATGAGTGTGGCGGTCGATGGAGATGTTTCATAGCTGATTCGCGGAATATCATAGAAGCGATGCATGCGACGAACCGTATGTCCATGCCATGGATCGAATCGATCGGCGCGCTTTCCTTCCGGCGGATCATCCTCTGTGAGTGATGTGACATCGTCATCCAAGTACGACGAGATCGACAGATCACAACAACCGCGATGGCAGCGTTGTGAAAACCATTCGCGCAACAGACCTTCCCATGCAACGAGAGACATCCCCCCTCTGTTGATTCAGGCGGAAAATATTCGTGTCAGGTGATCAGAATTCGTGATGTCGCGTGAAAACCCGATTGCCACGGTCACCCAACTCCACGCTATGGATGCGTGGGTCAAGTCATACAGACACACTGCTGCATTCCAAGACGCGGACGATCTCGAAGATAAGTTTATTGCGTTTTTCAGAGTGAGAAACTCGATCCAGATCTTTCGGCAACTGTACGAGCACTATCAAGTGGAACCCGTGGAACCGCGAACTCCTCGCCCGTTTCTGATCTTTGACGACGAATGATTGGTTCTTTCATTGCGACCGCTAAACGCTTGATCCCAGGACGATCGGAGATCTATTGGCGCGTTCATAATGCCGGGATTGTGGCGGATTGTCGGCAGAACGATGTCACATGGACCGTCACGATATCGAGCAGAGGAACCGTCACTGAGCTGGTCCGAGAGAGTCGAGCGAATGTGTACCGTATTTATTGGTTATTTCAACTGGATGGATCCTTTGTACATTTATTTGTTTCTGTATACAGACTCGGAAAGCTATGCTGTAAGTATTACGATAAAAGAGACTTTTGCGCAGCCATTCGGCGGTGGAAAATTCGGCGCCGCCTCAAGCAGTGGTATCTCCAAAATAAGTGGCTACCTTGCGCGGATCTATTGTCTATAGTGTGGTTGTATATTTAAGCCAGTAACACGATCAGAATACCGGCGACTTTGATCACCCACACTTTTTTATTGCATTGTGATCACCACACAACAATTTGTAAAATTATAAAACCGACTCTCGATTCTGAAAAATGACGACCAATGCCCAACGCGAAACGTTGCACCGTTACTGGTGCCTGATCCAGAAGCTGCCTGAGGACCGTTTTCATCTGGTCATGGCGTATATCGATGACCCGAACAAAACGCCTGAAAAGTTTGAAGCATTCAAGTCCCAACTAGATATCACCCAAATGTTGACCGCGACGAACATCGTGGAGCATCTCCTCAAGCGTGACCCGCTGTGGACTATGGATTTCGGTGTGTGGAAGATGACCCCGGTCCCGACCCCGGTGCCGACTCCCACGGTGGTAACTCCGGTCCAGAGCCCGGTCCCGACGGAGTCCGAGACCGAGTCCGAATCCTCGTCTTGGTGCGTCGAGAAAGACAACGTCGAGACGGAGTCGACCGAGAAAGAGACGTCTCCGCCAGTCGTAATCCCCGAAATCCTGGCGTCCGACGAACCCGTCTCCAACTTTCCCCACCGCACTCCCAATATCCCTTTGTTTGACCTGATGAAGTTGAAGGGCGGCGGTATCGGATACATGGCTCAATCGTCGACCATTGCGCTCCTTGACGCATCCGAGGCCTCTTACTTCGGGCCTGTCACGAATGACGTTCTTTGCCGTGTTGCCACCCAAGAGGAGCGCCAATTCTTCCTCGACAAGTACCAGCTCCCTTCAATGAAAGCCGGCTGTGTTTATTCACTCAAGAACATCTACACCAACCGTCGATTCAACAATATCTATGTCGCGGAAGCCGAAGAAAATGACAAGGTGCATCTCGTGGACATGGACTCGTGGTGGTCGACACCCCCATTGTGCGTGACTGATATCATCAAGAACGGGTTTCTCTACGGGTCGCAACAATCATCCGTCAAGTTCCAGTTCGAGTTTCTGCAGCGCCTGTTAAAGTCCAAGCTGTTTCTCGCCGCGTCGAAACTTGCCCCGGTCGTCTACAATAACACACTGAGTGCTCTGGCAGACGAAGTCGTAGAGGAAGTCATTCGACAGACAGCGACCAGGGGTTCGTATCACACTTATGTCGGAACCACCAAGTCGATCAAGTTTACCATTGAATGTGGAGCGTACTGGTGTCCTTCCGCCCTTGACGAACAAGTATCTGGTGCATTGAAGAAGTACCTGGGAGTCCAGCGCGCAACTGTTACGTTCGACCCGAATGAAGGTTCCTCGTCCGACACGAAGTATACCGTGAGCGTTGCCCGTTAAGGTGCTGCGGCCACGACCGAGAACCGGAACGACGTCGACGCAGTTCGAACTGCGCCCACCACATCCAAGCCGTACTGCGCACTGTAGTGCAGAGTCAGTGATCCCTTTGTGTATGCCTGTGAGAACGTGTATGTATACACTGCTGTCGCGAAACACGAGTCCGTAGTCGTATGAGACGCATCCACTGTTCCATCCGAGCCCGACGTGATCTTGAATACTTTGAGTTTCGCATTGAAGTCTCCCCCCAGACACAATACTGCAAAATAGGGCGAGTTCTCGGCCGCGGCAATGATGTGGTCTTGTGCAAAGTTAATCGACACAAATCCGTGATTCGCGAGAACTTGATCATCAACCAGGGTAAGTTCATCGTAGCCCAGTCCGTTCCACTTGTAACAGAGGGCCGTCGCGTAAATAGTGGCGGTCGACCAGATCGAAATGATCATGTCCCCATAGTTCGTGGCGGCGGCACAGATGGGCAATATCGCCGATCCACTGGTCTTGGTCAGCGCGATTTTCGTCGTATAGTCTGTAGCGGTACTGGCTCGACGTAGGGCCAAGAACACGTTCGCGGTTCCTTTCGAGACAAAGGCGAACTTGGAATAACACTCGGGACTTAGTAGGTCGGCATCCAGTGCAAACAAGGCCGCTGCGCTCCACGAACCTGAGTATGTGTACTGCCAGAGGTCCTGCACGAACGCGGCTCCACTCTCATACGACAAGTACACCTTGTCCGTGTACCGGTCCCAGAAGAGCTTTACGGCCGTCACAGTGAGAGGGCTATCGAGATGCGCCACGTCCGAATTGCCCATGGAGGAGTTCACGAACCGTACCGTATTCCCGGCCAAATATAACACGTACCAAGTGTTGTCGGACGATTGACACGAGGTATACACGTTGCCGGGCGTCGATACCAGTACACGAGACGAGTCGTCCCAGGCAGTTCCGGATCGAGAGGCGGTATAGAACGTGTAACTGGGCGACGCAAAGTTTGTCTCAATCACGATGCCTTCACGGGAGCCGTTGCCGTTGACTGAGACGTGTTGATCGAACGTGGCCGGAGAACTCGTGGCGGCCGTGAACGAGCCCAGAGTGCCCGTAAACACATTGCCCGCGCTCTCATAGTACGGGATCTTGACCGATGTGCCGTTCATCGTAAAGGCCAGGTAACCCAGAGGATTGGCCGGAAGGGCAGTCGCGGCCCCTGTCGCCCCTACTGTACTTGAAGTGGCCGAATTCACTACGAGAGTCGAGCTCGAGTCGACTCCCATGACTACATTGGCGGATAACGTGTCGGAGGTCGAGCTCACGAGCATTTTCGCCACGCCAGAAACCGTCCAGCCCAGTACATTGGCCGAGGGGCTGTACCAGCCCGTGGTGGAGTTGCCCCCAAAATAGATCGAGGGCGCCCCAACACTGCCCGAAGTGACGTTTTGTGTGGCGATACCCACCGCGACGTAACTGCTCGGCCGCCAGTAGAGTCCTCCCCAAGTGAGCAAATCGCCCGTGGCTGCACTCTGAGAGTACAGATCGATTTCTGTTCCGGATGAGCCGTTGCCTGTAAATCGGGGCTGGAACCGCAAATTCGAGGTACTCACATAGGAGCCGCTGCCTTCTGGTAGCACTGGGTTCAGTGTCGCGATAGTGAGTTGTGTCTCTTCAGCCTCTTTTTTCTCGCCCTTGAGGTCATCGATCTGGGCCAGCAGATCCAAAATCAAGACTTTCAAGTCGCGCAGTTTGCTCATCGTGCATCATCACTGGGAACTCAATTTTTTATTCAGCACAGACGTAACGCCCCCTGATCCGGCTCGGCATCTTTTCGGCAACACCACTTGGCATGCTTCTCGGCATCCTTCGCTTGGCAGTCGGCAGAACAGTACCACGTACACGAACACTTGGGACAGAGATGCAGGGCCGAGTACACGGACTGACTCTTGGCCTTGTACAATGGGCACGACTTGAAACAATTACAGACGCGCCTATTCCAACGGTGCAATGCGACAATCTGCACCAGGTTTGAGTCGGGTTCTTTGGGTAAATAGCGCTTGAGCGAAAGGATCTCGGCATCCGGAATGAACGAGTGCATCACTTCATCCAGACGTGCCTTTGTATCCAAGTAATTATAATCGAGCGTAACTCTGGAGGGTATCATTTCAATTCATGTATGAATTTTCTGCGCCGGGATTGGTGATCACCGTACAACTTTTGTTTACAAGAACGACCATACGATCGACAGCAAGTCTGTGGCCGGTAACACAGACGCGAGAATCCGTCGTCGATAGACGCGTTGCTCTTTCCAGGCGCGAACTCCCGCCTCCAATTGGGCTGCTGTACAGATGCGACGAAAACTGGCTTGATTAATTAAGTGAAAGAACACCCACAAGAATTGACCGGATGTTTCATGAAACATAAACGCTGTCCAACTCACAATGCTCCCGGCCGTGGTATGGAAGTGTCGGATTCGCCAGAGTGTAGTGCCAATAAAGCCACAATCGCCAATAAATGCCAAACCTTGATCATCGGTGCACCATACATGATCGGCTCGTCCAGTGGTAGAGATATGTTCACCAATCGTGCGTCCCGAACGAACTTCCCTCCAAAGATCTTGTCGTCCTCTTCCCACCAAATGCGCCCATTCATTAATTGCGTAGAGACGCCCGTAGATGCGACGTGCGATTTCAATGCGGGTTGACATTTTTACAAAAGAACCTCGCAGTCGAGGTGTCGCAGAGGATTCATGGTCGATCCTCAACTCGGATCACCCCCCAGAGATGGACGAAGATGAATCGTTGCTGCAATTTGCCGAGAGTGTACCGGACGGACTCGGGCATTTACTGCGGAAATGTGTGCGTATGCATGAGAGTCGAGAAGGTCTGACATGGGACAATATGCAGTTCACTGGGTACATCTCCAAATGGTCCATCCACGTGTATGGAAACGGAATCACCGTGACCATGTCGCGATGGAGTAGTCCTCCATGTGTTATGCCGTGGACCGTGTGCGACTCATCCATATGCACCTATGATTCATCTCCACGCGGTCTCAAATACGCATACAGTCTGCAGCATCACCGTATCTACTCCGTTCGTAACACAGGTGAAAGTTGGAGGAATCTTGTGTGCACTGCATTGCGAAAACGAATGAAACGGCGCTGGAAATGGCGGGTGATATCTATTTTGCAAACAACAAATGTCGTGCGAGACTTGTTTCGAACTGTACTATTGTATGCCATGTAGTGGTGATCAGACCAACAGAGTATCGTGATCACCAACAGGATGTGGATCGTATTGGGTACTGGTGGTGCGTGCGTGTTTCTCTGGGAACACATCGCGCGCAAGAATGGGGTCAAATGGCGCCCGTCCGTCGCGTTGCGCAAGTTGGGCGAATACAGCAAAACCACGTTCAACTGGGTCGGCGTTCAGATCGCCTGGATCTGCAGCGTCTTTCGGTACTTGGAACTCGCGGATCTGATGGAGAGTGCGCAAGAATTGGTCACAAGTTCGTGGACCCTGGTGTCTTCTCCGTCCGCCTTCTTCAAAGGATTCTACGAGTACGCCATGTCGCTCACCAAACACAAGTGGGCTCCGTACGTCGGTCTGGTGGCTGCCATGGCTGCGACCGGGGCTATGTTGTTTTGTCATTATACTTGACGATGCGGCTGAATAGAAAACCGAGGACCCCGCACTTTGTGTCTAGGCACTTTGTATTGCACACCATCCTCGAGCTCTACACGGGCCGGGTCGGGAGGATTCTGACCATGCCAATAGTGTTGTCCGTATGCCGCAAATAGCTCCTCGCCAGGCATGATCGTACGTGTCGGGCGCAGTTTTACTTTCCGGTGTCGCATGTCACGAATAAACTTGGCGTTCGAGCGGCAAGGTACAGTCTCGATCTGTCCTTGAGCGTTCCGTCTCCGCACCAAATTCCCCGCGCGACACGCATTGGCATACCGAGCCATCCCCGAGTTCGACATCTTTGCGTCTTTGGCCCAGTCGCGGTTCACATACACTCCGTAGCGCGAATGGTACGCATCCTGATCAAACACGCCGCGATAGGGCACTAAAAAGCCAGGGTACTCGATTCGAGTGTGCGCGGGAGTCAATTCAGACGCAGCAAACAAGCCCCGCCCCACATCGTCGCCCACCATGGACGAAGGCTTGACACGTAGTTTTCGCTCCTTCTTGGCGTGGATCCAGCAGTAAGGATCTGTGCACGACCGGATCTTGCAGCGCCGAGTCTGCGGGTGTCCCAACGGGTCCAAAACGGGGCGACCGCCGCGACCCTTCTTCACCACGCCCTCGAATGTGCACCGACCGCACCGTTTAATGTCCGAGAGAGAATTCACGGCCGCGTCCGTGCCATCGTACTCGGCATCGTTCTGGAAGGCACCGCTCTTGATTCGACGGCGCCATCTTTTGTCAGCCATCCTGTCCTATCTAATACCTACAATTGGCGAAATAAAATTTCTCCCGTCTGGAGATGAGACCACCACTCTGTGATGTCGTACCGCGCATCTCCTGGGTTAATGCAGGCAGAGGCCCTCCATCGCTACAATCAGGTCAAGTATCTGGCCTCGCAAAAACCGGCTCTGGGCAGCCACCTTGTCACCATCTCCGACCAGGATGTTGCAGATACCGGGCTCGATACCGGCGGCTACTGCTACGTAACGTTACCGGGCCATGTTGGGCAAGTGATGGAAGCCAAAGTAGTTGCCAGTTGCTTCACAAACTCGACATATAATGTTGATGCACACAACTGTACCTTTCGCGTCCGCTGCGTAACACCAGGCGACACAACGTATTCGGTTTCAATCGCAAATAAGCAGTTTTCCGGTGACAGTTTAGCAACGGCGATTCAGACAGCGCTGAACCTGGTGGAAGTAGGAGCTGTATTCACCTGTGCATTCGATTCTGCGACATTCAAGCTCACGATTAGTCGAACGGATGGAGGCAGCTTCCAGATCATCGTGAATCGCGATCACGACATGTGGCGCCAATTAGGTCTACTGCAGAGCGTCGGAACCTACCCCGTGGCCGGTCCTTCCACCACAATGACCTCGGCTAACCCCATCTATTTGTCTGGACCAGTGGTTCTTTATGTGACTTTGGACGGCCTGAATCGAGCTCAAACCGCGAATGGCTTTAACTACGTGACGGAAATCCAACTGTCAGATTCGTTTCTCTCGCGCAACTCCAATACGTTCGTGTCGAACTCCATAGTCTTATCGAACGGTGGGGATATCAAGGGGTTACGCGTGGGTATCTTCTTAGATGACAAAGCACGCACGCCTTGGAATCCAAAAAATTTGCCCTGGCGTCTGAGTTTTGAATTGACAACGATTCAATAGGATGCGATGAGATGTGTCTGCATTTTTTCCGAGTAAATGGCGAGACCTGTAATGTCACAAACATCTGTTGAGAGAGCGTTTGGCGAACTGAAGTTTCTGGATTCTCTGCTAGATGAAGATGGGAAGCAGTTGTGGCTCCCGTTATCGTACAAAGGTCGCACCTTCACAGAGTATCGTCTCTCGATGTATCCTCAGCCACACCGCCTAGACTTCTATAGTGCGAAGACTGGAAAGTATACATCAGGATCAAGGAATCAGTCCGGTTATGATATCATTCACTGGATGGAAGATAGACAACTGTATCGTTGTCGAGTGCATATTCTTCGGTGGACAATGTTCAAGGGACCTATCCCAGAAAATATGTCGATCGACCATATCAACGGCATACGAAGTGATAATAGTTTGTCAAATCTAAGACTGGCATTGCCTGTTGACCAGATAACGAACCGTGGACATTTTCGACGCCTCGATCGAGAAGTGCCAATCATCGACGACCTGGGTCGCAAATACAAGTCGCTCACTGAAGCTGCCAGTGCTCTCGGTTGCTCCCCATGTTGGATCTCTGACGGTTTGCGCAAAGGAAAACGAGTCAAGGGTCGGCTCTTCACAATAGATCCCTTAGAAGATAACGTAGGCGAAACATGGATTCCACTTGGATCGCGAAAGCGGTACTTCTTCTCGTCAATGACTGGCTTATTGTCGCAACTTAAGAAATATCAAGGACAAGAATATCGCGTTCCTGTAACTCTCACACAGACGGAAGGAGTATACAAGCGTATTGTGACTCCGAATGGAACTCTTGAAGCCCTTCATCGTCTTATCTTCAAAGCACTACATGGAAAAGACTCAATACCACCCGGACATCAAATCGACCACATCGACTCGAACATACATAACAATGCTCCAAGTAACCTTCAAGTTCTCTCAACACTAGAACATCACCGAAAGACGTTTGGACGCCGAGTCGAGTTATACAGTGGAGAAACAGTATATAAATCCGTCGACGATATTGCTCTCGAATTCAAGTTATCATATGGGAACGCGTCACAATTGTCAGGGAAAGTTGAGCATGAAAAAATCAAGTTCATTCATGCACCGGTGCAACGAAAACACAATACAACGAATATGTCAGTAAATCAGGCACGTCTTCAAAGAAGTGGCGCGCAAGGACACGTTGTGTCTGTTGTGCAAAAGGGGCCACTGGACGTTGATGGAAAATCATTCAAGACAGTACGTGAAGCCGCGAAATATGCAGACGTTCATGAAGCAACTATGTATAAATGGATCAAAGGCGGAAACAAGAGAGTGCGATTATTTGATGATATGCCAGAAGAAGAACGTGATGAAAAAAGGCGAAAACTGGAGTCTCAAAGTTTCTCCTCGGCAATGGAAACGGCCAACGAATCGGCCGCCGAACCCATTTGCGAGACTGGGATGTCGCGCACCAAATTACAATAGACTTGACGCGGTTCACATTGAGACACCAATAGAGAGACGCGCCGCTCTCCATTGTGTAATTCGCGCAGTGTCGTGAGTCGTGCCCAGTACTTCATGTCCTTCCAGAGGAGAACACGATCGCCGCTGTTCCATGTAGTCACGACACGAATTCGATCACCTCGCACGGTTCGCACATCGTAATTCCCGGGCAACATGTCGGCATTCTGATTGCCCATGTCTAACACAGCATCGTCGTCGTCGACTTTCAACTTGAATCGCTGTGTAAACACGAACTCAGTGTGTAAGGGAACCGTCTTTTTGGGAGGCGGAGGCGGCGCTACCATGGCAGAATAGTCGGGCTGGGGAGCCGTGTCGGCAACGAACTGCAGCGGTCTCTTTACTGACTGGTTGTCAGACCAGTGGCGCGTCAAACTACCCTTGTTCTGTCGCATATACTCTTCCGCCTCCTCCAAGGAGAGAAAGCTCTTCAGTTTCGCGCCGGCAAAATTGTGAATCGATTTCTGGCAGTCGGTCCATGTGTTGAAAATGCCCGTCGTACGTCCAATCAGTACGCAGTACCATTTCGGAGCCTTCGGGGGAAGTTTAGACACGAAATCAAATGCGGATGTCATGATTTGTTCATGTAAAGGAAATACATTCTGATCGGAAAAGAGTTTATTCGGTGCCTCGTTACTTTTTGAACACAACGCCCATCACGATCAAGAATATGAGCACTGCGAGAACAACGGGCACCATCATATCAGAATGACCGGTGGTGACAACCGCAGGAGTCGTCAACTTGTAGTTTGGCGGCTCGAACTTCAACGACGCGATCGATGTGTCGTCTAGAAACAACACGGGGCAGCAGTTGCTCCAGTGAAAGATGCGCTCGTAGAACTGCGTGGTATAATCTTCCGCCCAGTTGTTGAACACGGTGGGAAGAAGTCGAGGTGACCAGGTTTTGGGCAGTCGTGAGTGCAGAGACATTTTGACAGAGACGTCAATGGAGTGGAGCTCGTGGCCGTCGTTGAATACGATGCGTCGCTGGTCTTGCTCTTCCACTTGGACACTGACGACCGTCACTTGCTTATAGATGGCCACTTTGGTCTCTGCGATCGAGTTGTTGTTGAAGTGCATCCAGCCCTTGTCACCTTTTTTGAGATTCGAGCGCCACTTGTTCACGATGTTTTGCAGCCAACGTTGAAGCACCTCGAGGTCTCGTTCGGGGTGGTGGCCATTCTCGGCGTACGGATTGTTGACGGGCTCCAAGGTGCCACGTTGTTGCAAGAGCGGGGTGAGCTGGAGCTTCAACTGCGCCACGTCGCTTTCAAGGGCGTTGATCTCCTTGTCGAGACATTCCTGTTTGTGAAAAGAGTCGAACTTCTCGAGGCGATCGACAAGCTCTGTGATAAAAGACAAAGACATGGCGACGGTGAAATCTGTGGAATGAAGCGTTAATAGGGAGATCAGAGTATGGACAGATCAGAGTTGCAAAAAGTTGCCGTGGAGATCCCGAAGATCTCGATGCGCCTGCTCGATAATATCTTGCGCGTCTTTGTCCAAATAATTATCCCATCGGTTTCTGGACAACAGTCGTCTCATCCATCTCAGTGGTTGTGGACCGCACCAGACTCCATCTCCGTCGAGTACTTTGATGAAACGAGAGTCTAAGTGGTATTGTGCACAAGTCTCGCACACTGGAAATCTGTTATACTGGTCAATGTCCTTGTCCAATCGCAACTCGTACCGCAGCCGATCGCGCACCAAATAAGTCTCATAGTCGTGGCGAGAAGTGACGACCCATATATTCAGCACCCAGCAAAATTGGATTATTGAATGCAGTAGATACTTATCGTTATTGAGCGAGCGACAGTGAAATACGCCACCACACAACCGACATGTCACGAGATTTCGAACTCGTCGTATAATAATGCTCTCTGCGCATACTCCATTCCGCCGAATGTCTCGAACGATCTCTTTTTGGATCAGTTCGTGCCCTTGTCCAAAATACCACTCCATTTTAGATTATTTTGCTGCACTCAGATCAGAGTAGAGATGCCGTGCGGAACGTGCGCGTTGATGATGACTCACACACGTCGAAAGAAGTGTAATGCCCACAAACGCCCGAAGAAGAAGAAAAAGTCTAAACGTCAAAGGAAATAGTCGCACACGAGGCGCGCCAATTCGGGAGGTCGCAGCCACTGGGTCAATTGTCGGAGTCGTAGCTTTTTAAAGAGTCGGCGTGCTACACAGAGGAGCGCCTCTTGATACATGTTCTGAGGATCTCGTCCCCACCAATTAATGACCCGACCGGAATTCACCCAAAAATACCGTCGCGTCACGTATCCATCTCGATAGAACACTCGATCGTATTGGATGTAGGTGTCGGTCGCAAAGTTAAATCGCGTGATGTGAACGCTTGTGATTTGAGCAGAATACAAGTGTATGATTTTAATGACATATCGAACACCGTCAATGCTGATGTATACATCCTTGTCATCGTGATAGATGTACATGGTCAACCAGTGAAGTAGTCGCACACGAGCCGCGCCAATTCGGGAGGTCGCAGCCACTGGGTCAGTTGTCGGAGCCGGAGCTTTTTAAAGAATCGACGTGCCACACAGAGGAGCGCTTCTTGATATATGAATTCTCGACCCCAAGCTCCCCATGTGATCCTTCGATGGTATTGTTCATTTGACCAAGAATAATACCGTCGTCTCTCTGGATAATATCGATCAAACTCGATGCTTGTGCGAGTCGCAAAATTGTATCGCGTGATATACACGCCGACTCCAGGAGACGGGAGAGTATGTCGCACTGCCAAAATTCGATACCGCGCAGTTTCTATTACAAAATAACCCGGATGAAAACTAATCGTAAAGTTCTTCGTGACGACCGACAATTGCATTGGTGATCAGAAAACCGGACAAGTGATGTAGTGAAATTACATAGAACGCTTGACTCGACCGGCAGTGACCTTCTTTGACAGCACGGGGTTCATGGAAAAAGCGGGCGCACTGACTGACGCCATACCCGCACGCAGCCCCTGTACACCGACCGAGGCGGCCTTACTCTGGCTCGCAACATTGGCAGCGGGATTAGGGGCGACTAGAGACAGCGGCTGATACGCGTATTGCTTGCAAAATTGCTCGGCAGACATGCCTTTGTTCAGCCAGATGCCCGAATTCATACAGTAGTCAAACCGCGAATCGGCCAGACCTCGAGAGGCACCGGCCATAGCCTTGAATTGCAGACTCTCGGCAGCTCGTGATTTCTGAGACAACATTGTCCTTTCTACCTCTACACGATGCGCAACATTTTTTTGCTAGAGAAAGAGTGTACACGTGTGATGCATTCAGATATCCAAAATCTCCTATTGGGAGCGGCATTCGGGTGCTTGTGTGTGGCAGGGTACGTGTTCTTGATTATGAAACCGGCGGATCGGCAGCGACTCTTCTCGAATGACGGAGGCGAGGTTGTAGATAGGGTGGCTGCTGCTCTTCGACCAGACCACGATGGACAAGTCACGTCGATCGCGGGTTACCGCACCGAGGACAGGGCCCTGCACGAATCGCAGATGCTCATGACCGCGCGACCGTCGTCGGCAGGATTCATAGCGCCGGAGCTCCAGCACATCCCGCCCAGTCAAAAGGCCTACCTGCGAACATAAACTACTTTGATCACCAGAAAATGGCGTCTCTGGACGATACGCCGATCTCGTTCCCGGAAGCGAAACGCGTCGTCGTGAATGCCGGCGGTGTATTGTTTCACACGACTCGCGGGACCTTGTCTGTTTGTGGCTATTTCCGAGCCGTTTTCGACGAACGAGAACGGAATCAAGAACCCATCGACTCTGAGATATTTGTCGATCGCGATCCAGACGCATTCCGCAAGTTCTTGACTCTCTTAAGACTCGGCCACGAAAAGTATGTGCGGTCGTTACGTACGGGGGACATACAGGAAGATGTGATCGTAGAAGCGGAATATTTCAGCTATGAAATGCCGTTGAGCTCGATATGTGAAGTGAAGAAAAAAGAATCATCAAGAGTTAAATACGATATCAAGTATCGTGTTGACATCTCCCACAAGGGGCCGCCGTACTCCGTTGGTGAAATGTTCGTGGTGGATGACGAGTTCCGCAACCCGCATCTGGCCCAAGTCATCCGTGTGATGTCCGGTCATGTCTGGTTTCGATTTCCATTCTGGGGGGAAAAATTTGATACCTACACGGACTTTGGCCACTTTCGTATCCGGCGACCAGCTACACAGCGCGACACTGATACCACATTTCACCCGCCTCTGGAACCGAGAGTCGACGTGCCCGAGTCTCTTGTTGACTTTTTACCATAAATAAACGACTGTGTGTGTATTGAACAAGGAGTTACCGACAGACGTCACTCATCGTCCTCGCCCGCCAGTAAACAGATCACGTCGAGGTATCCGCAAGGATAGCGGTCGAATTCCTGCATCGACTGGGCGAACTTGAGTTTTCGGTCACGTGCGACCGTCATGATCTGCATCAACTCGTCACTGGAAGACAGGTCCTCGATGTCTTGGTTCGTTAGGGTTCCGCAGAACCCCGCGTCGCACAGTCGCCGCAGCTCCGGTTTTTGGCGTTTGAGAAGTTCTTGGCGATACCTTTCTACAGTGTGAGACCAGGTTCGTCTTGGGCGACTCCACTGGTATAGGTCGTGCACATTGGCATTTTGAATAGCACATGACCAACAATCGTGGTTCTTGCTGTTAAACGGGCACGGGTTCGGCATCGATACAATCAGATCGTGCAATGAGATGACTTGCTCCTTTTGCAACTTGTACTCTACCCGCTCCTTCCCAATGTCTGCCTTCATCTTATCGAGGTCAAGTACAATACACGTCGCACATGTGCCGGAATGTAGTGCAGGCACGGGACACTGTGATTTGATATACTCGACAGGAAACAAATTCCAAGTGAAGTCGACGCCGAGGTAACGAGTCGTATCCTCGTTGAGTTTCATGCATTCTTCGTGGCACTTTTGAGCTAATAGAGCGTGTTCTTGGTGCAACTTGAGGAACGCAGGATCGATGAGACTTGCTGCGCGGCGTTCTTCGATTCTCGATAACCAGGCACCCATCTCTCGCGAGGGTTGGCGGTGATCAGATTCTTTTTTCTCCGCCCCTTGTCAAGTGACACGAATGTCGGACTGGTTCAAGGCCTGGAAACAACAGGCGGTCAATGATTTACTTGATATTGTGAAGAATACATGGAACACGACGGGCCGAATCGATGCGGCACAACACGCCAAGTATTTATCGGCTCGTGCAAAACAACTCGTGTTCACCGACAATGACGATAATACAGTAGAACCGGGCAACGACGACGACGACGTCGGAACTGTCCAGAACGTATTGGAACGATACGGCGAACAAGACAACGAAAACACGACGACCTCGTTCCAGGAACTGAAAAATAAATATGAGCACACGGGATTTCAAAAACTCAAGGAAATGCACCAGGGGCCGCAAAACTTTGAGTACTATCGCAGCACGATCATGGAATCCCTGGGTCGAAAGAAAAATGCTGCCAGAAAGACAGGGAGACATGGATCGCGCGCTCGAAATATACCTCACGGTCACTCTAGCCGTAGCCACGTCCCAAAGTCCGGAAGAGGCAGAAAGAGCGCTGCAATGGGGCGCGCAAAACTTCGACCCTGAAAAGTTCGACGAAGGGATCGCGAACGCACATTCACGGCGCAAAAAAATCAATCCCGCTCAGCCAAATGTCAAGCGAGTACGGAGCGTCCGGAAGTAGCCGCGGATAGACGCGTTGCACCGTGGAAATCTTTGACGGGATCAGGCCCAGTGCACGCACCACAATGAGCCACTGGTCCAGAGTAAAAAAACGAAACATAATTTGCAGCTCGACAAATGACCCGGCCATCTCTTGCAAAAACACATACAGAGGGCAGTAGACAGAAACATCGGTCGTGTCGGTAGGGCGAATGACTTTGGACTCAAGATGAGTCAGTCGTTCACTGACAAGATGGAACAACACAGTCGAAATAAACTTGTCGGATACAACCGAAACCGTCTTAAATTGCCACAACGCAGCGTCGCGGTACTTTTGCACGACTTCGTTACGCAGTCGTGTATCTGACGTGGAGGAGGACCGCGCGACGACGACTTGGCGCTGTTGCTCACTCGAAGGCACGCCCGCGTTTTTTCGGAACCAGGTCTCGTTGAACAGGGGTCGGCCGTGCATTAACTCCCAGGGCACGAACTCCGCCTCGATGTCGAGATTCAGAACTAAGGCGTCGCCCTCGAAAATGCGCGGGAATTCAATCGCGCCGTTCACTGCGATTTCCTGACAAGGGTATTGCAGTTGTCGCACATTGGTGTCGCAGCTCACCTCGGCACAGCCATCGAGTTCACACCATGAAAATCGTCGCATCACTTGGGCCGGTTTCTTTTCGTCTTGAATATCGTGCGCGAGCAGTTTATCCGGGTCAATGAGCGACTGGTTATCTGAGTAAAAGCGCCGAAACAGTTCCCATAACATAGAAAACGGGCATTTCGGGTCAACGTGTCCCGCGCGACCAGAAGGCCAGTACTTCTCCTTTTTAGGGTCGTTCTTGTCGACCACGGACGACTTGAATTGCTCAAAGTGGTTGAAGACAAATCGGTCACGAAACGCATTCAACATGGTCTGCAAAAGCCACGAAATCTGACACGCGTGCCGATCTGATAACGAACGTTTGGCCCACGACTGGTGGTGAGTCTCGGCTTCTTCCAGATCCATGTCGTGTTTAGCGCAAAAGTCGTCTAGTTGCTGATCAGATAAGTCGTTGACGTTCTCGTTCTTCTTGACAACCTGCAGAAACAGAAAGTGGACCTCCTCCTCGGTCAGTTTTGGATAAAAAAGAGCTCGCCAATCGTCGGGCATTTTCCATGAGACTCGTGGTGGCGGTTCGACAACAATTGCAGGTACAGTAGGAGTTGGTAGAATAGGCTTTGATTTCTGACACCAGGGAACATATACCTTTTCGAGGAATAATGTCTCCAAAGAATCAATCAATCGCGATTGGAAAGGAGCCTGAATCGTTTTGGTCCGAAGACTGAACTGCAACTTCTCAATGAACGCAATCAGAGCCGCGTGGTTGTGTCGCAACTCGTGGATTTGTTCCAGCAAAGAAACATTTGGTGTGACAGTAGGCACGAGGCGTGGCGGGTTCATGTACCACAAGTCCTCTGGTGCTGTGAACGCCCGGCGAAATGCCCACTGCGATGCGTCCAATCGAATGCCCGGAATGCAGAAACGCAGCACATCAACTGCAAGAGGCGCGTGAACCATGAGGTAATTCGCGTTGCCAGGACCGCGTTCTGAGTACCAGAGCTCCTCGAAGGGAGCCAGAGTCTTGACCGCGCGGGTCAGTTGCTGTGTCGGTATCGGTTTGCCAGGCAACAACTGTCGCATCAGAAGCGTCATGTTCACGAACCCATCTCGAGGCGATTTCACCACCACGACGCATTTGTCGCCAATCACCAAGGAGATTTTGCCGTGCTCGAGGAAACGGTTCCGAATCTCGAGCGTCTGCTTCTGTTCGTTCATTCGACAAAAAAATAGCACGTGACCCCAAAAAATTTTTCTCCAAGTTAAAATACCGAATGGCGACGCGGCGAAAACTCGATGTGCAGAAGATCCGCCGCAAATACCGCAATGCAGAGCTGCGGAATGCGCTTCTGTTCACGAATGTAGACAAATTCTTTTCCGACGAGAAGAACTTTGACCGATTACATTACGTTCTCGGGAACACCGACTCGCATCCCGAATTGCCGCGAATTTCTCTGCGTACGTTGGAGCACTTTGTTACTGCATATGCTCAGCGTAACAACGTCACATATTCATTCCAGAATCAAGTCTGCAACGTCACAGAGAAGTATGAGAACTACCTCGACACACACGGCAAGGCAAACTTTGACGTGTTCAGGCGCTCACCCGAGAAAAAGTATATCGTCTACAAGAAGTTCGGCAAGCAAATCATTACAACTCTGTCGCAGCTCGTGTTCTTCAAAGTCATGATCGAGTACGGAATGCTGGACTACGTGGTTCGACACCTACACGAAATCGAGCAAGACATGGCACGCCGAAAGCAAAAGAAGGAGGAGGTGTCGTCGTCTGCGCCGCCCACTCCTACCACGTTGATCGGAAAAGGAATTCACGAAATCGATCTCGGATCACCACGACCTCCCGAAAAGCGCGCTAAGCTCGATCCTGTGGAAGATATGCAATTGTAATGTTTCGGCGACATGTCCCGAGACGTCCAGTGCGCGCTTTTGTCAAAGGACAGAACCAACAATGGCGACAACGCACTGCGTTCCATTCTAATTTTGTGGCGGACAAGACCGCGGCCACGATACGTCGAAAACGACCCCGCCTCTCGTTTTCCAACCGGCCGAAACCCAATTTCCAGCGCTGGATGTTTCAACGCCATCTGGTCAACGTGGTGTTTGACTATACACGGATGGACTGGGTCGAATGCCACTATCGCCGGAATATCATTCCGGATTACTATTACTACGGTGAATCATTACTGTACCATTTTAACTATTATGTCACGTGGGACATTGTGAGCATACCGGTTCAAGAACAAGATAAAAACGATTGTTGGCTGCATTGGGCATTGACAGAAGCACCGGAACGATTGCCCACTTTGTGGCAGAACATTCCCTCTGTGTTACGTAACTTGATTGCGCAATACATATAATGACATTTCAGAACTTGATGAATCCCGCGTATTGGCCCTCGCGATTGTTGAGTGCAAGATATGTCTTCTCGCAATCGGCGTCCTTGGAATCCTGAGGGCGGGAATTCACCACTGTGAAAAACTTGAATCCTTGCACCCCGAGAGTAAACGCCTCTGGACTCGAGAGAAGTTTGGCCAATCCATACGCATGAAACTGCTTCTCCAATATTTTGTGATCCACAGTCGGGCGCCTCTTGGTCTTGGCCCCCACAATCTCCCAGTCGTCCTCAGACATTATTTCTTATTTGTACGCGACCTGAAAGGCAACTCCCGCCGATTGAAAATATTGCAGAAAATTCACCAGTGATCGCCACGCAAGACTGCCTCGCATTGCAGAGTGCCGAATTCGAACGTCACTGATCGCCAGTGCGGCATGGTGTCGCATATCCCATAAATAATCGAGATAGTTCCGTAACAGCACAAACTCATCGTCCAAATCTGCGTTCTGGTGGACGCAGTTATACGGTCTCAACAGCACGGTGTTCTCGATGAAGGGCTGTGTGGCGTATGGGTTGTCATCACAGAGCAGCGTATTTGACAGGTCTACATCGGGTACGAGATCTCTTAACTGAAACGACGGCTTGGTGAACATGCGCTTCTGGTCGTTCCAAACGCAATGTTTGTTCGTTAGCACGAACTTTAGTCGCATGAACTGCTCGCGAGACAGGATCTTGGTCAAGATCTTGTGTGCATATTCTTCTTGTGCCGCCGTCCATATCGCCACGTCAAAGTGCTCAAATGCGTATTGCAAAAAGGAGTGGATCCCGGGCCGTGTCGACACAAAGTACGTCTCTGAACCGGTGTCTCCAGGTAAAATGATGTGGAAATCAACCATGAGTGGTTTGCCAAAGGTCTGCATCCGTTGCTGGTGTTGGTCGTACTCGGAATCGTGAATCGCGTGTACCAATGTGTGGTCAATATCAAGAATCAGGAGCGGTCGGCGCGTTTTTACACACGTACTACTAGTACAACACCATGGGTCGATAGTGTCTGTTTCCATCGGAACTGGGCCCTTACTCATCATTGCGTCACTTGTCATGGCGAATTTTTTTCCTGCCACAGTCGAAGAGACGGCAACATGAGTGGGTTATCGCTCGAGGCGATGTTGCAACAGACGGCGCAGATGCTAGACCGACCCATGCGTTCGTGGAATATTGACACGCCCAACCATGTGCAAGTGAGTCCGTATAGCAGTCCGTCGTTTGACGAAAAAGACGCCTTTTACGTGTATTTCTACGATGAAACCACGCACCGTGAAACCCTGGATTTCCAGAAAGAGAAAGAGCTCGCCACGGCCATCGCAGATAAACTAGATGACCTGTACCACAACAATAAGGACGACTTCAAGCACTTTATCATTCTCGCCAACAACCGCCAACACGCCTCTGGAAGTAAGTGTGTGCGCGAATACGTCGAGAACAACAGCAGCACGTGGTATTTGAGACACCGATCGCCGCCTTATTTCTTGCACCGGAAAAAGGCGTTTATCATGCATCCGTATAGCATCATCAAACAGTTCAAGCCAAAGGCCTTCATTTTCGTGCAGAAAGAGCCATATCCGGACTCGTTTGCGAAACTACTGGCACACACGCACGCCCACAAACAGAGCCACTCGGATGTGCAACTCTTGTTCTGCGTGAACCCCGAAGACCCGTCGAGGACTGCCGAGTTTTAGTCACATAGACTCGGACGTGTAACCCCGGCCGCGTGAATGATAGCATTTCCCCCGCCCCGAATGAGTCGCTCCCTTGTGACCGATGCGACAACACGACTGGTCTTGTCGTTTGTTCCGAAACAGTGGTCTGAAGTTTTTCGGAAAGACTTTTTTCGTTTCGCGTATCGGCATCATAGCGACGGATATGCCTATACCTGGAGATACGAAACGGAGAACAGTCTTGAGTTCTCTCTTATCAACGACCGGACATGTAGCACCACCAGGATCTTTATTGATCGCGGTGTGGTGTCTGAGATTCGAAAGTCGATGCTATTCGACTGTGTCACTGTATTCTGGCAATTCAACTGGCAGGGGAAATTCACCCAAGTCTATTTCAACAACAGAAAACTGCCGCTGTACACATTCGTGGAGTTCAAGGTCATGATTCACATGAAACGGTGGCGCAGAAGAAGGGCGTGGACGTGTCTCGAACGTGTAGTACCGTGTATTGAATTGATCCCGATGATCTGGGCATATGTCAAATAAACTCGGACGTGTAACCTTTTACAATGTCGACTCGTACGGAAATCGTTCATCGCATCTTTGGCATTTCAGATATGAATGGACACGTTATTCATCGTTACGGCAATCATTATCAGCATTGGCTTTATCGTCCAATCAGCCTCCAAGGAGACTGTGACTTTGTTAACGGCAATACGGTGTGTCGAATCAGACATTTTGCGGTCGTCGCAAAAGATTTCCGTGATCTTTGCGTGTCGTTTCTGTTCGACGAAGTGTCGGGCAAGTTTCTATGGGCGCGATTCAGTTACTGGAAAGGCAGATTCCGTAGCGGTCGACAAGTGTTTAGTGCAGCCCAACTCGAGAGTGAAGTTCGCCTGTGGAAAGAGCAGCGCGCGGAAAAGCGACGGCTACTTGCGAGAGCGGTGCCATGTGCCGACTTGATCCCGATCATCTGGAAATATGTCAAATAAAAATGTCTCCAAGTAGTTAGTCTAAGTCTATGGAGCACGCTCTGTTCTTGCCGGGCTCGATGCCCTTGCCGAAACCTTTTATGACCAAGGAACAGATGAATAAGACAGGCCAGTTTAGTGCATCGGACCACCGAACCAAGCGCGACGTCCCTTTTTTCAGTGCGACGTATCAACGCGCCGCTCAGTCGCCAACTCGAGGTCTTGCGCAACTGCACATGAAACCGTTCTCGCAGCCGTTATTCGGTCAGCAGAAGGAATCAGTGGCTACACTATCGCTGGCCAAAAAACCCCGTGCAATGAAAGTAGATCCAGTCAAGTTCGAACAGTGCATGACAAATCACCTATGGTGGTCCGAGATCAAGAAACCAGCATTCGACAAGAGTTTCATGACTCCTCAAATGTATTGCACAAAATACGCATCATAACAAAAACCGAACACGACAGCACCCCAACCAAGGAAGAAGCAGACGATACACAGAACACGTGTCTTCCAACGACATCGTGCCGAGTGTCAGTGGAAGGCAAGACGGTCTCCAGCGCTGGTCTCGAGCGCGGAATGTGGTGCCAAAAGTCATGGTCGCATCCAATGAGTACGTGATTGATTTTTGCTCTTTGCCGATATCTTGAATCGATCTTATGGTTACTTGAAACATTTTACAGCCTTCTTCCACTGAACCGCGATCGCTGATCCAGATGGTATCCCCCACCGCAAATTTTGCTCGAGATTGACTGACTTGGTCCAGAAGCCACGTGCATGCGTCACGCATCTCCTGGTCAATTCGTCTCAGATCGTGCAGTGGTGGTACGTAGGGAGGAGGTGGGTCGTCGTTCATGCTCAAAGAGTCTCTGCGGATTGCCCTGACAGTGGTGCCGTGGCCGGAGGATGTCAAACTAGAGCTGCACACAATGGTCAATAGACCCGGGATTTTCTGCCATCACCAATATTATGTATCGATCACATCCGCAAAGCAACTCAAGTTCACTTTCTATCGGTATGCATGGACGGATATTCTTGTCGTTAAGGTCTCTCGCCGCAGAATACTTGAAATCATGACCGTAGTATCTCGTGGTATTTTTGACATGGATGTCCGTTGGAGATTTACTATTTTCGGTCGATTCATCTCTGCTGAAATCAGTAAAGGGCACCAACTCTCTACTGTGTACGACTTTTGTCGCACGTTCTGTACCCACGAAGACTTGGTCATTGCCGCCCGCAATTTCAAGTCCCGAAGGCAAATGAGAATGCGCATTCTGCGACAGTTTGTGCCCAAGGATCTGGTGCCTTTGGTGCGTTTGTTTATCAATTAAATGTACCGGCAAGAGCCAATAGAACAAAAAACAAAATCAAGCAAATGACCGCAATAATGATATGCGCCTGGTGTTCACGACACCACATCTTGATCTTGACCCTGCGCGATCGTTCATGAAACGTCAGCGCCGACTGATCGAGACGAAGCACCGCGTGATCCAGCTCTTGTAGGTTCTGGCCCCGAGTATGGACTTGATCGATTCGTTGCTGCAGAGAGAGTTTGACGCCCTCGACGTCCTTTTGAACCGCCTGTACCTTTCCAGACATTTCTTCCCAGAACAAAGTATCGTGATCACCCCCGCGCGGTATCTGTCTCAGATGTCTTGCTGTGGCATGGCCCGCGAAACAGGAATGTGTGTGTGAATTCTTCAGTCGTCGTCGTCGTCGTTGTCGTCCTCATTGTCTGAAGTAGATGCCGAGAAGGCACTCAACATACATGACTTGCAAATGTCCACGCCCATATCATCGTGTCCCGACACCTCTATCATCAAACACTCTTTCTCTTGTCTACATTTGTCACATTGCTCGGTTTCCTTGCGGCAAACCTCTAAATGCAATGACGAATCAAATGAGATCCAGACCGTCCGATAAGACATTTTTTTTGAACGGGTGACGGGCTTCTCCACAGTTACTTTTTTGAATTTTTGGCGCGCACATCATGACCGACCCCTTACTCTCTTGGTGTGACGGCACAATTCCCGCGTTGAATCTGTCCTTGTTCCCCCAGATCAACGTATCCACAGAGGTGCTCCTTCCCGACAGGCTCAACTTACTACCGCCTTCTACCACAAGAAAAGATGCCCATGCTGCTGTTGAACGCCGTCGAAGAGATCGTCAAACACTGCTCTGTAAACGCCTCCGTGAAAGTTTTCGCGTGAAATATCCTCAGATACCCGCCTCTTCGTATCGGACGCAGGTCGGCATTCTCGATACGGCGCTGCAAGTGATCGATCCCGACAATGTGCCGCCGCCGCCCGCGAAACCACATCCGGCCAAACGCCGAAGAAAATCTTAGCTCACTGATATAAGTTATGTTGTTGCTTCCGTTTCCCGCCACTATTCCGGGTGAACGGAAAAGTTACCCATTGTATGTTGATTTATCATCCGGCAAAGTGTATGTAACAGATCCATTGTTAGATCAAAAAGTGCCTTGGCTCGGTATCGTTGATGTAGCGTTCGATGTGAACGACTCTGATCTCAACGCACTGGTTCATTTGTGGCGAGAACTGCACGGACGGTCGAACCCCATCCCGAAACATAGACTGAGTGGACGCGTTTTATGGTACGACATCATCAAAACTTTGGAAAAACAAGTCGAACAACTGCAAGACATCCCCGCCCGGGAGTTCAACACACGAGAGAAATTGAAACACGTTACGGACGCGAAAGAATTGCCTACTCCGCGAGAGCTGGCCATCGCAGTCATCGATTTTTTCCAGGCGCGCGAGTTACGCTCCCGACTCGAACTCGGACTCGAGAGAGCCCGATCCGACGTGGCTAGTCTTCTTGAAGAACGCAAGGCGTCTACCGATAATGTGGCGCTAGAGAAACAAGTGCAGCATCTCGAAGAGCAGATCCAACGAGTGTCTGCAGTCGTGGTGCCAATTCCGAACGTCGATAAACTACGTGAACAGATCCAGACTCTTCACGTGCAGAATCGAGACCTCGATCAACAAGTGCGCAGAGAACAGCTGCGGTTCAATTTACAGCGCCAAATCGCATTCTCAAAGATCCCTGCGACCGACTCGTTACGTGTACAAGAGCTACAGAAACAACAACGGGCACTGCAGAGTGAACTGGACGCCTTATTGCAAAAGATCAATGCCGAGGAAGCTCCCGTGGTGTCTGACTACGAGCGAGTTCAAGCCAAGGCCGCAGAGTCTGCCCAGAAACGCATTCAGACGATTCATCAGTATCAAACCGCCGTCGCGAAACAAGAAGAGGCGAAAGCGGCTGCTCTTGCTCAATTGGAACACGAGAGGCAACAATTGGCATCTATGAATGCATTGCGCGAGCAAAAGTTACTTGAGCCGAATGAAGTCGCGGCCATTGATGCGGAGATACAGAATCTCGACTCAGCGCAAAACGTGTTGAGGACTCCGGGCACGCCCGGTGCGGTATCGGGAGCATTCAGTGCGGCAAGATCTGCGCAATCCACTGTGTCTGCTATTGCAAATTCTGTCAAAGGACGAACGCCCATCAAGAGCATTCTGCGACGCGGGCCCTCGACAGTGCGAAAGAGCGTGCATGGTCTGTCACCGGTCCATGCCCCTGGGCCCTCGAGACGATCTCCCTCCGTACCTCGTCCCCCAGAGGTTCCAGCGGGGGAGTTAAAACAGACAAGGTTACAATTCAGAAGTCGGTCCCGATCAAAGTCGTTGACTCCAGTCCGAGTCCCGTGGTCGGTACCGCGACCAAAATCAGACGGAGACGTCCCGGAATCTCCGGGCCTCGAGCCACTGAGCCCACTGTCCTCGGGAGGAGACAGTCCTGCTCCAAATGTACCCCATAGTCGCGGCCGCCCTCCAGGAACGGAACGGAAACGTCTTGAGTTTAAAGAACCTGACAGAGGATCAAACGAGGACGACCCAGCAGCGTACGAGACCGAAATCGTGGAATTTGAGAGGCCAAAATCGTACGTCTTCCCTTCCAAACGAGACCCCAAGACTGGGAAGTTTTTCAAGGTACGCACACCACACGGTGTTCGACAAACGGGTATTTCAGCAGTGAATTTACGAACATTGTGGAAACCTTATGATTAGGGTGCGGGCTTGCACTCAAACTGGCCAGTTGTGGCATTACACACAGGAACAGTGCCGGGCACCGAACACCCGTTAAAACGGCAATCGTTGCTGCAGTCCTTGGCCACGCACTGGCCCACGTAACAGATGGAACCCTCCGCACAGTCTGCATCTGTTTTGCAGGCCGGAAACGTACGGTCACAGGGGTCGACCCGGCGTTGGTAGGGAAGATCCGCCACCAAGTACATGCACGTGGCCAGAAAGATGTTGCTGATGGCCAGGTCACCAAGTCGTGGGGCGACGCCGAGCGAGTCAAACAGGCCTCGATTGAGTGCGAGACCGACCGATTGAAGAGGATTCATGCCTCCAAAGTACGTCGACGATCCGTTTGGTAACACCGCAGACAGAATCACCCAGGCAACGGTGATGATCAGCGCCATCCACAAGATCTTTGTGATTTGAAAACTAGTGAATAGAATGTCGTGCTCTTCTCGTGTTTCCAGTTGTGGCCATTCTTTGCGAATGGGAATATAGGTCGCCGAATATGCAATGATACCGAGCAGGAGTGCCGCCAAAATGACTCCCACCCAGTTGAACGACAAATCACTGCCGGCGGTCAAAAACCGGTAACTCATCTCCAGAGGACCCGAATTGGCGCTCTTCGACCCCATCGCCAGCAATAACAAAGATCCGGCAATGATGGCGCCACCCATAGAGAGCGCCCGGCCCGTCTCGAAAAAGACGTCCTCAGACATGTTGTCATAAATTAGAGGTGGCATTTTATTTATTGTCAGACAGCTACTCCAGTGGATGAACTCCACGGGGACTTCACTTGCAGAGACCACTCCACCCCTGGACGAACCGTGACGTCGTCGGGCACCAGCATCGCACTGTGACCTGCCGTGAGGGAGCACTTGTACTCTTTGCCATTGTCGTCTATAGTGAGGTCAACCGAACAACAGCCAGAAGGAATGTCGTTCGTGTCGAGTATTGGCCATCCTTCCGGCGCAAAGACCTGGTGAACATCACAGAGAGCCTTGCCCATGTAGTGCTGGACCGAGCGCTGGTCTCCGACCCATTTGCCACTGTCGTCGAACACACAGAACACGGTGATCCAGCCGGACAAGTAGCTTGGACCGCTGCCTCCGCCGTGATCCGAACAGACGCGGTTCCACCACTCGAGATTCGGTTTGCCCTCTGCAGACAGCGAGAATTGGGCCAAGACCGGGGCCAGAAGAGCCAGCCACTTGCGCAAGAGACCGGACTTGACATCAAACTCGAGGAGTCGGGCGGCGCGTTGCTCGACATTCTTCCAGTCAGCAACCATGCCTTCCAATGTGACTTTGGGAATGCCACAGCATAACGAGAACTTGTACGAGAAGAACTTCTTCATGGCGGACATGAGTGCGATGGCACCGACCACGCGATCGGTTGCGGTCGTCGTGGAAAACGACGGGATCACCCATTCCTTGACAGAAGGATCCTTGATGTTCTTGGCAATTTGCTCTGCCATTCGCATACTCAGACCGGCATAGTCGGCCGTGGCGAGAGTTCCGCCCCCGTCGACGTTTAATTCTTTCTTGTCCTCGTGGTCGACAAACTTCTTGCGGACCTCTTCGCCGTTTTGCTCCATGAAGGCGCTGAACTGCACCATGATCGCAATCCATACATCATCCGGGCGGAGAATCAGGTGATGGTGGCGGTTGTAGGCCTGGGTGATCGCGGACACGAAGCCGTTCCGTTCGTCAACTCGTGGATCCTGTTGGGGTGATTTCGCCACAATATCTCGGGGTCCACTGTCTTTCAGAAGATAGTTACGTTTTACTTTCTCCAATGGCTTATCCGCCACGAGAAAGGTAATTCCGGACTCAATCACGGCCGCCATTTTCTCCCCGAAAAAAGTATTATATTTCGTCGGGCGGTGATCGTTTCCCGGTGATCAGAGTTGCGCCTTACAATGTCTCAAGTTCCCATTCATTTTTCACGGAATGCTTCCACGATTGCAGTACGATTCGAGACAGCAGTATATCGAGGCGAGTTTCTGCTTCCGAGGGAAGTGAAGAAATACGTGATCGACGCGATTCCGGTTGATTTGTTTGAGCACATCAAGTCTTACATGAGCCTATGGGACCAAAGGCATTTGAACTACGTGTTGAACTATGGCAATCCCCAGTGTTTATTGCAAATCGAATTCCAAGCCTCGATAAAATCCGATACACAACAGGTGCGATTCGATGCTCTTGCAGAGATCGATCTTGTCTCGGGTATGAGCTGGATTAGCGCAAATGTTACTCCAGAACTCTGGTGTCATTTCCGACTTCCTGAAGAATATATGCCAAAGATCAACGATTCACTGCAGCTCGGTATCATATCGAATTTGCCAGGACTGGTCCCGATTGTGGTCGTCAACGAACTGTGTTAAATGTTCGGGGACTCTTCAAAGTCAGTCATTGGTGATCAGAGTATCTAAAGATGCCTATCGTTGAAGGTGCAACGTTTATGCAGAAGACGTATCGGTCCCGATGGGGCCGTGATCCGACCGTAAACTATGTAGCGCGTGAAGGATATCTTCATGAAATTCGCGCATCGGAACCATTTACTTTAACCCTGTCACACTACCAGTTCGCGAGTGATCGGGATCATCGAATTGTATTTGATCCACCCATGCCTGTTCGCGGATACATGTTCTGGACAATTATGCAGACGTCAATTCCTGCCGAAGGTGTGTACAGTGAATATGATGAAGAGTACACAGGACCAAATCCAAATCAGGTTTTTCGCGTCAACGGCATCGGTTGTCGAATTGTGAGTGCGTTACTCGTCCCTGCACGATAGTGAGTGTTAACAAACGTGGACAGGATGATCATGGCACGGGAACGAACTTACCACGGTCCACTCCTGCATTTCTTTCTTCTCGAGGTCGAGGGCCTCTGAAATCTCGGCAACCGAGCTCTGCAGATAGGTGAGGGTATGCATCAGCTCGTTGTGCACCAACAAAACCACCACGAAGTCCGCCTCGCCGAATTTGTGGCCCTGTGCATGTTTGTTCAGAGAGCGCAACTGACAAATAGATGAAATGCGTTGAATTTGCGCTTCGAGAGCATCAGTCGCGTCGGGCGAAATGACTTGCGCCAATTCCCGCAACGAACCGCACATTACAGGAGGAGAAGGCGTATCCGCTTTCAACGAAGCCATCGCAAACACGTTCACGAGCACGTAAATTGGCACAAAACGCATTGCACTCGAGAAGCGGCGCTCGACGGCATCGGCAAACCTGGCCGCGACCTCTTTCTCGGTAAAAAGGCTCCGGGCTAACATTTGCCGCGGCACGAACACATTACACGCCTCTGTGTCGGAGACAAAATGCACACATTCTTTTTCGGGGGGGCCGCAGCACCGTTCCTTGTGTGGGCGTCCCGCACTCTTGTAGTCGATGATCTGGCAATCACGTGAACAATACTTGGCGACTCCACATTTGGCGCACAAAAATACTCGCGCATCATCTTTCCCGCACGTAAAACAAACACTCGGAGTCAGTGCTCGAAGACATAACTTGGACATTCGTATCAACTTACTGATCAGAGTTGAAAAGATTTACATACTGTGGAAGGGGAGATGACCGAATCTCCCGAAAATTCTTCTGGACAGAATTGCGCCATCTGTCGCGATAAATTAGCCCAGGAAGGCATTTCGATCGTACAGTTGCGATGCACCCACTCTTTTCACCAGCGATGTGCGGACGAATGGCTGCTTCGAGCACTCACCTGCCCGATTTGCCGCGCCTTTGTTCGTGATCAACCTGCGCCACCACGTCGCCGCGTGCCACGACTCATGATCCTCCATGGACTCTTATCGTTCACGGTTGCGTGGGTGTCAGTATTTTATTGGGCTCCGGCCATCGTTCCTCCGTGTCGCAACGTGGCTATCCTGGCGCTCTTGTTAATCTGCGTCATTCGTCTAGTGGTACTGCTCGTGTGCGTCATGGTGATTATCTGTCGGCGCTGTTACGAAACCATTTCCGAATGCTCGACCTTGTATGCATTTGCGTCGGTGTTGCCGCTCCCTCTTCAAGCGCTCCTGATCTACGGCACCCAAAGTTGTGATAACGAACCTCCGCCCTTGGTTTCAATGCTGGTGTACGAGGGAGCGATGGCGATGCTGTCTTTCGGTTTATTACTCGATGAGTGTATCTCAGTATATCGACGGCAACGTTGAAAATAAAATACTCTGTGTACTTGAGAACCCAGCAATGAACCAGATCCCGCATCTCGCGCAGATCATGTCGTTGAACGACGCGGAGTACGATTTGCTCTTTCACACAGGCCCACAAACACGTCAAGTACCCTTCTACACGGCTCGCAGGGTAGCGGCGCCTTTTGTTGTCCCGATTCCCGTTCGACCATCCCCCATCCCAAGCATTCAGACCCTGTCCAGTATGTTGTTTCCAGACTTTCCGTTACGCACTGACGAATGGCTTGAGAATATCGAGAATAAGATGCTCGATGTCGAATGCAAAAAGCTCACTCAGGGAGACAAGGTGCTTCATTGTATTATTTGCATGGAAAACGAAAAGAACGTCATCTTTGACAAGTGCGGGCATTTCTCGTCGTGCGCCAGGTGCGTGTTACAAATGTGCGCACAAGTGGACTTGGGCGAAGGCGAAGGACTGCGCTGCCCCATTTGTCGCGCGTATAGCAAAGAGGTCAAGCAAGTGTTTGTCTGTGTATAAATTCACTTGGTTGCCGCCTTGATCAAATGAACTTTTAGAGGTCCTTGATCGGGATCCGCATCTTTATTGCAGCACCATTTCGCATGAGACTCGGCGGCTTTCGAGCGACACTCCTCCGAACAATACCAGGTACAATAACATCTCTGGCACAGCGACAAATTCAAGTACACGGCTTGTGTACCGAACTTGGGACACTCTTTGTAGCGATCACAGATACGGTTGTGCCATCGGTTCATCGCAAGCATAAACTGCGTCTCAACAAAGGAAGCGTCGGGCCGAAGTCTCTGGACCATCTTGACTTCCGCATCGGGCAGTCGCGCTTTTATGACTTCCGATAAACGGGCGTTGGTATCCGCAACGTTGACGTCGTGCGTTTTGCGGTCCATCGGGCGATCCAAGAGGATCGGATCTCGGGTGATCAGAGTACCGGAGTACCTAGACAGAATGTCGGACATGTCGTCCTCGTCGTCGCACGGTGTCAAGCGGTATCGGGTCGAGGAAGACGATATTCACCTCTTGCCCATTCGCAAGAGACTCGCCAAGTGCCGTTCTCTCGTTGGATTCGATTTCAGCCCATTGAAGGATTGCCTGGCTACTTTGGCCGCCTCCCATGGTGTTGAAGAGTCTCGCCTGCTGCAAGACTTTATCCGCTTCATGTGCATCAAGGCTATTGTGGCAGATGAGGACGCCAAGTACGTCTCACCGACTCCTTTAATCGACGCTGTATGGCACCAGGCGATTCTACACACCGAGTTGTACGCAAGACTGCAGAAGAGACTGCGTCAAAAGATCCACCACCGGCCTGAAGGAGCTCTTGAGAGTGATCGTGACGTACGGGTCGAACGCACTCGTACTCTCTGGAAAACTCTCTTCAGTAGTGAGCCGCTGGAAGTCCCAGATCTGCCGCCACCGCCATTTGCCGTGCCTCTCATTCTCAAGGACTCTGTGTCCGACAAGACTACTCGTGTGGAAGTGCCCCTTGCAACGACCACGATCGGACAAGTCAAGGAGATGATCCACGATCTGAATGGAATGTCAGTAGCCTTTCTGTTTTTATCGTATGGAGCCAATCGATTCCTTGACGACAATGACACCCTGGCGAAATTGGGCGTTCCGTCGGGTGCCATCATCACCTACAGGGTTCGACCGAAAGGTAATTCATTCTTAGATATGACTATCTATGTCAAGGTATTTGGGTTAACAATGTACATCATTTTGTAGGCATCGGTATGCAAATCTTTGTGAAAACGTTGACCGGAAAGACGATCACGCTTGACGTGGTGAATACCGAGACTATTCTCGCGGTCAAAGAACAGATTCAAAGGAAGGAAGGGATTCCAGTCGATCAACAGCGCCTGATTTTTGCCGGCCTTCAACTTGAAGACGACGCCACTCTATTCGACCGCTGGATCGATAAAGAATCCACCCTCCATTTGATCCTTCGATCTCGTGGCTGTTAGTACTCTGATCCTACCGGATTCGATTATCACAAATCATGGAGGACGTCGTCTCCCTCAAGATGTATCGCGACCTCTTGGTCAAGTACGACAAACTGCGCTACGTACTCACGGTCAATATCTCTACCTGGGTCGTCGTGCTCCTGTTCTTAATCGCGTTGATTGCCGTAATCAACACAAGCATCACGACGTGTATATTTTTGTCGAGTCTGGCTCTTTTTTGCACCCTATCGGTAGTTATTTTCAACGTGTGTACTTGTATCTATACCAAATAACAAAACTCCCGAGGGGTTATATATGTCACAATATCGATTTACTTGCGCCCAGACTTCAACAACTCCGTCGGTAACACCCCTTCCACCTGCTGCCAATGAGCACTTGAAATCTTCTCCCAGAGACCCAGCAGATGCCCCGAGTCGTTTTGCAGCGTGTGTGTCGGAACTATCCTGGACTGACCCTGTTCCGACTCATGTTGCGAACCAGGCCCCAGACCCGGTCTACACACACGAATTACTGTTCCACCTACTGACTGGATGAAGTCGGCCTCATCAGGGAAGCGTACGTCGTCAATCAGAACGACCTGGATGCCCTGTTCCTTGAGTTTCTGCAGTCGCCGGTCACACATGGCGATCCAGAACGAACGAGTGGCGTATTGCGGGCTAGGCAAGACCTGCGGCAAAGTGTTGCGCATAATCTCAGTCCCGACTTTTTGTAGAGCCTCGCGAGGAGAAAAGCCCCAGAAGTCGTTTTGTTTTTCCTTGCATTCTCGTTCGTATACATCATCGTTGGAGAAATCAAACATGACCTTAACGATCTCTTTCAAGGGCTCCGCAAACGAAAACGAGTCACAAACGAAGCCCTGTTGAAATAACGACGACCGCAAATAGTCGCGACAGGTACTCTTGCCTGCATTCATATAACCAGAGAACGCCACCACATACGGATACGACATTTCTGCTCGAGTCACGTGTCTTTGGGATTTTCGATCACCACCATGAAATGAATCGAGGTGAAGTGCAGCTGACCGAGTATCGCCGCCACGTTCTCGACTGTACGTGTCCACCGCGGTGCATTTACGCGGAGGATGGGTGTCCTTCTGAGCCATGCACTTGCCCGGTCATTTGCGCGTACGGACCAAAACCATTGTCGACATATTGTATCTCGTGTCGGTGTGCCATTCCGTGGAAAGACACTGTCTATGCAGTAGACGAGTCACGTTCACTACTCAGTGTGCGATATGAATGTCGACAATGTACACTGGCCACCAGTGATCTTGGCCAAATAGCGCACGTCATCGGTGGCGTCTTTGAGTCTGTGGCGACCTTGTGCGCACTGCCACCGCACAAACTATGCGACAATCTCGACCCTTTATTTGTTAAGGCGGTTACTTTCGCGATGAAGGTGATCAACAGCCGGGTCGTCAGTGATCTGTATGTCTTGTTTTTACAGAGCACGGAGATGATCGATTACATCAATTCGCCCGTGCTCGATTGGCTGGTGTTTACAATGAAACACAGTCCTAACAGTGTAAATGGACTAGCTCAAGTCAAGCCTCTATTGTTGACGCAGACATGGGTTGTCCCAGATGCGCCGATTCCCACGCGGTTCTTTCATTTTATATCGCGGTTCGAGTGCCCGTACATGACCCGCATGCCGACCACGTATCTTCTTCGACATGCTCAAGATCCCGTTGAAGTGATTGACTTCTACGTCCATCTTCCCAAGTTGTTACCAGCGGAATCGCACCCAAGAGCCAGAATCCTTTCCGGTTTCCTCGCCGACTGTGCCGTCGAGCTCCCTTGTGGTCTTGAATTGCTCCAACGTGCCGCGTCTGACTGCGTCTGGTCCGGCGCCATGAAGGAACTCTTGTACGATATCAACATTCGGCCGCGAGAAAACGTATTCTTCTGGGTCTCTGTACCACCTGAAGTAGTTCAGTTCCTCGTGACCGCGTTTCCTGATCTTTTGGAACAAATGCGGACCAGCCGCGGTTTTGTTTACAAGTGCGCCCGGATCTATTCCACACGGCCGGACACATTCCGATGCCTGCTTGACTTGGTCGGTTCTGACCCTACTGTGACATTGTACGAGTTCCTTCACACATACTCGGGACAGTGGCGCACTTGGTGGCGATGGGCACGCGACCACTTCACGACACTGGAACTGAATGAATGCATTCAACGAGCAGTCGGGTTTACGTCGAATCCCACGTATTCTATTCCGTTTATTGTTTTTATCGCGGAAGAGCTGGGCATCAACTATGAGTGGGACTTTATCGACAACAATGCTGTCGAGATGCGCTCTCTGCATCTTGAGCCGCATGATATGATCGGTATCGCCAAAGTATGGAAAGCTTCTCATCCGCACTCCAGTTATCCCTCCTTCATTGAACGCTTCTGGGTACGCTGGTTCCGTCCATGGAACGAACAGCGAGTGATGTTGCAAGTCGCCCAGTATCTATGCGGCGAACAGCAGCTGTCATATCTATTTACGCGTGTTCAAGTCCAGCACTATTTCCAGTTCCGCCCCGAGTGTTCAGACACTGAATTGCTCGAGTTGTTGGATTTTTTCCCAGGTGCCACACTTGCTCTTCTGTGCCAACAGCACCGTATCACATTGAATTTTGACCTCCTCGAACAAACACGGCCATTAACTTACCGGCGGCTCTTTGCGGAACGGCTGCCAGAGGTTGATTATATTCACTCTTATCATTTTGCGAAATTTGCGACGTCCGAGTTCGCTATCCAGTGTCTGATGCGAAAAGCCGGAGGCGTGTATCAAGCACGTCGTCGTTGGCCATTGCACGAGGTTATGCGCTATTCTCACTATGATGCGCTACTATATGTGCCAACCACACAATTGTTCTTGCTCTTTCGTCTGGGCCTTTATTCGGACCAAACTATTATCAACGAGTTCTTGTTCGGATGTACATGCTATCTCTCAGACTTACTGCTCGCTTTATTGCGAAACGGCTCTCCAATCGTGGATACATTGATCACAGAGTGGCGTTTTCAAATTCGGTTTTGGCAGTATTTAGCCGGGTCAGAGTACGCAGTAGCTCTGATGCATTCGTCCGACTATCGGCATCGTCTCAAGTGCATCCCCCAAGTACTTGCTCAATTGGATCGACAGGAGGCCCGAGATGTGCTCAAGTGGACATTCCGCGAAGGACAGTATCGCATGACAGAGGAGGAGTATCTGCTGCTCATCAAAGAAGCCATTCATCCTAATGTATGGCCCCGCAGTCTCATGGTAACGGAAACGCGCAGAAAACGGAAATGTGTGTTCCAATTGCGATCGGGCAAAAAGTACAAATCTCAATAAGGGATCAAACCGGAAATGTGATCGTATGAGTACGTCAATGGCGTGTACGGTGTTGAGGTTGGCGTCTCGGAATAGTATGATCCATTGGAAAACCTCAAATATGCTTTACCGTCACTGCCAAAGACAATCTTGGCACCGTTGTTGACCAGAGCATAGTTGTGGAACGGATCAGTGGATTGGTACAGGCTACCCCCCGCATCCACACCAAAATAAACCTGCATTTCAGCACCGTTTATTGTGAGAGGACCCTTCCACTTCGGAGCCGTCAAGTCGAGCGGGTTCCAGTACATTTGGCCTGTTGAGTTGCGGAAAATGAACCGCCAGTCCGTTACAGACGCAGGGAGCCCCCAGAAAGTCCTCGGTTCACCAGTGTTGTTCATCAGATTCCCCGGAACGGTGCTGCAAGAAGCTTGGGCCGAGCAGTATTGAGCAGCTTTGATTGCACAATCGACTCCTCCATTCACGGCGGGACTACATCCATATGGGTAGGATGCATTGACAGCGTTGCTCCCGTTGATAGAACATGGATTCACACAAGACGGGGACGGACTGGTCAAGATCGCGTCTTTTTGTGTGCACCCAGCAAAGCCATCAATGGTGGTCCCATACCAGCCCGGTGCACATGTGCAACTGTACCATCCGTTCAGCGCAGAAGAAATTGATGTTGCTCCTTCTCCACATCGCGCCTTGTTAAATTGACAGAATTGCCCCACATTGCCTGCGCCACAAGAACACTGGCCTGTAGAATTGACGGTTCCTGCACCATTGCACGTCTGAGCATTCGAGAATTGGCAAGAAACTCCGGCGTAGCCAGACTTGCATTCACATGTGCCAGAAGCCGTCACTTGACCATTGTAATTACACACGGCGTTCGAATATTGGCACTTGTCACCGTTGTAGCCCGGAAGACAAGAGCAGGATCCATTAGTGGGATTCACAGTTCCGAAAGCCGTGCTGCCGTTTCCGCAAGTGGTAAAATTTGACCATGCACATTCGGGGCCAACATATGGCGAAGTGCAGACACAAGTGCCATCTGCAGATCCACTGTAGGGTTTGGGGTCGGTGATCTTTTCCAGAGGGTTGAACGGTACACTCTGTCGGAAAGTTCCGTGATTGGAACAAGTCGATGCGGAACTTAAAGGGCACACAAGCTCAAAATTACTCCGATCCGGACGCCAATACGAACGTTTGGACGGATCTCGAGGAATAAACTCCAAATTGCCAGGGATCGACGCGCTCTTAGTAGCATCCTTGATTCTCAAATTTCCGCGCGGATTGCCCAACGGACCCTCAATTGCTTTTGCCACGATCGCCGACCCCTTGCAATTCACACCGATTGTGGGCGAAATAGGCTCTTCTGCATTGATATCCTTTGATAGAATGGTGACTGTCTGGGAAGGATTATCCACGTTCACTGCCTCGAATCGATAGGCAGCAAACACTCCTTGACGTTGAATGTAATCGACGTAATCCCAGCGATTCAGAAGAGCAGTGTTTGAATCCACCCACGTCCATCCATTATCCGAAGGTACACATACGAAATTGTCACCAGGTTTCTGGGCTACACACATCGAGTCGCCGTAATTGCGGCATTGGTACGAGAACAGCGTATCGGCTCCACAATACGCGTATTGTGTCGTTGGATTACACGCAAGAGTAGCAGGCGGCGCAGATTTGCATTGCGCGTTGCAGATAATTGTTCTGGAAACCGGATCACAACTTTCCTTGTAGTCTACTCCGGCAATTGCATTCTGTGGAGGACAGGAATAATTAGGATCCGGGTTGTTCTTGCAAGTTTGATCGACGCACGACGACCATCTCCCACTTGACGTGCAATAAGCCACTTCAGACGATGAGCACACATACGGCCCGCATTTGTTGACGTCAAAGTCTGCAATACATTGTCCAGTCCAATTCCAAGTACCACTGGATGGGTCCATGGCACAAATTTGCTTCGGGATACCAGATATCTGTGCACAGCCAGGTTCGGGTCCGCAAGGAGAAGAACATACCAGCTCATAATCTGACTTGCCCGCTGGTGACGTAACTCCAGGTTTGACACGGCAGATGGGCTTCGCGGCAGTTCGTTCAGACTCGGGGCATTGTGGAACCATCATATCTGCACACATGCTCTCAGTGGTCCATCTCCATTCACCTGCACTGTCTTGCTCACAGACAACTTGCTCCGATTCTCCATGTTCAGGAATTGGCTCGGCTCGGCACTTTGATGCACATACCTTTTGATACGAAGAGAGGCTCGCATCTGACAATGTGCACACAACGTCGTCTGACTCATCACAGTCTGGTGTAGTAGATGATTCACATGGAGTCTGACAGTACCAAGCACCTTTCTCGACGAGTGTTTCGCTGCCAATCGCGCCGTTGCTCAATTCTGGTAAAGCCACGCAACCTTCCTCGTCGGTACAGCATTTCGAGTTCACGCAGCCCGGTTTTGTGCCACTTGAACAAATGTCGGTGCATTGAAATCGTCCAAACTGCGCTCCTGGATTAACAACGCAGGTTTTCTCCTGATACGATGCATCGCAGGACAAATCGGGTGCGGGATCGCATGCTGGGCGACATTGCCATCCAGATACGTGATCGCAAGAAGGACTACACGGGTTGTCAGGCGAACACTGGGTGCTACAATCCGGTTTCTCGTCTACTGGACAGATGTCAGGATTACACGAACACGATTGAGTCTCTTGGAGAGCAGGACACGACGACGGATCCGTAGCACTCACGATTGTTCGTGTTCTTGTTGATGTATTCTGCTCACAGTCGCATGACGACCATTCCGACCACGGTGACACTTGACAGTCGGATGCTACAGGCTCATTGCCTTGGTTATACGCAACATATGCCACCCCACCAATGGCTGCCGCACCTGCCACGAGGGAGCCGATCAGTACAGCGTCACTCATCGTCGTTACCAGTAAGGAGAGAAATATTTTCTCGATTCTGATCTCACACCGAAATCGTTTCTGATCAACCAGGGGCCGAATATAATAAAATGACAAGTCGCCGAACAAGATGGTGTACAAAATACCGCAAGAAGAGACTCCTGCCAAGTCTGCGGCGCCGCTCGAAATCGTCGAGGCACCACCAAAAACTTACCGTCGACCTCCATGGTGCTCGTGTACTCCGTTTCTCTGCGGTCTCTGGGTCGTTCTGATCGGAAGCGCGGCGATTCTCATCGGCATCTTCTTCGGCGTTATTCACCCCATCATTGTTGATCGCGGCCATTATGTCGACACGACCTGCACATCCGTCAACTTCACCGTCACTGGATCGCGATGCTGCAACGTGTTGAATTGCGCCTGTAGCGAATGCCTCGTCAGCGTTCTCTGTGACGTGTCTAGTCTGGTCGCCCAATCTCTCAACGCGTCCACTTGCTGCGGCAGTTCGCAGTGTTGCAAGGAATGTTGCAGCACTTGTTGCCACAACGAGTGTTCGACAGACGAAGATGGGTTTCAACATTGCGAGACCGTGTGTGTCGACTGCAATTGCAAGTGTTGTTCGAGTGTATCTCGTCGCACGTGTTCTTTTGCATGCGGCACTTGTACACAAATCCAAGTCGACTACCTCGTTACGGCCACGGAGAAAGTCAAGACAGAGGTCATGAAGTGCGGCCGCGACGATACTGTGTGCATCAGCAAGCAACGAGCCCAGTTCGAGGTCGGGCACAGCTGGACCTGTAGCTACGACAGGACCAATCCTGATGATGTACGGTTCACGGGTGGTCTTCCGGGATGGAATATCGCCGCGTGGGTCTTCTTTGGCATCTTTTCGTTCATTTTCTTGGTGTGTCTGGGCACGATCCTTGCCACTCATATCGGTCAGTTCTTGTCCGCTCAACTGTGATCACCCGGAAATAAACAGATGTTGGTGCAGAGAGATCGCTATATGCGCTATGAAGTGTCGTCCTTATACGACTTATTCCAGCTCGATCCAGTACGTCCGTTAGGCATCGGTAGTGAACCCACACCACTTCTACGCGACAGTCGTGCGTACTGTCTATCTTTGCCGGTTCGAGTCTCGGCGGGGATAGCCTTGATTGGCCTTGAGAACGCACGGGATGTGAATCTCAAATTCTTTCTGACATCGACCTCGGTCATGACGTGGAATCTCTTTCTATCGAGCAGGTCCCAGGGTATCACTCGCTACATCGTGATGAGCATCTTCTCTACATTTCGTCCGGAGCAACTGGAGCGTCTTTGTTTGTTCACTAATCTCGACGTGACAGACTGTTTTGTGCCTCGATCCAATACCCCGCCCGTGTTTACGATCACCGAAAACGAAGGACTTGTCGTCTTTCTTCCCGGAATGCAGTGGGACACACGTCTCTACAGTGTGGAACTGCACTTTAACAGGCACAAGATCGTGATGCGACGAGCCGAGGTGCAAGAAGAGTGCTCGATGTGTTTGTATACTTGTGGGCACATGCGTTGGAATTATGACCGAGGTACCGGTCGATTCCTCTTTACAGAGTGTTTCACGTTACGTTCTGGTCTCGAGAGTCCGGAATGCATTTTGTGTACGTCTTTCCAACTGAACAAACACGTTCGCCGTTGGAAACAGACACGAGCCGAGAAACGATTTGTAATGCAGTGTGTATTGCCAGTGCCGGATCTCATGCCGGTTATCTGGAAATTTCTTTGAGAATAGAAAATTAGACGGGTCGTCGAATCACTAATTCGTCCAACGTTCTGTCGCCAAACCATTTGTAGATGTACTCTGGTGATTTTAGTGCCATGGTTTCCCAGAACGCGTGGCGAATGATCAAGTACTCGTCTTTCCACTCAAGGTCACCGATCCACCGGCCGTCTTGAATCACTCGTTGCAGAACGCCTGTCGACAGAAGGTCTTTGATGCAGAAATCGCAGATGAGTTGGTGGTGCTCCAGTGCGTGAGGCATTTGGGTCGGATGAGCCACCTCGAACGTGTCGTTGTCGTAGATAGAAGGATACCCATTGATCACATACCAGCGCCCCAGAATCGGACAGAAGAGGATATTAGACGCACAGCCATCTAGGGCTTGGTTTAGTTTCGGTCGCGAGGAGTCAAAGCGCGCATCGATGCGGAATCGTCTATCGCACTGGTCGCACAATTGAATCAGCCGTCTTTTCGCCGGGTTTCTGTACTTGATAGGGTTGTCGCGTCGATCTTTCGCCCGACGACGAGCGGCTCTTTTCTGCTCCGTATGGAGTGCCGCCAGTGCGCGTTCGTATCCCAACATGATGACAGATCACAGTACGAGTTTTTTTGTTGCTGTTTCGGTGTAGGATGTCGACGTTATTCCGAAGCCGGTCGACCGTCGCGGTCACGGATCCCGTAGCGTCTTTTACGCCCACCGCGGAAGAACAGCTACTGCTCGAATTCTCGACTCCTGTATGGGGAAACAAGTCGCCCCATTATTGGAATGTCGGACAAACACGAGAACACTTGATCGAAGACGGATACATCATTACAGGCATCACTGGGCGTAGCGGAAAATATCTGGATGCGATCACTTCTCTGACAATTACCCCAGTGTCATCGGGCGCGTCGAAAACAGTCGAGTTGCAATTCGGAGGCGGGGGAGGCGGTGCGTGGCAAGAAACCGCAACCACAGGGTACGCTCTTGCTGGCGCGATGGTGTTCTGGGACGGAGGACATGTGATCCTCGGGATTCAGTTCTTGTGGCGCAGTTTCCTGGAACCCACCAAGTACTATCAAGGACCTCGGCACGGATCAGACAATTTTATCGGGTGTGACAATGGCATTCCCGGTTTTGAGTGTACCCGTTGCGTTCCGTACAATGGCGGGTGGGCGTGTGGCAATGGCCAAGCGTCTCCGAGAATGGTGCGTGCGCCCGGAAATACGCTCGATATCCAGGTAGATTTGTCGAATAACGATCCCACGAGCGGCTACTATTCGTATTATGTCGACAAGGCTCCGGACAAACTCGTGCCGTTGATGTTCTGCACCGGAATCCGAATCGTAGAAACTACTGACAATCCCCCTTACATCGGCTCGATCCAGATGGCGTTTACAAACTTCGCGGCCGTGTCGCAGATCGCCACGAATCCACGACTACAGACGTTCTGTTGTCTGGGGAAGGGATCCTTACAGTTATGTGGAGAGTACTGGAAATCGACCCCGAAATGCGACTCTCTCATGACCCAACTCTGTAACGGTGTTCCGGCAGCACAGAGAACAGGGCGAGGTCCATGTGCCTGTCTCCATTCGGAAGTCAAGGCTTCGGTCTGTTACGATACTCGGTGTCTTGCCGATGATGCGTATCGACCGAAAGTAATGCTCGACACATTCTCTCCATGCCCTGATTTAATCGAGTGCAGTCAATTTATTACCCTACCCGAAGACGTCAAAGAATCCATCATCAACTCGGTTCAATTAAAACAAACATGTACAAAAGACGGAGACGGTGCGACACCCATCAACAACAACGATCAGAATCATGATACAGGGGTTGATGTTAACGACAGCGAGTCCACGGCCGGAACGACGTTGAGAATCGGGGCCGCGTTGAGTGCGATTGTCGGAGGGGCCCTTATGGCTGGCTTTGTGGTGTCGGGGTGATGGGAACGCTCAACAGCGAAATCCTCGGGACCATGTACAATGCATCACTGTGTACAGCGAGACGGAAGGGCGATGGCTCGTCGGCCGATGTCTTGAGTGTTGGCCAGCGAATCACATTGCACTGCGCCACTTTCGTTCTTGTGTTCATGCCATACACATCCCCAGTGACTTTGCACACTCTTTTGCGACAAGGTAGCTGGTCCCAGCGGCGCCCGAACTTGATCATGCCCCCCAATGGTAGGTGCCGTCGAGTGCACTCATCCGCACAGAAATGAAGCAGCCCGGCAGCATAGATTTCCATCTTGCGACTGGCCGTGGCCTGAACAAATTCGGTCCATCTTGCATCGGACTCCGCCATTTTGAAATCCAGCCATTTTTCTTGCGGAATTAGTTGGGCGTTTATGTGCAATAATTCAGCATCAATCTCGGCAATCCGCGCCTCGAGTTTCCGGCGCTCTGTCTCCAGAAGCCATCGATCCAGTGGCACGGCCATGTCTTTTCACCTTTAAAGGGGGGGGAGGTGATCACCATGCATGGGATCAGAGTATCCGGCTCGGTCCGGGACGTACTCGCGACGATGGATACCAAGGTCGAAGAAGTCGCCGCGGAAGCATTGATCCAGCTCAAAGGGAAGAAGAGACCGGACACTGAGGAGGAGGAGAATGCGATGCGTAAAATCCGCAAAGTCGAGCCCAGACTCATTTCGTATGAACTCACGTCCAAGTTCAACGACCTGTTTCAGCCCGACCCAGCTCGAGTCTATGGCAATGGCCGAGAGCGGGTTCCTCTGCTCCAAGAAGCCCTCTCGGGCTCGTTCTGCTTAACGATTCCGGTCCGTGTGCCCTCCATCTATTTCAAGGCTACCGACGTCATCCTACACTTCTGGCTCACATCGGTCCGTGAAGCCAAATCGAATGTCTTCCTAGTGAGCCATCAAGAAATGCACTCGAATCAATTTATGCTGCGGCTATTCTCGGGCTTCTCTACGGAACAACTGAAACGCATTCATTGGCGCCACAACGTCGATTTGACGCAGTGTTTTGTTCGACAAGCGGTCAACTCGCCTGTCGATGCTCCCTATTTTACATCGAATCCTCAAGACGGCACCACGGTATTCTTCCCGGCCGTGTTTTTGCATACCTCCTCTCAAATTCCTACCGTGTACAATGTGGAGCTGCATTTCAAGACACACAAGATGGTCGTCCAGCGCATTGAAGACACCAAGGTTGTCCAAGAAGAGTGTATTATGCGCCTATACTCGGTGGGCGGCACCATCACTTGACGTACTTCCACACCAGAGGACCCAGATCTCTGAACAATTGACGGAGCATGCACACTGCGCGCCTTCTCCTCGCTCTTTTGAGATGAACCATTGCGACGAGGACCTCGCGCGTAAAGACTGTGATCTCGGTTCTCACGTTCGATAGAAGTTGAGCGGTGACTTGTGTGAATAAACCCGATTCGGCATCGAATCTCCAGCAATAATTAATCTCGTTTCCATCTTGTCGAAATAATCTGACTCGCCCATTTTCCACGAGCACATTATCGCCATGAATGCCTCTGATTTGGAATCTCAGGTGCACTTGACCGTGGTCCATCGACCACCATCGCCATCGATAGTCCCCGGAAATACTTCTATGCACATGAAAGACGGCTGCCCGAATAACAGGGGGCCAGTCTGCCGGAAGAAACGAGAAGGCAAGTCGCAGTGCCGCCATACTTTGATCTCCGATGCTTTCTCGTGACCAAGTCTGTCGCTTCTTCCCCACAACGACGCGGGCCGATCTTTCACGTGTACTGGCGGCACTTGTCGTTCCCGTGCAAGGATACCATTTATGGAATAGTATTGGATTTCAGTCATGCCCAACTAATACAGATGTAGTGATGCTCACTATCAACCGGCGCCGTATCGATCTCCGTGTACTGGGCCAGGATTCGTTCATGGTGTCAGCTTTTGTCAAGGGTTCTTCATGGCGCAGTATCGAACGCTCCCCCATGTTCTTTTCGATCGACTTTTTTCCATGTGGCCAATTCCATCGAGCCTCTCTCGTCCTGTTGGCTCAAGAAGTAGATCAGAATTACTATCAAATGACACGGGAAACGGTATTTGAACACCGAAAAGTCGTTTTTACGTGTCTCGATATGCTCAAATTCGTCGATCGGTGGCGTCGAAGGCGTCGATTGATCCGCACGGTGTTGTCCCAATTGTTCCAATTGCCGATGGAATTAATGTTCTCTGTGCTGTCATATTGTTGAATATCTATTCTTCATCGAACCAGACAACAGTATCCCAGTTGTGCATCACGACAGAGGGATAGATACGGACGCGTTGTTGTCTGAGCCCGTGCGTCAATTGGTGCCAGCCATGCAGTGTCCGCTCGCTGATTTGAGGCACGATTTCTGCGCCGCCACAGTCGTCGTCGATTTGCATACAGATGCGAATGTTGGTCTTGAGGAGGCTTCTCCGACACTTGTGCGTATACCGGTCCCTCTTACGTCTCCACGAGCGTGCGCGGTTATTGTTGCCGAAACGGCAGGCAAAGGATCGTTCAGGCGACATAGTGTACAACTGTCTCCAATAAATCTTTGGGAATATTAATATGTTTCAGAATGTCTCGTGCTCTGCGGCGGTACCGTTTCGGGCGAATATCGGCGATCTTTGAAACCTCCTCGATACCAAACCGTCCGTCGGTGTAGTCGAGCAACCGCAACACCTCAAACACATGCATCGTATTCCAATCCTCTTGATCGACGAATTCACTGCGAAGCGCCTGCCACCAGAAATGAGGGTGTTTACCATTGCGTAGATGCTCGATCACTTGCGCTTTTGTTTCTGCCCAGAACATGAAATCAAACAGGGGACGGCCATCGTCATCGTCCTTGCTATAACCAATGTACAGACGCTTTCGTGGACGCGGTTTTCTTATTCCGTTTGGCACATCGAGGCGGCCGTTTTCGAATAGAAACCGCTCCAGATCTTCATAGGTGCGACAAGAGCGACGCTTCTCACATTGAATTTTCAGGAAAGCGTTCCAATTGCGACGAACCGACACTTCTCGTCCGTTGATCCCCACGTAGTACACCATCCGATGGGTGATCAGCGTACCCCCCCCCTCCCTTGAGTCTTGAGGGATGACGACGACGGTGGTTCGTGTCGCCAAGCCTCGCAACTACGATGTCTACATCGGAAAGCGGGTCACTCTCGGCGGTTGGAATCTGCCTCAGTCTAAATGGTGCAACCCGTATAGTGGTCCAATCAAGACTATGACAGTGGCATTGTACGAGCAGTACTTGCTGGATACCCCGGAACTAATGGACGCGATTCACGAACTTCGGGGCAAGCGACTGGGGTGTTGGTGTATCCCAGGTCAAGGCCCCTGCCATGGCGATGTGCTCGCAAGACTGGCCAACGGAATTTCTCTCTCCCATGGTAGTACCATTGGGGACGATGTCAAAAGCCTGGATAAATAGAATCCCGTTTGGCATCAATACACAGGATTCTGTACAAAAGACCGCCGTAGAGAACAATCTACGCGAATGGTTTATGGTCCAGAGTGCTGTAGAGCTCACTCGCCGCGTCATTCTCGAAACAGATGCCCAAACAGAACAGGATCGCTACTATGCACTCGAGTCGATTCTGCAAGCGATCTGCAATGAGCACAAACTGCCAGGGCAGGGCGTGGACTGGATTCAGAGCTACCAGTTCTACGGCGGCGAGATGAAGAAGAGACCCAAGGGCAAAAAGCGCGGCTACGATCATGTGGTGCGAGCTCGCGAAGACTTGAAAGAAGCTCTAGGCCGCGGTGCCTCTGTTGTGGTTACATTGTATAGCACTACGTACTCGGCTGGTGCCGGGCACTACATTGCGGTGATTTACTACGTCAAAGAACGAGCCGTCTACATTTGGGACTCTATGGCACGAGAACATCGAGAATTCCTCACAGTCGTGCGGCTGGTGTTCGAGCACAATTTGACGGACGACCTGTATTTAGACGAAGGTATCGTCAAGGGCTCCGTCAAAGTCCTTCGTCCGGATCTCGCCTGTTCGCAAGTGCCGCAGGAAACGGGCGGGTTTGCTCTCAACGTGCCCGGGTGGATCAGCGAGGCTCTCGAACAGAAACTGATCACAAGAGAGGAGTGGCAGGCCATCAAAACATTCGGAACCGAGGCCCAGAACCACTTCTGCTACTTTTTCGCGCTATTCATGATTCACGCCACATTACTCGGCAAAGACCCGTGTGCAGTGATGGCGTCTCTTGCCGCACAAGATCCCCTCATATACATCAAGAAGTACATCTGGGCAGTCGTGCACTGCAAAGTCTTGCAGGACATTCGACTCCCGAAACGGTTCAAGGATGCAGAAAAGAAACTGGGCCACCCTCGATTCTGGAGCCAGCATTTTCTGTGCGTGTGGACCGTGGCACAACGGCACGAATTGCGCCAGAAAAAACCACTAGAGACAGAACTGTCGTGGGTGTACGAGTGTCTTGACGGAAAACGCGGCCGTAATCTCAAGTCCATGGAGGCCTGCTTTCAATTCGCGACGAAGTGATGCTGCAGAGTCGTCATAAACTGGCCGTCAATGATACCTTGAGCCGCGATCTCGCCAAGACAAGTCGGCACAAACGATTCTATAATGGGCACCATTTGCTCTATAATTTGGTTCCGCACTTGTATCAGATCACGTACCAAATGCTGATTCTCGGGTGAGTAAATTTGCGAATTATATCGCGAGAGAACTAACTCGACAGGTGATTTGGAACTGTATACACGCGCGCCTTTCGCATTCACGATCACGCCTCGACGTGGGAAGAAGAACTCGTCTCCGGTGCGCAGAACCGGTTCCGTCATTTTTTTCGAAAACACTGTATTCTGATCCTCCGTGATGTCTCTCGTCGAATGCTCGGTTTGTAAAGAAGTCCAATATCGTCCACGTGTTCTTTGGTGTGGCCATTCCTTCTGTGAATCATGTTCTCTGATACTGATCAACACCAAGAAGCCATGTCCCTATTGCAAGCAAGTGCCTGAAAAGTATCCTGAATTCAACACACTGATTCATAACTACGCACTCGATGCGATCGCCGAAAAAGAAAGACCGGAAGAGTACAAAGAACGCAGCCAAAAAGTGACGGTACAACAGTGGCTGGCTTCTTATGGACCACTGAGAGACAAAATTACTCAACTCAAGATCACTGGCAAAATGGGTCACAAGGATCTGATCCAACTGATGCAAAAGCTAGAAGCGAAAGGGTTGTTCAACATTACGACTTGTGAAGGCGGTGCATCCATATTGGATACACTCGATATGAAAGAAATGCACGCGGTGACATTCGGTAAAATTGGTAAGCGAACTTCGTGGCTCTGCAAGGCTTCTACCATGTTCTCCATTCAATGGAGTGAATATGTTTTGTTAATGTGGTTCTGATCACCACCGCGATGTTTCCGAGACGTCGACCTCGAATCATTGTTGGCACGACGCCATGGGGAGAAATCCCAATACATTTCTCTTGTACCAAATATGTCATCACGTTAACGATCAATGCCCCGTGTATTAAGGGGCACGTCTCCATTCCGCGAGCAGTGGTTCCCTACGTGTCTATATTGCAGCAAGTGCCCGAAGCCCTTCTTCGAATGATTGAAGGCTATTTACCTACTCCTCAAGACCGCGCCGTATTTTGCAGTATTGCCTTTTACGGCGATCCGTCGTGGACGATGTACTTCCCTTTCACTGGCAGAGTAGAAGACTTTACATATCGTGGTCGATCTTCGGAGCGAATATGGCTATCCATTTCTCCTCGGACTAAGACCGCAACCTTGTTCTGTTTGCCTGATACTTTGGTCTCGTTTTCGTGTACATTTACGCTGGACAAGGACACGCCGAGGATCATGCGGTGGTCAAGTGCGCCATATATACGATAGAACCACTGGAATGAACACCGGGATCAGCAATTGTTCAAGAGTATGACTCATCTCTTGGTAACGCCTTTTCCACTCGCGACGCATGGCACGGCGGAGTACGCGACATATAGGAGACCAGGATCCGTCTGTCGGATATTCGACACCGACAATGCGGCCATCGTCCAGAAACCAATACGATAGAAGCTTTCCAGCTTCCATCTCGTAATTGATTGGCGCTGGTACGGGATGATAAGTGAACTTTCTGCTCGTGTACACATTCAGTTTGCCTTGCTCTGCCTTCCAAAGTGAACGCCGCCAAAAACTGCCAGTGCTGTCACCTAGCTCGATACCGATCTCCAAATACGAGAACTCGGGGTAACAAATGATTCGACAACACACATGATCCGGACTTGGGAAAGACAAACTGTCTCTAATCACTCCCTCGCGGAGCACATGATGTCGAATTGACTCAACGACGCGCTCTGGAAATAGGTGCTGGAATTTACGGAATAGTTGTCCATGTCCGTCTGGCACCTTTTCTGCAAATCGAAGCAACACTTCGGGATCCATTTTTTTGAAAATTGCATGATCAGATTACAGAATTAACCACTGTAGCACTAAACTCAAGATTCCCGAGGTTCCAGAGCCCGTGAATGCCCCATAGGCAATGGTCTTGTAAAAGTTCACTTGGCCTGTGTTTCGAACGACTACCGAGCCAGCCACGTTGGACCCGTTATCGAAGAGGATTGCGGGATAAGTTCGGTCGGCAGTTGGTCTGTACCGAGATGGGAGAACGGTTCCTCCAGTAAGAGAAATTGCCGCGGATGTATTGGCGGTGGCATATGCGTCCGGAATAGATAACGTAACGACCGTGCCTATCCGAACCAGTTTTCCAGTGACTGTTTGATCCGAGGCCCAGATACCGGTGAATGTCAGAGAAAGAGATGAATTTTCCTCATAGTAATTAAGTGTGGCGGCCGAGCCTCCTGTAGTGGGGAACGTGATGCTAGCTCGAGAGATAGACAATGTCTGAGTCGTCGCCCCGTCTGTGGAGATCGCATCAATTGCTGCAACATTGCCAGCAGCGATTCTGACTGTGTAATTGGTGGTGGACGCGGCACTGGCATTCGCAGTATCGACGATCCATAGTTGGCGGTTATTCGTCCGATTTACACCAATCAAAAGACCAACTCCATCTGTCGATGAAGTTCCCGGTGCAAAGAATTCCTGACCACTCAAAGTAAGGCGTGCACTATTTTGGGTCGACGAAGATAAAACCAAGCGACTTGACAGCGTTGGGGCCGTCGTCGTTCCCGCGTACACATCGCCTTCAAAGTATGCACATGTTTTCGTAGTGCCAAAGGCGGGGTTTTCGACATACAAGCCATATCCGGTTGTCACAGTTCCGCCGGTCGTTCCCGCGGAGATGTGAATTCCTCTTGCTGTTGTGATTGTACCTGCATTGGATGAGAAGCTTGGATTCAGATATAAGCCCGTACCACTTGTTGTGGATCCAGATGTCACTCCGAGACTGTTGACAAGCATCATTCCGTAACTATCTGTGCCACTAGCGGTTCTCGAATCAACACTGGTGTAAATAGCTGTTTGTGTACTTGCAACGGTGCCGATGAAGATTCCGCGCTGAAAGTATGCGGTGTACTTGCTGGTTCCGACCGTTGGCCTCTTAACGTACAACCCATACGTCTCTGTAACTGTCCCAGACACGCTCCCAGGGTCGTCGATATATACGCCGTATGCACTGTCTATAGTCGCGACATTACTTGACAGAGTTAGACTCGCGTATATTCCAGTCACGGTGCCTGATCCTGATGTTTGACCGAGTGTTGGATTACAGTGAATACCATAATTCGCCACTCCTGCCTGTCGAACATCACCGCCAACAGCAACACATCGAGTACTGGCACCTGCGATTCCAATGCCCAGAGCTTTATTCAGTGTAGTCAAACCGGAAATGCTGCCCGACCCAATCGTCAAGTTATTGAGTGTTGTAACTCCAGCCAGAGTAGTAACGTTGGGCTGACTTACCGTTGTGAGGGTACCTCCCATATTCGTGAATGTCCCTGTGGCGGCCGTTAGTGTGCCGGATCCCACAGTGAGGGACCTATTCTCGGTGGTGATACTGGTGGCCGCACTGGCCATACCGAGGCCGTTGCCCGACACGTCAAACAAAGTGAGGTATCCTGTGGCCATTTACCGATACTTCATCATTTAATTTCGTCACGTGAACCATGGGCACTCCTGCTGTGATTCGCTTCATTCGACGGAAGAAGGGCGGCGAAGAAGTCTGTCTCGTGTGTGTGGTCCAGTTATATGATGGCTACATAAGTCACCGGGGATTGGAACTGGCCAAATGGCTGTCGAAATTCAGGGAATTCGGCACCATCGAGGTGCGCCTAACTCAAGAGCAACGAGCCGCCTTGTTGAAAATGTCCAGTCATGAAGAAATCGCGCAAATCGAGCAGCCAATGGGCATCGTGGCCCGGGGTGTGGACGACTTGGCGGCTCAGTACATCGCCATGTTCAAGAAGACCGCGGGTGGCCTGTATATCGAGAACGAGAGTTCCGCCAGATACGAGTATTATGTCATCGAAGATGAAGAAACTGACGAAATCAAAGTCGCCGTAGAATTTGATGACTACGAATCGCCCGACCTTTCAATCGCCGACTTTCTGAGTTACTGTCAAGGCGTGAGTGAACGCGAGCAGAAGGGCATGAAGGATGCAGAGACGTCAAGTCGTCTGGTTCGAAAGCGCAACGACGATGATACATCGGAAGAAGAACCAGAACCGAAAAAAAATAAAGTGTAGCGACGTATTTGACCATGGCGGTGTTTATTAGCCCACCTCACTACAGTGTAACAGACGAGAAACTGCTGTGTGATCATTACACAAATACCGTAAGTCGGACCAATTCCAAAGTATATGCCGATGCATATTTCTCCGATGAGACGCCCGACTTGATGGATGCGGTGCAACGAGGCTATGAACAGACTGGCGAGCCGCACTTTACCGAACACATTACCGTTGAAACGGCAGGAGGCGGCAGATACTCGCTGAAAGCCATGGCACTCAAAGACCACAACAAGGCGTCGATCGTCCTTGTGCGCCACCGACTGTATCTGTGTCAACGAGCCGGAGAAGTCAGCGTCAGAGACTCTACGGTACGGTGTCGCCTCGTTCCGCCAGAGGCTTCTGCGTGGGAGATCGACTGGCTCGAGCATCTGGTGCCCATGGGCACGAATCAGTCTCTGCGCTCGTTGATGCACACATCACTGGGCATCTACTTTGCGCCCAACATCACTCTTCGCCGAGCACTCGGCAGTGTATCTACTGCACCGATCGTCGACTTGGAAATGACGCACGAGTCGAAACCAAGTATCGACGACAGCACTGCACTCAGCACCGTGTTCTCAACTGTGGACATCTTATCCGGAAATGCCCTGTATCCACAACAGCACAAAACAGTGGCGCGCATCTCGGAGTCGTCGACTCATTTGCACGAGACCATTGCGTTCTTCAATGAGCAGTGGATGCAACGGGATGCACAGGTCCAGAGAACCCGCGTGCTGTGCCAGTTCCCGGCGGAAGACAACGTACTGTACTATGAAGGATCCGTTCTCGTCAGTGTCGGCTCTGAGTTCGAAGATCTCGGGATCTCGACGGAAGAGCGCATTCTTCAAGAAATCGCCAAACGACACCGAGCCATTTTATGTCGAGCGGTGGATTATGGCGACTACATCATGACGCTGCGGGATCATTCCGAACGACTCAAGGCGCGCGACCGGATATATGGCATGGTTCAGAACATCAAAACGGCGCTCATCGACGCCATATTCACGTGCCGCGTGGAAGAAGTGCAAATCCGGGCCTGTATTATGGATACCAACGACGCACTCGACATTGGCGCCTCGTGAATTACTCTCCGAGGGGCCACGAACAAGTCACCTCGCGGATCGAGCATTTTCCGGTCGACCGATCTCGAAACCGTTTCAGGTACGTACCCCGCATCATGGCCACGGGCTGATCCGTCACGAAGACACTGTGGCGCTCCAAGTCCGAGACAAGATCGTCCGACGACGAGGGTATCCGCACCATCTGTGCCAGTGTCTGGAGGGCGGCCAAATGTAAGGTCTCGGTATAGTGTTTCATCACGTCGAGTAAGTGCGCGACGTCTTTGCACACGACCGTCTCCGTGTAAAATGTCGCCAGGCCCCTGATCTTGGGGTGTGCCTCTCGAATTTGCTCGTGGAAGACGACACTGGCTCGACTGGGCAGCATCGATTCTGCTTTCAGAGATAAGCCGTTCATAAAGATCAGAAGAATGATATCAGATTGTGTAAAGGCCGTATCTGCTCCACTCGTGAATAGTAAATCCTTTGCGGTGTGAATCATGGCGCGCGATACTCCGTGATCAAACGGTTTTCGGAACTGCGAAGTATATTGAGCAAAACGATAACCACCCAGTCGAACCACAACAGGTGATGTCATCAGATAATATCTGTCTGTTATTTATTTATTCCCAGACTCGTTGAAGTAGTCGTTGTCATCCGCGGTCTCTTCCGGGGTGGTGTTCAAGAGGTGGCGATAGTTCGCAGGAGGCAACACCGACGACACTGATTTGACAGTGGTAGTGGCCGTCGCCTTGAACTTGCGGCGCTTCGAGAGGCCTCTGTCGTCGATGAAATCCACGGTCAGAGTGCCCATCGACTTGTGGGCCTTGAAGGTCTGCGGGAACATGCTCTTCTGGATGACCCCGGGTTTGGTGACCTTGGGCGCGCGAATCTGCGCCATCTTCTGGTAGAAGCCTTCCGAAGCATCACGGAGCACCTTCATCAACTTGCCCTTGGAATCGGGAGTGTTGGGCGCCAGAGTCTCCCATTGGTGATCATTGAACGCAATCACGAAGCGGCGGTCGAAGAAGCGGAACGCGGCCGTGTGGCGGAGTTGGGCCCGCAGAACCTTGATGTGCGTCTTGTTGACAGCAGGAAGTGACGATTTCGAAATCACGGAAAACTGATCCGCGGCGGAATCCGTAGTGGTGGGATTTGGAGTCGGAGTCGAAGACACGGTCGGGTCGCGGTACACAGCCAGATTGAAGTAGACCGACTTGGTGCTCGGATCAAGAGCGTAGGCGAAGCAGAAGACGCGTTCACGTTGTTTCTCTTCCACGTTGGCCCAGTCCGTGAAGTCTCCAGACATGAGGTTCTTGGGGTAGGTCACATCGTAGTCCACATGAGGCGTCGAGATGACCCGATTCTTCGCATTGTGCAGTTCCGAAATATAGATCGACGATTGAGCCTTGCCCATGTGCTTCTGCATGTCTTCCGCCAACAAGGTCACGATGTCGAAGAAGGTCGACTTGGGCACATGAAGCAGCACCTCACAGGCGCGATTGAGCGTCGGATTCTTGGTCGAGAGAAATGTCGTGAAATCGATGGTGGTTGCGCCGCATGTAGTGACGGCCTTGAGAGTCGTGGGTTTGGTGGTCGACATCTTTGAGATTCTTCGAGTTCGGTGCGCGCGAGAATTTGAGAAAATGAAGGTCACGGACTTGGTGATCCGCAGTTTTTCTGCGCGGGAAGGTGTTTCGCCCGGGATGGAGCGCACGGATTCATCCACATCGACCGCATCCACGGTGTCCCTCCACTTAGAGGAGAAAGTCGAGTGCTATTATCTGGAGCATCCGGTATCGCACGATCTCTGGTTCTGCAACAAGATTCATTATGATTCTATTTTCGGATTCACGCGCTGGGATCGACCTCCTCACAATGACGGACTGATTCACAAGACGACAACGGAAGAAGTTCTGAACACGATCGAGCAGATGGCGCAGCGGAAAGAAGCACTATTCCGAGAAGAGGACCAGTTGATTCATTATCTCAAAGAGTCGGGTGTGAATTCTAAATAGAACCATTTGGTTTTTTTTTTGAAGTGTACACGTTGAGAACTCGAATGGCCACAGGGTACCTCACTCTGTTTGACGTGTCGGGAAATGGGCTTGGTATGGCCAGTGCGGCCACCAGTATCACCACCGAGAATAGGTCCCTGACTGTCGGATCCGGTACACTAACAGCCGCCACGGGGACTTTCACCAATGTCGGAGGCACTTTAAGTACGGTAAGTCAGCCCAATGTCACGACTTTAGGGGGAGTCACGTCGATCGCCTCTCTCATTACGATTTCCGGATCGCAAGTTGGAATTGGGACGTCGCCGAGTTATTTGCTGCATGTGTCGGGAACCAGTACTGGGTCGATTGCATCGGCCGTCCAGAATCTGAGTACGGGCACATCCGCCCAAGCTCGATTCCAGCTCATCAATGACAGGAATAGTGCCGCGGCGTCACAGGGTCTCTTGTCGATTTACTCGAGCACCAATACCATTTCATTGGCGGGCCTTACGTTGGCAGACATGGTTCTTCTAGATGCATCTGGAACCAATAATCAGGGCCTGTTGATTGCGACCGAGTCCGCGAAACCGATTTATTTTGCGACGAACTCGTCCCTGAGGGGACGTTTCGATTCAAGTGGCAATTTCGGCATTAACGTCGCCCCATCAGCACGACTCCATGTCAATGAGACATCGGGCGGTGCCGTGGCCATTATCGGAAGTTCGGATGGAGGCGCGAATGACGACAAGTTGCAGTTCCGGTCTGCATACAGTTTCTTGGCAAATTCGAGTGACATTACCGGCCAAATTCTGGGCGCTCCATCCAATACAGGTGGGCGGCTCGTCTTCTCAACGTCACAAAGTACGACTGGAACTTTGACGTCGCGCATGCTCATTGATGATGCTGGAAATGTGGCGATTGGCAATCTCTCGCCAAGTTACTTATTACACGCACAAGGAACAGCACTGGGTACATCGAGCGCTGACTCGAGTGTTATAGCGCGGTTCCAGACTGCTGCTGTTGGCAATGGTGTATATCTTGACATTCAGAAGTACCGCAACGGAGCTGGATCGGACCATTCAACTGAGGAGACCCGTATTCGACGAACGGTGGATGTTTCACCGATGGGGTTCTTGGCATTTGGGTCGAACTATTGCAAATTGAATGGGAATGGAGGCAGTGGGATCTACATTAATTCAAGTGAACAAGTGGCGATTGGAAACACCTCACCGTCTCGATACTTGGATATTGGCAACGTGATTCTCAACGGTGCGAATGCGTACGAAATTGCCCTCGGTCGAAGCGATGCACCTGCAACTATTCGTGTAGGGCAAGCCGCAACTACTCAAATGTTTTTCAATTGGAGTTACAATGCCACGGCGTCGAGTGCATATGGTTCAATTGGAACGTATGGCGGCGGTAATAATATTTGTCTTCAGGAGGGCGGTGGAAATATTGGTATTACCACCACTTCACTTACTGGGTACAAACTGAGAATCGCCGGGGATGTGCGTTTGAATGGACTTGGAAACTTTGGCGTCTATATCGAGACGGCATTGGGTACAACAGCGGGTACTGCAGTGGCATGTGCCTCTTTTGCCAGCGACGCAATCTACTCAAGCAACGTAGGAACGATCACCAATGCATACAATGTGTTTATCGGAACAGGCATCACGGGCGGCACAATTACGAATGGATACAGTCTTTACGTACAAGATCCGGCGTATGGATCTACCAAAGTCTGCGCGTATTTCGCAAATCAAGTCGGAATTGCTGGAAATCCGGTTTCTACCCATAAATTGTCTGTCACTGGAACAGCGTATCTGTCGACTGGAACAGCGTGGACAACGTCTGATGCCCGCATCAAAACAGACGTTCGAGATATTGACAGCGCCATTGATGTTATCGAAAGACTGCGGCCGCGCAAGTTCAAGTATCGTGAAGAATGGGTCAATGACGCGACTGGAGTGAATGCTACCGACGATTATTATGGATTCATTGCCGACGAAGTGGAGATGGTTATGCCCGAATGTGTCGAACTCAAAACAGGTCTACATTGTTTCAATGGCCGCAAGATTTTACACCGCCAGAGAGAAGAGGCCAAGATGAGAGCTAAGAAAGAAGAAGTAGCAATTGAAGAAAAAGAAGAGCCGGTGGATCCAGAGCCTGAGCCGGAAAAGGGGTTTGAAAACCTCAAGAACTTCTCAATGCACAACATCTTGGTCGTAGCGATCGCTGCCATTAAAGAGTTATCGGCACAAGTCAAGGAATTACGCCGCTCGTAATAACATAATAAAAGTGTTGTTTGAGTCATTGATGAATGGAAGCTGTATATCGTAAAATAGCACAACTCAGGCGCACGATCCGCGACGCACAGCATGAATTAGATACACTTGAGTCGAGTTGTCGCGGTCGAATCGATCTCGAAAAGGAATATCTGCGCAGCAAGGCACTGGATTTCAACGTCTATTTCCCGTCACGCTCGAGAATCGCATCGGCGACCAAAGCGGTGAAGTTACTGCTTCGAGACGAAACGACGCGGTCCTATGTGTCGACCGGCGGATATCAAGCCACTCTGGTGTATCGACAGATTGCCGAAGGTTTGTGGAAACAGGTTGAGACTCAAATATTTCCTTACGGCCATCTCGTTGGTTCTGATTCCTCTGAGGATATTGCGTTCGTCAAACACTGGATCCAGGCACACGACACCATTCACCTAAAGACGATATGTGTACCAACAAACGGCTGTACGTTTATATCCAGTGTTCACAAAAGCAATGCCGTCTTTGCCTCGTGTTGGAAAGTCACCGACGAGGATAAGCGCATCATTTGGTGGCGGTGGGTGCTCGAGCAGAACCCTGAATACTTAATTGTGATCTGGCCTGAATTGTACGACCACGTGACACGTGACTTACTGAACGTGATTGCCGCCTTTCTCGGATGAACACGTTTTCCGCATCCACAATCTGGGTTCTCGCGTCGAAATGTGATGAAGATGCCGTGAACCCTTTTATCGGGGAGACCGGCACCTTTCGCTGTCCGGACGAGAAATCCCACTGGATTTCAGAGATTCGACCCTGTCAAGATTACGAACAAGAAACCGTGCCTTTTTACTTCCATTCTCACGATCGCGACATCAACGAATTGAACACGGATCGCGTCGTCGTTGCCGTCGGTCAAGTGCTTTCTGATGCTCTCAAGTTTACCGTTCAAAGCCACGGGCCGCGGTTCGGGTTTTACTCGACGCAACTCGTTACTGCACCTGTCAACAAGCGCAAATCGATGCAGTCTATCGGTAAAGACCTCAAAGCGCAATTGTCGCCCATCTTTCCCGTTCGTTTCCGCTACCGAGATCAAGTCGTGTGTATCGAAGAGCGCATCGTGTGTGATTCTGCGGGTGACCGCCACAAGGTGTTTTCCTCCTTTTTCATCTGGAGTCCTCAATCAACTCTCGACAATAGTGCCATTTACCAGACTCTAATGCGTTTAATCAATGCGATGCAAGAGTTCGCCATGGAGCATTTTGTTGCGGATCCGTTTGCTCCCGGATTGTATACCGTCAACAATGGGTACTGGCAAAACCTAAAGCGCCTCGAGCCTCGGAAACTGAGCACGGTGTTCCTGCCCGACAATACACGTGAACGCATTCTCCACGACATCACCTCGTTTCAAGAAATCCGCCGTCCCAAGTTGATTGAGCACGGGTTTCCGGCCAAGCGGTTCTATTTATTGTACGGGCCCCCGGGTACGGGCAAGACCAGTCTAGTGAGATCCATCGCGTCTCATTATCAACTACACATCGCTATGTTCACTTTCACGGACGACCTCACCGTGGAGATCGCCGAACGATTGATGCAGAATCTGCCCGAAAAGGCCATCATTTTACTTGAAGACATTGATCGGGTCACCAAGTCGATTGATTTCCAGGCGTGTATGCTCAAGATCTTGGACGGCGTGTACAACCGAAAGCAGGACGTTCAGCTCCTGTTCGCCACCACTAATCACCCGGAAACAGTGAACGATGCCTTGTTGCGACACGGGCGTTTTGACATGCACGTCGAAATCCCATTCCCGGTCAAGGAACAAGTACAAGACGCCTTCCGTCAATTATTCAACGTGACGGATCCGAAAGACCCGACCGTTCATGTGGTTGCGCGAAAGTTCGCTCCTTACCAAGGCGACATGCCGATGTCCACCGTCATGGAAGCGTACAGTCGAGTCATCCACCTCTCGGCAAAAGAAGCCGCCGATCAAATCGACTTCAAGGCCATGCATAACGAGACTCGTAACATCCGTCGTAAAACGGACCACGATATGAGCATCACGTGAACATAAATAAACATATACTCTGATCCGACATGGATGAATTCTTGCGCCGCGTGAACGAGGACTACCGCGACCATTTTGACGTTGCCGTGAGACAGAGCAAGTTCATTTACCAAGCGTGCCATCTGTGCGACGCCTGGTTCTATCCAAAGAGTCACCAACCGGAAGACGCCACTCGTCCGGAGTGTCACGGGTGCGATCAGTCCTGTCAGTGGGACTCGTCTCGCAAAGTCTGGTATTTCACGGATCGATTCATCAGTTGGCAAGTCCTACAACCCGAGAAAATCGATAATATCCACGACGGTCTACGTTTGTGCGACGTGTGCCTCTATTATTTACAGACGCGGAACATCGTCGTCCGACTAGATCGGCGCAAGTTCATCTTGACAGAAAAAAGTGATGTGGGGCGGCTTAATTGACGAACTGCGCAAACTGGATGGCCGAGACGAACTCTCTCTCATTGACAGGAACTTGTTGCTGTTCGTCTGCAAATGCGATGAAACCACACACTGGGAGCAGGCCATCGACATTGCCGAACAACACCGATCTCTTTGGACCGAAGTACCGAACTTTTTCGATCGGTGGAACTCGGCCTTGCTCGAAACGATTGTGGCCGTGATGGAATTGCGACGTCAATCTTCTGTTGTCTACGGCCCGCTCTCCAAATGGGACTCCTCTGTCTTGGATCGAGTCTGCCACGCCTTTTCGTATGAGTTCTCGTGGCGTCAACTCATCGTCCCGATTCACATCGTGCGCCAGATTATGAATTCGCGCTCTATTGACGTGTTCCAGTGGTTTCGAGATCGTCAGTATCGGTTCGATCACCAGCCTCTAGAAGCCATGATCGGGGCCATCGCCTCCAACTCGGTGCCCATTGCCGAGTATATATGGCAGCAAGTACAGCCACAGTGGAGACCGCCTGCCATGCGGATCGGCGTGAAAACGCTGATCAAGTACATGAATGCAGACATGATTCGGTTTATTCTCGGGATTCGCCTGGTTCCTCGACACAAATTGATCGAACTATTACCCCGAGTAATCGATTCCGAATCGCGCGACATCTGGGACTTCTTACCCACCTCGTCATACACACCTACTACTAGCGAAACGACCTCCGCGGTTCTGTTATCATCTGATCCGCCTCGTGCCATGCGCACTCTTCGCCGATGGTCAGTCGATACCGCCGATGTTGTTCAAATGATGAGCACCGATGAATCGGAACGAATGTTGAACTTGTTTATCGCGGAAGACGTCCCGCCACCATGTAAACGAGCCCGTACTGAATAAATGTTATTCTCGTGTACAGACAAGTTTCCAGTACCCACAACAGCGTGCCAGGTCTTGCGGCGAAAGTTTACTTGGCGAATGTAACTCGATCCACTTGGCCACTTGGGGATCCTCGGTCGTCATGTCAGACACGTATTCGATGAACACTGGCAGGGAAGGATTATTGTCGTCGAACCAATTAAGTGGAATCAGGAGCAGATGAATAGCGCCCACTTGCCACAGAAGGTAGCCGGTGCAGTCGATGGTACCTGGAATCAGTGCACGGTGCCGCAGAGTGATCTCGTCCTGTACACACAGGGTGCAACACAAGGCGCCTCGAGACGCCGCGATCTTGACCGTATCACTGTGCATATGCCAGCGGTGTTGGTTCTTGCAGTAGACGTCGTGATCGGGCGACTCGAACACGCGGCGTTCACGGCAGATGGGACACGTCGTTGAAAAATGGTCGGAGCCTTGAAGATCGCGCTGCATGATCGTTGAGTACGTATACTCGATCGCCGGGTGATATCGGGCAGGCAGCAGTGTCGAGCATACCCATCGCACTGCATTCGTCACCAGTGCAGCTTCGTCGGTACTCAGTGTGGCCTGGTCTTCGCGGAACATGGCGCGCTCGGTTTCAGACAAGGACAGCCAAACCAATTGCAGAAGTGCAGGGAGCACCATCTCGAGCGACACGACCCGCTGCATACCACAGGAGCGGAACAACGACGCCGCGAACAGATCGAACGCAAGTGGTCGCATTTCCTTTCGGGTGGTGATCAGCTCTGTTTTCCGACTGCTGTCGGGGATGTCTCTCCTCGAGAAACGATGCGGGCTCGGGTTGGACGAACTGGGCACGGTTCTGCACGATGTCGTCATGTTGTGTTTTGAACAGTGGCCCACAAACATGATGACACTTTTCGAAGCGGTTGTTTGCAGTGACGCAGTCGAATTGTCGGTGTACATCGGGTCAGAGTCGGAGACATTCTTCAATGACAGCTTCTTTACGGCGGCCCTCGAGAATCAGCGCGAATACAACCTGATGTCCACTGCGCTATCGAAAATTGCCAGCCCAGACAACAAGAACGTGGCTGACTTTTCTCAGTACGTTGCGCAGAGCTTCCAGGCGTTTATCAACCCGCCCGATGATATGCGGAACCGTCTGCGTGGAATACGGCAGCGACTCCACGAAACCAAAATCAAAGATCCTCCTACATCAGAGAGTGATGCACTGCGGCTGTTCTGGGAGTTCTTTATGTTTGCGGCGGTGCTACGGCTCATCAAAATCTGTCGCCACATCATCAGGTGTCTGGTCGATGATCGTGACGCAACTGAGATCAAGGAGCTGTTTGTATATTGGGATCCGTTAGTCTATGAAATTTTCGCTGCAATCGAACTGACGAAGGAGTTTGCATCGTTTATTTCACCCGTAGTTCAAGTGTTTACAACCGTCTTGCCGACAGAATAAAAAATGACTTGAACTGGTGCCTCCCACTCGAGCATGGCCCATCGCCTGCTGTTACGCTCCAGCATCACGTTATCAATGACTCGTTCAAGTTTGAGTGTAAGACCCGGCTGTAATAACACTTCTGCTTCTACAAACGTGTTATCGTGAATGATTTGAGGGATATGCAGAGCACGAATTCCCGACGTCGTGATGCGAAGCACCATCAACACGCGCCGTCCTTTGGTGGTGAATTCGAGAGCCGAGTTAAGGTTCCATGATGTCGACATTACAGACTGTCCTGTTTCCTCATGAGTCGAACGCTTGCCACGGAACAGTATCGCGCCAACAGGTAGCACTGCCGCCGCATCCCCGCGCCAGATAGAATCGAAGTGAAGATAGTCGTCAGCTTTCGGGCGACGCTCTGCAGGAGTCAAGTACCACTTATGATACGCGGTTCCCCATAATGCACCGCAGTAACTCTGGACGCTATCCCGCTGCTCTTTGGACAATGAACATGTCGACGACGATTCGATCCAGTCACACATTTCTCGGCACCATAGTTTGTGCTCCTCGATAAAAGCCTTTTGTGATGGCAGCATTGGCAGGTCTGGTTGTAGCAACGCGATCGCCTCTGGGTCGTTTAGCTTGGACGGCGGCAGGGCCAATTTCGCCATACCAATAGGAGACAGGTAATACCAGAACATCCCGGGTCGATATGCACAAACGGTGTCGTGTTGCATTGGGGTGCACAGCAATGCGAAATCTTGCTCCCGCTTTCTTTGATACTCATCGATGGCTTGGTTGCGTTTGCAAGGAATATCAGATAACGTTACTTCTTCACTATCTGACAGCACAATGGGTCGTTTCTTTGACCCAGACGCCATTTTGAGTTGAGAAAATGACGCACTGTATTATACGAAAAGTGATCAGAACACCGGTGATCAAAGTACCGAAGTGAGGGGTATTGTAATATCTTGGTTCGGTGATCAAGGTACTGAGTGACCAGGTTGGTAATCAGAGTACCGAATCTCGGTTCGGGATGTCGTGGGATCACATCATGACGCCGGATCGTGTCGCTGACATGCGGCGTATCGCGGAGAACGATCTCGAGTGGGCGCGACTCCACTACGGCAGATACAAATGCGAGGAGGGCCGGAACAAATTTCTGATTCACCAACTCATCGGATTGCCCATAGCCTTCATTTACGCGGTTGCGATACGTGAACTCACGGAAGGGCAGCAGGTATCTTTCGTGGAAGATCGGGGTGGGCGTTTCTGCTGGTGGAATTCAGACGAAGTGGTCTTTCGAGCGAATATAACATCCGTCAAGCGCACCTACTGTGTGGTCGAGATCATTGTGGAGAACAGTCCTCCGGAACGCTTCAAGATCCGTTGGAACGGCGTTGACGACATGTTCCAAATGGCGCAGTATATTTTTATGGTCGCGGACCGAACCAAGTGTTATGCTCCAAGCAAGACCCGGAGCCACACTCGTTACGGTATCATGTAACATATTGCCATACAATCGACACGAGATCCGCCGATGGCAACACCCGCGCCATCAAAGAAAGGGCCCGTTTTCGGCGCCATCTTTTCAAGTGCACCATCGCAAATAGACTCTCGCGCGTATGAATCACCACCTGATCAGCAAAGACCGAAGACCGATTGCGAAGCTCCATGAATCGCTTGAGAAAAAACGAGGATAGAGTGTTTTTGTACAGCGTCAAACGATAAAAGTGGTCTTGAAAGTCCCATACGAAAGCACACGAACTGGATTTGCTACATAAATACGATATGCGCCCTGCATGCACACCTATTTCACGTCTTAGATCTCCTCTTGAGACGCGTAAAATGGTCATTTCCGTTGAGGGAATCGTTTCCCAGTCCCATGAACAATCTCCGGTAGCCCCCCACCGCGATGCAAACACTTCATCTGATAGATACGCGGGCCAACAAAGGAGAGATACCGCTACCTTCCTGTCACTGTCTGAGATGATTGGTTCGTTCATTTCGGGACACCACTTCCGGGTCAAAAATTAGGTGATCAGAATACAACCAGAGAGGTATCACCAACTACTCAATATGCGAAACATTTGGCGCAAAGTCTGGTACTATTATGCACAATTCATACTGCATTTGCTGTTTACAGTATCGTACCGCCAGTGTCTATTCGCTCTCTGGAAGAACGATTGCCGCGTCACGAATCGCGATGGACACGGCACGGGAGGTGTAGGGGGCACCGTGGTCGGCATAATCTTATCCTTTGTGTTCTGCTTTGCGGTGCTCGGGGTCACGGCCGGGATTCGTCCTCCCAAACCCAGAGCGGCTGTGTACAACTCTGTCTTCTTCTACGCCGGTTTCGTTTGCTGTATTGCACTCGCCTACACATCCGGGAGCGATTCTGCGGACTTGCGTTGTCTCCAAGATCAGGTGCCGAGACTCGAACATGTTCACCAGAGCGATTTGTCGACGATTCTACAACCGGGAAAGACAATGGACATATCGATCGACGACCCCACCGTTATAAGATCAAACTTTGACAATCACTGGAACGTCGCGGTCCTGAACGAGAGCGTCCCCATTGTCTATTGTTACAAGTCAGTAGTGCCGAATCCGCCGTTATGGGTCACGACCTCAAACCAGACGTGGCAGGACACGGTGTCTATTCTCTTTACCACCAGTGAACTCTTGGCTGGAAGATCGCTCCAAAACGTCACTTTTCTCTATCAGTCGGATCGCGAACGGCACGAACAGGCGCTGTCAAATCGGGCCACACTCATGTATTATGTCTTTATTTCGGTCACTGGGTTTATTGCCGTGATGTTTACTTTGGTGGAATGTCTTCTTGGTCGCTCGTGGTACCTGGAACCAGATGAGCGACTTGGACTTGTTGTTCGCGATAATTCGGCCGCGCTTTAATCAGCAGCCCTTCATCGTGGCCCCTCGGTCGTCGTTCGTCCCTGGCCGCTTCTTCTGCAGACACCGCATTGTAGACGCGTTTTCCGTTATAATAAACATACCAAAGACCGTCTGTCAATTGTCCAGAGTCATAGTCGGCCGAAAATGCATCAAAATTTATCCGGTAATACACTTCATCATCTGATGGAGTCAACAGACTCTTGAGACGCTGTATTTCTAAAGTCAACGACTCCAGGACAGACTCGACGCGGCGCACCTGGTCCTCCATGATTTGATCACCCACTCCCCCCGAGAGTCCACTTGATCACCCACCCCTGGATCACCACACCCCCAGATCTTTCAGATCTTTCAGGTCCCTACTTCTGTCTTCGCCATGTCGAACAACGTCGATAAGATCGAGATCGCTCTCCGTTTCTGGACGGATATATGCCACTATACCAAGGAATCCTTTGCGCCTATCCAAAAGTACATCGCGGGCGATAAGGATTCCTCTATCGACTGGAGAACGCTCCTCCCAGACAACATGGCCTCCAAGTCTGATGTGATCTGGGAGCATCTCGTCGGCCTCTGTCGCATGGTAGACATGCCTGTTCCCGAGACACGCAAGTGGTTCGACTGGGGCCAGATCGTTGCCTATACGGATGCTGCAGGCGCGATCCATCTCGCCATCGTCGGCCACGCCAGTCTCCCTGGTCCAGACGTCGAGTACTTCATCTTTGCTTCTGAAAAGCATCCGTCTCCGTATCGTCGGTTTGATAAAGTCTGCGCCGCCACAATGGCACAAGAATATGCATTCTGGGAGTACTTCAACAACAAGAAGTCGTCTCGCGCCGTCTCTGTCGGTCAAGTTGGCGTGTTCCTCAATGTCAGGAACAAGGCATTGCGCCACCTATGGGTGACCGCGGTCAACATCGAACATGATCACATCTCGGCCTATATTCTCAATCCTGGCCTCCCGATTCATTATCACTACAACTACTCGGATCTCTTCTTTGCCGGGTTGTTGACCACTGTTCACCGGAAGGAAGTTGAACCCCATGTCCAACGTCTCAAGAAGGAGCGCTCGCTCTCGACACCGGTCTTCCTCCACGAGGTCAAAGAGGAAACGAAGTCCTCTGAACTCGCCAAGTATGTTCTTCCTCTGACTCCGACCATCGACTTCAAGAAACCACACGAGTTCGCCTATATTCACGCTGCTCTTGGAGGATGGTATGTGGTGATCAAGGATCCGGTGAACCATCCGGACGAGTACCTTCTCTGTCCCTACGGCGGTGGTGAAAAGAACACACAATATGCGAATAAGTGGTTCAAGACCGCTGATCTGCCCGGGTTCATTGAGTCCTCCACTCTGTTCCATGAAATTATCAAGATCTTGGAGACTCATGCGCCGCACAAGCTCCCGGAGTATCGCAAGTACTATGCAGAGCACTCGATTTCGACGGCGGTCGGCAGTGTGCTGACATGGGTCGATCGGGCAGTGACGTGCCACAACGGCCTCCGCAACCTCGTCTTGTCTCACGCCATATCCGACACTGTCGACTATGACACCGTTGCCTGGCAAGCCGAGCGTCATCTCCAGGAGCGCTACTCGACCCCGATGCGCGTCTCCATTGACGACAAGAAAGTGCGCGTGACTTTGGTGTATGATACCTCTAAATAGTTGTGTGCCACGTGCCCTTGAATAAACTACTCGATGAGTATCCTCAAAGTAACATGCGGTCCGTGGTCGTGGTACACTTCCAAACAAGTACTCGGCCTCCAGAGCCCGTTCTTCCAGGATCCGTGCCCTATATTAGACGATCCAGACGGGTGGATCGTGCAAGACGAGCATTATGATCAGCGCGTGATCTACCAAGTGCTCGACTGGATTTGCTACCCACCAACACCAGCGCGCCTCGATGAAATTCTCAGCTACGACTCTGTGGGGTTTACTGCTGATTTCCCGGAAATTCTGCGCGGTGTACACCAGTACTCCTTCTATATTGGTATTGGTTTCGCCAATCACATTGGCGCGGCCCACAGCATCGCGGTTGGAAACAATGACAACCAGATGACGATTGGTGCCGGGAGAATCAGTATGGGGCCGCCGGCCAAATTCTTGGAGCTACAAGTGCAAGGGAAACAGAAGCCGCTGCTATCCAGTCAACAGTGGAGCGATTTGTTCGTTCTGCTGTGGCGATGGGATTTGCGCGCCCTGGAAAGACAAGTGAAGCGCTGGTTCTACAATCACGCCTGGACCGACATTACAATCTTGAATATTGTACACGTTGAACACGCGCTCGGTAAGATCGACGACCCGTTGTTCTTTGAAACCCTGTACCAGATCTGCGTTCTTCGCGACATGAAGTCTACAAAGATAGATCTCTGCAAGGACAAGGTTGTGTTTAGCCGCCAGAGTCCTGAAGACACGTCGACCGAGGTTCTCATCAGCTCCGACACCTGGGTACGAATCGAACTTGCCTTCTGGAGACGCGTGTTTTCTTATGGCCTGCACCACTTGGACCGCGACGCCATCTACCGAGCATTTCCATGGCCGCCAAAACCGTCCATCGTGCCCTTCCAACCACTGTCGGGGGCTGTCAATACTACACGGATCGAGTCCGAGTCCGAGGTCGACCGAGGTTTTACTCACGTGACCTAATGTCGAATAAACGCAAAGTCGACGCGGTCGATGTGAACTGTGAGGATATTCGCAGCAGAATCGCAAAATGCAAGAAACTGGTGGGCTTTGAGTTCTCCATTGACGACGTCCTCCGTGCCATTACACGGCGTCATGACTTGGTTGGTCAGGAGTCGAGACTTCTTCGAGATTTCGTCCGCTTCATGTGTCTGAAAACAATCGTGAACGATCAAGATGCCACTCTGTTGTCGCCCACTCCACTCATCGATGAAGTGTGGCAGCAAGTGATTCTGAACACGACGGTGTATTCGGCATTACAAAAGACTCTCAAGCAAGCGATCCATCATCGACCTGAAGAAGACACCGCCAGGGTCGAGCGCCTTCAACGCACTCAGTTGCTCTGGACGGTTTTCTTCAAGGAAAAGCCTCTAGAAATCCCCGCTCCTGCCATGGCCATTGTTGTGCGCACCTTCGCCGGCAAGCGGATGGATTTCAGTATTTCGCCTGACAAAACCGTCGCGTATCTGAAACTACTCATCCAAGCGAAAGAAGGCGTACCGCCTGATCAAAACGTGTTGATCATCGACGGAAAACACATGGAAGACGCAGATACTCTGTCGAAGTATCCCAAGCTCCCGGGATCGGTCATCACGATGGTCTTAAATCTGCGAGGCTGTTAGTCAATCACAGATAGCCACAAATCAGCGGAATGATTTCGCGGCACACACGTGTGTCGTTGAGCACTTTCCGAGCTCGGCGGCGATTGATCCACTGTAATAGCTGTTCTCGTGTAATTTGTAGCCCCCAGCGACTGTACGATACAAACCCAGTAAATCGATCCAGGTGTACAGTAACAACTGGGTGTTCTTTCTGAATAATCATAGAAAACGAATCCCCACAAGTAGAAAAGAAGAACGCTGTATGGTCAGGAAAGTCAACTGGACGCTGGAACCATAATCCTTGCTGTGTGCCATTTTTCTTTAATATAAATCCGGCCGCCGAGACTCTGTCACAAGAAAGCTCTAGCCGATCATACAGACACTTGGCATGAATTAGCTCAAATACGGGAATCAACAACGAAAACGGACTTCCCGGATATGTACGCGCGAAATCATAGAACCACATCGCGGATTCTGATCACCGTCGAGTCGAGACCTGGCCAATCAACCGGGGACTACTACTTTTTTCTCAAAAAATGCCGTGTTGTACATCCTTTTTGAAAGGGCTGAGTGCCTTTCTCGTCTTGGCGCTATGGCTCCAGGTGCACTACTGGAGCACGTTCATGATGTACATTTCCATGGGCCAACAGTCGGGTGACACTTTGGCCGCGTTCATGGCGTTCATTACAACCGCCGCGGTCATCCTGTGGATTGTGCTCATCTGCCACATGGTGGGTCTCCCCAAGAAGGAAGAACGTTCAGGTGCCAAAGAGTGTTATGTCACGACCATCTCCATCATTGTCGGTGCCTGGGCCCTGGCCATCATCATCCTGTCCCCAATGGCGGGGCACTATTGCCGTGAAAAGAACGACCTCGAAGGCCGAACCGTGCTGTCCAACGTCTCTCTGCCTGTCCTCAACGCGCAATTTGGCGGGTCGCTCATCAATTCCGGCGTGGTGTCCTTCGACCCCTCCTTCATTAACCTGGATGTCTGGGGCCGTTCCTCCACGTTCACCGTCTTCTACATATCGCGGCAGCTCTTCTTCGCCACCAATACACAGGAAGTCGTCGTGCACAACGATGGGCTGGTATGGGCACAGAGTATCTCGGGCTTCTCGGACAAGGATGCCTCGTCTGTACTCGACGCCTTCTCGAACATGAAGTACCTGCACCCGGAGCTCAACTTCTCGGCTCTCATCCAAGGCATCTCCGGTACCGACTATGCGTCCGACCTGGCCGGAGACACAGAAGACTGCACCAACTCTCACTGGGCCATGGTCATTATATGTGGGGTGGCTCCCGTGGTGCTGTTGCTGGCACATATATTCACGCCCACGATCGATGACAACACCGGAGAAACCACCCCGATGCGTTACGGTGGATCCAGTCGAGGGTAGACACATGTAAGAATATACACAGATCACCAACCACCAATCGATCGTATCTCCGCAATGAGCTCTTTCAGATATGCGTCGTGCTCGATTTCGGGAAAGTCCTGTTCGACTTGAAAAATATCGGCCGCCACTTGAACGAAGAACGCGTGTATGACATCGTCGTTATCTTCATCGTGCTCCTGGAGAAACGCGACGATCACGTCGTTGATCGCATCCAAACGCTTGAGAACGCGCGACCGCACGTCCAAGTCCATCCGGTCAGACGGTGTGATCACCGTTGAGGAAAAAAGTAATGGACGAGCGCGGCATCTCTATCGCGGACCATCTGCGTTGGTGTGGCGCCAAAGTCGATCCCGGAGTACAAGTCCGTCCCATTCCATCGAGTGTCATCGATACCACCATCAAAGCGATCGCAGTCACAGATCTCGTCTTTTGTGATCTCGTCAATGTGGCCAAAATCCAACTGAACCTCAACAAGAATACCTTGTGGGAATACGATGTAAGAACCGACGATCACTCGATTCTATGCCCGTTATTTCAAGGTCTGGATGCTCTCATTCTATGGGAACACTCAGAAATACGGGTGCGTCTCACAGGAGATTTGCCTCCTCAGTGCAGTGTCACTTATCGCGAAGTCGTGTTTGAATCATTTGATGCGGTTATCGAGGCCAAGTATCGGCTTGGAGGGTATTTGCATATTCGTCGACGTTTCGGAAAGCATACCTTTGATATTCATCATGGATATTTGATCCGCAAAGTATGGCCCATGTCGCTCCAGGCTCAACGCGGCGATCTCTTGTTGCAGTCGAGTCTACTCGTCGACAAACTCGGTATTCTTGGTTATGAACAGTCCAGGGAAGGCGCGTTGCAGATACTGGACAGTATACTAGAATCTCGGACAGAGTATCGGCAGCAAGTTCAAGACGTACTCAGAAGGGTAGGAGTGCCAGAAACCCATATCGCATCGACCATATGTACTTATGCCGAGATTTGAAACGTGCACTCAATCAATATATATATGCCCACACCATCGGCAGTAATTCTGGTAACAGCATTTCCCTAAGGAGACACAACTTTTCTTGACGTTCGCGCCGCCAATGTCTCAGTCGGCGCAGCAGAGTTGCCCGTGTCAACACAGTAACATGCTCGTGGTGGAAGACTCGAGCGGCCTGGAAACGACCATGCAAGGCGTCGAATGACCAGATGATAGGCCCTGTAATAGTTCTGATGACATCGTGCAGTACGCGCACCGACTTTGACCGGTAGGAGATCCAGTAGCAGCAGTGGCAGTGGAATCTGTTGACATTTACATCGGCCACAATATAGTTACGTGGTTGCCAGTGGCTGGGTGTAAACGTGTTCAATATCGGGGCATGATCGACGTCCGGGACACCAAGGATCTGAAGTACTTGGGTAGACATCGATTCTGATCATCATGGAACAGGATCAGGCGTACGGATATATTCTATTGTATCGCCGGCAAAGATACATCGACGAGGAAGAGATTCTGTGGCTCAAGGGCGATGTCGTAACCGCGGACACGTCCTCTGTTCCGGATGCAACGCTCCGCTGGATTATCGACGCCGCGCAGTGGTGCTTTACGGACCTATTTCCGACCTTGGGTGACGATTACGATTTTCCATGTGTAGACTGGGTCGACTATTTTCAAACGAAATGCGAAGAAGAACTCGAAAACAGATATGATGTCTATTAAGGTCGAGACAACGCGTCTTCAAACTTGATGTACTGTTCATCTGACGCAAAATAAACACTGCAGATTCCGAATATCTTGCAAATACTCTTGTACACCTTGCCGTCGATATTTGGTGGCAGTACTCGATAACACCACGCATTATTGGATCGGACTGACTCAATGTCGGCGAAGTCAAATTGGAAATACATGGAGTGGACGCCGTCACGATCCAGAAAATGGACCGTCGCACCATCACCGACAGGGTGCACGTCGATAAACGTGACTTGACGATAGATGGCCAACTTGCCAACCTCGCGGCTCCTGCCGTTGTACAGTACCCATGCTTTGTCGCCTGTCTTGATCACCTCTCGCCAGGCGCGCATTTCCGTCATGATCCATTCTTGAACAGTTCGGCGATCGGCAAGACGCGCGTCTGAAGACAATAGAGGTCCGTCGGGCATGTTCTGATGTTTGGCCAAGAGTGCATTGATTTTGGTTCGTAAGTCTTCGACCTCTTGTTCTTTCGCCGATTTCTGCGCTAGACATTGTTCTACTTGTTGTCCGATCTTTTGTCTTGATTCATATTGTTCATGCTGCTCCAGGCGAGCGATCGCATCAGTTACAGACGACGACATCATCATTTCAGGGAAAGGATGTGAGATCAAAGTACGACCAGATCACACTGTACAATGGGCGCGCAACGTTGTTCTGATACAACAATTGAGCCACGGCGATGGTTTTCTGTCGTCGTCTCCGGAACATCATCTGTAGAAGATGCTCTCGGGTAAAGAGCACATGTTCTTTCAGTGAAGTACGGCGTTTCACTACATATCGACACTCCTCGAACCGAGTCGCATTGAACTGCCACAGAAAGCGCCTGTTTGTTTTGCGTCCGCGGCGTTTCTTGAAAAAGCACCAGATGTAGCACCCAACTGCCCAGATATCGTCGTAAACACGCAGATACTGGACGCCATTTTGGGCATCGATGTCGACGTGTGTTACACATGGCGCCGATGGTCTCGGCAGCATCTCGTACTCGCGGTTCCACGTGGGCCAGATACACTTACAGGAAACAGACGAACCGCTCCAGACAAGGTCAGTCGTCACTTTGAAGTCACGTAGATGAGGCGCCACCATCCTTATCAAGTCCAGGTCAGTCGGGCAACACCATATTGGCCAGCGCATATCGCAAGGCGGAACATTGCGCAGCGAGAGCAGATCCATAATTATGGAAAAATTCAAATTCGCGACGTGTAACCCAAGTGCCTCGGGGGGTCTTGTCCCACAACTCCCTGCAGGGTCGGCCCTCAAAGCGCCGATCGTCACTTTTTATTACTTTACTATAAGCCAGTATTTGTTTAGAGAAAAATTAATTTTACAAGAAAAAAATATTTTATACCAAAAGGGTCCGGAGGGGTCCGACCCAAAGTCCATGTCATGACCTTCCAGTCGCCGAGCGGCGACCGAGTGGGCCGACCCTACATGGAGTTGTGGTTGGAGGTTCGGTCCGGACAGGCCGCCCATTCTTGGTTGCACAGTGGCTTTTTGGGAAATTCGGCCGGAATTAAATATTATTTTTCTGTAAAACTTTTTTTTTAATCGCCGTGACTGGTGACGCCGTGTAACCACAGTCAGCCTCGAGCTCGAAAACATTTTCTTGAGAAACTAATATTTAATTCAGTCGCCCATTCTGACATCGAGAAAAAGACTTAGGATCTGATCACCCTCGAAAATTTGAATTTCGCAGGCCGCCCATTCTGACATTGAGGAAATTTATTGAGAAAAATGGTCAGTCAACAGAGACCAGAAAGAAGACAATTCATATCGGGACCGTTGATCGTGGCGAGTTCAAACTTGCATGACTCCGATACATCACCGACGATCTTCGGATGGCCGGGATCATCAGAATAATCAGAATCGACAACAACAGTGTGCGTATCAAACTTAAAACGGAACGTGTAGATCACACCGCGTTTGTCGTCAAAATCAACGTTAACATTGACGATGCACACAGTGAGACAACCGTCAATAACCGAGTATGTAACACCTTTGTCGCCATCTTCCTGTAGAGTGTCGCACTCAAAGAAGCGAGTATCAAGTAGATCTTGGTTGCAGGCCCACCCAAGATTATCGAGCTGTTCAGCGGTGAAGGTCGTCATCAAACTCATGATGAATGAGTTGATCGAGTTGGCGCTGATGCTCCTGACACAGGCATTGTACCCAGAACTCTTGCCGAAGACTAATTCGAAGAAGATATCCTCAGGGACAGTATCGATGACAGAACCATCATTGAAGCAGTCAATGTGAGATGTAACTGGGAAGTTGATGATCCATCTTGTTCCTTGGCGTAAGGCCTTGCGATCGTTAAATGCGTCCTCACCATTAAACGCATCGTGAAAATTGGCCACGATCACGGAATCCAGACGGCTACCTTTCTTGGCAGCTTTGCGAATCGGCGTATCGTCATCATCGACAACAATGATGTGTTTCTTCGATTCAACAGCAACAGCAACCTCAGACATGGTATAAAAGGTATATACGCAGAGTGCGACAGATGGTAAATGGCGTTTGAGATAATGAAATGATCAGAGATATAATATGCGGGCTAGGCGCCTGAGTTTCATCACCACCCCACGTTTTTCCGACATCCGAGTCTCGGATGGTGATCAATTTTGGATTTGAGTTTCATCACTTTCTGATCACAGGCCGCCCATTCTGGACCAGAAACGGAGACAAAACAAAATGGAGGACGAGCGCGGTATTTCAGTGGGGGACCTTCTTCGGTGGTGCCATGCTGTTGTCCACCCCGGACTGCGGTCTTTCACAGTGATTAAGGACGAAACCCATGATTGGGAACACCACGACATCGATATACTCGGCTTGGTCGCCATCACCGATATCTCCTTTAGTGATTTGGTCAATGTCTACTGTATTGAACTCATCATGGGATGCAACGTTCTGTGGAAATATGACGTAAACGGGGAAGAGACCATTACGTGCCCGTTGTTCCACGGTCTGGACGCCCTGAATGTGATTGTGCCTTCTGATTTTCGCATCCGCCTCACCGGCCCTGAGCCTGAACCCCGATGCCTGGTTTCGTATCGATGCGTCGCGTTCAAACGGCCGTACACCATCTACACTCAATCCAAGTACCGGCTCCGTTGGTGTCTCCATCTGCGGCAACCGACTATTGTGCCGAACGAAATGCACGACATATTCCATGACTACGTCATCCACAATGTTTCACAACTGACGTTTCAGGCCCAAGTCTCTGACATAGTAGATCACGGAAAATTCTCTGATGGACATGTCGGTAAAGTTCTCAAGGCACTGCGATATGCACGGACAAAAAGAGGATGTGAACTGTTATTCAAGCATTTATCGCAGTTCCGGAAGCGGTACAGGGATCATGTCAAGGCAGTCCTTCAAGAGGCCGGAGTTGAGTCGGAGGAGAACAGAACGAGAATCTGCATGTACGCGCAAATCTGATCACCAACAGTAAAAGTATTTTGATCACAACCCAAAAATCCAGATACATCACCATGGAACCTGCGGTCGCGTTCTCAAAGAAAAACATCTATATTTCTGGCGGCGGCCTTCGTCCACCAAGGGCGCATTATATATGGATTCCAGGCCGTGGCATTTACATCGATTCTCATGGAATTGTGCGCCGTGCACAGGAGCCACCATATTCCTCTATCGAAGATCAAAAGAAGCGGTTTGCTGGTTTAGAGCTTGAGGAGTTCCTGGATGACCCTGCTCCATGTGAAGTCCTCATCGAGCCGGCTATCGGAGACAAAGCAATAGAGGTGCTTGCTGTTCAGGACCGACTTGAAGCTGCCAAGAAAGACCTACATGATCTTCAGAACACTCTCGCCGGACTGTGCCCCTCTTTTCGCGACAAACAAGACATCTTCATGCACAAGTAAGTGCGCCCTCCCCGGTATTCCGGCATGATCGACCACCACCCCTGACCTCGGGGGACTGGCGTAACTGGCAGCGCGCGTGATTCCAAATCATAAGGTTGGGGGTTCGACTCCCTCGTTCCCCTGTGCGTACAATCGCCGTTTATTTTTTTGTTGAACACGACAACTTTTTTTTCACAAATGCGAAGTAATACATAACACCGATAAAATAAAATCTTGGCATCGGCTACCTGTCATCTTACATTTTGTCCTGTATCTCGATAACGGATGATATTCATGATATGCCGTATATGTATTCTGGCGTTTTGACGAACGCTCTTTCGTTTGCGCTATATTTAGTTAAGATTCGGCATATGCAATTTCACTTTTGTAACATAGTTTAAATTATCGGACTATAACTAAATATAGCGCAAACGAAAGAGCGTTCGTCAAAACGCCAGAATACATATACGGCAT
>JACCDT010698630.1_pt1 | contig 92532 bp, 74 predicted proteins | sample 7446291 | NCBI WGS metagenome assembly JACCDT01 (sample SAMN15323446, study PRJNA562643) | freshwater metagenome | isolation source: river surface water | place: USA:Blue River Watershed | collected 2017-08-17 | reverse complement strand
GGCAGTCCGCGACCAGCAGGCATTCCACGTCCAGGAGGCATTCCGCGACCAGGAGGCATTCCACGTCCAGGAGGCATTCCACGTCCAGGAGGCATTCCACGACCAGCGGATCCGCTGCGACCAGCAGGTCCACCACGACCAGCGGGCCCGCCACGTCCAGCAGGTGCGCCACGCCCAGCGGGTCCACCCCGCCCTGCAGGTCCACCGCGCCCTGCAGGTGCACCACGTCCTGCAGGTCCACCACGTCCTGCAGGTGCGCCACGCCCAGCGGGTCCACCACGCCCAGCGGGTCCACCACGCCCAGCAGGTGCGCCACGTCCAGCAGAGCCGCTACGTCCAGCAGATGCACCACGACTAGTGGAGCCGCTACGCCCAGCGGAGCCGCTACGGCTAGTACTCCTGCCGCGTGTAGAAGGTTGCGCCCCTCCTTTCATAGTTGCTCGCAACCGACGCGAACGTCTACGATTTTTTCGAGTTCCATAGTCCAAACCGGACATACCTATTCTATGTATTCGTTCGGTTTTATACAGCACCCTAGACAGCCCCTATTTATTATTAAAATCCCGCACGATATAATACCCTGGATACGCTTTATTTAATGCCTTCAGAGCATCTATCGCTTTTTGCCTCTTATCTTCGGTATCTGTAGCTGTGAACTTGACCCTTCCTAAGTAATAGTCTGCCGTCTTTCGCTTGAAGACAATAACCTGCATTATATATTCAGGTGGTTTCCCTGGTTCCCCACCCACAACTCCTGTCGGGTCGACAAGGAGTGTCTCAAGACCGAGGCGTTCGACTGGTCCTCCAACCGCCGATGGGTCCTTATTATACTCTGACTCATCTTTAGTCACATCAACCCCCACCATTTTTGCCTTCGCAAGAATCTTCTTTTTCTCCTCTTCAAGTTCAGCAACTTTTTCACGCTCTGCCTGTTCTGCACTCCGCATACGCCCTTCTGCCGACTGGATTCGCAGGCGCGCCGCGCGCCTTCGCGCCGCTTCCTCCTCCTCTTTCAGTTCCTTCAGGCGCGTATCATGCATTAAATAGTAGTTGTAGACACGATTCACAAAGTCTCGCGATTCCTGGCATTCGGAGGCTGTCAGTAGGCGCTCATCCGTGAAACACCGTCCACGTGCCATGTTCTCGAGAAATCGCGCCAAACGCTGAAAGACCTCGAGACCACCATCCTCTTGAAAAATCTCGACCAAGAGTTTGGGTCGAAGTTGCAGCTGATTTAAAAACTCGGCCTCATCCGTCGTAAATCGCCCCGCTTTCCAGTCATTCACCACTCCTGGCGCACCGGGAGCTCGGAAACTATAGATGCGCCCATCAAGAGGGACGCGTGTATATATCATGTCATCTAACGCAAGGTTTGCCTCATCTGCTGCTTTAAAGATATCAATCTTGTCATCAACCTCTCCGTCTGCCGCATCTTTAGGGCTCGGCTGCACAATGAATTGACGGACTTCCGTGGAAAGCATTGTTTCCGCTCCCTCCCCATAAAATCGCAGTTTCAATGAATTATAGAATGGATTGATTTCCTTATCTTCCTTTGTTGTATTGGGTGGATACGCCAGTCCTCCTTGCTGCCCTTTTTGGATATAGACACTTGGGGAGGCTCGGCTAATATTGTTCGATGCAGGGAGTATGACTTCATTCGCCCCCGCTGCGGAAAATACAATCCCCCCCACGGTCTTATTCACAACCTTCAGAGGGTCATCTGGATCCAGCTCCTCTTGAACTCGTGCATATGGATACACTATATAGGTCGGTTCCAACATATTTAAAAGGGGGTTCGTAGAGGCTGCACTCGCCATACAGTTTCCAATCATCTTGTTCATATGAGACGACTGTGTCAAAATATACATATATGGATACTGGGCCTTCAGTTTCATAAAATGGGCCATGAGTTTCTTGTTCGATTCCAAATATCCAGGGATATTTCTAGAGTCCAGAAGAAAAAATGGAGGCGCAAAGACAATCATCTTTTTAGCTCCTCCCACAACAGACCCCTTGGCCACAGGCCCCTCCATGTTTCCAGATGCATCCATCATCTTGATTTGCTTCAAGTATTCCAGACATGCATAGAATGCACGTCGACTACTTCGCACAGGCGGAAAGAGAAGAATCTCCTTTGTGGCTTTCGGCAAGACCATCGCCAAGCGGTCGAATCCTCCTTCTCCCTTTTCATCATCGAGACGACCTGAAGAGGGGGTTGCACAGTTATCCGTTGCCAAAATAGGGGGCCGCTCCACTGCATTTGGCTCAGTGGGGTTATACCGTTTCCATATAGTGTCACGTTGTGTGAGCACATATGGTCCACTGTATGTCGCTAGTTGTTTCATGCTTTCTTCAAGCGTCTTGTTGAATTCAATGAAGGCAGGGTCTTCCTTTGTAGGAATCGTAAGGGCACTGTCGCTCTTCGCAATCGTAATAGGAGTCGTGACGGCTGTCCCTGCGCCACCCCCCTGCACGGGATGAATGGCAGCTGTTTCGCCCCCACGGAGAAGACTCTGGTTTTCAAATCCCGCAGGAAGGGCTCCACCACCTCCTCCCATGACAGGGTGAATGGCAGCACTATTGCCTCCTTGCAGCATCGATTCGCCTGGGTTATAACCGGGTGGAGGACCACTCATGACCTTTACTTCCACATGCGTTTAAAAAACCGGCCTAAGACTATCCGCTATCTAACAGCAGACCGCGGCAAAATGGAGACCCTCACATCGCCTCTTGATACTCTCCCAGTTGTCTACGCCGAACACGACCCCCAAACACGTCGGCGCAAGATTCATTGCAAACAGGAACTGATTGTCAGCAGCCTCCAGCGATTCTATGCTGGGCGCGACGACAAAGAACACATTATGCAACTGCTTGAAGGAACCTCCGAAATCTCCCTGCGTTTAATCGACTGGTTCGTGACAAACTATGCGAAGCAGCACAACATTTCCTATATTCTCGCCGGCCAAGAGTTCCTTGTCTACAACAACTACAAGTCGCAACTCAAAGCCTATTCCAAGAAGCTCTTCGACCCCTTCTGCCGACGGGAACGAATCATGTTTCAGATTCCCGGCTACCCCCTTTTTCAGACGACGGTGGGGAAACTCAACTTCTTCCGGTGGGCGATTGAGCGCGGGGTGCTCGGCTACATCCAGGAGAATCTGAAGACGATTGAGGCGGCCATGAATGCGTCGGTGCGGGAAATCCAGAAGGCTCGAAAGGCGGCGAGCGTGGGTGGCGGCAGCACGGCCAGCAGCCTCTCTAGCACCACAAGTTCTGCAAGCGCGGCCACGACTCTTACAATGAACACAGTCAGCACGGCCAGCTCGCGCGGATCTACCCGGAAGCGCTTGGTCAGTTCCACTCCACCCAGTTGCAAGCTCATGCAGAAGCATCAATATGACACTGATGTGCTCGTTACATTTACCTAACATGTTAGGTAAAATAACATGCAGAGCGGGGTGCTTGCACCCCGCGGTGCTCGTTACATTTACCTAGTGTTGCGGAACAGCAGCCGGTCGCATAATGGTATAATATCCACCCACTTCTGCTGAAAAGGGGCGACCACTGTGCACGGCCGCCGCCACTGCCGTTCCTCGCGCCCCAGCCGGCTCGACAACTGTCCCAGGAATCACTCGGAAGTCCAGAGAGATTCGTGTGTCACCCGTCTGATTGACCCGATTGTAGTGCCTGCAGCGATTTCCATAGAATCGAAAGAGCTCGCCATACTTGAGCTCAACTGGCACAAAATCCCCCTTTCCAGGAGCGGATTCGACGTAAAAGGAGTTGGTCCCTGCCTGTCCCGTGAGTGTGAGGACGAAGTTGATTTCATTGGCGGGATGATTGTAGTCGGCATCGCAGTGCATTCCAATCGGCCCATCCTTTCCAGCCGTCTCGCCCGTGCGCTTGCCGAGTGCCGTATTGTTCGGTAAATGGACGCGGACACTCGGTTCTCGCTGCACGAGAAACACGCCCTCTCCAGTTTCATCCGCAAGAGGAGGAAGCACAACTTCTTTTACGAACCGGCGGTAGCAATCCACGAGCTTCGGAAACTGGGGCGACATGTAGACCATTCTGTGGAAATCAGTGCGCGTATCTTGGTCGAACGTAATCTGAGGAAGCGCGTCCGAGCCTGGAAAGAATGTATGAAGGGCGCGAAGGTCGGCAGTACCCTCTCGCCCAAATAGGGGGGGCATGATAGTCTGAAACGGGTAGGCCTCAGGCGGAAATTGATAGACATGTTCTCCAAAGGAGGCTGTGCGGGGCCTTGGGCCAGGAGCACCAGTCGCCATAGTCTAGTTGCGGGCTCGAATTGAATCCGTTAGCGAAATCGCACGTCGAGGTTGGCAGTGGCCTCCTGTCCAGCCCTGCGCAGGGCAGCGTCCTTCTCCTCTTGCGAGCCATACCAGGTGGTCTCCGTGCGGACCTCCTGTGCAGGGCGTTCTCCACTGCGGTAGACCATATTGATATCATCCATCTTCGGTCGCATAACTTCGAGGGCCATCAGACTCGCCTTTGCCATCTCATCCGAGGCACCTTCAGGCATCCAGCGCGATGTGAACCCACGCTCCGTCAGACGACGTGATTCAATCGCCCCGCGGTCCCCCTCTTTCACTTCGTAGACGACCGAGCGCATTTCACGAATCATATTGCGCGGGTCACGCGTAGGGTCATAGCGGTCAAAATAGGGGTTCATGGCGAGGCTCGGACCCTCGGGGACAAATGGCTGGGCCTGACGATAATCGCGTTTGTCTGTGCGCGACGTCAGCGGGGCCATGTCATAGGCCTGTGGTTTATAGGGCGTGGCTGCGTCGTCGATGACCCCCCCTTGCACAACAGGAGTGCCACTCGTCCAGGCCTCAAACTGGCGGGCATTTGCTGCGTCGCGTGTATCAAACTCTCGGCGAGCACGAAGTTGCATTTGAGGAGGAGGAATGCGCACCGGGCCGGCATAAGCAAATGGATGAAACATTCTGTGCGCGAGCTGCTGTCTAAAGCTGAGGTATCTTATTTCGTATATGCAGCGCTACTTGGTGCCAATCCTAACATCCCCCTCTTCAGGGTCCGGCCATCTTCAACAGATCTGGATGTTCCTCGAGCGAAATGGCACACATTTGATTGAACTGGAGGCTGAAGAGGGCGAGGCTGCGGCGATTCAGGCTGCGCACGAGTTCTGCGAAGTCAATGAATTGTCCCAGGTTGCTCCCCCCTTTTGCGTGGATGCCTTTGTATTTGTGCCGATTGACCCAGCCGACAAGGACTTGCGCGCATTTTACAGCTGGGACGAAACTCCTCCTGGCACGAATCCCCCCTGCGAGGCATGGCGTCCGTTTTTGTGGCTCCGTGTGGCTGGCTCGGACGAAGACGACCCGTGGAATGTGAATGGTATGCTGCGCTCGATTTCTCTGGGCGACCACCCCTCTCTTCACGTGTATGGGGTCCTACAGGCCTTTTGGAAGGGTCGTGCGGGGCTGACCCAGACACCCTAAAGCCTTATGACTATACCTATATAGCAAGAATGTCCTCGATTCGTAATCGAACGGTCCGAAAGTCAACCACACACGACCTGAGTGCGAATGTGATTGATTTTGCCATTAATGAATCTCTTCAGCGAATCATTGAAGCCGAAGCTGGGACGGCCTATAAAAAGCCGTGGCACCGTCTGGAGCGTGGCCTGCGCCTGAATCGTCTTCGCGCCTTTGCGGATGATTTTGCCACCAAGCGTGGGCTCAAAGAATCGGAGCGCGCATCCCTTTTGAGCCTCTTGACGAAGGCACTCGACAAGAAACTCTTGAACTCAAAGACTGCTGTGGAGTATGATATGGAGGGGGAGCGAATCACGGAAATCAAGCCGCTCGTAATGCATCAGTCGTCCAACGGCGAGGCCCTTTTTCAGCTCCTGGAGAAGAGGAATGCCGTTACATTCCGGAAACGAGCGAGTGGTAGCAGCGGGGGCGGGGCAGCTGCGACGTCCTCCGCGGGCCAAGGAGGACAGGAATCCGAGCAAACGGCGTGAGGGACGACCAGCAGGTGCCCAGCCGCCCCCGCTCCCTCCTCCTCCGCCCGCTAAAGTTGAGCCGTCCCCGCCGCCCCACCGAAGCCTACAACATTCCATGGACGCATTTGATTCCCTTGCAGACATTCTCTCTCTTGCAGACACTCTGCAACCTGCTGTGAGTCATCCCTCCACCTTTCCAGACTGGCGCGAGACATTCGAGGGAGTCCTCGCAGATACGATTCACTCTGGAGAGGTGGCACTTACACGAAAAGAAGAAGAGCGGATGGAAGAAGCCAAAGAGGTGGCCGTGTCTCTTCTGGAAAAGTTCCTTGTGCGGGCCACTGCAGTGGGATGGGCCGAGCAGACTCCAGAGGAACGGCGCGCAGCAGTTGACCGCATTCTGGCGCGACCGCAAGTGCCGCAGCGCACTCTTGAGTGGTATGCACAAGGGAAGCAGGTGCTCACGGCGTCGGAATTTGCCACGATCTTTGCCTCCCCACGCACACGGGGTCAAATGGTGTTGAGCAAAGCGGCTGGTCTTGCACCGGGCGCCGATGCAGCGATGCTGACGAATCGCCTCGCCTGCATGACCTGTGAAATGGGGCCCTTCGACTGGGGTGTGCGGTTTGAACCCGTTGTCAAGCAAGTGCTCGAGACGCGATGGGGGGTCCAGATTGCGGAGGCAGGGCGTCTGCTGCATCCAGCCGACCCTCGACTCGCGGCGAGTCCTGATGGCCTTATTCGGGAGGCTGAGGACCCCGCGCGCGTGGGTCGCCTCCTCGAAATCAAGTGTCCCATTTCACGACCGATTGGAAACGGTGTTCCATTCGAGTATTGGTGCCAGATGCAGATTCAAATGGAGGTCACAGGGATTGGAGAGTGTGAGTATGTGGAAGTGAAGCTCCAGTCGATTCAAAAGCATGAGACCGAGCTTCCAGGAGGGGCGACACCCGATGGCCATGTCTGGCTCGTGCAAGACCCTCACACGGCACAGATGGCCTATGTCTATACGGAAGAGGAGAAGGCTGCAAAGGAGCTCGCTGGTTGGGATATCGTGGAAACGATTCCTTGGCGTGTCGCGGCGATGTGGACAAAAACAGTGGCGCGTGACCGCGCCTGGTTTGCAGGCACGGCCGAGACACGTGCCGCCTTCTGGAGCGACGTGGAGGCCGCACGCGGAGGTGGATTCAGTCTTCCTGAGTCGACACGCGCGAAGCGCGCCCCCGCGCCCGCCGCAGGTAGCAAAGTGATTGTCCATAAAGAAGGTGCTACGCCTCCTACTGCATGTTTGTTCTTGGATGATGAACCGGCAGCGGCTCCCCCTGTAGAGCCTGGTCCAGCTGCAGACGGAACGGCAGCTCCGCCCCCATCTCCCTCTCCAGAATCCGCCGCGGCGTGGCGAGGCGTCGAAGACAGCGACGGAGGTGGAGCCACTGCCTAACTGCAGATTGAAATCGCAAGAAACTCTTGGTAATATCACGAGTTTCTTGCGCAGTTCGGCTATAATAATCCGTAGCAAGGATTTGAAACCGGTGTTTTTTATCGAGCCGCATAAATACAGGTGAGACGCCTACACAGAATACGACACAGTGTCTGCGGAGACGTCCATACTCCTCCACCCACTCCCACGTGCAAAGTCGGTAGGTCGTACTTAGAGGCCGCCGCTGCTCCCCTGGCCAGCCTGCAGTTTCCATTCTTTGTTGGAGAGACATCCTGATGACCCGAGTGGGTCAATTTTGTAGAAGCCTAATGCCGTGTCCTGAAGAGGGGCTGAGCAGGAATCAGGGCTTTCCCGTTTGTAGTTGTTCGTCAACTGACGATAGTTGCCTGTGCGCTCCAGGCGAGTCTGGAAATCCGAGTCGTGGCAACGTTCTGCTGTAAAGGAGGAGGCTGGTGAGGGGGCATCACCTTTCTCGATAGGGGAGAGCCAGCCATTTAAGAGCGTATAGGGAGTTCGTGGTTCCGCAAGGGCAGCCGCGGCAGGCTGCAGGCCGCCTCCTGCCTCTTCTCCTACATCCTTTGGCTCAGTGAGGGGGGGCCCCGCCCCTGCCCCCGCCTGAAACGCCTCCTTTACAGCCAGGCGCTGACGCACAATCGGATTCATTCCGTAATAGTCACGTGCCTGTATGAAAAAGGCGAGCAGCACCATTAAAAAGGCCCATCCGAGAATAAATCCCCAGACGGTTGTTTCATATCCTTTCATCTTCCTATCAGCGGCTGCGAAACTTCCTGCTGTGCTCGGTGCCCCCGACCCCACTACTCTTCCTCGTCGGTTGTATCCTCGCCAGGCTGTGCGTGCTGAATGGTATAGGCCCGCGCATTGCATTCATACGCAGCCCGATTCGCCTTGTAGAGTCGTGCAATCTCGGGCACAAACGGGTCGTCAGGATTCGGGTCCGTCAAGAGGGAACAGATACTCAAGAGGACCTTGGAAATCGTGAGGGCCGGCGACCACTGACTTTTGAGAATGTCGAGACAAATCATTCCAGAGGAGTTAATATTCGGGTGGTAGATGGGCGTGCTGAACTGCACATGGGGCGCTCGAAAGGGGTAATCAACCGGGAACTGTATGGTCAGTTTGAACACACCTCCATGATAGGGACTTCCTTCGGGACCGAAAATACATGCTTCCCAGCGAAAGAGGTCGGGTCCGTTGGGCCCGGCACTGCATGACGAAGGAGGGTCCTTTTGTAGGTCCAGCAGTTCGCGTTCAATCCTCCGTGTGGCCATCCTGTCTCCTGTTTGGTTACATGACCTACGCCGAATAACCTTAGACCCTACTAGAAAATGATTGACGCAACCGCCCTTATTGCTGAGTTTATTGGCACATTCTTGCTTGTTCTTGCCATGTTTGCCAGCGGAGGAAGTGCCTTGGCGATTGGTGCAACACTCGCACTCATTGTTGCCATGATTGGAAAGATTTCGGGTGCACACGTGAACCCTGCCATTAGCACGGCCATGTATATGAAGGGCTCGCTCAGCCTCAACGAACTGCTCGCCTATATAGCCGTGCAGGTTGTCGGCGCTGTTGCCTCCCTCTACACCTATCGCGTATTTGCCTAAACAGAGAACCTCCACCAGTGTCTAAACAAAATCTGTCCTATCCCTCATAGGAGATATGACAGAGAGTGATGATACACTTGGAGAGCAACTCCGACCTATGATTATTATGGCGAATGTGATTGGATTCGTCTACAATGTGCCACAAGTCATTTTGACGATTCGCACAAAATCTGCGAATGACTTGTCGCTTTTATTTATTTCAATGAGACTTGTCTCTGCAGCCCTCTGGCTTATCTATACGTCGATTATATGGTCGCCTGATGTATTTCTATCGTGGGTGATTACAGGTGGCTCAAGTGGTGTGCTACTCTACTATAAAGTGGTGCACTCCAGTCGCGAACAACTCTGTGCGGAATTCAGCTGGTGTCGGCGACGCATGCGCCCAGCACAGGCTATCGAGCTGCGTGAACCTGAAGAGGAGAGGCCAGGTGCATCTGTTTAAACGTGTCGCCCCTTTTTAGGGTAAGAGAATGAGATGGCAACGGACCTAACGGAAGCAGTACTCTATGCTTTTCTTCCATGCACCCTATTTCTACTCGGACTCGCCATGTGTCGTTCATGCAATCGTCACGGTGGTCCTGATGATATAGATGATTCTCCACCTGAGCCCCCGCAAGAAGACCCACAAGCCATTTCCATTCCTATGGATCCTGTTCCACCTCCTGTGCCCTCCTACAAAGAGGAAGAAAACCCTTCCAATCCGAGTGGATTGGTCTAAACCTAGCTGCATAGTCTGAATCAAAGAGTATACATGACAGCCGCCCCGCCCACCGTGATTGCAACACTCGCCACGATTGGTGCCCTCCCTGACTTGCGCAACCTCCTCTTCAGCCTCCAACTGTTTCAACCCGCCGCTCCTCCTCGCGTCTATCTCTATTGCGACGAGCCCGTGGCGACTGCCGTGCGTTCTTCCAGTGCCCTCGGCTTCTCCTATAAAGGGGATATCATCACCAATACGACCGCCCTCGCCCGCTATAGTGGCTTGAACCGGCAACAAATGGAACAACGCCCAGGGCAGCGATTTCCATCCCTCTGGTTTGACTTTATGGCGGAGAAGATCTCGCTTCTAAAGTGGGCCTTTGCTGAAGAGGGGGAGGCGGCTGCCGACCTAGGAGTTATGGTGACTGATGCGAATCCAGGCATTCTCTTCTGTGACGCCGACATCTGTTTCTTCGCCCCCCTCCCCAGTATTCCTGCCCGCGCACACGTCGCCCTCAGTCCGCACGACATCCGTGCGGCGGACGAGGCGCGCTATGGCCGCTATAATGGAGGATTTGCCTGGCTCTCGCATTCGCGCTATGCAGATGCCTGGCTGGCTGCGTGTGATGCCGGCCAGCGCTTTTACGAACAATCTGCGTTAGAGGATGTGGCCGCCGTGGCCCGTGCGGTGCGGCCTTCCGCCCTCTACGAGTTCCCCCGCACGCAGAACTATGGCTGGTGGCGGCTTTGGCAGGGGGAGAAGTCGTCCGATGTGCTTCTGCAAGAATGGTCGATGAATCGCCGCGTGCAACCTGCCTCGTCTGGCATTGTGGTGGAAGGGGAGCCCCTCGGCTCCGTGCACACCCACTTTGCAGAAACACGCGATATGGCCACCATCAAATTCAACGATGTGGTTAAATCGTGGTTGAGGAAACTGGAAAGAGGGCATGAACCAGCGCGGAAGCTGCTGCATTTCCTCACGCATTGAGGGCCACCGTGAAAATTGCATGAAGGTGCCCCGCGGCGCGCAAAGGCTTAAGAAGCAGGCCCTTATTATTCTAACACTCCTGCGCAATGAATGAAGCGATGAAACCGACTCTCTTTCCCGCCCGTATGGGCCTGACAGCACGAGGGGGTGCAGATTCCTTCGACACCTTCTTTACTGCTGCAAAAGAGTTTGAAGGCGCGGGGGCGCTGGCCGCCCCTGCGCCTGCCGCGCCACCCAACACAATGACCTGTCCAACCTGCAACGTTCCGCGCGAAGACTGGACATTTGACGACCTCTCCCTTTGTGGGACCTGTGGGACAGTAATGGAGAGGCCCATTGATTCTGGAGCGGAATACCGCTTCTTCGGCCTGGAAGAGCGCGGCGGCGGCGACCCGTGCCGCGTCGGTGCACCCATGGACACACGATTTCCAACGTCTGGACTCGGCACCATGATTCTTTCCCATGCACAGGGGGGGAACTCCTCTACCCGGATTGCGATGGCGCGTGTGCGCCGCTATCATACATGGAATCTGCTCCCCTATCGTGAGCGCTCCCTTCTCCAGGTCTTTGAACAGATTGCCCTCGCCGCTACGAACAATGGCTTTGATACACGCACCATGGACATCGCAAAAGATATGTATGTGAAACTCGTGGAGCACTGCGACCGCCGCGGCATGTCGCGCACAAGCGTTGTGGCCTCCTCCATCTATTCGGCCCTCAAGCAGGTGGGGCAACCGCGCAAGCCGAAGGAAATCGCCGACATGTTCCATCTGAGCACGGCCCAGTTCACGAAGTCGCTGAAATACTTCCAGGAGATTCTCTGTATGGCGCATCAACGGGGGCTGCTCACGAGTGAGCACGCCGACCCATCGGCCATGCCCTCCACGCGCGCCTCGGACTACATTTCCCACCCCCTTTCCAGACTCCCCATTAGTCGCTGCTCCTTTCAAGTTGTGCGCGAATGGGCCGTGCGTGTGGCAAATGAGGTCGAAGATGAGGAGATTTGTCCCGAGAATATGCCACCCAGTCTTGCCGCAGGGGTCATTGCACTCATCCTTTCACGCACGGAGGACCCCGAGACTGTATCGCATGAGACGATTGCAGAGGTGTGTGGGGTCAGCGAAGGCACTCTTCAGAAATGCCTGAAGAAGTTGGAGGCCGCTGCGATGGCAGGGCAGATTCGAGCCCTCGCCGCGCCGAGTTTGGCCCCTGTCTAAAATACTTCCTTGAAACAGGAAGTGCTCGTTCGGTAATCCCATGGGCAATATTTTTACAAAAGCTATCCCACAATCTACTTCAGAGGCGACGAAACAGATTCTCAATCTGATTCTGAAAGAAATGTTCAGACGCGCCGACTTTGTCGACCTCTACTCTCTCGCTGATCCTGAACGCTGTAAGCGCTACATTGTGACTGCCGAATCTGCCTTGAAAAATCTGTTCGTGCGGATTGACCTTATGCCAACGAAAGGACCCGATGGCGTATTTCTCTTTCAGAAACTCGACGGATTGAAACAGGCGAATCCACTGGGTGCCAAACAGACCGAATACTGTCGACTACTCGCCTTCTTTTTCATTCGGATTTTCCAGATTTATGCGGCCCTTGCCTTGAGTGTCATGGATTCTGACCTCCCTCGAGAGGACATTAAGGAACTGCGTTCGGAGGAGGAGCAGTATCGACGTGCAGGAGTTGTCTTGCAGCCGACTGCCCTTCCAGGATTTCCCGCTGCGGACACGAAGCCGAAGTCAGGCTTTTTCTCCCCCTTTTCAATCCTCTTTTCAGGCGGGGCGCTGACGGGCGCATCGGATTCGCAGACATTTTATCTGAAAGACGAGTTTGCTGGGAACTACAAAATTCTCAATCTCTTCTTGAATCGTCCATCGGGTGGACTCAGCAGTAGGGATGATATGCGTTTCCAGAACTATGAGACAATGGTCATTCCACAGACCGAACTTTACACCTTTGTAGGGGATGACCCTGCAACACGTCGAGTCAAGCAGAACCTATTTCAGAGCACTCCTAGCATTTCCTTTTCATTCCGCCTCAGTGAGTTGAGTAACGTATCGGAAACGATTACAGCGGGCCTTCGTCTCACACGAGATGGGCTGAAGCTGAACGTAGAACTCGTGAACCCTCGAATGCAGTCCCAGCCTGGGAAAGTGGGTGAATCCGTGAAAGGGGAGTTGTATTATGCCACCGAATCGAGTGAAAACCCCACGGCACAGGGAAGACAATTGCCTGGGCTTCTTGTGCAGCTCTTTAAAGAGGTTGCGGAACGGATAAATCCAATCGCCGTGTCTGCCATCCCTTTCCTGCAGAAATTCAAATATCTGCGCCGATTCGAAGGTGATGTGCCGATTGAAGGAACACGTATTCTTGTGCCGAATCCAAAGGGGCTGTTTGTAAGTGGAACAACCGATATTCCCATTGTATATACCGATAAAGTGAAGCTGAAGAATGAGGATGCGACGCGAACGGTCCGATTTGAGACGGTCCTTTCTGTGAAAAAGGATAAAACAGTCGTCGGCCGCCCTCACAGCTATACAGTGAGTGTGCAACTGAAGGATATGCGCACAGAGCCACCCTATTTGAAGAGCTACCTTCCTGCGGGCAAAGAGCAAACCTATTCCGTTTTTCAGACAGGTCTTCAGGATCTCGATACTCCGCGTAACTCGCAAGGAAAGACCGTGCCTGAGTTTCTCCAGCGCGTCTTTGAAGATATTGTCTCAGGGCGCGAGGCAGAGGAGTATAACACAGGAATCGTGATTAAAAAGGGGATTCCTCAGCCGTATAACTCGGAGACGATTCCTGAGAGCTTGCGCGTGAAGAAAATCTGGCAGGCATTGGCGAAAGACCCGCCTGTGAAGTCGTATTGTGTCGCTCGTGCTGTGCAACTGCTGAATGTTTCGGCGCTTCGTAATGTGGCCTCTCAAGAGGGATACACGGAAGCCTGTAACATGAAATTCCCGTATGTAAAGGAGGACTATCTTCCAGAGCCTGGAAAGAGTGTGCAGGAGGTGCCGGCGATTAAGGCAATGGAGCTCCTCTTTTACGAACTCATTGAGAATGCAATGCCAGGAATCAAGGACTCGGTGCGATACCAGACGTTTCTTCGACAGATGCGGAGCAAATTTGACGCACCTGGGACCGCCGCTGCCGCGCCACCTGTTACGCAGACCGATACGCTAAAGAGTGTGGTGGAGATGTCCCCTACCTTTTGTTCGGATGGCTCAATGGTGAGTGGACAGCTTCCTGTGCGTGGAGACGTTGTGCGCCAGCTTCGTGCACAGGCCACACAGTTGCTGCGTCGTCAGGAGGACCATCTGCCCAAAGTAATGGCCCTGCTCTTCAAGATGTTTAATCAGCGTGCCCTCCAGGCGGGACGGTTTGAGTTTCTTGGGACATTTTTAGCAGGGGGGATGCCGGCTCTGAATCGGCTGGCTGAAGAGGCGCGTGAGTTGTTGATGGACTATTATGGAGACTGTGAAACTCTCTATAAAGAGGGGTTGGGTATGCTGGGCACCTATCGAAGGTCTACTGCGGCCGCGGCAGCGGCAGCGCCTGCCCCCCGTGCCACCGTGCCCGCCCCCGCTGCAGGCCGCTAAAATTGGGGCAGCGTGGCCCGTCATGGCAGCCCCTACTGCCGCAGCGTTTGAGTATGATGTCTACCCCCTCTCCAGCCCCCACGAAGAAGGCTCGCTGCCAGGCAGACGGATGCAAAGCTCGTCTGACACTTACAGATTTTCCCTGTAAATGTCAGAAGACATTCTGCTGCAGCCATCGCGCATGTGAGATGCATGCCTGCACGTATGACTTCCGTGGGGCAGCGAAACAGGAGCTCCTGAAATTCATGAGTTCGCCTGTGATTGCTGCAAAGGTGGAGATGATTTAGGGTGGGCGTGAGGCCGCCGCCGGCCGCCCCGCGTCGCCGCATGCAAAATTGCGCCCCCGCGCTCCCTTTTTTAGTCGACATACCACCACTCCCCCCTTCATATCATGGACGCTCCTCTTGTTATCCGTCTCATCCGTGCAGGCTGTATGAATCCCAGCCACTCGGCAAAAGATGATATCATTATCATTCGCCGACTCAATGATAATATTCGTGTGAGCTATTCTGATTCAAACCACGAATCAGGCACGCCCCATATCACCAAGATTCTTCTCACGAATGAATCTCTCGTGGGCTACCTCACCACCCTTCTCCAAATGCTCCGAACGGATACGGACCCCTTTGACGGCATTCAGTTCAACTTCCCTGGCTTCCCCATTGTCTATTACACCATGGCCCGTCTTCACAATCCTGAGGTCCGCACGGCCATTCGCAACGCGGCACGAATGACTGTGGACAACTGGTATCGCCATCTTTCCAGTGCAGACGATGCACAAGAAGATGATGATGCATCCTCTACCACGAGTTCCTCCTCATCTTCCTCTTCCTCCTCGGTCTCCTCTTCCTCGGCCTCCTCGCTCTCCTCTCTCAGCACGATTCCCCTTGACTCATCACGCCCCTACCCTTCCTACGGTGTTTGCTGCTTTGATAACACCCATTGCGTCTACCGCGACTAGACCCCCTGTTTAACCTTCAAGCCCTCGGCGCTAAGATACCGACGAACAATCGTCGGTGACCAGCGACTCATGAGCTTTTTTGTTCCCTCATTGAACCATCCGAGCCCATCCTTTTCACGCCGGTCTGCGCGCAACCGCCGAAATGCCTCAGGATGCTCCTCGAACCAGGCGAACTCCTCCATGGCCTTCTGGACCGCCTCCGCCATCGCAAACGCCTGGAAGACATGATACTGAAAATAGGTGTTGGGCGGGAAATCTGGCTCCACCGCCTGCAGCACAATGCCCGTATGATGAAGTCCGCGCAGCCCCTCCACCTTCGCCTCCTCCGCCACTTCGCGCCGGATATTCGTTTTCAGCAGCTGCATCACCGATTTTGCCTTCCCTGCCGGCTTCCCACTATCGCGCCCCTCCATCTGCCCCTTCGGAGGCTCCCACGATTTCTTCTCGGGGTCACCCCCCGTGCGTTTCACCACAAGGAAGCGGTCGACCTGAAAGGGCGCCCCCGCCTCGTGCACAAAACAGGCGGAGCGAAGATAGACACGCCACCCCTCTTCAGGGTGTTCCACATAGAAATAGGCTTTGCGCGGGTCAAATGGGAGCCGCTCTGCCCCTTGCCGAAGACCGGGTTGAAATACATCGAACACATCATCCATACAAATCTTCGGAGCCATGGCTCTGTTAATGCGCCCCCCTTTTTCGTCGGCAGGTTTTTCGGCGCGCTCCCGCCGCCGTTCCACAGCCACTTCGCACATCACGGAGCTCCTTGCACAAGGAATCAAAGGTCGTCTGGTTCAGAAGTTCCAACTCTTTTTCCATTGTGCGCCGAATGGCCCACACCCCTTTTAAGCAGTCGGACCGACAGGTCGTGGAAGAGGTTCCAGGCGCCGCTCGTCGCCAAGCTGCCTCCCATTCTGCAAAGGGAAGGGCAGCAGGCAGGAGTTTCCAAAACGCCTGGTAATAGGGCAGGCGCTCTTCAGGCAGCATGACATTCCACTTGTTTCGCTCGAGGGGGCTCGCCGCTGCCAAGGTCTCGAGAGGAGGATGGTCCGGAATCGGTATGGATGCACGTTCTCCTCGACTGAGAGGATGGCAGTCGGCCACGGAAAAGAGAAACTCCCAACCTTCAAAGTTCGTGCGTGAACATCCTGCCGAGAGGCGCTCTTGGTAAATATCCTTGACCTTGGCAAAACTTGGGTCAGCGGCAGTTGGCAGCCCCTGTTTCCGAAGTTTCGCATTGACCGAGTTGTGAATCCGCCAAAGCCAACGACCTAGGCGGTCCTCACGCACGGCACAATCGGGCGGGTCGCGTTCATAGTAGCTTGACAGGCTCTGTCGGCAGAATTTACAGGGCAGCACAAATGGCAGCGTCTGGAAAAAGGCACATACCGCAGCAGGGTCACGCGGCTTGGCAAAGCTAATCATATGAAGGAGTCTCCAACCGGATGGACCCCAATATCGTGTATCCATCTTCTTACTCTATCCTGCTCTTTAAAGGTCATGATAGAGGGGGTGTAATGGATATGTGTGTCTAACCGAACCCAGGCACACCAAGAGGGGCCAGGTAGGGGCGAATGGAACTTCCTAGTCCGCTGACTTCCTCTGCGCGGCATTTCACCTGCGTCTGAGGGCAGCTTGCACGTGGGCAGGGAGGACAGGCCGGGCACACCGTGGGAGGAGGGCACTTGATTTCAGGGCAACGAGGACGAGGGCAGGGAGGGCAGTCGCCGCACTTGGACCTCACATCCGCACTGGTATCAATGATAATGGGCTGTTCCTTGGGAATGCTCGATTTCAGCACGTAGTTCGACAAGTCAGGCACAGGAGGGCACTCCGTCTTCAGCATATAGTTCGTCAGGTCAGGGCATGTTGGGCAGGGGGGAATGCTCGTCTTGAGCACGTATTTTGTCATGTCAGGCATCGGGGGGCACATGGGAGCAACGTTTTTATGGTCCGGGCAGGGGAAGGAGCCTCCACATTCGGAACAGGTGGGTTCCTGATTGGCAGCGGATGACCCCGTTTCACAGGAATCACCGTCCTGGAAACCCTCGCGTTGGCCTCCGCGGAGCACCAACCACATGGTCACACATCCAAGGAAGAATGCTAAGACTAAACTTTGCATCGGCGACAGGCGCATAGTCCTTTCTCTATTTAGGACGTCAGCTATTTTCCAGTGCGATCAGTCTTAGGCCCTCCAACCAGGCCATGTGAGAGGAGGACATCCACATAGCTCAGGCACTCCAGGCTCATAGATTGTGCCAAGGCGGGTGCAAATCATGCGCGTATACCCGCGCCAAGAGAACCCCTCGCGCTTCATTGCGTCTGGGTCGTCCAGGCAGCCAAACTCCCTCGGGGAGTAGCCACGTGTCGCCACCTGTTCACAGATTTGTTTCGACCGCTCTTTCCAGCTGAATCGTTCTAGAGTCTGTGCCTTGTCGGCCGTTGCCTCATGTGCAGGAACGCCACCCATACCCACCTTTACAGAATCGACTTTTCCTCCTGTGAGGTCCTGCACGACATTTTGCAGGAATCCTCGATATGCCGATTGGACAGCAGGAGGCAGTTCTCCTGCCACAGGACCTCCTGCGGGAGCGGGTCCTGAGCCTGCTACCGGCCCTCCTGCATTTTCGGCCACGAACTTGGCATCTGCAATGGCCTGTGCGTAATCCCGTGCAATCGCCTGCTCGGCCTCACCTTTGTAGGTGAAACGAACACCAATATCATAGGAGAGATTCTTCAGAAAATCGGCGGCGTATTTCTGGAACATTTCCTCCGCCTCCTTGGCGCTATCTGCGTCTCCTGCTCCGTATTTGGAGAAGAGGCTATTCAAAATAGAATTCATTCCTGAATCGGTAATCAGCTCTGAGAGTTCTGAGTTCGGATTGCTCATCGCCGGCAGGAATGATATCACATCCGACTTCATAATAGGAATATCACGTTCCGCGAGTCGACCCGACTGTACCTCATTAATGAGAACATCTAATGCCTTTTTGATGAGAGAGAGTGTATTGGTGCGTGCTTGAATCGCTCCATCGGTTGTTCCAGATGCATTCAGACGAATGATTTCTGTGTCGATTTTGCTTGCTATGTCCTGCAAATCTTCCAACTTCATGTCGCTGCCGCTTCCACTTCCACTTCCACTTCCACTGCCACTGCCTGCACCACTTCCACTTCCACTGCCGCTGCCACTGCCGCTGCCACTGCCGCTGCCTGTCGTTGTGGTAATCGCGGCGTCGCTGCTGCTGCTGCTTGAGGTGATTTGAGAGTCAAATGCCTCTCTCACGCCGGCGCTCAGCTCAGGCTCGGCCCAGGTAAACAGGCTCGTAAATGCACTCAAAATTCCTGAGGGTCCCCCAGAACTTCTACGCGCAATATCATGAAATCCCTCCGCCTCTGCCGTTCCACTCGCCGCCGCAGGAGGCATAGGGCTCCCACTCAAGGAATTGGCATGCAAGCGCCACTTCTTTTGCAGATACCCCAAGTTCGCCTCTACGCCATTCACATCTTCCACCGTCATGGAACTCTCCAACCCAGGATTACGCTTCAGCACAGCAAGTTCATCCTCCAGTCGCCCACGGTCCCCCTTTGCAGTGCTCAGCGGCAGTTGCACAGACGGGTCGCCCAGTTTGGACAGCCCAGGTGCCTCCCGTGTGAAGAACCCCACGAGCGATTCCAGCACACTTTGGATACGTCCTGCCGATGCCTTTTCCGTTGCAGGGTCAGTAGGAGGTCGACTCACGACGGATGCGATTTGTCCGGGAGGCGGTGCAAGTAATGCTGTGCTCGGCTCGGCAAATGGCTTTACCTCACCTTTTAAGAGGGTCTGGTCGCGCGGAGATACGAGCGGAATCGTGGGCCCAGGGCTCGCCCCTGCAGGCGTCTCAGGTGTGTCTTCGAATCCTTCCCAGATACGTCCACCGCTACGTTTCCACAAGATTGCTACAATGAGAAGTAATAAACCTAAAAAGAGGACTCCCTCCATCGTTCTACCATGTAGTGTCTAAAATAGGCATCTTCATGGGCGAGAATATACTGCGGGGTGTCTAACAATCTATCTAGATAAGCTTCGATGCATTGACGTCCGTGATAAGGGTCTCTTTTCCTATGCGGAACTTGAGTGCTTGAAAGAGGTTCGGCGTGGCGCTATTGTAGGGATTCTGCACACTTACGAACCCCTCCTTTTTAGGGGACATCACCTTTTCAGTATAGGTCATCGATGTTTTATTCAACATCATTGTTTGAATGTTCGCATCCAGAGTCGTCTTCAGCATCATGAGGTCCGGCACTTCAGGATATTCTTTGAGCGCGGCATCCACCTTCATTTGAATCGGCGTGGCCGTATCCAAATACATCTGAATGAAATCAAGGGCGGCCTGGATATTCAGGCTGATATTCTGGCCCGTCTTCTGGAGGAACTGATTCTGTTCCATTGTCTCTTGGGTAAATGTCGATTGCACCGCGATTTTCTGCGTGGAGATTTGACGTTTGTAGGTCTGCACCTTCATATTGCACAGGCGATAATAGTCATTGTAGGCTATCAGCAGACCCTCCAAATATTCTGGGTTTGCACGCGTGATATCCTTGAAGTTCTCCATCATGCTGAGGAGGCGTTTGGTGGCCTCCTCCAGTTTTGTGGACAGACGAGGAATGCCCGCCAACAAGGAGGAAATCGTGGAGCGGATTTCCTTGACAACTGTCGGGTCCACCAGCAGGTCCTCTCGAGTATCCTTCGGGTCTGCAACGATTCCTGTCGAAATAATCATAGTCGGCAGAGTCACATAAATGTAATATAGAATGGAGGCAATCTGACTACCTACAAGGACCATGCTTCGCATCTTCGCCTTTTGCTCGTCAGTTAGGTTGCTGAACTGATTCAACTGAGTGAGGAACAGTTCGAGCTCTGGAGAGGGGGGCTTGGAATCAAAAAAGGTGACTTCATCGACGAGGGTGTTGAGTGTTTGCAGAATCTCGGCATCTACGATTCCGTTAAGGGTCAGGTCCTGCTTCGGCTTATTGGCCGTAATCGCCGCCAACATCGTGCGGATTTCGGCCACCTTTTGCTTCAGCGCATCCTCTTCAGGAAGTTTAGCGTCCAACTGTGCTCCTGCAATCGCGGGAGGGCTGATCAGTTCAATCGTGGCGGAGGCAGGGGCAGTGGTCTCGACAGCGGCTGTCTCGGCCTGAAATCCCTCTCTGGAGACGGGCCGGGCCTGCAAATACAGTCCCACTGCTAAGACCGCCAATCCTATGAATACAGTTGTCAAGGTTGGAATCATTCCACCGTCACTGGACGCCATTGCTCTACCTGATAGACGCAAAATTGACATGGTCCTGACGCAGAAATACACACACAAGTCAGTGAAATGTTACAGGCACGTCATACACAAGATGGGGTGGTCGAAGTCGGAATCGATGAAGCCGGACGTGGGTGTTTGTGGGGTCCCCTCTTTGCAGCTGCTGTCGTGTGGCCGGCAGAAGAGGCGTGGACGGACGAACTGCGGGCCCTAAGTGGGCAAATCAAGGACTCCAAGAAGCTCACGCCCAAACGTCGAGCTGTCTTGGAAGAGGCCATTCAACGACATGCTGTGGCGTGGGGGCTAGGTCGTGTAGATGCGGCGGAGATTGATGTGGTCGGAATGACGCGGGCAAATCGTCTTGCCTTTCAACGGGCACTGGAGGCTGTCACTGCAAAAGGGGCTGCACCAGGGCGCATCCTCGTGGATGGGATTCTTGGACTCACGGCGGATGTGCTCGCTGGACGAGAGCAGCATGTGTTAACAAAAGGGGATGGGGCATATCTTTCGATTGCAGCGGCGTCGATTCTGGCAAAGGAGGGGCATGACCGGGTCGTGCGAACCATGTGTGAAGAAGACCCAGGGCTGCACGAACGCTATGGACTCCTCAGCTCAAAAGGGTATGGGACAGCGGCGCATCAGGCTGCCATTCGGAGACATGGAATGCACACGGAGCATCGGAAGCTGTTTCTACGTAAACTGTTGGGCTTGGAGCACACAGTTCATGGAGAAGTTCAAGATGTTACCCGCGGATACAACTTTCTAGAGGACTAGAGGGTTGAAAAGAGGGATTTACTTGCGTTGGGCCTTGCGGCTTCCACGGCGAGCCTTGCGGCTGCCGGCACGACGACGAGTGCTGCGACGAGATCCACGACGAGAGGCCATTTGACTTATACCTCTGCGTGAGATTTTTTTGCCGCGAGAGCGGGAGCGTCGTCGGAAGCCTCCTTGGGAGGGCGGGGCGTCAGCGTCAGCGGGAGGAGCTGGCGCAGGAGCAGGTGGGGCAGGCGCGGACTCAGCCGCTGCCGCAGGAGCAGTAGGAGCAGCTGTTTGCAACTCAGAACGAACCATTTGCATAACGCTGTCGGTGTGGTCCTTTAGTTTTGCATTAATCGCCTCCTTTTGCGCCTCCAGTTTTTGACTGATCGTATTGATTGTTTCCTGGAGAGAGGTGGGCAGCGTCCTGGAAAGCTGATTCAGCCCCTCTTTTGCCGCACTAGCCTCCTGCGCCGCATTGTCGGTTCGCAGGTTCTGCTTGGCCTGTTCGACAATGTCTTTAATGGCCTGTTTCTGGGTCTCCAGTTTTCCCTCGATTGTTCGCACGGCCCCCTGAACCGCATCCGGAATGGCAGTGGCAAGTTGGTCCACCCCCTCTTTGGCAGAGGCAGCCTGTTGCGCGATTTTACTTTGTTCAATCTCCTGCTGAACAGTTGATTGCAGCACATTCCCTATATTCAGCGCACCACCTCTATGACGTTGCTTCATAGGTCCGTCCTCTTACTGTATTCTGTGATTCTTTGTTCCGCAGAGTGATTAAAATAAGCATTAGACGGGTCACGCCCTTCGTTTGTAGGTATATCGTGATGGGACGTGTCGTTTCCGTGCAACGCGACTGATGCGACGGCGAGTCGGGGCGCGAGAGCGGCGTCGTCCTCCTGCTTGATTATATTCCTCATCATTCAGTCCAGCATTTTCCTCTTCTTCAGGCTCCTCTTCAGGCTCCTCTTCAGGCTCCTCTTCAGGCTCCTCTTCAGGCTCCTCTTCCTCCTCAGTAGGAGCTTGTTGTGCTGCTGGCTCTTGTGCAGCTCTCACACGACCCAATGCATCTGGATTTAATGCACCGATTAAATCATAGATTTGCTGAAGACCAAGTAAGATTGTTTGTTGGTTTTCACTTTGTTTCTCTAACTTTTGGAAAATGAGTTGAATATCTTCTGGGCGTGCAAATCCCGTTGTAGCGACTGCAGGAGCTGCTGCAGGAGCTGCTGCAGGAGCTGCTTCAGGAGGGGTAACTTGTGTAGAGGTTGACACAATACTTGCTAATGCTGCTTGCACGGGGTCAACCGGCCCAGATGGGGCAGGAGCAGGTGCAGAAGCTGCAGGAGCGGGTTCAGAAGCTGCAGGAGTGGGTGCAGAAGCTGCAGGAGTGGGTGCAGAAGCTGCAGGAGTGGGTGCAGAAGCTGCAGGAGCAGGTGCTGTAGGACCTGTTGGAGTAGTTGCAGGAGATGCTGTTGTCGCTGCTGCCGCTCCCACTCCCGCTGCTGGCGCTCCCACTCCCGCCGTTGCCGCTCCCACTCCCGCTGTTGCCGCTCCCACTCCCGCTGTAGTTATTGTAGGAGTTCCTGCGGGCTTTTCACGAGTTTCTGTGTTCGGCGTGGAAGAAACAAGTTGACTGCTATTCACAGGAGCCCCCATATTCTCCATGAAAGCAGCCGACCCATCATTATTCGGCTCCTCCAATATTTTGCGTAAGTTAAATGTCGGGTCAAGTGCTGCTATTTTTGCAGCATCTGCATTTACTACGATGGGTGCTTGCCCAGCATTTGTTACAGCGGGCGCTGTTGGCCCAAGATTTGTCGATGACATTCCTTCCTAGTTACTCGTATCATTCTTTTTGTCTATCGCACAATTACCGGGGAATGCTCCCTGTATACACGTAAAAATGATAGAGTCGATACGAGCAACTCTATCATTGTTCTATAATCAATCATACTAATGGCGCACACGACGAGAACCCTTACGTCCTGCACGACGAGAACCCTTGCGTCCCGCACGGCGCTTGGTGCTACGACGACGGCTGCGCCTGCGTGCACCACCTAATCCAAGAAACCCTTTTACAGTATTCATCATTGATTTTCCCTGAGCCGTTGCACCAATCGCAGGTGTGTAGGTAGGCACGGCCAGGGGAGAAGGACCACTTGACATTGGCACCCCTGCAGAGACATTTGGACGCAATGGTGCAGCAGCACTCACAGGACCTGATACGGACATTCTATTCTTATTCGCCATATTTTTATTCCCCTCTTCAGATGAATGCTTACGCAATAGACCCTGCGGTCAGCAGAGTATAATCCTCCGCACGCTGTATTGATTGCACTTCCCCTTGCGTGAAATGACCCACGTCTGCCTGGAACGCAAGCCATTTGGCCGCGCCGCGGCGTGCCGCACCCCCACGCAGTGCATCCACCCACTTTGCAGATTCATACGCATAGACCTGTCGGTCATTTAACGACGTGCGACAAATCACAGCCACTCCTGGTGCCCCCTCTGGACCGAGCCCACTTATCGGGGAACTCCGCAACAAGAACTCGAAGTCTGCCACTCTATGGGCAGGGTCTCCAAACTCATTGTATTCATAGGCCGTTAAAGGGAGTGCCGGATTACTTGCCGTGCGAAGCACATCCACATAGGGCACTTCCACATACGCCGTGCCAAATAGTTCTCCTCGTGGATGACGAACAATCGTCGCCCCCACTACATATCCTCCCGCGGACCGACCAAATAGCACTGTCGCGGCAGGGCCTACGCGACAGACCCCTTGGAGCGCCCGCACACACGCCTCCAAATCCTCCACGCCCCGCAGCTTTCCCTCGCGCCGCCCAGCCTCTGCCCAGGCCTCATTGTCGTCCCCCCCTCCTCGCACCAAAGCGAGGCCCACAGCCCACCCCCTCTCCAGATATGGCTTCCAACGACTCGTATCGAGCGTCGTCGGAATCCCATAGGCACCATAGGCAGCTACAATCAGTCCCACAGGGCTTATCCCTCTTAGCCAATTCGCATTCGTAATGCATATCCATCGCACCCCCGTTCCATCTGCAGACCGAGCCATTCCTATACGCCGATGTCCGCCATACTCGCTAAGCGGCGACTCCAGGTGAACTCGCCCCCTTTCAAGTCTCGCCCGCACAGGGGTCGCCCCAGGCACGGTCACAACACATTCGTCGTGCATAGACGCACCGGCCCAGCGCGCCCAAGGATTTACAAGCACTTCGCAAAAGAGGCGCAGTGGCTCCTGCTGCTGCCTGCCATTTGCCATCCAGAACACGCGTTCCCCGTGCTGCTTCCATACAACCAGCCCTAACGACCCCACAGCACATTCAATCCCACATCGACGCAGCCCCGCTGGAATCTGCCACCTCCTACCAAGGGGTCCTTCCAACTGCCAAGGGGCTGTCTCACTGCCTCGCCGCACAAAATAGCAGGGCTCCTGCCTACCCCCTTCCGCATACCCAATCGGGTAAAAGCAGGTACCCTCAGGAGACAGGCGGCGGAGCTGGAGGTCTCGCCCTACTTCAAACAGCCGCTGCCTTCCTGCCTGTTCCGCCAGGAGAAAGAGGCAGCCCCGTTCCCCTTTTACGAGCGTCAGCATCCAACTCGAATCGGGCGACTCTTCATAAAGGACCTGTCGTTTTCCGCGCGGATGGATTGGAAATGCCACCAGCCGAGAATAGCGCAGAGGTCCTGTCGCCTCCAGGGCAATCACCGAGTCCCCCAGAATCGCCACCTGAGGCCCGTATCCCTGCCCTTCCACCCCTCGACTTCTCCAAAGGGCCGTGTGACCCCTCTGCACAACGAGCTCATAGGACTCCGCCCCCTTTCCAAAATCTCGCGTATAGGACAGCACCCCTGCCTGCCCGACTGCCAAATCGCCTGCCAATGTCGTCCGAAGTGCCGCGGCTCCCCCCTCCTCTTCCCAGAACCACGTGAGTCCTGCCGCCCCGTGGGGTAAGATACGTATGTGGCGCTGCCCTTCCCCTCCAGGCACCTGCACACGCCAGCTTCGTGCGACATCTCCCTCCTCACGGGCAGCCTCAAACTGTGTCACAGCCGCCTCCACCTCCTCCTTTCCAGCCACGCGCCGCACAGCAGCATCAAAGGCCTCATTTTCTCGCTTGACAAGAGCGGTCCACCGTGGCCCGCGCATAGACTCCATCCAGGCGCGAGGGTCCCGCCAGGCAAGCCAGCCTACATCCGTGATTGTCGACGCAGTCGCCATCTCCTGCCTAAACCGGAGGAAGGAATCCCTCTTCAGAAATGATCGACGTTACGCTGATTTATAACAAGTCGAATCCGTTCGGGATCTCCAAAGATGTGGAGGGCATTCGGAAAGCGCTCGGTGGAGAAGGCTACAGCTTCCGTGAATCGGACCCTCTTGAGCCTCCTGTCACCACGGACATTGCCATTCACTTGGAAGTCCCCGTGTATAGCTGGATGCCTTGGGCAGCGGCGAATGTGCTTGTGGTAAATCCTGAGTGGTTTGAGGAGGCCGCCTGGCGCCCCTATATGCCCCGATTTGACCTGGTGCTCTACAAAGATAATGTTGCACGCGCCGCCGCTATCGCCGCCGGCCTCGTCACAGATGCCCAGGCACGTCTCGTCCCTTGGGGGGCGCAACAACCTGAGGCCCCCCCCAAGGGGAAGAAAGTTCCCACAGGGGATGTGAATACGGGCTTCGTCTGGTTTCTGGGGGCATCCAAGAACAAGCGGGCTGCTGTGCCTCCTGTTGTTGCCGCCTGGAAAGAGGAGTATCCTCCTCTTCGGATTTATACCACGGAGCCCATGCCTGACCTTTCGGGCGCCATGCCCTCCAATGTCCGCGTAGAAGTGCGTGACCTGGATGCGCCCACGCGCCTCGCCCTCGGCCGCTTCTTCCGTGGACATGTGGCCTGTTCCCGCGCGGAGGGATTCGGCTATACAGCTGCAGAGGCTGAATGGCTTGGGGCCTATACGATCATGAGCGACATTCCCGTGTATCAACAGGATTACGGGGCAGAGGCTGGTGCAGTCATTCTTCCTACTCCCCCTTCGGACCCCTCTTCAGACCCGGACTTTGAAGAGGCGATTGCGGCCACCATTGCCGAGTTCGAGCGCACGGATTTCGCCGCTCTGGCAAAGGTGCGTCAAATGCGGGCAGCCGAACGCTGGGATGCCTTTTGCGCAAACTTCCTCGCCGCCATCCGCTCTCTTGGCGCGCCCAAAAAGGCGAAGCACTTGCCGCCCATTGTGGCCCCTGCAGATTGCCCCCCTATTAGCGTCGTGACACTCCTCTACAATCGCCGCAAATTCTTCGACCTCGCCTGCCACAGCCTTATGATCCAGGATTATCCCAAGGACAAAATCGAGTGGATTATCGTGGAGGATTCGGATGACCCCGCGGAGGATGCATCGGACCGCGTGATGGCTGTGGCAGCCCAGTCGGACCCTGTGCGCATGGTCTACGTCCCTCTCAAGAAGAAGCGCACCGTGGGGGCCAAACGGAATCTCGGCGTGCAAAAGGCCACTGCTGACATTGTGCTCATGATGGACGACGATGACCATTATCCTGAGACGAGTTTCCGCAGGCGGGTGGCCTGGCTTACTGCGCACCCCTGGCAACCACAAGCTGTCGCCGCCACGACGATTGCCTGCTATGACCTCGTGCACGGTGTCAGTGCCGTCAACTCACCCCCTTTTACGCTCCCTCTGTCCCAGCGCATATCGGAGGCGACCTTGACCTTCCGCAAGAGCTGGTGGGAGGCCCGCGGATTCCCCGCGGATATACAAGTGGGGGAGGGCGAGAGTTTCACGGCAGGGCGCGAAGCGGAGGTGCTCGAGATTCCCCCTCAGCAGGCCATTGTGGCCTTCAGTCATGGGAAAAATGCCAGCAGTCGTCGTCTGCCGAGTGGCGAGGGCTTGAAACCTGGCTGCTTCTGGGGCTTCCCTGCGCCATTCCTGAAATTCATTCATGAACTTGCGGGGGTGAAGGTGGTGGAAGAGGACGGCGGCGCAGCCGGCTCCACCGCTACAAAGAGGCGTGCGCATTAAAGTGCATCGAGATATTGATTGAAGTAGGCCTGATCGTCTGGATCTTTTAACAGAAGTAATGCATTCATAACTGTATTATAGTCTTTTCGAGTGTTTCCAGTAAGATTATTTATCTTCGGAATGAGTAATGATCGAAAATTTTGAATATTTCGATTGATTGTTGGATTATATGTTCGTTGCCGTTTCATACTATTAAATTCATTTTTTAGAATATTCCTTACAGTAGGGGTATTTAAGTCAATCATCATTTTTGCTCGGGTTTCAGCGCCCTTTTTCGCTATATTCGCAGCTGTTTGCGCAGCGGATCGTGCCGAGTCCGCAGCGATTCGTTTTTCAGATTCTACAGCCTCCGCATAGCCTGGTTGCTGCTCCCTAGCAATGAGTTTTCCTTCGGTCCAGTTTGTTGCATTATATCTATCGAGACTATTTATGCAAGTAAATCCAGACTTATTACTATTCATAATACATTCTCCATATCGCTCCTTGCTTGATCCTTTACTTGCTAACTTGCATTTTGTACCTGTTGGGCCTTCGCAGGATTTTTCCATATAATCTGGTGCAGGCTGTTCTGAACCACTCCTATACTGAAACCCCTCTCGCACGAGCCCAACCCGTTTTAAGACAGTATAGAGAATACCGAAGACCACCGTTGCCACCAGCACTTCTTTATAGGAGACTGCAAAGGCCTTGCGCAGCTTCACCTTTCGAGACAGCAAGGCAGCCATCACTCCAGGGGAGACTAAAAAGGCGAGGAGAATAAGAAAAAGGAACATCCACCTTATTACTATTCGGACCATTTATTCCTTGCAGATACCCGTCATACATGATTTGCGCGTGGCATTATCCCTGCAATCGATATCATTCGCGCAGGTTCGTATAGGATTCAGGCGCGCATCCGTTCGACGCGCTTCAGAACGTTCGCGCCCCACTTGTCCGCGGAGTTGGAAGGGTTCGCGCGGCACAAGTCCAATCGTTTGAAGTCCTACCACGATAAATCCAAAGAGAATGGACGCGAGAAGAAGTCCTCCAAATGAAAATGTTGTTGGACGCTTCCCATTCCCAATGGCGGCAATGATTGCGGGGGTCAGAATAAAAAATAATGCGGAGTAGATAAGCCAAATCATCCTATTTTGTAACGTGATTCTATCACGCTGCAAAAGGGGAGTTTGAGGCAGGCAGACAAGCGTCAGATGCGCACTTAATAGAGGGAGTCGGCGAAGGCCATCAGCTCACGCACGACAGGGATCTGGCGCTTGTTGGCGAGGATGAAGGCGAAGACCAGGGCATGCACGAAGGCAGCCAGGATGGAGGTCTGGCCGGACATGAAGATACCGCGGCCGGCAGGGGGCAGGGTCAGGAGCACACCAGGAGACAGGATGAAAAAGAGCAGAACGATTCCGAGCATTTGTGTTTCTACTCAGTGTCGGGGTTTTTTGCCGCACAGCTACGCCATTTAGGCGGAGCAAAGGAGGCATCCCTCTCCAGCCTCCGCATCTTCACGGGCTTTCTGCATCGCCGCTTCATACTCGCGGGCAAGTCGTTCCAGCTTTTCCGCGCGGGTTTCCTGGACAGGTGACGTAGCAGAGACAGGTGCCGCAGCCGCAGCAGGCCCCTCCTCTTCGCTCAGAATTGAGGAATCATCCGAATAGATGGAGTCCCCATCCCCTTCATGGTCTGCCGCCTCCTCCGCGCCACCACGACCCCCTTCGACTGCCGCAAGAAGACGCGGGTCGACCGTAAACTTCTGCGCGGCCACAGGGGCCTTCGTGCGGAGATAGTAGCAGCCCGTCTTGAGTCCCTTCTTCCAGGCATAGAAGTGCATGGACGTCAGTTTCGCATAGTTCGGGTCCGCCACAAAGAGATTGAGCGATTGCGATTGGCAAATGAAGGCACCGCGCGCGGCGGCCATATCAATCAGCACCTTTTGCGGGAGTTCCCAGGACGTCTTGTAGCGGGCTTGCACATCCGCCGGAATCGCCGTAATCCCCTGCACGGAGCCATTGCGGGCCACAATCTCCTGCTTGAGGGCCTCGGACCAGATGCCCCGCTCCATGAGTTCCCGCGTGAGATGCTTGTTCACGACGATGAACTCTCCCGCGAGTGTGCGGCGCGTATAGAGATTGCTGGTGAAGGGCTCGAAGCATTCGTTGTAGCCGAGAATTTGCGAGGTGGACGCGGTCGGCATAGGGGCGACGAGGAGAGAGTTGCGAAGACCAGCCGCCGCGCGACGACGGAGTGCAACCCAATCGAGTGAGCCATCGGCCTCCGTGAGAGGAGTCACGCCCCAGAGGTCGGGCTGGAGTTGTCCTTTAGAGGCCGGTGAGCCTGCAAAGGTCTCATAGGCACCCACCTCTTCCGCCATCATGGCCGATTCATCCACTGCCGCGTAATAGATGTGCTCAAAGATGCGCTGGTTGAGGTCCGCAGCGGCGGGGTCTTCCCAGCTGAGCCCGAGCATAGCAAACACATCCGCAAGACCTTGCACGCCGAGCCCAATGGGGCGGTGGCGCATATTCGACCGCTCCGTCTCAGGAGTCGGATAGAAGTTCACGTCAATCACCCTGTTGAGATTGCGCACAGTGGCTCGCACGACGCGACGGAGCGCAGCAAAGTCAAAGGAGCGGGCTGCTGCGCAAGGACTCTCAACGTAGGAGGGGAGAGCCAGAGAGGCGAGGTTGCACACGGCCGTCTCGGTCGAATCGGAATACTCGATGATTTCCGTGCAGTTACCTGTAAGGATACCATTAAAGATACCAGCGTGATTTTCAAGTTCATTAAAGCAGTAGGTATCATCTACGCGTTCATCATTCACAACACTTACAACGGTTACAAACTGTTCTGCATTTCGTTGAGGCTTCTTTGCAGTGAATGTAAGGCGATGGCAGCGAAATCCAAGATGATTCAGGCGATAGAGACCGCTTGAGCTAATAAGTAGACGCCAAAGGGGTTTGCAGTTGAATAGCTTACGCCCACCGTGTCCGTCGGGGAGAAGTGTCTGACGCTCTCCAAATAGTTGTGTAACTTTGCTATTCACTCCAAGAGTTTGAAGCATAAGGCGAACACGGTCAAGAAACTCGAAATGAATGCTTCCAACTTGAAGAGATTCATTGTCCCCATTTACAGCAACTGAACCATCTGCATCCATGAGACCTGCGAGCCACTCGAGGCGGCACTTCAAACTAGCATTCAGCGGAACTTCATACTTGTCAGGAAGTTCATCAAGAAGAGTAGTATTAAGGCGACCTGATGCGTCTTCGACTCCGCTCATTGTGCGGATTGCTAGGTGCGGAACCAATTCCTTTTTAGAGCCATACAGGCTGCAAAGTTTCTTACCATTATGTACCGTGCCATCCCCGCAGAAGAATCCATGCGTATACGCATGTAGGAAATCTTCATCTGGATTTCCCTCTACAATAGGAAGGTCGCATTTTGCAAGTTTCATTCCAGGTTGTAGGAACTGAGCTTCGACGCGAGTTGCATCCTTAATCGGACCTTTATCAGTATATCCATCACGAATAAGGAACTTGTGGTAAGGCGTACAATGAATATCGGCACCATTGCTCAGTTGTACTGTAATAAGCTTCTGCTGGACACCAGTTTTGCGAACAGTCGTTTTACTCCATTTCTCCCCATTCCATACACTCACTTCTTGATTTTCAAGCTCGTGAATCTGGACTTGACCTTTATCCGTGAGAATATAGGTTTCGGGTGCAACGCAGAGGTTGGACGACTTGATTGTGCCGAGGTTCTGTTGGTTCGACTTCGCGTTCGCCGCATCCTTATAGAGGAGGTAGGGCGTGCCCGTTTCCATCTGGGTATCGAGAATCTGGAACCAGAGTTTGCGGGCGGACACGCTGCGTCGGGCACGCCCTTCGGCCTCGTAGCGGGTGTAGAGGGAGTCAAAGGCCGCTCCGTGCACGTCGGCGAGGCCAGGGGCTTCGGACGGACAGAAGAGCGACCATTCAGCATCCTCTTCGACGCGGCGCATGAAGAGGTCAGGCATCCACATCGCGTAGAAGAGGTCACGCGCACGCTCCTCTTCCGCTCCTGTATTGAGCTTGAGCTTGAGAAACTCTTCCACATCTGCGTGCCAGGGCTCGAGATAGATAGCAAAGGAGCCGTTGCGGCGCCCACCTCCTTGGTCAACATAGCGTGCTGTATTATTGAAGACACGGAGCATCGGCACAAGTCCATTGCTCGCCCCGTTTGTGCCGCGAATGAGCGCCCCACGCGCACGGATGTTGTGCACATGAAGGCCAATGCCTCCCGCGTATTTGCTAATCGCCGCACAGTCACTCAGAGTCTTGTAGATGCCGCTAATACTGTCGTCGTGCATGGCGAGGAGATAGCACGAACTAAGCTGAGGACGAGGCGTGCCGGCATTGAAGAGGGTAGGCGTGGCGTGTGTCATGCGCTTTTGAGAGAGCATGTCGTAGGTCACAAACACACGGTCAATGTCGAGGCCGGTATCAACATCCGCCCAGATTCCCACGGCCACGCGCATCCACATGTGTTGGGGGCGCTCCAGAATGCGTCCATCCGTTCCTTTGAGGAGATACGCCTTTTCCAGCGTCTTGAACCCGAAATAGTCGAAGAGGTAGTCACGTTCGTGCTTGATATAGGCATCGAGTGTGGCTCCGTGTTCCTCGACAGCCGCCTGAACTGCCTTGCTGAGATAGCAGACACGCTCCCCTGTTTTCGGCATGACTTGGTTCGCAAGGGCCCGCATGACGGCCGAGAAACTCGCCTCTGTCGATTTCTGGTGGTTGCTCACGGCGATGCGGGCAGCAAGAGTGCCCCAATCAGGATGCGCCGTGCAGAGGGATGCCGCCATTTGCGCGGCGAGCTCATCGAGCTCCGCCGTCTTGATGCCGTCGACAATCCGCGCAAGCACCTGCTGGGCGAGCACATCTGCATTCACGGTCAGACCGCGTGCAGAGCCGCGAATCCGTTGGAGAACCTTATCGAAGCTGACATGTTCGCGTGCACCGTTGCGCTTCACGACATACATACTATAAGGCATAGTGGGAGATTAAGGCCGGGCTGTAACCGCATCGTGCGGATGCAGCCTGGGCACAATTTTGCAGGGAGGAACGCAGCAGTCTATCACTTTTGTTCCTGTAAGGAATGAAGAGTCGTGACCCCAGGGCACTGCGTCTCGAGCTTGCTCAGCTCGTGGGGCATTAAATGGGCCCACGGTTTGTGAACACCGAATGACTTGGGTGTATACATTGTCTCAATACTGAACTCGCCGGCTTCCTCCTTTGTAGGAATCTTCATTGGGACTGCTGCACACCTGTCCGCGAAATACCCATCTTCATTCACATCCTTTGCAGGACATGCGCGCAACTTCGCAAGAACAACTGACCGTTTTCGAAGAGAGAGTCCACCATTTCCAACTGCGTCTATGATTCTATCTTTCCAGGGTGCACCCACGTAGTCGTAGGTGAGAAACTTCTGTAAGAGGTCCTTATGAGGCCCACAGATCATGGAGTCCGTTTGAAAAATGAGAAACGTCTCCGCTGGAATAAACTTCTCGTAAAAGGCAGGCTCTTTCATCATCGCATTGTATTCTTTATAGCTGAGGGATGGAACACCGAGTGACCGTAGACGGAATCGAGTCGCAGGAGCACCAGTCTCGCTCACAGCCTTTTTCACAAACTCTTCGTTTGTCATGCTATGAAGCACAAGAATCTGCCATTCAGGCGGCAGATTTTCGTGGAAATTCCGCAGGACGAACGAAAGTGCGGGATGGGATCGGGGTTCCACGATTACCGCAAGAGGAGTCTCGGTGGACCCTCCCTTTTGCTGTCGCCGCCGCTTTCGTGTATATTTTTGTAGCGTCCGCCGAGTGCCCGCAGAGCGGGAATATTTCTTGTGTGATTTGCCTACCCGTTGAGGCATCCTCCTTAGTTTCACGTGCGAGTTTATTTGCGTTGACGACGTGTGCCATTGGCGCGCCCCCCGCGGCGACGCGTGCTGCGACGGCGCGACCCGCCCTTCATTCTAGCCCTAGCATTTGCAATTCGCTTTCGTGCTTTTTCAATCTGCTCTTGTACTTCCCCTGCTTCGCGCATCTCAGACAATAGTGGCTTATATCCTCTCATTTCTGCATTCTTCATAAATACATTCAAAAAGTTAAGTTCTTTTATATTAGGCACTTTATGTTTCTTACTCTTTACTGTCTTTGACTTCTTGCTCCTAGGTGTCTTTGAGGCTGGACTATGCTCCATCTTTCTACAGTAGCCCAAGATTTCTAGAGGCCGTAGGATGCCTTATACCTTTCCCTCTTTCGAGCCGCTTGCCGCCGTAGGCCGCTGCCACTTCAAGAGCTTCTGCTGCGTGACAATACGCGACGAGATACACATGGTTTCCAGCTCCTGGAGAAGGAGTTTATACGCATAGGGAATCTCAATCGCCGCGAAGTGGGTCGAGTTGCCGCAGCCGCGGCAGTTCCAAATCCCCTCTTTCGGGTTCGCCACGGCCAGGAGGCCGCAGTCCTGGCAGGACCAGCATCGGAAGAGGTCGGAACATTCCATGAACCGCTCCTTTGTAAACTCCGCAATCCCGTGCGAGGCTACGCAGTCCCGTTCCATTTCACCAAAGCGGAGACCACCTTCGCGTGCACGCCCCTCTGCAGGTTGACGTGTGAGCATGACAAGCGGTCCACTCGAGCGCGAGTGCATCTTGTCCGCCGAGCAGTGACGGAGTCGCTGGTAGAAGCACGGCCCCATAAAGATACTCGTCTCCATTTGACGCCCCGTGAATCCGTTGTAGAGGATTTCATTGCCTGCAGGTTCGAGCCCGAGTTCATCGCGCATAATGCGCGACACCCCTTCTAGAGTCACCTTGTTGAAGGGCGACCCGTCGCCGAGACATCCGAGTTCGCGCCCCATCTTCCCTACAAGGGTTTCCAGAAGCTGGGCAATCGTCATACGGGAGGGAATCGCGTGCGGATTGATAATGATATCGGGAACCATACCCGACGCCGTGTGGGGCATGTCCTCGGGGTCGAGAATCATCCCGCACGTCCCTTTTTGGCCATGGCGCGAGGAGAACTTGTCTCCAATCTCGGGAATACGGTCCTGGCGCACCCGCACTTTCACGAACGAGTAGCCCTCGCCGTTCCGATTCTTGAAGACGCGGTCCACCCACCCTGTTTCGTTGTTACGCATCGTGCGGGAGACGTCACGGAAGCGCTTGGCCCCCGCAGGAATCACCATCCCTGTGGGGACACGGAGCGGCACGTATTTGCCGATGAGAATGTCATCCGTGTCGACATAGGTGTTCTCAGGCACGAACCCATCCTCACCGAGCTTCGAATAGTTGGCATTCTTCATCTGCTTCGTGAGGGCGGGGTCAGGCTTGGCGAAGCGCTCCTCTTCTCCACTCGACTGATTCTTGCGCTCCTCATCTTTGTAGGTGCGGTAGAAGATGGAGCGGAAGAGGCCACGGTCGAGGGCGGCCCTGTTAATCATAATCGAATCTTCCTGGTTATAGCCCGTGTAGGTCATGATTGCGACGACCACGTTTTGCCCCGAGGGCATCGCCTGTGCACCGTAGAACTTTGACATGAATGGTGAGACGAACGGGATTTGGGGATAGCAGGCCAGATGCGCAAGAGCATCGAAGCGGTCGCGATAGTTGAGTGCATACATCCCCATAGCCTGTTTACCCATCGCCGCCTGATAGGAGTTACGGGGCGATTGGTTGTGGTCTGGAAAGGGGATGTTGGAGGCGAGTGTGCCAAGCGCCGTGCTGGCATGAATCTCCGCGTGCGTGAAACTCTCGGCCGGCTTCTGCACAACCTCCTCTTGAGCCATCGCAATATAGGCAGATTCCGTTTCACCAGGGTCCACGTATTCGATGAGGTTGTGTCCACCAGGCGTTTCCCAGAGAATGAGGCGTTCCCAGTTGGAAATGGCCTCCACCTCTGCAGCCAGACGCCCAGTCGTATCCGCCGCGATTTCGCGAAGGGCGGCGGCGACAAAGAGGGGACGGAGCATGCGACCTGCCTCTGTGCTGATCCAGATTTCACGAAGGGACGGCTTCCAGGTAATCCCCGTTTGAATGTGGATACGACCGCAGCGCTTCGCTTTCCGAATGAGCTCCAGCGTGCGAAGCGTGTCGTCGACACGGAGAGTGCCAATCCAGGCACCATTGAGGAAGACCCGCGTGGAGTTGTGCTTCTCGGCCGTGCTGGTCGTCTCGAGTGCCCGCAGGGTTCCAATCGTTTCAATGAACTCGCGCACCGTCTTGGCATTCGAGTAGATGCTGACAATGGCCGTGGAGGACATATTCTTCACGACACCGACGGAATGGCCTTCTGGCGTTTCGGACGGGCAAATGTAGCCGAACTGGGTGTTGTGGAGCTTGCGCGGGGCAACAAGCTTCCCCGTCTTCTCAATCGGCGTGGAAATACGGCGAAGATGGGAGAGGCCCGAGATGTAGTTGAGCCGATTGAGCACCTGTGAAATGCCAATCTTGCTCGGCCCCCCCAGCTTTGCAGAGCCAAAGTTGCCCGTCGCAAGTGACGTCTTCATGCCGACTTCCAGGATGACGGACTTGATTACCTTGTTGATGTTGCTGATGTTGACAATCTCTTCAAAGTTGCCGCTGGCGCGCCAGCCTCCGCTGTGAATCTCCTTGGCGAGACTGGACCGAATGTCCTTAATCATCTTCGTCGTGAAATACGTGCGGAGAAGATTGGCCAGGAGAAACCCAGGAAGGTCCACGAGCTTGTTCGGGTAGGCATCACGGTCGTCGTTCGGCATTCGAGCGCTGGCCACCCAGAGCACCTTTCGAGTCATGTGCGCCAGGAAGCATGCTTTGGCGAAGTTGTGGGCTGGAGTTAGACCAATGTGCGGGAAGAGTTCGAGGCAGAGAACATCTTCGATGCGCATCTGCTTGGTCGTGCGACTGCTCCACGAGTTGACGTGGGTAGAGAGCCAGGCGAGGGCGGCCTCCTGGGTGCGGACATCCGCGGCCTCCATCATGGACTCGTTCATAATCCCGTCAAAGGTGGAGTCCCCTTCGGGCCCATGAATGAGTTCGCAGATTTCGCGGTCACATGTCACACCGAGGGCACGGAAGAGAATCCAGAGAGGAATGTCCGTCTTCACGCGCGGCATGGTGGCACGGAGAAGATGAATGAGGGGATTCTTTGGATGATACATGATTTTCACCGCGTTCGACTTGGGAACCTGGTCGTTATCGGGTCCAATCGACTTCACTTCAATCACCTCCACCTCCTTTGTGGCATTGCGATTGTTGCGGAAGACGACGGGGCGGTTCGCCGCCATGCGCTCTTGCGAGATGATAACACGCTCGCCACCGCCGATGATGAAATAGCCACCGTAGTCTTCGGCGCATTCGCCGAGGTCAATCGGCTTGAGATGCTTTTGGTCGTGGAGGAGGCAGTATTTGGAGCCGACCATGACGGGGATTTTTCCAAGATGCACGTTGGGAAAGAGGCGCTCACGCACTTGGCGTTCTCCCCCTTTTGTGTTGTCAATAAATGTGGTGCGAATACGGACATCGACAAAGAGGGGGGACGCATAGGTGAGATTGCGCATACGGGCGTCGTTCGGCATCATGGGGAGAATCGCACCGTTGTTCTCGAAAATCGTCGGCTTACGGAGCGAGACGTTTTCGAAGATGATGGCGACTTCGTATTCGTGTTTGGCGGCGGCATGTGTGGGGACTGCACCTCCTTCCACTGTGCGCCCCATGAGTGCATTCGCCGCGGACGTCGAAAGACCTGTGGCCGAGGCGAGGGCGGAGCGAGGGCCTGAGAGGGGGATTTCAGGGGAGCCGCGCACAATGAGAGGATTCACCTGCTGAATGATTTCGGGAATGTCGATGTCCATGAAGTGATTGAAGGACTCGAGCTGGTGCGCCACGATTTGGCGGCCCTCTGCTTGATTGAAATAGAGCTCAAGAATGCGCCGATACGATGGGAGCATTGTTGCGGTGGTCGTTGGCAAAGGGGTGGGAACTGTATAAATGGACGGAGGGGTCCGTTTGGAGGCAATTTTGGCGGCGGCGGGGGGTGACGGCAGCGGCATCCTAACTAGGTTTGTGGCTGGCGTTTAGGCGTGCCGCAGCATCTTTTTGCGTATCTCTCAATAGGAAGATGTCAGGTGCGACGGCAGCGGCGGACCCAAATGTGAAACAGATTCGCCTCGTTGCGGGGACGGGAGCCACAGGAGAGGAGGGAGATTCCCTTCTTCAGGAGGGCGGAGAAGGACAGACCCGAAAGCGGGGGCGCGGAGGGGGCCGACGTGCGAACCACAAAACCTTCAAGATTGGCTCCATCACAAAAGAGGGAGGAGGCTCTACGAGCCCTGGAACCATGACACAACTGGCTGCTTCGCACGTGCCCGGCGGAGTGACAGCTGCTGCCTCGGCATCTGCAGTGGGTGTCGATTCTGCACTGACTCAAAAGGGGTCTCCTCTTGGAGGTGGAGTTGGAGGTGGCGGGGCAGGGGCAGCTGTTGCCTCTGCTGTTCCCGCCCCCACAGCTCCTGTAAAGGTCGTGCTTGCTGCTCCGAAGAAGGGAGGCAGCAAAGTTGTTCTGGCTGCTGCCGCTGCCCCGAAACTGGTAGGACATGGCGGCGGCAGCGGCGGCGCCGCCGCAGCTCCCTCTGGAGGAGGCAGCGCCGCTGCCAAAACGCGCAAACACAAGGGTGGTGCTGCCCGCAAGATTCGTGTCAGCATGTCTTCCCTCAGCAAGAAGATTCACAGGGCCAAGACGATTCGCCACAAGGCCAAGGATGACAGTCTCGCAGAAGTAAAGAAGGCCCTCCACAAGGCAGGACTTATTAAGGCAGAATCAAAGGCTCCTGAGGCAGTGCTTCGTCAGATGTATGCCGACTTCCTCACGCTGAAGAGTCGTGCCCTGTAGACAGGCTAAAGCGGCAGCACGTCTTCCCTATAAGGTATACTCATCGCCCCGCTCCGCAGATGTATGAAAAATACATTCAGTCTTACAAACATCACCAGCACACATATGGACCGAATACGGCCATATTTATGCTTGTTGGCTCGTTCTACGAGCTCTATGACATTCCTCTTGAGTCTGGGGATGGTCAGACATCTATGAAACGCGCCGTGGAGATTCTGGGGATTCAGTTGAAAGTGAAAAAGGGGGACGCGCCAAACGGTGCCAATGGATGGTTCGCAGGATTTCCAGAGTCCCAGTTGCACAAATTCGCAGCCCTTTTGACGCGCGAGAACTGGACGGTGGTGGTCATTGACCAGTCGAAGGATACGAGCGGCAAAGTGACAGGCCGCAGTGTGGCTCGGATTCTCTCGCCAGGAACGCATGTGGAAGCCAGCGCAGGCGAGGCATTTTACCTGGGAGGACTCTGGGTGGACGGAGGGACCTGGACCGAGCAGAGTGTGGCTGACTCGGCCCCTCCCTCCTATGCAGCAGTGGCCATTGACCTCACCACGGGCGTCGTCGTCACCTTTCAAGGGACCGCAACAGGCCGCCGCGAGGCCTGGCATTCAGATGAGCTCCTCCACTTCTTTCAAGTGCACCCTCCACGTGAACTCGCGATTTGGTGGCGCGGACATCGGCTCGATTGTCCTACAGAAGGCACCTTTCGCCGCGTGCTCGGATGTCCCAGCGCCCTTCTTCATATTCGCGATGCGGCCGATTCTGTCGGCACCAGCAGCCCTCTACAGAAGGCCATTGTGCGCGAGGACCTCCTTCGCCGCTGCTATGCGCCCAAATCCCTTCTTCCCCTGCGCCAGGCGCTCGGAATCGCGGACCAGCCGGCGGTCGAATGGGTGCTGTGTGTCTCCCTCCTCTTTATCGAGGACCATTTCCCCTCTGCCATGGAGTATCTTCACACCCCGCGGGCCTGGAATCCGCGCGAGGCTATGGTGCTGGGAAATCATGCACTTACTCAGCTCAATCTCCTTACTACGCGCGAGGAGGATTCCGTGCTCGGTCTGTTCCTCCGCACCTATACAGTGATGGGGCGTCGAGCCATGCGGCAGCGTCTTCTCATTCCAGGCTGTCTCCCTGCCGTGATTACGCGTCGCCTCGACGAGATTACGTGGTCTCAGACAGAGTGGGCGCATACAGTTGAGCCAGCACTCCTCTATCTCCGCCAAGTTCAGGACCTCGCTCGTCTCCACCGACGCATTTGTTTGGCCCAGGTCGTTCCTGTGGATATTCTCGCCCTCGACCAATCCTATGGATGTATCCAACGAATCGCAGAGAAGCTCGTCGATACACCCCTTGCAATGCCGGCCGAACTCTGCGACCGATTTACCGGCATGCGCGCTGCCTTTGCGGCCTCCTTTTCCGTGGAAAAGGCGATGACGGCCTCGGAGGAGCAGTTCTGTTTGACGGACGAGGCGGGGCCAGCGGCAGCGGCCGTGGAAGAAAGCATTCGGAAGAAGCACGCCAAACTCACCGCCTACTATAAAGGGTTGGTTGACTGGCTCCAGGTGACGCCAGATATGCTGCGACTCGACTTTAAAGAGGCAAGTGTGCAGCTGGCAGGCGGCAAGAAACTGATGGAAAGTATCTATGCTCGTCTGCAGCAGAAGGGGGTTCCTGAGGAATATACGAGCATTCGCCACACGGCAAAGAAGTCGTCGGCCAGTATGGATGTGCCATTCCTCCAGGACACCTATCAGGGCATTCTTGGCCTGCGTGAGAGTCTAGCGCGGACCGTTCGAGTGGAGTTGCCGCCTGTGTGCGATCGCCTTGCGGCGGCCTGGGGTGCTACGTGGGATGACATCGAGGCCTGGATTTCGCACGTCGATGTGACATTCACTCTTGCACGTGTGGCAACGGAACGCGGATTCTGTCGGCCTGTGCTGCGGGCCGGCGACGCAGGAGCCGTGCATGCCACGGGTCTTCGCCACCCCCTTATTGAGGCCCAGCAGGTGCGCACAGAATATGTGCGGCATCACGTCCAACTCGGGGTGGATGCTGCCCAAGAGGGATGGCTCGTGTATGGAATGAATGCGAGCGGGAAATCGAGCTTGATGAAGGCCGTGGGGATTGCTGTGCTTCTGGCCCAGTGCGGGTCATACGTGCCTGCGGAGACCTTCACGCTCCAGCCCTTTCACGCTCTCTACACGCGCATTCTGAATACGGATAATCTCTGGGCGGGGCTCTCCTCCTTTGCAGTAGAAATGACCGAGTTGCGCGAGATTCTGGCGCGGGCGGACCAGCACGCCCTTGTCCTCGGCGACGAAGTCTGCTCGGGCACAGAGTCGGAATCAGCGACGGCACTGGTGGCGGCCACCCTTGGCTATTTTCAAGGCCGCGGAGTGCGCTACATCTTTGCCACGCATTTGCACGGGTTGCAGGCCGTGAAGGAGGTCACAGGGCTTCCTGGGCTGCGGACCTGGCATTTACGGGTGCGGTATGATGCGGCGGCGGACCGGCTTATCTATGAACGGACGCTGCATCCAGGTGCGGGCAGCTCCCTCTATGGCTTGGAAGTGGCGAAGGCCATGGGCCTGCCTGCGGAAGTGCTCGAGTCTGCCCGCCGGATTCGGCGGGAGATTGCAGGGGTAGCTACAGAGGCGGAGGCACCGGCGAGCGCATGGAATACGACGGTCCAGCGTCGTGCATGTGAAGTCTGCAAGGCAGCTATTGTGCGCGACCTGGAAGTGCACCATATTCGGCCACGTGCGGAGGCGGGAGAAGGGGGGCGTCTGGCTGATGGGAGCAATATGAATGCCTTGCGGAATCTGGTAGTTGTCTGCCAGGGATGTCACGATGCCCATCACGCAGGGACTCTAGAGATTGGACCCGTGCAACAGACGAGCGATGGGCCTGTGCGAAGTGTGAGGGACTTATCGGCCTTTGTCTATACAGGGGCTACCGCTGCCGCTACGCCTGCAAAACCAAAGACAACAGGCAGCGGCCTCACAGCCGAGCAACTCCGCGTGGTGGAAGACTACTTGCGAAAGTATCCGCGTTTGCCGGCGAAGCGTGTGGCCTTTGATTTGCTCGAACGCGAGGGAATCAAAGTCACGGAAACACGCCTGCGGACCATTCGCGCAGGGCTCAGCAACGCTTAGACATCACCTATTCAGAAGCCGCTGCTACAGGAGGGGCAGGGGCGCCAGGGAAGCCACCAGGAGGCATGGCAATGTAGGTGATGGGGCCAGCAGGGCCAGCGGGTCCGGCGGGGCCTGCGGCACCAGCATCACCCTTCTCACCACGCTGGCCTTCAGGTCCTGCAGGGCCAGCGGGTCCAGCCGCGCCAGCCTCACCCTTGGGGCCCGCGGGGCCAGGAGGACCAGGAGGACCAGGAGGACCAGGGGGGCCCGGAGGCCCCTCCTTTCCAGATGCACTACCCCCGCCATATCCGCCTTCGCGCAGCATTTCCACCACCTTCTTCAGCTCGGCCACTTCGGCTTCCAGGGCACGCACTTTGCGACCCAGGGGATTGCTTCCCATGTAGTTCAGGCCACTCATGCTTGTAACGGACGACATAGTTTCTGGTTTGCGCCATGGTAATTCCGGAGTGATTGCGAACGCGAGGGGTCCCTGCTGCTACCCCTGGGCCCCCTCCCCCCTCCCGCCTAAAATTGCCCCGTCATCCTTCCACAGGTCCAAGTAGCAAGAATGATCATCCCCGTGCGCTGTTTCGAATGTGGCAAGTGCATCGCCGACAAATGGCGTGGATATCAGCGAGAACTCAAGAAGCTGAAGGGCGCAGAAGCCGAGCGCCGTGTATATTTCGACGGAACGAAGGTCCCAGAGACTCCCGAAAAGAAGGTGCTCGATGCTCTCAAACTCAATCAGTGTTGTCGCACGCATTTCCTCACCCAAGTTGACCTCATTGACCAGATTTAGAGGGCGAGACTGTGAACCCACCACCCTGTTTAGAATCTTAGTAGCAAAAAGAGAGGCCACCGCCTGACCCCATGGAGTTTTTTTTACCTTCCCTACTTATCGTGATTCTCGCCCTCGTAGTCAGCTTCGGAATCTTCCCACGAATGGCCCCATTCATGCTTGCCATCTTTGCAGGACTCGGTCTTATCATCGCAGTTCAACACCACAGGACAATCTTCAAACAGGACTATGAGACAATGACATGGACAACGGCTGCATCGGCCGCTGCCCCCTATCTGCTCGTTGGCACGGTCGTCGCCTTCAGCATTGGATATTTGCTCTACCTCTTCGGCGCAGGGAAGAAAACGTCTCTCCCTCTTCCTCCATCCACCATTCCCCCTCCTGAAACTGCCACAAATGTGCTGACGAGTGCCATTGGAAATGGGCTCCGAGCAACTGGGCTGGCCAATGTTTCATCGAACCGTAGCAATGGACGTTCGCCTACACTCAATACTGCGGAACTTGCAAGTGTAGCTAGTAAAATCGCCTAGGTAAATAGGAAATGGCTGGAAAACGCATGACAAGGAAACGTAGCACACGTGCACGGGCCATCACGATTCCAGAACTAAAAGAATCCTTTGATGCGGTGGAACGGAAAACGGCGGAGATTCTCCGAAGCGACGCCCCCAAACAAGTCAAAGTGCGACGATTTCAAGAGGCCTGGCGCAGTATTTTTGGTCGTCCGGTGGAGGCATCTGCTGCAGAGGCCTATCTGGCAGTGAAGTCGCACACGCTTCCCAAACGGGAGAAGGGGCAGCAGACTCGCAAGCAGGGCCGTAAACAACGAGGAGGCGCCGGCGCTGCCCCACTCGCTGGTGCACCTGTCGATTTCCAGACTCGTCCCGGCGTCGATGGCACCTATGGCAGCTTCCTTCCTTATGTCGCACGCGGCTTTGGATTCTATGACACCGTGAATCAACAGGGTCTCTTTAAAGGGTGTGGCACGGAGAACATCACTCCTGCTGTGGCTGCCGATATGGGCTCCAATAAAGTAGGAGGAGGCATGATTGCCGATGCGCTCAGTGTGCTCGGTTCACGCCCTATTGAGGCGGCCTCCCCCCCTACGCTCCTACATGACCTTCAGACGGCCATGCACGGACGCGAGCTCGGTCAATCACCTTTCCCTGACCAGACTCGCCTTCGTCTGATGTAGACGGGGCCACCGCCTGCCGTCGCCCAGCGACATGACCCCTTTTTCACCCAAGGACCCGCGGTCCTCGGTTTAAAAAGGTCATTCACCGCCTACAGTAGAAGGCCACCAAGACTCATGGATGTTGGCATACGAGGAGATGAAGCGAGAGAACTCGCAGAACAGCTATTGCACAAATATTTCAAGACACACGACTACCCCCTGACGCGCCATCATATTGAGAGCTATGACCAGTTCGTGTCACAGGACCTGCCGGCCATTATTCGCGCCGAAAATCCGATTATCCTCCTGCACGACCGTATTGGGGAGACGAATGAATACACCTACAAGGCCGAAGTGTTCATCGGCGGCGTCACCGGTTCAAATATCTACGTTGGAACACCGACTGTCAGTGTGAAGAACTCGGAAGAGGTGCGTTTACTCTTTCCTAATGAGGCGCGCCTGCGAAACTTGACCTACTCGTCCGTTGTCGAGGCAGACATCGTCGTGCGTATTACACACACGTTCCCAAGTGCGGAAGCGAGAGAGGGTCTCATCAGTCGAACCATTATTATGGACCCCGCTGCAGACCCTGCCCTCTATGGCTATCTCGCCCGTTTTCCCCTCTTCCGCCTCCCCATCATGTTGCACAGTCGTTACTGTCTCCTGCATGGGAAACCACAGGCATTCTTGAAAGAGGCCGGCGAATGCATCTACGATTCGGGCGGATATTTCATCGTGAATGGGTCTGAAAAGGTGCTTATTACGCACCAACAACGGGCGTTCAATACGCTCGATATTTCGATTCAGGAACGCGACCCGAAACTCGAGCTCTATGCGCGCATCAACTGTCTGAATCCAGTGACGCGCCAAGTTCGCGCAGTCTCCTTTGGAGTGAACCGCGAGACGAATGCCATGTCGGTCAGTCTCCCCATGATTCGTAAAGATGTGCCGCTGTTCGTTCTGTTCCGCGCACTGGGCATTCAGTCCGACGAGGACATCTTGCGCCTCATCTTCCCTAACCCTGACGACGCCGAGGCCAAAATGCTCGCCCCTATGTTGCACGAATCCATGATTGATGCACACCCCTTTTACGATACCTATTCGGCCGTGCAGTATATCAAGGTGCTCACGAAGGGCTACGGCGAGGCCCATGTGCTTGATGTCCTGCACAATAAGACGTTTGTGCACGTGGAGGACCGACCCAGGGCACGCGCGGCGTTCCTGGCCGAGTGTGTGCGCCGAATCCTCCGTGTGAAGGCGGGTATTGACCAGGAAACGGACCGCGACGATTCCCGTAATCAGCGCTGTATTGCCTCGGGTGTGCTCTGCCGTATGCTTTTTCAGGGCATCTATGACGACTGGGTCAAGGCCATGCGCCTCACTCTCGATCGCGCCTACAAGGAACACAAAAGTATGTATCAGGATGCACCGCCTTCGGCAGACCAGCCCTATCGAGGAACGAACTTTCAGACGATTTTTGCCCAGGCGAATCTGAATACGATGTTCCGCGCAGGAGAAATCACCCAGCATCTCATGCGCGCCTTTAAAGGGAAGTGGAAGAGTGGCTCTGGTGTGGGCGTGGGCGAGGAGAAGACGGGTGTGATTCAGGCCCTGTCGCGCCTCTCCTACATGGATTTCTTGTCGCATTGCCGTCGTGTCGTCTCCGATTTCGACACGGGCATGAAGTCCCCTGAGCCACGTCGTCTGCACACGAGCCAATATGGGTATTTCTGCACGAGCGAGACGCCTGGTGGGGCAAGCATTGGGATTGCGAAAAATCTCAGCATACTGACCTTGATTAGCACGTCCTCTGACCCGCGGCCCGTGATTGAATGGCTCTTGGGACGCGGTGGAGTCATCGCCTGTGACCAGATTACTCCTGCCATGATGGCAATGGCTGTCCCCGTCTATGTGAACAATGGGATTGTAGGCTATACTCTGCGTGCCCTTGCCCTGCGTGATGTGCTAAAGGCGTTGAAGTGGACTGGCTGTCTGCCTGCCACGGCAGGAGTGGAATTCAGTGCGCGTGAACGCCGCCTCTTCATCAATCTGGACGAGGGCCGCCCCATGCGCCCCCTCATTCATTTACAGGGACGCAAACGTCAAGTGCCTGTGGAGGCCTTGCGCCGTGGAAAGAGCTGGCGCGACCTTGTGATGGGTGTGCTCCCTACGACGGGCACGCGCAGCATCTATCAGGCGGGATTCGTGGATCCCATTGCGGGAGATGAGGCGGGACCGACTCTGGAAACCTACGCAGAGTTGCTCGCACCCAATGCGGGTGTCATTGAGTATGTGGACCCCTATGAAATGAACGAGACGTTCGTGGCGAACTTCCCTGAGTATATTCAGCCCGAGACGAGCCACTTGGAAATCCATCCCAGCACAATCGTGGGCCTCTTGACCTCGATGATTCCATTTGCCAATCACAATCAGTCGCCCCGTAATCAGCTCTCTTGCTCACAGTCAAAACAGGGGTTGTCCGTATATTCCACGGCGTTCCCAAGCCGATTTGACAACCAGGCTCACGTCCTCTGCTACGGCCAGGCACCCATTGTCCGCACAATGTATTACGACTACGTGGCGGATGGCCAAATGGGCTATGGACACAATCTGATTCTGGCCATGGGCTCCTTTACAGGATACAATCAGGATGACGGTATTGTCATGAACGCCGATTCGATTGCGCGTGGTATGTTCCGCTCGACATGTTACCGCACCTATGAAGCTGCAGAGGAGAATGACCCTATGACGCACGCGAAGACGCGCATTGGAACCCCTGTGAATGTGCCTGGATGGACATCGCTGAAAATGGGGATGGACTACACGAAGTTGGATGCGCGCGGGATTGTGCGAGTGGGCGAGATGGTGGATGAACATACTGTGCTGGTGGGGCGCTTTACACAGAGTATGAATGGGGCTATCACTGACGCATCCGTGCCGGCCCAGGTCTGGACACGTGGGCGCGTGGAGAAAGTCGTCATTACCACAAACAATGAGGGCCTGTCGATGGTGAAGGTGCGCGTCGTGCAGGAGCGCATTCCTGAGCTGGGGGACAAGTTCTCCAACAGGCACGGCCAAAAGGGCACGATTGGGATGCTCATTCGCAGCTACGATATGCCCCGCACACGCGAGGGGATTCCCGTCGACATGATTATGAACCCGCATGCGATGCCGTCGCGTATGACAGTGGCCCAGCTCATTGAGGCGATTGTGGGCAAGGCCGCCCCCACCCTCGGCACGGTGGGCAATGGCACCCTGTTTATGAACGAGGGTAACCCTATGGAGGATATTGGGCGTGTGCTGCGTGATGAGCTCGGCATGGAGCCAATGGGCGAAGAGTTGATGTATGACGGTATGTCGGGTCAGTTCATTCCCAGCCAGATTTTCGTGGGCAACGTCTACACCATGCGTCTGAAGCACATGCCTGAGGACAAATGGAACGCGCGCGGGGCGGGGCGACGTGAACAGCGCACCCATCAGCCCACGGCGGGTCGTGGAGCACAGGGGGGGTTGCGTATTGGGGAGATGGAAGTCTGTGCCGTCATTGGCCACGGAATCAGCGATTTCCTGCGCGAGAGTCTAATGAAGCGTTCAGATGGCTATACGACGTATATTTGCAACAGCTGCGGCACAATCCCTGTGTATAATGAGGGTGAGCGCCTATTTATCTGCCCCATGTGCGATGGGCCTGTGCGCTACATTGGAAGCACTGCGAATGACCTGGAGGCCATTCCACCGAATAAGCGTAGTATGGCGACATTCTCGAAAGTGGAGATTCCTTATGCATTCAAGCTGCTTGAACAGGAGCTCAACTCGTATCTGAATATGGGTATGCGCTTATTGACGGACAAGGATGTGAAAACCTTCCGTCTACCTGTGGACCATGAGCTCACAGAGGAGCAGCAGCGTGTGGCTTTAGAGACTGTGCTGCCGGCGCGTGTGCTGCCTGATACGGGGGCCGTGCCTGAAGAGCTGAAGCCTGAAGAGGAGGCGACTGTGAATGAATTCGACCTCGCTGCCCTTGGGGCACCGGATGTGCGCGGAGCCTTGGCTGCCTTGGAAGGTGAGGAGGCAGGGGCAGGCGCTCCAGCGGCGGCTGCTCCCGTAGCAGCAGCTGCCGCCGCTGTCAACCAATCGGGGCTTTTGCTGCAAATCAACCCGAGTGTAAATGTCGCAGCGGCAGCACCAGCCGCTGCCGCTGCCGCGACAGGTGAGGTAGAGGAGGCGAGCTTTGATGATGTGCCCTATGCATCAGGAGCTGCAACAGCGGCCCCTATACCACTGGTTGCTCCTGCCGCTGCTGCCCCTCCTCCAGGGACGGTGAATGTCCAGACAGGAAGCCAACCCTTTTTGATTGTTCCTATGAATGTGGGTGCACCTGGGACGGTTGCCGCTGCCCCTACTGAGCTGATTGCACCTCCGGCGAATGGGGCTCCTGCTACGTTGGCAGTCGACACAGGGGCGGCTGCCATGTCTGCTGCCAATCTACAGCCGACCCCCCTTCGAGGGCAGGCGAATCGGTCCAACTCGGCCTCGCGCCGAATGGCAGGAGCGCCGACTGTCAGCGTAAATAAGACAGGAGCAGGGGTGGCTGCTGCAAACTCGAATCCGAATGTGCGGGTCACTGTCAATAAGACAGGATAGGCAGGCCCCTACCCCCCCTGGCCTAGCCTGGCCACCCGCTTAAAATTGGACCTCCTTCCCCTATAGAAAGTCGACTAGACATAATGAACTACGAAACGATTGACGTGCTTTACAAGAGCCGCCTGACTCTTCTTAAGATTCTGGCGGGTCGCGGATACAACACAGCCCCCTATGAAAAGTTCGGCCCCATTGAAATCAGTGCAATGGTCGCCGCAGGAGATGAAGCTCTCCGTATGGACCTCGAACGTCCCGCAGAAGGCACTACTCGTCTCACGAAGTGCACGGTCATTTACAGCCAGAACCGCGTGAAGACGCGCATGACTTCCTTTATTCAGCAAGCGACTGGAGAGGAGTCTGGATTCGACCCTACCACAACGGAAATGATTGTCATGTGTCTCGAGCCTATTGTGGAAGCCTTTCACACGGCGGCCCTCTCTGCCCTCGCCAAGAAAATCCACCTCAGCTTCTTCAGTGCCCACACGCTTGTGAACAATCCTCTGGAACATGTGCTCGTGCCGAAGCACGAACTCCTCCCCTCTTCCGAACACAAGGCATTCTTGACTGCCAATAAAATCAAATCAAAGGAACATCTTCCCATTATTCGATTTCATGAAGATATGATTGCACGGATTATAGGACTCGTGCCCGGCGACATTGTGAAAATCACGCGCCCGAGTCCATCGGCGGGGACATATGATTCCTACCGCGTGTGTTCCTTCTAGGTTTACCGAGAAGGCATTGCTGCCACAGAGGGTCTAGAATGCACCTGTTCTTTCTAGTGAATGGGTAGCAATGTCCGCCTGTACAGATACACTAGATAGTCGTCTCAGTCCTGATGAGACAGGAGTAACTGCATTTAATACTTGGAAAGCTCAGACATCAGCAAAGATTACAGAACTGAATGGCACGATAACAAATAATGCACTTCCTGATGCCAGAAAAGGGGAGTATGAAACTCTGCATCGGGATATTGCCCAGACACTCGCCTGCCTGCAAGAGAAGCAGAATACCGAACTCGACGCTGCAAACAGTGTGTATACAGCCCAGGACCGGATTGTGCAACTCCAACGAGAAATCAAAGAGCGCGAGGAAGAGATTCAAATCGCCAAAGACCGCGTGACCTACATTCGCGACCCGGATGCCCACCCGAGTTACTACCAAAGTTGGTTTCCAATGGACCGCCCCATGCGACCCTCCTCCGTTCCTGTGCTCATCGGCATCGTCGTCTTTTTTACAATGCTGATTCTGCTTGGCCTCCTCTCCTTTTTAGGCTTCAATCTCTCTGTAGGTGCCCCTGGTGCAGCCCCCTCGTTTGCAACTATCGCACTGGAATGGCTCAGGGCACAGTTAACACCCCCTTTTTGGATTATGCTTATCGTTCTCATAGGCATTCTCATATGGTATCGTCGCTAACATGTGCCCCCATCTCAGTCCAGTGATTTTAGTGTTCGCAATTAGAAGTTTGGACATGGATTGCCCACCCGTCACATCATTGGAACAGGCCATGGCCGAGTTACCCTCTTCTGTATTACCCATCAAGGGGCTGCGAAGGGATTCCGATGGAAATCTCACTCCCGATGCACTTCAGACAATTATGGACGGCCTCAAGAGTCGCGGGATTGACCCCACGCAGGGGAAAGAAAAAGGGCGGATTCTGAGGGACCTCGTCAGCCTTCTCTGTCAGGTGAAGCGTCAGTATGACTACCTGATTAACGAGCTGGGTCGTCGTGTCGATGCAGGCCGCCCTATTCAGACCGAGTTTGTGGATGTGATTCGCCAGAAGAACCTCTTTCTGCAGGACATTCTGAATGTAGCCCGGTATATGGATACATTGAAACCATTCGACGAATCCTCCACATTTATCGAGGGCTGGCAAGGAATGTTGTCCACCCCGCCAGCGGCGAATCCTATGCCCCCTACGGTCAAAAAGCTCATGGAACAGTTTCAATCTGACCGCCAAATGCTCGATAGTAAATCCTACGTGGAGATGCGCAAACATCGCGTGGAACTATTGAAAGAGAAAAATAAGGCAGCGACGAACTACCTCGGCATCTATGGCTTTATGAATCTCGTGGCAGTGGGCCTCCTCATTTATATTGCAGCATCCGACTAATCCGAAGAACAAATCGGTGCGGCAGTTAGAATGGCTGACAAGTATAACATCCAGCTGCTGAATCGTCAGATTGAAATCAGCGAGTGGACGTATCAGGACCGAATGGAGACACTCTTTGTCTTCCAGGTTCTCTTTATTGCGCTCATGATTGTTGCGATTTTGCTCTATCTGCGCGGAGCCGGCCTACTCGGAAAGGCCTTTGTGGGCTATGCAACACTATTACTCTTTCTCGTCGTGATTCTTATCATCGTAAACAGGTCCATGTATACGAATCGGATTCGCGACAAACGGACCTGGAATCGTCGTGATTTCACAGAGGACAATCGCCTTGACTCCCCTGTTAAGCAGGCAGCAGGAACAGAGTATGCGAACTATGTGAGTGGACTGCAGACAAAATACGGCACCACTCCTCCATCCAACGCATGCAACTGCCCAGCAAAGTAACGCCTCCGGTCCCTTTCACACTAGACACTAGAGAGACAGTATGGGAGAAATCGGTGCCTATCTTACGTATTTGAAAACCGTTGTAGACCAGACCCTACCAAACATGTTTACACAATACAAAGATCTTGATAATAAGCGTATGAGTATTCAATCGCAGAATGCAACGCTTCAGGAAGAAGTCCGTTTGCTCGAGGCAAAACACGCTTCTCTTCAGGCCGCCGCAGATACCTATGACCGTGAGTTTTTGGACCGTGGTGGAAAGACTCCCCCGTCGACCTTCTGGACACGGCGAGGATTCCAGACCTTCCAGGATTGGCTTCTGGGGGCCCTCTTTCTCGTGTATGGAATGGTATCTCTTGGACTGCTGAGCTACGTGCTCCTCTATTCGAAGAAAAAGATACAAGGGAGTGTTATTGTGATTCTGACAGCGGTGATTCTCGGCGTCATTATGGTAGGGGTGATTTCGAGATTTGCCTAGGGGAGCGAAGCGCTCCCCTCGCCCCTTCCTAGATGAGTACCCGCCTTCGGCGGGTACGAATTATTTAGCCTGCGGCGCGAAAGTCTTATTTACCCAGGGCAGTAGTTTGTGATTCTCTAGGAGGGAGTTCATATCGCGGTATCTACGACGCATTGGCAGCCACTGCCTGGTCCCAGTTGAGCACCTCATCATCCGACGAGAACACCCGAATCGTTGGCCACTCTTTTCCATTCATCGGCTCTCCGAACTCTTCTGTGAGCCGATTGATGACATCCTGCCAGGAGAGCTCCACACGCGCATCCTTTTTCCAGGCCGAGAGCATCGACTTGATTTTGTTCGTGGTAATCGGGTCATTGAGACACTCCATCTTCTCTTCCATCGTGCGCGGCTCGCGAATCCGTTCTGCACGGAACCGCGCGTAGAGGTCAAAGTTCTCCTTGTAGCGGTCGCTCGCCTTCGTCACAGCCGCGGGCACAGGATTGAGGCCGTTGGGGATATACTCCGTCTCATAGATGTGCACGAGGAGGGAGAGGAATGGTTCGCGCCATTCGCGGAGCTTCTTGTCGAGCTGCGTGTCAATGAGGAAGACGTTCGGCCGACGCGCGAGATACTCAGGATGGTCAGGAAGCACGAACTTCGAGACGAACTCGAGCACACGAATACGACGCCATGTGCCGCGGTCCATCGTCGTGACCGGCGGGAGGCGATTGCACATCATGAAGAGCTTGCCCATAATCACGAACTTCTCCTGGTCGCCATAAAGGGCACGGGCTTCCACCATATCCTCTCCAGAAAACTGCTTCATACGCGAGGTGTTAATCGGCTCCTTGTCATCCGGTTCCTGGAGATAGATGAAGCGCCGGCACTTGGCCGCCATGATATCCGGATTCGCAGCCCCTGACTCGGGGCGCTTGCGCGTCATCACAGTCGACTGGAGCGACGTCTGGTAATCTCCAAAGGTGAGTCGCATGAGCTCTACGAGCTTGGACTTACCATTACCACCCACACCCGTCGCAATGTAGAAGCACTGTTCCCGATTGAATCCTTCGAGGCAGGAGGCAAGGAGACGAAGGACATAGCGGCGCACCTCCGGGTCAGGAAAGAGTTTGCTGAAGAAGTCGGCGAGCTCGGCCTGGGCGGGGTCGGTCGCGTCATACGGCTTGTAGTCAATCGCCGTGGTTTCGGGAAGATTCTGACCGGCGAGGAAGCTCACGTAGTCTTCGGGGCGGCCTTGGCGGAAGACCACATGGTCGCGCCCATCCGCACCAGGGACACGGAGCTCGAGCACACCGTTGCGGCATCCGAAGAGATTGCCGTCGATGTTGAGCTTGTTCTGGAACTCCTCTTCATAGAACTGGTGCACGGCCATTTTCATGACGGACTCACCGAAGCCGCTGTTGTAGAGGGACATCTCCGTCTTCGTGAGCGCCTTCACCTTTTCCTGGAGCACCTCGCGAACTTCATTGCTGACCCGGTCCATTTGCGAGTAGAGCTTCCCTTTTGCGTCGACAATGGCCTTCGCCACTTCCGAGCTGATTTTCATCCGAAGCTCAATGCCTTGATTGAGTCGCGTCCAGCGATTCACCATGTCATCGTATTTATACCACTCCGTGGAGCGCTGGTTGACGGAGGCGATGTAGTTGGAGCCATACATCTTGCGCATGAGCTTGGCGATGTGGTGATGGGTCGGCTCGACTTCTTGGCGGATGAACTCCCCGAGATATTCGGCGATGATGGTCTTGTAGACGTCGGGATTTTCGTCCTTCGCCCATTTGCGGAGGGACCGCTCCGTGAGACGCGGGCCGTCGCCCTCCTTGCGCCACCCGTGGAACCACTCACGACGAAGCTGGGCCACATTGTTGCCGCTCGACTTTCCAGATTGCGCGCTGAAATCCATCCAGAGCTGGAAGTGTTCCTCGCTGGGGTCGATGTTGTGGAGACACCAGCCGACGCGAATCCACTTGTCATATTCCGTATACCAGCGCTGCCCGAGGCATTCCATGACGAAGCGGCGAATCATGCCGCGGTCTTCGGCCGTGTGTTCCGTGGGATAGAGGGCCTGGAGGGCTTCCAGAATCGTATTGGCGGTGGGACCAGTGGGTTCGGCTGTCACGAGTGCTTGGCCAGGGTCGCCGACATCGGCGCCGGCAGCTCCGCCCTCTTGCGCCTTTGTCATCGCGGCCGCCGCAGCACGTTGCTCCCCCCACCCTTTCATGTTGTCGTAAAAGCCGCGCGCCTCGTCGCGCACTTCGTTCACATCCTCTACAAGGTTGTAGCGGACGGACAGGAGTTCCATGAGCTGAAGAGGAGTGTAGGACTCGCGCGGCTCGTCCTCCCACGTATCCGTCTCAGGGAGATACTTGCACACCGCTTCGAGGGCATAGGGAGGAATGTTCGGCTTCGATTCGCCGTAGAAGATCCAGCCCTGCTTCCGCACCATCGATTCATCATAAATCTGCTCTGGACCCTCGGCCTCGTTGTCGATGAACCCCGTGTCGGCGAAACAGACGCGAATGGCGTCCTGGGAGAGCATCCAGTTGCGGAGCACCTTCTGCTTCTCGTCGGCCAGAGAGAGGTCGGGGCAGAGAATGTGCACACCATCCTTTTTGAGGCCCGCGCTCGTGTAGGGCGCAGGGCGGAGGGTGACGAAGAAGCGGAGCGACTCGTAGTCCGTTACACCAAAGAAGAGTTTCAGGCCATCCACCAGCATGTGGCAGAAGCTCCTGATCTGCTCAAGAGTAAAGGCACGGACGAGACTGGAGTCCGAGGAATATTTGAAGTCGAGGTCAATGAGGAGAGGTTTCGGCTCCCCCTTCTTTGGCTGCTCGACGAATCCCATCGGACGTCCCCGCTTCACAAAGAGGTAGTCATGCATGAGTTCATAGAATCGAGGGTAGTCGGCGTCCGTTACGGCCCACTTCCCTTTGAGGGTCCCCATGCCGGTCATAGTCGCCGTTTGGCCGACCTTGGACCGGCGCTGCGAAAGAAATCGCGAGAGCTCATGTTGGTCGAATGCATGATGGGACATCGCTGGCGGGGAGGCTTTCTATAGCTGTATAGGGGTCGGGTTTGGGCCGGCCAACTCCCAATTTTTCCAGCGGCGGGGGGCGAGGGCTAAACCGCTGCCCATGTATTTCCACAACGAATGTCGAGACAGCCCCTTTCCAAACGGGTGCCGAAAGAGGTTGCAGATGCACAGGCGGAGGCGATGCGGGCCTCTGGAATCTATTACTGGGCCGACGAGGCCGATATGCGCAAAGGGAAGGCCCTCATGATTGGCCCCGAGGGAACCCCCTACGCACACTGTCCCCTCCTCTTTCGATTCGAACTTCCCGATGATTACCCGTTCACTCCTCCGCGGGTGCAACTGCTGACATCGGACCATCAGACTCGATTCCATCCGAATCTCTATGTGGAGGGGAAGGTCTGCCTGTCGATTCTGGGCACATGGTCCGGGCCGAAATGGAGTCCCGTGATGACGCTCAGCACTGTCCTTTCCAGTATTCAAAGTTTGCTTGAAGCAAACCCGATTGTGAATGAGCCTGGGTATGAGACGCTGCCCTTAGCAGACTCGCGAGCGAAGGCGTATGCGGAACTTGTGCAGGCGCGGCTGGTGGAACTGTCTGTGCGCGACCTGCTGGCGTGGAAGGCAGGGAAGACGCCTCCTGCCTGGTTGGAATTTCAGGAGGAACTCGATGTCATTGCCCCCTCCCTTTTGGGGAAACTAGAGGTCTTGGCTCGTGCGGAAGCGGAAAAGGGGGAGCGGGCCTATTCGGTTGGATTTTATGGATGTGGAGGAGGCACACAGTGGAAGACAGTTGTGGCCCGATTGGAGGCGGCGGGGGCGTGCGCTGCTCCCCTAAAATTGCCTGGAGGTGGAGGACTTTAAAGGGGTAGCAAGTAGGAACACTAGAATGAATCAAACAACGGAGAAGTTCTGTGCGGCATGTGGAAATATGTATAAGATGAAACTGCAAGATGGGTCTCTCTTCTGGAAGTGCCTATCCTGTGGAGAAGAAGTGAAGCAGGAAGGGGGATGTCTGCTCGTGGAAACTCTCGTGCAGGAACGCTCGAGTGAAGGGTATCGCATCTTGCTGAACGAGTTCACCCGGCAAGATGCGACTCTGCCGCACGTGAAGAATATTAAGTGCCCGAAGAGTGGGTGTGCAAGTAATGACGCGGGGGCGGAGAAGGATGTGATTTATATTAAGTATGACCCGGTGAATATGAAGTATCTGTATATCTGCAACGTCTGTGGTGAGGCGTGGCGCAGTCAGTAAGAATCGGTGGAGTAAGTAGGAATGGAGCAAGAAGACTCCTACGGAATAGTTGATGAATTACCCACACATTTTTTAAGTGGAGGCAGACGTGGCCGAACAGTCCGTTTGCGACGTAGGACTCGGCGAGTGATAGCTCGTCGTGTTCGACTTTCAAAGCCTACTCGAAAGGTGCTCGGTTCAAAACGTGCACGCCCCTATTCAGTGACTCGTCGTGCCAGTACTATGGAAGGAGGAGCAGGCCGTGGGCGGTCTGCATCGCGTGGTCGCGGAGCGTCTGCATCACGTGGACGTGGAGCGTCTGCATCGCGTGGTCGCGGAGCCTCCTCTCGAGGTCGTGGAGCCTCTGCCTCCTCTCGAGGTCGTGGAGCCTCCGCCTCTTCTCGCGGACGCGGAGCCTCTGCCTCCTCTCGAGGTCGTGGAGCCTCCGCCTCTTCTCGCGGACGCGGAGCCTCTGCCTCCTCTCGCGGTCGTGGAGCCTCTGCCTCCTCTCGTGGGCGCGGAGCCTCTGCCTCCTCTCGTGGTCGTGGAGCCTCTGCATCTTCTCGTGGGCGTGGAGCCTCCGCCTCCTCTCGTGGTCGTGGAGCCTCTGCCTCCTCTCGTGGGCGCGGAGCCTCTGCCTCCTCTCGCGGTCGTGGAGCCTCCGCCTCCTCTCGTGGTCGTGGAGCCTCTGCCTCTTCTCGTGGGCGTGGAGCCTCCGCCTCCTCTCGCGGTCGTGGAGCCTCTGCCTCCTCTCGTGGGCGCGGAGCCTCTGCCTCTTCTCGTGGGCGCGGACAGGGACGTGGGCGTGGACAGGGACGTGGACGTGGACGCGGTCGTGGAGCCGCTAACTCTTCTCGCGATCGTCAGCAACAACAGAATACGAGTCCTCCCCCGAATACTGCACCACGGGGTAGCTTATTAGGAAATCTTGGTACTGCTATGATTTATGCATCTGCGCAACAACCATATCCTCAAAATCAGGGATACTATCCTCAGCAGCAAGGATACTATCCTCAGGAGCAAGGATACTATCCTCAAGATGGAGAGGAGGATTATCCTCAAGATGGAGAGGAGGATTATCCTCAAGATGGAGAGGAGGATTATCCTCAAGATGGAGAGGAGGATTATCCTCAAGATGGAGAGGAGGAATACTATCCTGAAGATGGAGAGGAGGAATACTATCCTGAGGAAGGAGAGGAGGAATACTATCCTGAAGATGGAGAGGAGGAATACTATCCTGAGGAAGGAGAGGAGGGAGAGGAGGGAGAGGAGGAATACTATCCTGAAGATGGAGAGGAGGAATACTATCCTGAGGAAGGAGAGGAGGGAGAGGAGGAATTTCCTGAGGAGGATGAATACAATGCAGAAGGCTACAATCAATATGGCTACAACCGAAACGGTTACAATCGAACTGGAAATCCTAGAAATGCGAATTTCAATAGTGCTCTTGCCAATCTTGAAGGCTTTCCAAACAATGTCAGCAACCTGATGAATAATTCGTATTATACCTTTTGATTATTCATCACCAAATATCCGGTTGATTCTGCGATTTAATATCACAGAATCAACTAGAGTATGGCTATCGAAGAGGAGCCACTGACAACTCATTCACCCGACGAGGGTGGAGGATTCATTCAAACGGCGGGTCGAACTCGTGTTCCCCGTATGAGAAGACGCTCAGGTCGTAGACGGGCTTCCTTTCGGTCTACACCTACCTCTCTCGCACAACCTTCTCGCACGAAACGGGCGACAACGGCCTCTCTTCGTCGAGGAATGACAAAAAAACTCTCCAAAAAACGTCTTCAAACAAAATCCACAAAAGTGGATGTGCAAACGAAGCGTCGAACACGGGCGGTAGAGACACGAAAACAAGTGACACGCGCACGAAAACAAAAACAGGCCTCTCAAGTTGCATCACAGATTGCGAAATCGCGTGCAGCCCGTGCTGCAGCTGGGCCGGCTCCTACGCGCCTCCTACGAAGACGGGGCAAACGACTCTCTCCTACAGATTACCGGTCTGTTCTACGACAGTATAATACAGAGAAAACACGTTCTACTCGACGAACGAGAAGTCTAAGTAAAATCGCACAGATTCGAGCACGTGCACGTGTAAAATACGGTCAAACACTTGAGCGAGTGAAAACATCACGTTTGACAAAAACAAGAGAAGCAATTAAAGCTATCAAGGCGAAAATTAAGAACCAGTTGCAGGCAATCCGACAAAATACGCAGAATAAGTTTTTGGGGTCTCGACGCAGTCTTGTTGGGGCGAATGCAACTGGTTTTGCAAAAGGGGGGGCGGAGGCTGTCGCCCTTTTTAGAAATGCTGGGGTTCGTACGTTATTTAGTAATGGCCGTTTAACGACTCGCACGACTGAATTTACAGGAGCCGACACTTTACGACTACAGATAGCGCCAGATATAGCAACTCAAACTAGCATACGGAATAGCGCGAATGAGGCTCGACCTGGTCTTCATACAAAGCGTGAAACTGCACGAGGGAAACTTACAAAGGCAGACACTGAAGTAAAGAAGCCATTGTATAGAAAGATACCATATGAAATTCAAACGAAACCACCGACATCATATTTACCAAGAGGATTCACGCACGCAAGCTTTCCTTTTTATACAACGACTTCCACAAATCTTAGAACTGCCATAGACAACAAAAATACTCGTCTTACACAGGCCGAACAATCACGTGCTCTTGCGCCTTCGATTGATGCGGACCGGTCGACTGCATGGCGGAAACGAGACTCTGCAATCACGTCGCGAACTACCTCGGATACGGGTCGTCAGGCCGCCTTTGGAGAACGGAACCGACAGGCTGGATTCGAAGCAGATGCCAGGTCAAATCTTAGAACTGCACAGGGTAGTTTAGAGACGACAGTGAAGACACATAGAGATGCACTTGACGCAAATCAAAGGGACGCTGCAGGACAAGTGACCGCATATGATACGAACCGAACGGAACAGGGGGGGCAAAAGACGCTTCGTGAACAGGAGTTGGAGACTGCCATACAGAATCGTAAGGATGCAGAGCTCGCGCAAGAAACAAACCGGACGACGTTGACTCAGAAAGAGGGCGACATACCTTCTACATTTGATACGAATCAGGCCGCAAAGGTGGTGTATGACGGACATTCCAGCACAGTCAAGACCATCGATGGCCGCCTGAAAGAACTCGGTGGAAACCAGCCAGGATTACGGTCCGATTTGACAACAGCAACCTTGGCGTTGGATGGAAAACGGCCTGTGCGTGACGGTCTCGATGTAACACGGCAGAACCGAAAGGACACGATTGCAATGACGGACTTGCCGAATGCAGCAAACAAGAGGGATACTGCGGTGCGTTCACTTGAGACGGCACAAGGGAACCTTACACAGGCAAGGGATATTGACCGGCCTCCAAAAGTGAATGAGCTGGGCACGACTGGGACTACAATTACGAATACTGACACCGCCATTGGAAAGAAACAGAGCGCCCGCAGCACAGAAGCGGGTCTACTGGAGATAAACCAGGGACACTTTACCAAACTGGATGGAGCGGGGCGGGCACGAAAGAAGAAACTGCATGCGGCCGAAGTGGGCGTCGACCGCGTGAAGAATATGATTGACGCGCGCACCATTAGCACGAAGATTGGAATCGACACACCAGGGGCAGCGACACAAGTTGGAAAGCGAAACTCGGCCCTACAGGCCTCCTCCTCTTTAGATGGAAAGGCAGGCGCAGCAAATACTGTCCGAAACGGTGGATTTCTTCGTGACAGCGAGGCAGGTGCGAAGCGCTCGGACGCCGCTCGTGGACTTGCTGGAAAGGCGGAAGCGGATCTCGGAGCGCAAACGGCAAATCTGCGACGAGACTTGGATACGGAAACTCAGAATATGCAGACCCATCAACGGGATCGGGGCACACTTCTAGAAGCCCGCGATGGGGCTGCAGGGAAGTATGCCACTGCCGCACAAAAGGGAGAGGCTGCGCGAGGGGATGCGACGAGTCATGCCGATACAGTGCGCGATGCATCGGCAGGCTATTTATCTGCAAAGGGGGACCTTGATGGCGCAGTCGGTAGCGCAGGTCGTCTTCGCGATGATGCGAATGCGTCAAGGCGAACCGCAGGTGAGCTTGATATAGCACGAGGGGAAGAAGGTGTGCAGATGCGGCAGCGGCAAGGAGATGCGGATGCGGCGGATACAGGACGTAAGCAAGCGTATGCGGATGCGAAGACCAATGCAGATGCAGCAGGTGCGGCTGGTAAGCGGAAAGTGGATGCTGAGACTGGACTCACGAATACAGTGAATGAGCACGCAGAACGAATGAGGCCTCTTCGCGAGAATGCAGACGCGGCAGTAAAGACAAATGGGTCGAACCTCGCGGAGGCCGATAGCTCACGACGATTGTTGGAAGGGGATCTCGAACGGGCGCGGAAGACGAGGGTGGAACTCGAGGACGCAGATACAAACAATCGCAGGAGGGCAGTGAGTGCAGACGGGCGAAGAGTCGATGCGGACCGCGCCAGAACAGATGCAAACAGGCTGTATGGCGAACGGACAGCCGATGTAAAGGGGCACAGGGACCGCCTCAATACACTCGGCGGAGAAACTCCTGGGCATCTAAAGAACCGCGATGATGCGGCGGGGGCGGCAGATGCAGCGCGCCCTGTGCGCGACCCGAATGACCAGGTCCGCAGTAATCGTCTTCTTCGCATCTTGGATATTGAGCTGCCAGGTGCCAACGCGCTGGCGGCACTCAAGAGACGCTTGCGCGGCGATGCAGACGGAAATATTAGAACTGCAAATGAGTTGCGGAGGATGAGAGATGGCGAGCGCACGGGTGCGGACACGGACAGTGGGACGTATCGAGACCGCGGCGAAGATTTGGACGGGCGTAGACAAAGAACAAAGGGCTTTTTGGACAGTATAGCGAATATCCCTGGGGCGATAGGACGATTTATTAGAGGGAGGCAGAAAACCCTGGGGGGTCCTTTGACCTATCGCGATAGAATGAATGCGGTTCTGGATGCGAAGCGGCTAGCGGCGGGAATCGATACGCCTGCCTACCCTCCTCGGCACACAAAAGGGGGCGCGGGAGATGGTCTGACGTCTGGCGCAAAAAATGAGGTGGACTCTCGAAATAGGCTGGGGGCGGCGGAAGAGGGGGCGCGAGTCTCGGATGGAAGGCGACGCCGACATTCGATGGACGAAGGAGAACGGCGGAGTGACCTTGATAGGACGCGAGGGGAACTAGATGGGAACAATAAGACGCGCGATGGCCTGTCGAATCAGCGCGACGGCCTGGGCGGTAAAATGAACGACGCGGATACAGGCAGGAAGGGTGCGAAGGATAAGATGGATGGCGCGGAGGATGGGATGAAGGATGCGGGGGATACAATCGATTCAACACGGCCGAAGTTGGACAACGAACTGGGTGTGCTCGGCGACCGGCAACGTTATGCAGATGGGCTGCGAAAGGATGCAAATGACGCTCGATTGGATGCGGCAAATCATAAGAATCGTATGGACGGTGATATGGAGAGCAGGCGGCGACGCGAACGGGATGCGGTTGAGGCAGATGGTGGGCGTAGACGGGCCGCGGAAGATGCTGACGCGAATGGAAAGAATGCGCGAGATGCAGAGGGGCGTATACGTGATGCTCAAGATGGTATGGCAGGAGCAGAGGGGGCGCATGCGAACCGTCTTAAGGGCCTGGGAGATGAGGCGGATGGGGGAGTCAAAGGCACAAAGGGGGATTTGGACGATTTGGATGCGGCGCGTAGGAAACAGGCAGGGGAGCTTGACGCCGCGAAGAGGCAGCGCGAAGGAGCTGAACTGGACGTGGATGAGAATGGAAAGAGCCGGTCCAAAAAGGGAGATGAGGCGCTTGCTGCAGATAGGAGTCGTGCTGACGCGGAGGGCGACTACAATGGAAAGAAGCGAACACGGGAGGGACTGGAAGACTCACTCCGAGACAGGGATGCGAATCGAACCATTGGGGGTGCTGATTTGGATGCTCGCAAACAGGATTTGGATGGAAAACGGCCCGTGCGCGATGCTGACGCCGATGCAAAGGGGCGTCGTAAGAAGCAGATTGACGATGTGGATGGACCCAATGCAAAACGGCATAAGGGCGACCTAGAGGGCAAGAAGAAACATGCGGGGGATGATTTGGAGAATGCGCGGCAGCGCAGGAAGAATTTGGATGATGAACGCCGCCGAAAATCAGACGATGCAGATGATGCGGCGGATGCGGATCAGAAGAAGCGCAATCGGAAGAAGGATGCGGAGGATGATTTAAATGATAAAAAGAATAAGAAAAGGGGGGTCGACGATGATGCGGATGCCCACAGGAGGCGCAAAAACCGGCTCGATGGAATATTGGGACTGCTGGGGGATATTTTACTTCGTCTTTCTTTGACTAGTCTGGGAACTGCCACACTCGAGGGCGATACTGGGGCAGGAACAGAGATTGCGAAGATAGTTGAATTTCCATCGGGTCCAGTAGCTGGCCCCTCTGCGCCGGTTGGGCCATCGGCCCCTGTGGGGCCCTCTGCGGCGGTCGAAGGACCGTCCGCCCCCTTTGAAGAAGCCCCACGTATTTCGGACGATTACCAAAGAGGGTATTTGGACGGAATGCGCGATGGTGGAATCCAGGGGGCGATTGATGGAGAGAAGGCGGCTGAAAAGGATTTGGCGGACCTGGAGGTGGAACTTCAGAAACGCTTGCAGCGACTCGAGGAACAGTTGGCTGCGGAGGAGATTGAAGCGGAGAAGGAGGCAAAGGAAGTGGCGCTGGACGAGTTCTGTCGCACTGTGAAAATCGACACGGCTGTGGAAGGTATTCCGTTTACGTTGTCCGAAAATCCAGAGTGTGCGGAGGGAGGGGAGGAGGAAGGGGAGGAGGAAGAGGAAGAAGAGGAAGAGGGGGAATATGGGGAAGGGAATCAAGAGGCCCAGTATGGCGGGGGGGCTCAAACGGTTGAATATGATGCAGAAGGGGATGGTAATGCCCCTCAGTTACTGACAGAAGCCGATGTGGGCCGAACAGGTGGAGGATGGAAGCGTGCGTTCTCCACTCTACCCTTTGGAGAAATCACAGATGAAATGCTGGAACAAGAGGGGGGTGCAGTGATTGAACCCTTAAATGAATATGATATGGGATATCGCGACGGGTATGCTGTGGGATATCAGGCTGCGTATACGAATGCATATATACTGAGAAGGAATGCACCACCGCCGCTCGTATTTGGAGCGTCAGGACCGGTTGCATCAGGGCCAGTTGCCTCAGGGCCAGTTGCCTCAGGACCGGTTGCGGGGGTCTCAGGACCGGTGGGCTACGGACCCGAGCCAAGTGGACCCATATTTACTGGACAGCCTCCTCTCGAGAGGCGACCCCCCTCATATAGAGTGCCACGCCGTAGGCGTTATGACATGACGCTGCAAAATGCCCTTGCCCTTTTGGGCGACTCCTGCCGCAGCATTCCTGTGGTGCCCGCAGGCCCCAGTCCATTGGCTCCTCCATTGTCCCCGCTCCTTCCCCTTTCACGCCTTCCTCTTCATATCCCCACACATGCACAACGAGTGTTGCGGTATGAGCCAATGACAGAGGATTCCGTCGAACTCCCTCGGCGACGCCAACGCGCGGCGCTGGCGCAGTCTCCTCTCAATCCCCTTGTAAGACCCATCCACGGAGGAGGATTCGAATCGCTTCGTCTCGCCCGCCAGCAGTTTGAATCAACAGAACGAAGCCGCCCCTCCCCTATTGAGGGTCATCCCCTGCTAAATAGAATAAAAGAGAGAACCATTTCTGCACAGGGGTGAGCGCAGAATAAGGCTGCACTCGTTTCGCAAGAGTCGGGTTCGCAAGTATAGCGGACCCCATAATCGTCTGGTCTTTCCCTATAAAGTGGTTGTCCAGAAGCATCTGCATGAACATGGTATCGTATTCCTTGTACCAAGCAGACCATCCCGCCGCATCGGATGCGAGAATCCCTCCGCCGATTCGATTTCCAGTGAAACTCGCAGGCTGGTCCTCAGGAAGAAAGTCCTCGATTTGAAGAACGAGCATTTGCCCACGAGGAATCCGTGCCTCTTGCGGAAAGGTCGCGGCCAATCGAGGAATCCATGCGGGCGTGCGACAAATGCCTGCATCGCACCAAACAAATGTGGACGAGGCAAACGGGTTGCGCGCGATTACGCGGCGCACGAACTCCTTTTTCTCGAACCAGACTGCATAGAGGTCGGGCGTGTGAATCTTCTGTTCAGGGTCTTGTAACCACGCATGCATCCAAACGGCTGGACACAAACGTGTAAATGCTGCAAACTCGTGAAAGGGGAGGGGCCACACGAGTGTGGGGCCTGGGCGCTGCCGAAATATGGCCTCAAACGGCGCGGCCAGCTTAGGTGGACAAAACCAGACGAGAGGACATGTGGTTGTCGGCCAGAATTGGGATATCCACTGGATATACTGTTCTGGCGGAAATTTGCTTCGAATCGGATAAAAGGCCGATACAACAGTGGGCCGCCGCTCCGACATTCTCTATCTAGCTTTCTGCAGCTGCGGCTTTAAACAACGGGATAGGAGGGGTCCATAAGAATGCCACATTGTCCATTCGGGGCAAAGGCTGTGCCGCGACCGAGCAGAATATAGCCGTTCATGCCCCAATCGGACCCCCAGGAGTTCTTCACTTTGTAGTAATCCTGGCCAGATTCTGTGCCGTAGCCGACAGCAAGGACACCGTGGTCGAGGGCCGTGCCACAGGCCGCTGTCATGACTCCGCCACTATAGAACTGGAAAGAACTCTGGTCGGCCTCGATGGCCACACTGACAGGCTGCTTCGCGAGGGCGGCCATCAGTGCCGCATCGGAACTGGGGGTGACGTCCGTGTAGGAGGAAATCGTGGCTGCCACGGGCTTTCCAGCTGCTGCACACGCATTGGGTCCCGTTGCCGTGTAGGGATACTCCTGCTCTCCAGTAATCCCTCCGTTGGTGATGATATATTGGAAGGCGTAGTCCATCATGCCGCCGTTGCATCCCTGGTTACCCTGGGCAGTAGAGCAATCGATGAGTTGCTGTTCCGAGAGGCTGACGAGCTGCTTCTTCGCAATAAACCAGGCACCCTCTACAGCCCCTGTAGTAGAGAAGGACCAGCAAGAGCCGCATTGCTGTTGATTCTTGACAGGAGTGACAGCTCCCAGCTGAGACCAGTCAATGGAGACAGGAAGGCTGCCATTTCCGCTGCCACGGAGGGAAGAGGAGGCGGCCGCTGCCGCCGCCGAGGCAGCTCCGCCGCGAACCCCACCGCTGCGCATTCGTGCTGTGAATTCCTCTGCCGTAAGATCCGCAAACTTGTTCGCTGCCATCGTCCACGTATGATTTCCAGCATTGTGTTCGGCGATTCTCTGCAGATTCTGATGATAGATATCCGCGCGATAGAGGAACTCCGTGCTTCCACTATAAAGCTTTCCGTGCTCGGTGACCCAAGCTTGAAAGTCGAGAATCTGTTGTTCATTAAGAAGACTGACTGCAGAGAGGAGGGGGAGAAGGAACTTCATTTTCTACTCTGTCTGCCCAGAATAAAAGGCCCGTAGGCCTTCCGCATCCTGCCTCCCTTTTCCGTTAAAGGCAGAGGCCGCGTGAATCCTGTGGAGAAAGAGAGAGTCAGGCAGATTATACATGCGCGCCCCTGCCAGCGACAGTCGAATCCAGAGGTCATAGTCTTCGAGGCCGAAGCGGTCTTCCCAGTGGGCGAGCTCGCGCCGCAGCAGCACGCTGGAGTTTAAGAGGGGGTTACCTCGCTGCCATGCGTCAGAGGGAATCCACCCAGATGGGAGTTGGGGGCCTGCCCTATTCCAGTCACCGAAATAGTGGCATGCGGTGCCAATGACATCTGCGCCTGCCGCGGGGCCAGCGAGGGCCGCTGCCTGGGCGGCCAGTTTCGACGGATGCCAAATATCGTCGCAGTCGAGCAGGGCCACCCAGTCTGCCTTTGCGCAGCTGCGCACCATCGTATTGAGTGCTTCCACTTTCCCCTTTACAGTGGGGAGGTTGACGATACGAACGGAGCAGCCGCGTGGAATCTCCGCTGCAACGGAGTCGAGGAACTTGACTGTCTCGGAATAGGCAAGGCCTCCGTCAGCCCCATGGCCATTGATTCCAATGATCCATTCCCAGGACTGGCTGCTGCCCTCGCCGCCGCTGCCCTCTTGAGAAAAAACACTGTGTGCACACTCAGGCAGAAACTCCCAGCCATTCCACACAGGCGTGAGTATGGTGACCCAAGGTTTTCCCCTATCCATTTCTCTTGGTGTACCGCAGACCTCTCCTTTATGTGCGGGCTGAACTCGGTCGAGCCGAGCTGGGCCGTGAGCTGAGAAACCCAATCGCGGGCAGTCCTCCGCCTGTCGTCGCCTGCACGGTCACTCCCGCTGTGGGATACCATTCATGGGCCAGTCGCTCCAAAAGGGAGACAGGATGGAGCACAGGATGGCGAAACTGGAGGTCACTTACGGCCATATAAATCCAGGTCGATTGTGTCGTCTTTCGCACAAGGTCAATATAACTCGCCGAACGATGCTTGAGAATAAGCTCCATATCCGCGGCGACCTCGGCCCCCATTTTCTCTCGCACGTCAGGCACGGACCACATGGAGCCAATCAGCTGAAATAAGTCGCGCCCCTCTTTTGGGCACGGGTCAATCAGAGGGACAACGCCATCGGTAAGACTTACCACGGCCTGTCCATCGTCGCCCCCTATACAGGCAAATCCGAAGTCGAGAAACACCACTTGAAAGGGTGCGGACACCTGCCACTGCACGCCGCCCACCTCGACCGTATAGGAGACAGGCCGTGCGCGTATCCAGAGGTTGTCCGCTTTCAGATCGCGATGGTCCAGATGTAGGCGCTCCTCCAGGAATCCTAGGATAAGCGCAGTCTGGGCGAGAATCTGTAGCCAGGTTGTATCCGGTGTAGGCGAATCCAATACGGCCTTGACAGCACTCACCCCTTTTACGTATTCCATAGAATACCTCGTTTCATTGGCAAAGAGATAGATATCGTAGACATCTGGGACGGCGCCGTGGATACCCGCCGCGAGTAGAGTGCGCGAGCAGAGACTCTGAACAAGGGCCTCTGGACACAGAGACAGCTGGGGATTTTTCGGGATTTTTACGCAAAGTGTGGGGGCAGCCTGTCCCGCCTCGCCCGATTCAATGGCAGGAGTTCGCGTCACACGGCGAATCACCCCACTCCGCCCCTGCGCAACAACCTCTTTATCAAGAATCGTGCATCGACGGGCTTGCGCGGGGGGGTCCCCTGGCAGGCGAATCTCCCCTGTTATATATTGTCGCGGAAGAAGGGCATTATCAATGAAAAACTCGGCTTGTTTGATTTCCACTCGCGTGGGAATCTGAAATACGGGCCACAAATCAAACGCGCCGGCGGCGGCCATCTATTCAGGCGGGCGGAGATAGGCATCCAGCCCCTCTTTGGTAGAAATCCTCTTTGCAGCGGCCTCGACAGCATATATCTCATACGGATGTTCAGGTTGCGAGAGGGACGCGCCAAATGCGGAAACAAAGGAGGCAGGTGGGTCTTTGTGCACCGTGCGAGAGCGGAGGTCCAGCCATTTTATCACCACATCGGCGATGGTGTTTGGCTGCTCCGAACTAAAAAGGGGGAGGGGAACGTGGTGAGTGTCCCATGCCCAAAAGGGATGGGGAGACATTGTGTCAGGATTGATTCGGCAGCGTGACAGGAGAGAGACAGGAAGTCGATTCGCCGCGACAGGCTGCCATCCCCGTTGTTGACAGGCTGCCACCCACACGGCAGGCCGCCTGCGCTGGTCAATATGCACTGCCTCGTGGCGCAGAGTCTCTGCCAGTTCGGCAGTCGGCCTGTCAGTAATGGTCTTCGTTGGCAGCAGAACAAGATTGGGGGGGCGCGTCTGTGGATATCCCTCGTCGGCAGTGGGGTGCATTACGACGATGGCTGTGTCGTGTAAAAGGGGGATTGTGTCCACCTCCCTTTGAAGTCGCTCGGCCGCCTCCTCATCAACAAAAAAGGGGCGATAGAGGCAGTGCCGGCGTGCAAAGGCATTTGGCGCAGAGGCTGCACAGGCAGCACGATATCCATCGCGCAGTTCGGCATCTTCAAGAAGCTCGGCGGCTTCTGAACGACTCGAAGGAGTTTCCATTCCTATATCTGCTCGTTATAGTTCCACGACCTTTTTACCGGCGACAGGGGCCGTGGCTTTGGACTTTCGTTTCGGCTTGGCGGCGGCGGGGGCAGGCAGCTTGACAGAGGGAATCGATGCGGTGCTTCCTTGGCTCGACCCTGTGCTCTTTGGACTCGCTCCACCGCCAGGAGTCGAGGGACGAGAGTTCGACTTCGTCTTCTCCATGGCCTTAATCAGCATCTGTTGGGCGAACAGGGAGGTGATACTGGCCTGCACCTGTTTGGGGACTTGAATCGGCACAGGCTGTTGGGTCACCGCCGTCGCCGCCGCGGCGGCGCCCCCGCCCCCCTTTTGCGTGCGTCGTCCTCCTCCCGCGGCCGCAGCCGTCACCACAGCCCCCGTGCCAAACATCTTCACGGCAAGGCGGCGCTGGGCGGCACGGTCGCAGGTATTGAGTGCCTCACGGAAGAGGTATTCCGCCGCCGCATACTCTCGGTCCGACGCATCGGCGGCGGCCCAGGAACGTCCCCCAGGTGCCTTGCAACCGGGCAGCTGTTCGACGATGAGAGAGAAGAGTTGGGAAATCGGATTCATGAGCTGATGTTCCATGTAGAACTTCGCATCGACTTCAAGCCCCTTCTCCTTAATCCAGCTCGGTGTCTCAATCCGGTCGCCCTGGTTTTTCGACGCCTGTTGCCCAACAGGGGGGAGCACATAGAGGAAACTGATGCGGTCACCCGAGGCCGGCGCATTCCCAGGGTCCCGCGCAGCAATCCGCTGGGCGAGAATCTTGTGCGCAGGAGGCGTGGCGGCCTTGTATTCCGACCGCAGGGACTTACTCATCGTGAGCTGGGTCATAGAGGCCCGTCCCTCCGCGAGGTCCATGAGTTTCCCGCGCACAAACTCGGCGGCGGCCAGAGGGTCACGTTGCGTCAGCAAGATGCGAATGGCCCCGCCATAAATCACCTTCACAATGCCGGCGTAGTCGCGCCGCTTCGTGGCAATCCCCATCCCGTTTTGGTAATAGGAATCGGGCGACTCTTCGTAGAGGTTGCCGACGTAGCGCTTCTTGCTGAAGATAATGAAGGGATACATAGTCTTATCATACTCAAAGTCGTGCGGTGCCTTGAGGCATGTCGTCACCATCTTTCCAGCCTCCTCCGTAAGATGCATGGTCGCCTCAATCGCCTCGCGGCCGGCAAGACGTTCGCCTGTCACGGGATTTCGCACATTGAAGTTGACGAAGAGGGAGTCCGTGTCTCCATACACCGTCTCCGCCGCGCAGTCACGCCGCCCTGCAGCCGGCCCGTAGAAGCGCTCGATGGCCGCCTTGGCGAACATGATTTGCTTGCGGCCATAGGCCGTGACGGACGCCGCCAGATGCTGGAGACGAATCTTGAACGTGGCGGAGCCGAGCTGACCATAGAGGGAGTTGGCCGTGAGCTTGTAGGCCAGTTGCTCGGCATCGAGGAGGGCCTTCTTGAAGGGGTCCGACTCCTTTTCAGCCTCCTTCCGCTTCGCCTTGCGAGCTGCGAGAAGCTTCTGCACAATATCGGGCAGGGTACCCTTCGCCGCACCCTCGAACTGGGCGTAGCGACAGACGCGGAGCCCCTTCTTCTCCTTGTCAGGATTCTTGCGTGTGTCGCCCTCTTTCACGCCCCAGATATCAAAGTCAATATCGGTCCACGCTACCGCTTGGCCCTTTGCAGACCCGAGGCCATTCCAAAGCCGCTCACCCTCTTCCGACCCGTAGGAGAATCCAATGAGGCGCCCATTCATGTCGTAGTCCTTTGCCCACACAAGAGTGTCATGGGAGATGTTCTCCGAAATAATGGTCGAGGGATACAGGGACGCAAAGTCCGCCACCCCAATCGGCGATTCGAAGTAGAATCCAGGGTTCGGCGTAAGAACAATGGCCCCTTCATAGGACTCGTCCGCCGCTGCGGCTTCCTCTCCATCCTCGCCGGCAGCAGCTGCCGCCCCCTTTGCAGGGGCACGCGGCTGTGTAGGCAAGACAACGACACACTGCTCGCGCTCGTAACACTCTTTAAAGATGAGCGACTCGATTTTGATACCCTGTCCCCGTGTGAAGATGTAGGAAACAGGCACCGAGCACGCATTCGCCATGGCCATCGCATTGTTAAACACATCGAGCTTCTTGTAGAGCTCCACCGTGAGGTCACAATCCTGGACACAGTAGGCGGCAACCTTTGCACGTCCTGCCGCGCCTCCTCCGCGATGGAGCGTGAAGATATCCTTCGGTGAGACATCGTCCTTCACCACAGCCCACTTCACAGCATCTGCCGTGGCGGCCCGCAGGTCAGCCGCATCGTCCCCACAAGGCGCTTCCACCACAATCCCCGTTCCAGCCTCCACACCGACAATGCGGAGCTTGTCCACGGCGGTGTCCCCCGTTTCATCGAGAAGGACGACATAGCGGCCAATGACGACATCCCCTGTCGACTTCGTCTTGAGTGTCCAGGTGGTTGCGCCTTCTTCGCCGACATCGACGCCCGCGAGTTTTCCACTCATGAAATGCTGGCAGACGTAGTCGAGTTTATAGGCGGGGAGCGAGAACGAGCGCTTGATATAATGGAAGAGGTCCACTTGGAGGCGCCCCCACGTCGACCACATCCACATCGTGTTGTCACCGAGCGCCGAGGACGAGAGGAACTTTTCCTCGAGAGTCAGCTTCTTGTCCATGTCACAGAGACGGGAGAGGGACTGGAGTGCCGCATGCTCTGTGAGCCGCAGTTCGAGCGCACGGTCCCAGATATAGCGCTCATCAAAACCGAAGACATTATAGCCCATGAGGATATCAGGGTTCCAGGTCTCCATGGCCTGCGACCAGCCCACAATCATCTCCTTTTCCGTTCGGTAGGCGTGGACAGTTGCGCCAGGCACGGCCTCGCAGGTGTCCAGGACGAAGATGTGCTTCTGAGGAGCAGAGCCGGCGCGGATGAGCACAACACCAATCTGAATCACAGGGTCGCCCGCGAGGGGGAGCACATTCTTTAGAGTGCCGCCAAGAAGACCACGAATCCGGGCCAGGCGGTCGTCGCGCACGGCAGGGGTGACCGAGTCCTTTTTGACCAGGAGCCCTTCGAGCGTCTGCTGGAACACTTCAGAGGCGAGGGCCGTGCGCAGCTTCGCCGCGTCGACGGCCTTTCCGTCACGATGACGAAGGCCATCAAGTCCCTCGGGAGGCGAATCGGGGTTCTCCGCCGCCGCCTGAATGAGTTCCGCCGCGGCCAGAGGGGAGTCCGCGGAGGCATAGAGCTGCTTGGCGAGTCGGTCATACCCCTTTTTCGCCAGTGGAAACTCACCATTCTCGGAGTAACATTCAATATCCCACGCTGCCATCAGGAAGGGCGCAGCGGCCATGGGTGGCGCGGCACAGGGTCCAATGTCCTCCCAGCCGAGTTGGAGCATCTGCGCTCCAACCCCCTCTTCAGGTTCGGCATCCGTCTCCACCCATCCACATGGCTTGATATTCCGAAGATGGAAGAAGCGGAGCATCGGGTCAAGATTCGCCTCGAAGACTTCGAGTGCATCCTCACCAGCATAGAGCTCAAAGTGCGGCTTGCTGGTCTCGGGGTCGAGGAAGAAACGCTTGAGTGCGCGAAAGGCGGTGAGGGAGGGCACGGAGAGGCGGGCAAAGCAGAAGCGCTTGTCCCCCGTGTAGCCATAGAGAACCTTGCGCATCTCGAACTTGATTTTGATGACCCCGCGCAGCCAGCGCTTGCTGCGGCCAAGTGCATCAGCCAGGCGCGCTTTGAAATCGGCCTTTGCCTGTTCCGTGGCGGCGGGAAGGCGGACAAAGAAGAAGGGGCGGAATCCTTCGACACAGGCCCGCACAGGCTTTCCCTCTGCAGTGGACCCAAAGAGGTAGATGTTCATTTGCATGTTCGCAGGATTTGAGCCCGTGGCGTCACCACGGGCCGGCGCCCGCCGTGCGGGCATTACTTCTCCATCGTCGTCCGTGAGGTCCCCCGTGTTGCGTGGAATGACTTCGCGAGCTGTCTCTGTCTCCCGCGCGATTTCCACATCTTGGGAAATCGCGTCGAGAATGTGAAAGACAAAGGTGGACATTTCGTTCGGTGTACCTACCTGGAGGGGAGCTTGTCGGGCCAATTTTTGCCCCCCCGCCGCCCGGTGCAGTAGCCCTCGCCCTATCCAGGCTAAAGTTCCTTCGCATAGACAGTGTAAGAAACATGGACCCATTTTCATTCGCACCATTCGACCCCTTTAAAGACCCTCTGGCAGCCCTTACTAGTGGAGGTGTATTGGCCGCCAAACAACCTATGATGGTTACCAAAGGGCCGATTCACATACGAATGAATAAGCAAGGGAATCGATTTATTACAATGATTGAAGGACTGGACAGTGACTTGGACCAAAAACGAATCGCAAAGGCCATGAAAAAGGCATTCAGTTGCTCCACTGTTGTGCAAAAGGACAAAGTTGGAAATGACGTTATTCTTTTGCAAGGGGACCATCGGATGCACGTAAAAGAGTGGCTCCTCGCGCAGGAGATTCTCACTGCAAAGGAGGCAGAGGAGCGCCTCATGCTCCACGGCTATTAATCCGAGTCCGGGGCGGCGGGGCCAGGAGCCTGTGAGAGGGTTTGCATGGCTTCTGCTACACGACGTGTACGTGTGCTGCTCGTGGGGCTAAGATAGGATGCGCGGGCGGCACGAAGAGTGCGCGGGAGTTCGGTGGGAGCCTCAGGGTCATCGCCAAGAGCATCGTCATCATCAGATGAGTACCCTCCACGCATAGACCAGACCATGGGCCGATTTTGCCAACTGGCTTGTGCAATGGGCTGAGCTGTGCCACGACCAAGCAACACAAACTGTTCGTGCGTGGCGAGTTCTGTGCGAAGGGTTTGGTCAAGTCCATGCCGATGACGACGAACGGCTGCGTCGAGAGAGGGGAGTTCTTGGCGGAGCATTTCTGCTACGGGGTGTCCGTCAAACTCAGGCGCCCCGAGGGCAGCACGAATGGCCTCCACCTCTTCCGCAAGTGAAGGGGGGGACCCATGTTCATATTCGCGCATCTGCCGATAGATGGCAGAGACACGGATTTGGAGGCGAGTGAGAAGGATACTCGCGCTAGGTATTTCTACTGCATTCTCCTCAATCGGGGCATGGAAGCGCTCCATAGAGGGAAGACTGGTTCCTTCCATTGTGCAGGTCGTTGGGCCCTCAAGAGGAAGGTCAATGCAGAGATACACTTCTGAGCCGGCATAGAGGTCTCCCACACGAATGCGTCCTGTTGCGTCGGCTTGATATGCCCCGTGTGCGACCGTTCCAGGTGGGCATTGGATTGTCACCCCTTGTGCACAACAGGACATGGCGCCCCCGAGGCTTTCTCCCATTGTGAGGGCGGCCGATTCAAGGTCTTGCACGACGCTGTAGGAGGTGAGATGTTGTGCGGCGAGGCTGCGGAGAAGTTCGGCATTGTGGTCCGTTCCGTAGGCGAGAAAGGAGTAGGAGAGGGTGGGGAAACGGGCTTGAATGGCCGCGGTCATTTCTTGGAGTTTGTAAGGGAGAGTTACCCCGCGATTGGCGTGGCCGTCGGTCAGAAGAAGAAGGTGGGGCTTGAGAGGAGTGGGGGCGGGGGCGCCTGCTGCCCCTCCTGCTGCGCCTGCCCCCTCTTCATCGAGTAACCCCCGCACAGCAATCAGTCCAGCGGACAGGTTCGTGCATCCGTTTGTGATGAGCGCACGAATGGCCGCCTGGGCTGTGTGAAGACTGGCCCCCTCCCCTTTGACGCGACGGAGAACCACATCGGCACCTTCTCCAAAGGTTACGACAGAGAGGAAGTCATCAGGAATAAGGAACTGAGTCAGCAAACTCAAGCAATGTTTTACATGGTTGAGTTTGTCATTATCATTCATCGAGTCACTTGTGTCAATCAGCGCGAGAAAGTGGAGAGGAATCCGTGTTTCATCCGCGGGAGGGCGAATAAGAATGGCAGCAGGTTGACATGTTGCTGTCGCAGGGAGGCGTGTAAGAGTAGCTGCAATCGGAACTGTCATTTGGTATCGTAGTTGTCTAGGCTAGACGAGTTAGCGTCGCAATTTTCTGGCCGTGCGGCGACTGCGCCCCCCACGACGACGATGACGGGTCTTTTTGTCGACATACATGGCGGCCCCCGCCAGTGCAGCAGCCGGCGCAACCTCCTTTGCAGCTTGTAAGAGGGCCATGTATAAGGACCCCCCCTCTTGTGCACCCCTCGGCATACCTGCACGACTGTTTGGAATCGTCTGGCCCATCGAGTCGAGTGCCCGCCCTTCCATACCCGCAATGTCGTCTTCTACGTCGGGTGGGTTGGAGACTGCCTTCGAGAGTGTGAATCCGCCTTCATTTCCAGGCACACCAGGCACGCTCGATGAGGCGAGGCTATTCACTGCCTCCTCTGCAGCATTGTCCAGCTCCTCCTCTGCAGCAGGTGTAGACTCCAGACTCATAGGTTCACCCTCCTCTTCTGCGGGCGCAGCAGCGCCCGAGGCCAGCACAATGTCAGGGTCATTCGCCACAATCGTGCGCATGGCCTCCAAATCCCGCGCATTTGGCATGGCGTTCGTCGTTGCACCCGATGGGTCTGTAAACTCCGCCGCCTTCATGTCCTGTCCCATCATAAGCACACTGGGATATCCGTCAATCTTTGCAGAGGCAACGGGGCTCTCCGCCAGCACACTCTCATTCACTGCCGCCAAAGGGACTTTCCGATTCGGCATACTCGAGAGGGGTGCCCACACATCCTTTTTAAAGGTTTGGCAGTGTCCGCACCAGTCTGCATAGACGAGAATCAGGACGATTTTATTACTCTTGATGAGGTCCATCAGTTTTCCCATATCGGCCGTCGAACGAACATCCACACGGTCGTTCTTCATCGAGTCGGACCGGCTACGCCGCGCCCCCGCCGCCGGCCGCCGTTTATACGTCTTTCGTGGGACCCGTTTCTTACCCCGCTTGGAGGCCGTCTTCCTACGGCGACCTAATAGTGTGTTCAGCACGGTAGGCATCTTACTCTGTAGTGAGTTATTTTACCTCATACGGATAGAGAGGTCGCCCAAGTCATGGACGGACAAACGATATTTATGATTCTCTTTGCCCTCGTTTTAGTTGCCTATATAACACTCTATTTTGGAGGCCGCCACTATCTCCGAGAGTATTTCCAATCGGGTGGAGAGGCCGGTGCAGGCAGTGCGACTGCCGCCGAACGATGGCCCGCTCCTATGCCCGTTGCACCCCCTCTTGAGATGCCTGCTACAGAGGGCGGTGGTGCGGGGGCGAAACCGGGGCGAGTCGTTATGGAACACGTCAGCCTTGACCCTGTTGCCAAGGGTGCCATTCAGAGGTTAGATGATTACGAATACAACTTGGTCTACCAGAATGAATCGGACCGCGAGCTGTCCGAGGATGTCAAAAACAAGTTGATGTCCCAGAGGCCCTTTGACTGGTCTGGCTACCCCGCATCGTCGGCCCAGTTCCAGGCCGGTCTGCGCGAGTCATTCGAAAATGCAACGCCGGCGGTGCCCGACAATGCCCAGCCCTTCCGCGCCATCAATGGAGACACGATGGTGCCACCCGACGTGGATTCTGTCGAGATGGAAGAGCGCAAACTCCTGCAGACATATAAGCCGCCGAGTCCTGAAGAGATTGCCTCCTACAGTCTCGACGCCGAGAGCCCTGAAAAGCTGATTGCGCAGCTGTATGACAAGAAAGGGCTCGTGCCGACAGTTGCACACAAGCCTGGAACAAACGTCTACGAGATTACAGGAGTGCGACGCAAGGATGAGAAGGTGGTGTATGAGGATGAAGAGGCCCCGGCCTCGACTGCCCCTGTGCAGGCCGCTGGAGAGGCGCGTATTTCCGTGCCGGCGGCGGCCTATGACACGGCGGCAGCACGCGACCCCTTTTACGATACGACGAATGGGGGCAAGGCACGTCTGGGCAAATGGGATTATCAGGCATGGACGCCTGGGCTCGAGCGCATGTTCGCGCCCACGAATGAGACGCAAGCGTGGTATTAGAGAGGCGCGATCGACGAGCGGATATTTATCCGCGAGTCCGCGCCCACGAATGAGACAAAAGCCTGGTATTAAGCCGCCGCCCTCGAAAACACTACATTCCAGTTGGATTCGTGGCGAGCAACATATCCTGCCGCTTGAAGCCGACCCACAAGCTTCTGTGTTTGTTCGCCTCGGGGATCCATCCCTTTTAAGAGGGCATCAAACTCAACACAGAGCCAGCGCGGAAGGCACCCCCTTCCCTGAGCAGCGTCCACTAGGAGAGCATCCAGCACAGGCATCTCCGCTCCCTCAATATCCAACTTCAAAAGGTCAATCGTTTGGTCCACAGGCACGATGTTGCTCAAACGATCGACCGGTGCAAGTGTGAAGGCAGTATTCGAATACATGCCAGGCACAAAACTTTGTGAAACATACAAGGGATTATCCTGTTTGTAGAACTTCAGAGTGGAGGGCTCTGTCCAGAGACCGATGGCTCGAAACTCGATGCGGCCCCAATCGGCTCGACTCCCCTCCACCCATTTCATGTAATCGGGCTGAATGGAACCTGAAAAGGGTGTGTTACCGCCCCGTTCACCAGCGTAATATTCCTTCATTTCCGCCACATGTCGTATGGCTCTCTCTGTAGGATCGAGCAAGAGGATTTTACAGCCCGTGCGTGCTTGTAGGGTGAGGTCAAAGGAAATATCCTCCCCCACTCCTGCGGACACCACGAAACTGTTGGCGTCCAGTGGAATCTCTTCGGGCAAGAACCAACCGCCATAGTGTGTCCCGAGACGAATCATTCTTCTAAAGATGTGGTGCTCGCAGAGGTTTAAACCATGCCCTCTGTTTTGGACAGAATGGTGGTGACTGCGGTCGTGGATACTCGTGAACGTGAACTCATCCCCCTTTTAAGTCCGTGGCCGGCACGCACGTTGCATGTGGGGGATATCTGGATAGGGTTGAGTGGCGAACATATCGCCACCGGCGGCATTGTGGCCGAGCGGAAAACGACGGATGACCTGGAGGCGTCCATTCTGGATGGGCGCTACAGAGAGCAGCGGACGCGCCTGACCACGTATTGTCAGCAACATGGTGCACGACCTCTCTATATTATTGAGGGGATGATGGACCGTCTTTGGGGAAAGTTGACCGCGGAGACGATGCAGAAATATCTGAATCGGCTCGCGCTTCGATATGGAGTTGCCGTGATTCACACGGAGGGCACAGAGGCCACGGCGGCTCTGTGCAAAATGCTCGCGGCGCAGATTGCGGCGGATGCGTCGGTATTTGTGGCAGCAGACCCAGCTGCGCTCACCTACTCCTCTACAGTGTCGGTGAGCAAACGCGAAAATAGGGACAATCCACGCAACTTTGCTGCGGCTGCCTTGCAGGGGTGCCCTGGGGTATCCTCCGCGGCCGCGGAGGCAGTGCTCGATGCCTGTGGAGGAACCTTGGCAGGGGTCTGGGCGGCGGAGGAGGCTACGTTGGCTGTCATCGTCGTTGGGAAACGAAAACTCGGTCCTGCTGTGGCCAAGCGCTTGTGGAACTGTCTGCACGGCGGGGGCGGGGCCTAGCCCCTCCTCACATTTTGAGCAACTCAGACAAAATCGACTCCGTCTTGTTCTGTGGCACGCGCCCCATGGGTCGCTGCACGGAATCTAAAAAGGTGTCTGGGGGCATGTAGTCTGCGGCGGACCGAGGAGCCGCTGCACCGCCTCCTATTTGGCCCATGCCAGGGGGGCCACCAGCAAACTGCACGCGATTGGCCTCTCCACCTGACCCCGCCGCACCCCGCTTTCCCCCCGCCCCTTTTTTGCTCGTGGCCGCCGGCGGGGGCGGAGGCTTCATCGCCTGCGTAATGGGATTCTGTTCCCGCATATACTCCTGTTCGTAGTGCTTCCACGAAATATAGAGCAGATTTGGATACGTGAAACGTACCTCAAATCCGCTGGTCCGCAGCTGGTGCACAAGATAGACAATACAGTCCTGCAAATCTATGGCGGGCAGCCCAAGAATGAAGGGCGGCACGGTATACACAAGATAACTCGCATTTCCAGGGAGTTTTGCCGTCGAGCCAATCCGGGTGTGAATCTGGCTCAGCACGTGATTGTAGGCACGCAGGCGCGCCTTATCACGCGACACGCGTTTTTCGAAGAGGTTGCGCGGCTCCAACTTGGGAGCATTACCGTCGTCGTCTCCGGACCCACCACCACCGTAGCGGAACATTCTTACCCATCCGCAAGATTATAAGGACCTCGTGGCTGCCGCAAGCTCTCCGCGCAAGATAGAGCGATGACGACACCGTCAGCACCCCATGCCCTAGAACGAGCACTCGGCCTCAAGGACCTGGTGGCCTTCGGCGTGGCCTCCATCATGGGCTCAGGAGGATTCAATCTCATTGCGGAAGGAGTCAAGGCAGGTGGCCCCCTCTTTCCAGCCGCCATTGGTCTCATCGCCGCCCTCTTTCAAGGAGCCTCCAAAGCCTACGACGAGGCCTACAAGACCTTTAAATCAAACACTGCAGAGGGGGATGTGGTGAAGCAGGAGTTCGGCTCCGCCGCCTCCGCCCTCACATCCTTCTCCATTCTCGGATTCAATGTCTTCAGTGTCAGCACCATTCTCGTGTTCGCAGCCAAGAACATATTTCCCCAGGGAAAGTGGCACGGGCAGATTGGACTTGCCATTACGGTTATCGCCCTCATGACTGGACTCTCTCTGAAGGGGATTGAGCTCAATAAGGAGGTGGTGGGATTCTTCTCCGCCTGTATTGTTGCCCTTCTTGTCTTCGCGAGTTCCATTGGTCTCGTGGAGGCCTTTGGTTCATCGGGGCCTGGCCCCACCGCCTTTCCAGCGGCCCTCAGCACGACTCCCAGCCTCCTCAAATCCGTCCTCTATTTCTATTTCGTCCTCTCGGGCTTCGATGACCTTATGAAGTTCGTGCAAGAGACAAAGGACCCCGATTGCGACATCCCGCGGTCCTTCTACTTGTCCAACGGCATCTCCACCCTTCTTACGATTGGCGTGGCGTTTGCCTTCACACACGTGCTGACGATGCGGGGCGGGCGCGGCGGCCAAGCAGGAGGCGGGGCAGGTGCCGTTCCGACCCACAACGCGATTGGGCTCGTGGTAGAATCGGCCCTCGGCCCTCCCTCCGCCAAAATCGTCTACTGGCTCGGGATTTTCCTCATGCTCGTCACTGCCTTCGTAAGCTTCCTGGCCATCAGTCGATATCTCTACGGGCTCGGGGAGCAGGTTCCTCATACCAAAGAGGGGGCAGCAGACTCTGCCTCCAGCCCCGCGCCCGCGCCAACCCCTCTTCAGCGCGCCCTCCTCTGGCTGCAGGACCTCAGCGCAGAAAAGGTCCCCTGGCGCTCGGTGTTAATGACCTTTGGCCTCGTTACAGCGGGCATTATCATTAATCACACAGAGACGCTTGTGGTTGTCACAGACTTCTTCCTGACTCTTGTGATGGGGACTGTCACTGCCGCCGTGGCAAAGATGCGCTGGGCGCGTGGAGAGACCCCCTGGGTCGAGGGAGCTACTGCACTCGGATTTCTGGGCATTTTAAGTACCTATGTCTTTCCAATGGAATGATCATTCCTCCGTATCGTGTGACACTGAGTGGAGGAGGAGTCCGCGGCCTAGCCCATATTGGGGCTCTGGAAGTCCTCGAGGAACGCGGAGTCCTACGCACAGTCAAAGAGTATCTGGGCATTAGCGCCGGCGCACTCATTGCCTTCTGTCTCTGTGTCGGCACGACGCTGTCCGAACTTCGTATGATGTCGACCCTGCTTGATTTCGGGAAAATCCGCGACCTCGAGCCCGAATCGGTCCTCACCTTTTTAGAGACGTTTGGCCTCGACACCGGCGCGAATCTGGAAAAACTCGCCCGTGCCATTCTGCGGGCAAAGGGACTGTCTCCCACCCTCACCTTTGCAGAACTGGCCGCGGCTCGTCCCACGCTCCCCCGCCTCCGCATCTTTGCCACAGACCTCAATACCTGCACGATTGCCGAGCTGAGTGCAACGACGAGTCCGAGCATGGAACTGACGGCCGCGCTGCGCGCCTCCACATGCATCCCCATCTATTTTCAGCCGGTTGTCCACCCCGTCACGGGACATTTACTCGTCGACGGCGGTGTCGTAAGCCACTCCCCTTTCATGTTCCTGACGCCTGAAGAGGCGGATACGACCCTTTCCGTCACATTTAGCGATGAACACAAGCCTACGGGGGAGATAGGCGATTTGAAGGACTTCCTCGTGCAGTTGTATTATGCATTCGACTTCTATTTCAACCAGGGGCTCACGAACAAACGGAAACATCAGGTCCTGTTTATTCGAACAGGGCGACTGAATAGCCTCGATTTTGAGCTGTCACAGGATGAGCGAATCGCGCTGATGAATATGGGCCGAACATCGGCGGCCGAGTTTCTTTCAAGCTTCCCGGGCCTTCGAAGACGGACCGTCGTGCGGAGATTTTCCGTGGCCTAAGTAGAAACCAAATGGCATCCCGCAAGAGCACTCGTAAGAATAACCAAGCCGGTGGAAAGCGTCGCAAGACCCGCAAGATGAACAAGAAGGCGAGCCAGTGGACTGCCTTCGTGAAGAAGATTTACATGGAAATGAAGAAGAAGAATCCTTCCGTGAAACTCGGCGCGGCAATGAAGGAGGCCAGCCGCCGCAAGTCTGAGATGTAAGGGAGGGACAGCCTGTCCCTCCTGCTCCCTCCGTGGATGAGTTGCGCCTAGCGGCGCAACGGATATTTGTGCCTGCGGCGCAGGTGCTTTACTACATTTCCCATTTTAAGATGCGCTTCTAGCATTTCTTAAAAGGGGGCTTTGAAACCGTTTCTATGTGCTGCGCCGCAGGCTAAAAGATTTGCGGCGGCTTTGGCCGCCGCTCATTTAGGAAGGGGCGAGCCTCCACTTGCTGCGCAAGTGTCGCCATGGCGGCTCTGCCGCCGAGGGGGAACGCTTCGTTCCCCTTAAATGCCTCCGCCCAGCTGTTCCTCCAAGAATTTCAGGTAGCCCTCCGTGCTACGCTGCCCTTTATATTCCACTGTCTTTCCATCCGTTGTATCCAAAAGGAAGGTGGGGAATCCTGCAATCTTCTTCCCTTTCACGAGTTCAGGGCTGATATCCGGATTCACCATACGGAAATAGCAGCGCTTCCCGTTCTTGAGCTCCGTGTATCCCTTATTCGCAAGTTCCGTGAATTCCGGCTTCGCATTTACACAGTGTGGGCACCAGTCCGCATAATACATGGTGAACGTATCGACGTCCGGAGCCCCTGCTCCACCCTGGAATCCTTCAAAGAGACCACGGCCAAATGACCCTCCAAATCCGTAGAACATCACAAGGGCCAAAAGTCCAACCACGACTGCGCCAACGATCATAATCTGTGTGCTGACCATCTGTCTATCTGGATGATTCTCGGACTTTTTATGTGGGGTAGAATCCTCACGCGTCCGCGGCGCTGGTGAATTTCGTGGTGAGTTGGAGGCACAGGAGGACTTCCTCATCCTCCCCTTTCCAGCGCATTGTATTTACCACGAGTCCGTGCACACCCGTGGGCCACGTCGATTGCGTCACATTGCTGTAGGAGCCACCCGTCACTGGACACGGGATATCCTGGCACAGCGGTTCTGTATAGGGGGGGACAGGCACGTAGTTGACCTTCACATCGTATTCTGTGACTCCTCCTCGGATGACCACACCGTCAGGTACCGTATAGGAGAGGTGGAGGTCGACCACGTCGCCAGGCTGGGGGTCCGCGGGTTCTAGATGCGCTGCGTCGAAACGGAACACGGAGGTTCCGGGAGCACAATCCTTTACAGTGGTCGCGGCAGCGGCAGCAGCGACGGCAATACACGCAAAGAGGCTGCGGACAAGCATTTGTTCTACATATGGATAGGAACCGTGCGCTTAAGCAGCAGGCGCTATGTCTAGGTAAGACATAGCACACGATGCAAACTGAAGAGACTATGCTCGTATTTCGTCGAGGAGCCTGGCTCACTGTCGACACCACCTTTTTAGCAGCAGACCCTGGCCTCACAGAAGGACAGCGCCGTATCGGGGCAGCCGTGGCCGCCAATGCTGGTGTGCGAGGGCAGTCAAAGGCCACCGCGGAGGCAGCGGCGGAGCAGGCCGTGTATAGCGCGGCCTATTCTGGCCTCTCATATGGAGACAGCAGGGTCGCGCGGAAATAACATGACGCCCCAGAGGACGAGGAAAAATAGGCCGGTGTGCAGGAAGAATCCTGGGGCAGTGGGACAGCCACCGCTGTCGGCCACTGTGAAGAGCCAGCCAAGCACACTCTGCATCATCTTGAACGTCTCGGGATTCGCAATCAGGAAGAAAATCAGCGTGGAATAAAATGCATACTTTGCCTTTAGGGCCACATTGGGCCTGGACGCAACGGCCTCTTTGGATGGTGTAGTGGAGCCCGCCATTTCTGTTGGGTGGAGGCGAAACTATTCCTCGTAATCTTCCTCATTGTCTTCGTTACCGCCACCTTTTAAAATATATTGCATCTTTTCTTTTGATTCACTGTAGACACTAGGAACTGTTTTTGGAGGCGATTGTATGCAATAGTCCGTTATAGACTTTTTAGTAATCTCGAGAATACTAAAGAGTTTTGTGGATATTGTAGTAAAATCCCGCCCTTTTTTACTTATTTGAATATTGAAGCTTTTTTCAAAGTCACTGTATACGTTATTCACCTTGTCTTCAATTGTTGTGGCGCCTGTAATATTATATTGATGGACATATGCATCCATGAGTTCAAAGAAAAACTTTCGAAGAACATTGATTCGACCTTCTGTATACTGTCCGCCCGTAACAAACTTAGGTTCGGGTCCCTGCTTATCGATTTCTTCACTCACAGTTCTAATGGAAACGTTGTTTTGTCTAATCGCTGCAGCAGAATCTGCGGGTAATGCTTCTGATACACGTTTAAAAAATGGCTGAGAGGTGTTGTATGACTTGATAAACTTAATAATAGGAAGCTCATTGTCGTTCACTTTGAATTCATTAATATCTGAGCGCATAAGAGAGGATATAATAGGGCTTCCTCGTCTGAGTTGTGCTAATATGATAGCAAATGTCTCTGGATTGGATTTAACATACACTTTCCCATCCTTCCCTTTTTTAATGGGTAGTTCTCGAAGCGTCTTTACAGGGGCAGGAGCAGGGGCAGGAGCAGGAGCTGGGCCTGGAGCAGGGGCAGCGGCAGGGACAGGAGGCTTCACGGCGGCAGCGGCCTGTCGATCCGCCGCCAGTGCCTCCCCCACTTCTTTCTCTCCTCCCTGCGCCAAAAAGGAGGGCAGCGGGCATTTGAATTTCACCAAGTCTGCACGAATCTCCATCAAATATCGACGCCCCATCACAATAAATATGCAGAACAAATCCGCATAACTCAATCGCGCGTCGTCCATTCTAGTACGAACGGCTTTTGCCCATTGCTGTTGCATAGCCACTCCAGCCTGTGGAGCCTCACGAAGTTCTTGCGCTAGATTCCACTCCTTCATTGTAAACTCTGCATCTACATTGACTTCTGTGAATCTCATACTTCCAGTTGTTGGCCCCTTCCCCTTTTCAGGCAAAAAGGTGAGACTTGGATATTCATGTAAGAGTTTCAAGACAGGTAATGTGTCTTTCCCAACTTCTTGAATGGGGGGATTGAAATGGACATCTGGCACGAGCAGTAAAATCTGACCAAAGACAGACTGCACAGATTGCTGTATCTTTTCCTTTCGTGATTGCAAATCACCACTGTTGGCCCATGTATCCCAGAGTATTTGAATCCGTTTGATACGTTCAGGATCTGCTGGAGTATCCTGTTTCAAGACATGGAGACCAATAAAGTTCTTGGCAGCATAATCAGGTTCGCGCAGCGTTTGCTTATTCATATAGAGCGTGTCCCCTGCATAGAGAAGACTGAAGGCCGCTGACATCATGCCATAGAGAATCGTTTTTGTGTCTCCCGTGGCTGCAGCTACTACCTCATCAACATACGCATTCAGCTCCTGGTATAACTCCAAACGCAGCTCTCGATTGTCCTGTGTGAAGAAGAGTGTCTTCACGAAAAAGGTGATAAAATGCGTCATGAAACAGATTTGCGTCGAGGTATTCGCGACTGCATTTTCATTTGCTGCCTTACCTGAGGCAAATGCTGCCTCTGCGGCACGTCGATTGGCCTCTTTGACATTGTTCAGCAGGCTCTCGAATGCAGGAGCAAGTGTGGTGCCTGTAATGTTCGTTGACAGGGCTGGATCACCCTTGAGGACAGCCTCCGCCAGTCCTCGCAGTTGTCCAATCACCTTTTCTTGTAGTTCACTCATTTTCGTATCTGCCTCTGCCACGCGAGATGCAGCAGCTGCAGCGGCATCGAGGGGGGCGCCTCGGATTCCAGCAAGTTCAGCTTCCAGCTCCTGGATTTTTGTGTCCCTAGCCACGATTGCTGCTTTATTTTGATTAAGTGCTGCGCGTAAAGTGGCAATCTCTTTTGCAAGCCTTTGTCTTGCTTCCTCCGCGGCTGCCTTTTCTTCCTTTGTCACTCCCGTTTGTTGTGCCCTCAGTGCCTCCAGTTCACTCCGCGCACGTGAAAGCTCTGCTTGCACGCTTGCTAAATCGGCCTCCGCTTTTGCCGCTTCCGCTCGCATATCTGTTAACTTCTCAGTGATATCGTTAATCTGTGCGCGATGAGCTTGAGCAGCGGTTTCAGCTGCTGCCTTTGCCTGATTGCACTCCTTGGTAAGTGCCTCCAACCTCGCTTCAAGTGCATTCTTTGCCGCTGTTGCACTCGCTACTGCGGCCTCCTTTGCTTTGTTCCCACTCGCCACTGCCGCTCGAGCGGCTGCTAACTCCGTATTCACTTCGTCTATCTTGCTACGCTGCTTATCGATTTCTGCCTTTAGAGACGCCACAAGATCAGTTTTAGTATTAAGCTCCTGCCGAGTTCGTGCTGCCTCCTTTACTGCCGCTTCCGCCGCTACTCCTGCCGCTGCAGCCGCTGCACGAGCCTTTCCGAGTGCCTCTGTATCCGCCGCCTTTTCACGCACCCGCTCTTTATTTGCAGCTTCAAAGTCGTCCGTCTTCTTTTTCAGAGCTTCCCCGCATTGGTTAATCTGTTCTTGAAGTCGCTCACGTTCGCTAGCTGCCGTTGCCGCAGCCTTGCCCAGTGATTCTATCTCTGCCCGAAGTGCAGCAATCTTGTTGGCCTTCGCAGCCGCCTCTGCTTGAGAGTCAGTTGTACCATTTTGCAATGATTCCAGCGCGGCAGTTTTCCCGTCAAGCTCTGCCTGAATCTCGCCTAGCCTGCCGTCAAATGTCCTCTTTTCAGCAAGGAGCCCTTCATATTTTCGACTAAGATCTGCATTATCTTCTCGCAAGCTTCTATTTTCTTCCTGTTGTGCCGCTAACGCCGCAGCAGCAGCTGTCTGTGCAGCTACAGCAGCAACGGCCGCCTCCTCATGTTTTGCCGCTTCTGCCACTGCCAACGCAAGCTTATCATTCACTGCATTTAGTTCTGCTTGAATCCCTTTTCTAGCATCTTCTACTTCTGTCATCTTAGTGGCAGCTTCCGCGGCGGCCGCCGTTGCGGCCTCCTTTTCTGCGGCAAGAGATTCCCTGAGTCCCGTGACATCTCCTGTCAGGTGTGTCACCTTTGCTTGCGCCTCTTCAAACTTTCTTGTGGCCTCCGCCTTTTCCTTACTTAGCGCCTCCAACTCTGAAAGAGCAGACTGCAAGTTTACCTCGAGCGCCTTCTTTGCACCCTCGAGGCCCGCTACAAGCTCGTCCTTCTCTTTATACTTGTTCCAGCAATCGAGGTTCATTTTCACCACTTGTTTCACAACCGCCACCACCTTCTCTTGCGGACTCATCTCGCCTAGACGTGGCCCGAGCTCCTTTGACAAGAACGTATTGAACGTTTCCAAAAGCTCAGGAGGCACTCCGTCCACGCTATAATCATCACGCACTTCTTTCACAATCATTTTATACAGCGCGTCCAGACGGTCTTCCAGCATCGTATCGAGTATCCCCTTTTGTGTGGAGGTCGTCTCGAGCACCTCTCCTAGAATTGCAGGGATACTCTCAGGCTCCCCTTTTGCGAGGGCCTGTTCTTTCCACAGGGCAAGAAACGCATTCATCTCCTCTTCCGAAATAGGGTCGCGCCGCAGCTCCTCAATAAAGTCCTGGACCATCTTTGTGCGCTCAGAATATTCCGCAACGGGGGAGCGCGCCTGGAGAATCATAAATGCAAACTGACGAAGCAGTTGACGTATCTCCTCCTCTGTTTGCACATCCTTTCCAGTTGCTGACGATAAATCGGTGAAATCAATACATCTTCCACTTTCTTTCGACATCTGGAGCATATCAATGAAGAGCTTCAAGCGCTGTGCATGGTCGATGCGTGCGCGCACATCACTCGTGTCTCCAACCTGTTCATATAAAAGGACGGTGTCATTTCGCAAACGTTCGAACCGATTCATGAGGCCCTCGAACAGAATATCGGCTTCTTCTCCTGAACAGGGGAGGGAAGGAGCTTGTGTGGCAGGGTCGACAGGGGCGCCGTCTCCAAACACGCGCGTAAACACTTCCTTTTCTCGTGTAAGCGCGGTGGGGTCACTGCGATTTGGAAAATACATTTGATGAAACGATACCACGTCGTAGAATCGGTCAGGATTGAAGTTGCGTTCGTCGAGGCGGACGCGTTCTCCTGCCACAATGACTTCGCCGACAAAGTTTCCTGTCACTAAAAAGCGGCGGCCGGCTTTGAGTTTGCCTTTGGCTTTTGTTTTGGCGGATTTGAGCGAGCGTGCAGGGAGTCGTTTGCGTACGGCGCTGAGAGCCCGTTTGAAGATTCCATTTTCGGGTGCTGCTGCCGCTGCTGCTGCGGTGACAGGGCCAGGTGTAAGAGGGCCAGCAGGAGCAGGTGATGGGAGGCGTTTGCGTACGGCGCTGAAGGCCCGATTGAAGATTCCCTGTTTGGGTGGGGCAGGGCCAGGAGCAGGAGCAGGAGCAGGAGCAGGAGTAGGGGCAGGGCCAGGAGCAGGGCCAGGAGCAGGGGCAGCAGCGGCAGCGGCAGCAGCGGCAGCGGCAGCAGCGGCAGCAGTGCCAGCAGTGCCAGCAGTGCCAGCTGTAGTGCCAGCAGTGCCAGCTGTGCCACTGCCAGCTGTGCCACTGCCAGCTACAGGAGTTTTAGGTCCGCTACTACCAGCTGCAGAATTTGCAGGCGAATTATTTATACCCAAGTCTATGTTATTAAGACTAACTACACTATTTCGATTACTTAGATTGTTATTTGTTGCAGCACTGTTCGTCGTGGCAACACTCTTACTTGTTGCAACACTTTCATTGTTTGCACCGAGCTCCCTCTCGAGGTCGAGCAGACTGCCTACACTGGAAGCGTTGTTGTTATTACCCTCATCCGCCATTTCTATCCATGGCCTCGGAATGTTATCATGCGCCGCAGCGCAACACGTGGTCGCCTAAACCTGTTTCGCAGACTATAGATAGATACCCTATGCCAGCCTCGCCACCCCTGTCCGCCACTTCTGCTATCGCAGCTGCCGTTGCCGATGTCGTTACACCTCTGCAACAGCAACAAAAAGTATGCAATCCCTGGAACCCAAAGAACAAAGTGATTCCAGACCGCGTGATTCGGTCGATTCTTGAAACCTATGGGGTGAAACGTCGATTCCCCGACCTCACCCTTTTTAAGCAAGCCTGTGTGCATACGAGTTACGTGGATAAGTCCGAAGTCTGGGCCAAACAAGAGGAGCCTATGATTCTCGCCGAACGTCCACCCAGTTGCCTGCCTCTTCAAGCGGCAGACAACGAGGAACTTGAATATGCCGGCGACGGGATTCTCAGCGGCGTCGTGGCGACCTATCTCAAGGAACGCTTCAGCGGCCAAGGCGAAGGATTCATGACCAATCTTCGCACGGAGATTGTCAACAATGACCGCCTCGGTGAACTTGCCAAAAAGGTGGGATTCGCCCCGTGGCTCATGATTAGTCGTCATGTTGAGGAAGTCTGCGACGGTCGCCAAAATCTGCGCCTGCTCGGGAGTATGTTCGAAGCCTGGCTCGGTGCCCTGTATTATTCCGCAGGAAAGGGTGGCAAAGGCTTTGAAGAAGTGCAGACCTTTGTTGTGAATGTTATGGAGCGTCACATTTACTTTGTCGAGCTTATCACCAAAAATACGAACTACAAGGACCAACTCTTGCGCTGGTTCCAGGCGGAGTATCATCAACCTCCTCGTTACACCGTGGTAGAGGAGGAAGGTCCCAGCCATGACCGCGTGTTTACGATGGGCGTCCTATCTCCCGAAGGAAAGGTCATTGCAAAGGCGAAGGCGCGCAATAAGAAGGATGCAGAACAGACGGCGAGTCGGATTGCGCTGGATATGCTGAATCGGAAAAAGGGTGCGGCTTCTGCCGCTGTGAAATGAGTGGCATGAATTAGAAGATGGCTGATGCGCGAGAGAACGGCGCTCCAGAAAAGAAGCCACTGAGGGGGATGGGCGGATTCAAGTTTGGAGTTGGAAAGAAAGCCCCAGCACATATGGTAGAGGTGGCTCCTGCAAAGGCGGATGAAGTGGGAGTTGTGCCTATGCCTCCTGCCAAGCCAGCAGCGGTAAAAAGTATGTTTGCGGCGGTTGCAACAAAACCGAAAGGGCCTGCCGCTGCCGCTGCGAAGCCGAAGCCGGCTGCCGCTCCTGTCCCTGCCGTTGCGAAGCCAAAGCCGGCTACCGCTCCTGCTGTCGCCAAGCCTGTTGCCGCCCCAGCCCCTGCGCCTGTCCCAGAACTGGCCGACATGCTTCTAGAGCAACAGGAAGGGGAAGAGGGTGCCGCCGCTGTCCTTAGAGCCCCTGCCCCCGCCCCTGCGCCTGCCGCTGCCTTTACAGGAGACCTCAAGGAAATGGCCGAGCTCATTTTGAACGAGGAACGTCGCGACCTCTATGATAGTGCGGTTCCGGACGCCTATGTGCCTGAAACGCGCCGCGGGTTTGCCAAGTTCATTCGCACCACATATTCCCCGTTTCGGCTCCCCGAAGGTCCCATTCAGGTCGGCGAAGGAGAGAAGTATTATCCGTATCAAAAATTCGTGCGCGACTACCTGCGCAGAGAATCTCCCTATCGAGGTGTTCTCGTCTATCACGGTCTCGGCTCAGGAAAAACGTGCACATCGATTGCGACGGCGGAGGCCCTCTATGCCTCGGACAAACGCCGCGTGATTGTGATGACCCCTGCCTCCCTGCGCAAGAACTTTCAGAGCGAAGTCAGTTTCTGTGGCTTCCGCCATTTCCAGTATAACAACTATTGGGTCGAGCTGGACCCCGCCGACGCCACAACCACCCTCTTTGCCAGCCAGGTGCTCGGTATGACTGCGGCAGATATCAAGGCCGCCCGCGCCATTTGGGTGCCCGATTTCCGTCGCCCCCAATCGGAATCCAACTTCGCTACACTCCCTCCTGAGTCCCGCGATGAAATCCGCAAACAGATTCAGCGCCGACTTGAATATGCGCGCACCACGAACCCGAATGGCCGGATGCAGTTTATCAACTACAACGGGATTACGATGGAAAAACTGCTGCGACTCTGTTGTATACCGAATAAGGATGGAAGTGGCCCGTTCGATAACTCCGTCATTGTGATTGATGAAGTGCACAACTTGATTCGTATGATGCAGTCCTCTATTGAGCCCTACATACGAGCCTCTATGCAGGCCCAGGGGATTGCAAAGGAAGCAGAGGCTGCTGGAGAGGGAAGGGGCAAACAGAAGCGCCAGGGGGTTCCGAAACGTGTCATCCCCGTTGAGCCCATTACACCTGGCCCGTGGAAACCGTCCCTGTGCCCTCGTCCTGAGGACTTTCAGTTGAAGCCAGTGGTGCAAGCGGACGGAACAATCAAAATGACTCGCCCCGAGATGCCCAAACTCTACACACGCGCCTATCTTCTGTTCCGTCTCCTTACGTCGGCAAAGAATGTGAAAATCGTCGCCCTCAGTGGTACACCGATTATCAACTTCCCAGAAGAAATCGGTATTCTGGCAAATATTCTTCACGGATTCACAACGGTGCTGACTGGATATGTGGCACAAAATGGCAGTGCTGCTCTGCGTATCATGGAAGATACTGGGCGCGCACACCCATATGTCGATTTTGTCAAGGCACAGACGGAACGAGTTACAATGGCTGGGGCAAAGCAAGAGTTGCGGTCGACTGTAACGATGAGTCTCTTGCCTGAGGGGATTCGTAAACTGAGTGATTCCATGGGGGTAGAGCGCATTCCTCCTGAAGAACCGCGCCCTAGCTTCGATGAAATCATAAAGAGTATTCAAGAGGCGTTTGCGGCAGCAGGCGTCCCCTTTAAAGGGGAGTTGCGGATTCGCAGCGAGGAACTGTTGCCCATGTTCCACGATGAATTCAATAAGGCGTTCATGGAACAGCCGCCAGAGGGGAAACAGGCAGTGATTGATAAATTAGACAAACGCAATGTATTAGTTCTTACCACACGCTTGACTGGCCTCATCTCCTTCTATAAAGGAAGTAACGAGGAACTGATGCCGAGGATTAAGCGGGATGAAATCGTCCGTGTCCCCTTTTCGTTGTATGCGCAAAAGGCATATTCGATTCGACGCGGCCAGGAAATCGAGAAGGAGTCGACAAAGGGGGCGAAAGACCTCCCCGCTGTTTGGAAGAAGATTTATGGAATGGGAGATTCGAAGTCGTCGAGCAACTATAAAACAGGGTCTCGACAGGCGTGCAACTTTGCCTTTCCTCCTATGGTGGCGAGGCCAAAACCGGCGACAAAGAAGCAGGCGACAGAGGAGGTTCAGGCAGGTGTCATTGCCGATGAGAGGAACATGTTGTTCGAATATGCTGTGTTAGAGGACGAGCGTGCGGCGGAGGCAGAAGCGAATGCGGCTGTGGCGGGCCCCCCTCCTGCTCCCCTTGTGGAGGAGGGAGGGGAGGAGGACCTTGATACAGGTGACAATGCGGCATCCGCGGCGGAGGAAGACGCGCAGGCACTCAGGGAAATTGGGGAGGGGGAAGAGGAGAATGATGAATATTATGAGTATGAGGAGGAAATGGAAGGCGGTGGAGAAGGAGACGAAGAAGAGGCGGCTGCAGCTGCAGCAGTTGTCCCTGCTGCTCCTGCCCCTGTTGATGCCGCTGCAGCAGTTGTCCCTGCCCCTGTAGCTGCCCCTGTAGCTGCCCCTGCCCCCGCCCCTATAGTCGCCGCTGCTCCTGTCATCCCCAAGAAAACTCTTGCCCTGTTGAAGGAAGAAAAACGCCTGCGCGATGCCATGGCTCTTCGTGCGGCTGGCACGGGCCCCCCAGAAGCAGAATGCTTGGACGGAAAACCCAGACCTGGAGAAGACTTCGTAAAAGGTACATGTGAACGCGCTAAAGAGTGCCTGCGCACCACCGCGCGAAAACACATGCTGCTCACGAACCTGGAAGACGGCCTTCCTGTCACGTCTCCTAAAATGGCGGCCATTCTCCAGCGTGTTCTCGATACACCTGGCTCGTCTCTTGTCTACAGTGCATTCTTGACGCTGGAGGGGATTGGCATTTTTACAGTGGCCATGGACGTGAATGGATTCGCCCCTATTCGTATTATCGAGCGCCCTACTCCTGGAGGAGGATATGCGATTGATTTCGACGACGAGTCGAAAGCATCTATTATGAAGGGTCCTGGGCACAATCGCTACATGCTCTTTACAGGTGGCGAAAAGGGAGAAATCAGGCGTATGGGGCTCAACTTGTTCAATGCGAAATTCGACCAACTGCCTGCGGTCTTGGCGAATATGCTGCGTATCTACGGATTCACGGATAATAAGCGCGGAGAGCTGTGTCGTGTGTTCTGTATTACATCCGCGGGGGCAGAAGGTCTGTCGCTCAAGAATGTGCGCGCGGTGCACATTATGGAGCCCTATTGGAACTACGTGCGTATGCGACAGGTGAAAGGTCGTGCTGTGCGTATTGGCTCGCATTTGGACCTGCCTGAGGCCGATCGTGATGTCAGTATTTATACCTATGTAAGTGTGTTTCCAGACCAGGCCCAGAGGAGTCGGGCAGGGGAGTTTGCGATTGATCCAGACATCATACAACGTGATAAAATCGAGGATATGAAGATGATTCAAGACCTCGGCTTCCCTATGGCGCCGGGTCAAAAATCGTATGTGATGACGACGGACGAACTGATTTATGCGATTATGGAGCGGAAACGAAAAATATTTGATGCAATGGAGACTCTCTTAAAGGCGGCAGCAGTCGATTGTGAACTCAATATGGAGCAGCACCGAGACGGCTCGTTCGCATGTTTGAAGTTGGACGGGAAAGTGGGTGATTTTCTCTATCACCCTGTCCTCGCAATCGATTTGGCAGATACAGGGCGTTTCGCGAAAACGCCTGCCTTTGTTGAGGCAGCTGTGGACGCTGCGGAAGCTCCTGCGGTAGCCGTTGCGCCGCCTGCCCCTGTGGCCGCAGCGGCAGCGGCGCCGGCACGAACTGCATTCAAAGTGATGCCACGACGCCCTACCGGCCTTGTAAAAGGCACGGATGAGAATGCACGGCAGTTCGCATTGAATCGGCTGAAAGCGCATGTGGTGGATTTCTATGAAGAGGTTCTCCCTCCCGAAGAGTTTGAAGCCAAACTCGAAAAAGTGGACGGCCTTGTTGAAAAATACAAAGGAGCGATTTGGGTTAAATTTGCGGAGAAATATCCCGCGGATATCATTGCAAAACACAGGGATGCATGGAAGGCAGGTGCAGCGGAAGCAGTCAAGGGGAACATGGTCTATCAGCGAACAGGGCCGGCGGAGTTCGGTGCAGAAGAGGCAGATGGTGCAGCACCCTTCAAGCCACTCGCTAAGCCAGCAGGGGATGTGCAAAAGGTTCCGCTGCCGGCAGCGGCCCTACCTCCCGCTGCGGCAGTGGCAGCGGCGCCCCCCCCTCCCCCTCCTGTGG